>Ga0075163_10009186_pt1 | contig 12992 bp, 10 predicted proteins | sample JI1023141ADNA_FD_71478 | JGI IMG/M metagenome (GOLD analysis project Ga0075163, IMG submission 71478) | Wastewater effluent complex algal communities from Wisconsin, to seasonally profile nutrient transformation and Carbon sequestration -... | ecosystem: Engineered > WWTP > Effluent > Algae...
CGCCGCATCCTCGACCACCGCCAGCCCGTGGAGGGCGGCGATGGCGTTGAGATCGTCCATGTCGGCCACCTGGCCATACAGGCTCACCGGCATGAGGGCCCGGGTGCGGGCGGTGATGGCCGCCTCGACCTGCGAGGCGTCGAGGTTGCAGGTGTCGGGCTCGATGTCGACGAACACCGGCACGCCGCCGAGGAGCACGATGACCTCGGCGGTTGCGGCGAAGGTGAACGGGCTGGTGATGACCTCGTCGCCCGGCTTCAGGCCCAGCGCCATCAGCGCGATCAGCAGGGCTTCGGTTCCGCTGGACACGGTGATGCAGTGGCGTGCGCCCGTGCGGGTGGCCAGAGCCATCTCCAGTTCGGCGACCTCGGGGCCCATGATGTACTGGCCGTGGTCCAGGACGCGCTGGATGCGCCCGTCGATCTCGGACTTCAGCGCGCCGTACTGCGCCTTCAAGTCAGTGAACTGCATTTCAGCTTTCGAGCCGGCTGACACGCCCGGCGGCCAGGCGGTAGCGCTCACCGGTGGCCGGACACCTGGCGACGCCGGCAACGTCGAACTCGAGGCGCTCGCCGTGCCGGCTCATCCAGCCGATGCGCCGTGCCGGCACGCCCGCCATCAGCGCGAAGTCGGGCACATCCCGGGTGACCACGGCCCCCGCCCCCACGAAGGCGTGCTCACCGACCGTGACGCCGCAGACGATGGTGGCATTGGCGCCGAGGCTGGCACCGTGCCGGATCAGCGTGCGGCGGTACTCGGCCTTGCGCGGCACCGCCGAGCGCGGGTTGTGCACATTCGTGAACACCACGCTGGGGCCGCAGAAGACCTCGTCCTCCAGCGTCACCGCGTCGTAGACCGACACGTTGTTCTGGATCTTCACACCACGGCCGATCTGCACGTCGTTGCCGACGTAGACGCCCTGCCCCAGCGAACAACCGGCACCGATGCGGGCACCAGCGCAGACATGGCTGAAGTGCCACACACGCGTGCCCTCGCCGAGTTGAGCGCCTTCGTCGACGACTGAACTGGGGTGGATCTCGGTGCTCACAAGGCGCCCCGGCTTCGGGCAAAGGGGTGCGCATCGGCCCCCGGGGCTTGCACGGACGCCGTCCGGATGACATCCACCGTCTCGATGCAGTGCCGCGCATCGGCCAGGCCATAGCCCCGGCCCGCGAGGATCTCGCGGTAGCTGATGGTGTGCAGGTCGGTGAAGCCCTCGGAGAACTCGAGTTGCTCGCCAGAGATGTCGATGTTGCGGAAGGTGGTCTTCTTGCCCTTCACCTCGGCCGGCAGGTCGTTCGCGTCGATCGACAGGAACCAGCGCACCCGGGCACGCTCGTACTCGAGGAAGCCCGCGGCCTTGGCCTCGCCGCTGTGGTGCACCACGTTGGCCTGCAGGCGGCCGAAGATGAAGTGCAGCATGTCGAAGAAGTGCACGCCGATGTTGGTGGCCACGCCGAAGGACTTGCGCGGATCGCCCTTCCAGCTTTCGGCGTACCACTTGCCGCGCGAGGTGATGTAGGTCAGCTCGACATCGAACTTGGTGTCGGCGGGCGCCGCAGCCACCTTGGACCGCAGTTTCAGGATCGCCTCGTGGTGGCGCAGCTGCAGGATGTTGAAGACGCGCCGGCCTGTCTCCTGCTCGACGCGGGCCAGGTCATCCAGCAGCGCCGGGGTGGGCACCAGAGGCTTCTCGCAGATCACGTCCGCGCCCAGGCGCAGGCCGGCCGCGATGTGGGCGTGATGCAGGTGGTTGGGGCTGCAGACCGCAACATGGTCCAGGGCCTGCCCAGGATGGCGCTTCAGCTGGTGGGCAAATTCCTGGAAACGCTCGAACTCGGTGAAGAACTCGGCCTGCGGCGCCAAGCTGTCGATGATGCCCACCGAGTCGTTGATGTCGTACGCGACGGACAGCCGGTGGCCGGTGTCGGCGATGGCGCGCATGTGGCGCGGCGCGATGTAGCCGGCCGCGCCGATCAATGCAAAGGTCTTCATGCCAATTCGGGCACCGTCACTTGTAGACATGGCCGGAGCTGCCGAGACGGCGCTGCAACTCGCGAGCGTCAATGTCCTGCACCACTGCGCCCGTCTCGATCGCCAGGGCGGCGGCCGCGCCGGCTGCCTGGCCCAGCATCATGAAAGTGGGCTCCATTCGTAGGGAGGAATAGGCGATGGATGTCGTCGACAGGGTCACTGGATTGAGCAGGTTAGTGGCTTCGGTACGGCGCGGTACCAAGCTGCGGTAAGACACGGGATACATGCGATCACCCGGGATTTGGACGATCCGAAAGCCCTCTGACACGACCATCTCCCGTGGTGGGCTGCCCTTGATGGACCGAAGCGCCACGGTGATGCGGCGCACGTGGCTGTCGATGTTGTAGCCGCCCAGTGCGACAGAGTCGGTGAGCGCCGGCCGGCGCCCATTCTGGAACAGGTCGTTCTGGTTCATCACGTACTCGCCCTGCATGCGGCGGGTTTCGCGGCTGTAGAGCCGGTAGGGGAAGTTGCCGTTGTCAACGAATTCGTCCTTGCACAGGCCGAAGCGGGCAACCTTGGCATTGAGCGCTCCAAAGCGGGGATCGGTCTGCCAGGTGTAGAGCAGCCCTTGGATGTAGCTCCTTTGCGCGGCCGCGATGGCCGCGCGAGCCTCCGGGGTCGCGGTCGGAAAGGCCTGGTTCCACGGCAGGGCCGCCATGTCGGTGGAAAAGACGGATCCGCCGTTGAGGTCATGCTTGAAGTGCACGCCGTCCTTTGACCTGACCGTTGGCGCCGGGTTGAAGTACAGCCTATCCAGCGGCAGCCGGCCGGAGGCGGCCATCGCTACCGCCACCCGAGCTGAGCCCTCGTACTGCTCGGGGTCGTAGTCGGCCGGTCGCGCGAAAGGCACCTGGTTGGTGGGGTCATCCGTGACGCACAGGCGGTAGTTGTAAGCCATCAGCCGCTCGTCGCGGCTGCCAGGTGCAGGCAAACTCTCCGGCTTGGGTTCGACAAAGGCGATGGTGCCACTCTGCGGGTCGCCAGGCACCTTGTAGGGGTCGATGAACAGGCCATAGGGTGGAGTGAATACACCCGCACCGGCGTTGTCCTCCCGATCGCCGTACTGCGGATGACCAGGACTGACCTCCAGCATCGGCTCGCGCGTGATGGTATGGCTGACGCCGGCCCCGGCCATCAGATCACCCTCGTAGCTCGCGTCGACGAAGACGGAGCCAGCAATCCGGCCCGACGCTGTGGTGACGGCCACGATGCGGGAGCCTTCCTTCTCGGTCGACAGGAGAGTCTGCCCCAGGCCAAGCCAGAGGTTGGGTTCGGCAGCCGCCATCTGCTCGAAAGCCGCCTTCGCCATGCGCGGCTCGAAGTCGTAGTGAAACGGGCAGTCCTCTGCCGTCTGGCAGTTGCCGTCGGCCACTGACAGTGCCCTGGTCTTGTCGAAGAACTCCTGCGTGAGCCAGCCAAGCGGGATGCCCATACCGGTGTGGATGTCGGTCTTGGCCAAACCGCCGGCCATCACGCCACCGACCCATCCCGAGGACTCGAGTATCACCACTTGGCGCCCAGCCCGTGCAGCCGCGATCCCCGCCATCAGACCGGCCGGAGTAGCGCCAAACACAACCACCTCTGGCGTCATGATGCGCCAGTTAGTACTCGTGTAGCGCTTGCTCGTTGCATCGCCCACTACCACCGTCAAACGGTGCTCACCGGGAGCGATGGCCCGATAGCTCAACCGACCCTCGGTGTCGCTGACTCCGCAATCAATGTCGGCTCCGCCATCCAGGCTGCACTGCATGCGTTCACTCTGCTTCAACGGCGGACTGACGCTGAACTGCAAGGTGCCGGAAGTCCACGGCGACTGGCGCGATGACGCAGCCAGTTCGACCGACAGCGCCGACGTCCCGGAGCCCCCACCGCCGCAGCCGGAGGCGACCAATGCCGCCACGAACACACAGCACCTCAAGCCTCTGCGCACCGTGCCGCCAGCACCAAGACGCCGGTGTTTGTCGATGTCAATCAATTGTTCTCTCCCTTGAAACCCGCGATACGGAAACCTTCAGCCTTTGACGGCCACCCAAACACGCCGCCCCAAATAGGCAGCCACGCGCCGCACCCGGGTGGAAAACGGGCTTGTCGGGCCCGGCCGTGCCGCCTGGCCGGCGGCCGAAACTTGGCGGGCGCGTACCACGACTGCACCGGCCGCCAAGCCCAGCGCGGAGCGCAAGTGCATGGCATAGACATGGCCCTCGTGTGCCTTGAATCGAAGTCGGTTGACCCGCCCACGGCGAGCCACCAGTTGGCCGGCATCAGCCCATTGGTGAAACGCGTCGACCGCACGCCCTTTGACGCTCAACACCAACTGGCGTGGGGCCTCAGGCCCGAGGATCACATCGACCTCGATTTCGGCTTCCCCGAAGTACTGCGGCTGGACATGACCGTGGTCTTCAGCCTGCTCGACGGCGAGCACCTGGAAATTGCGCCATAGGTGGGTTGAGAAGCTTTTCACGTGGCGCCTGAGTTGGTGGCAGCTTGAGTCGAACCCCACCACCGTCGGGCGAGACTTCGCCCTTGTATCGTCCTTTGTCAATACCATCACGTTGGCCGCGAGCAGCGCACCGCGTCGGAAGGAGACGATGGGCTTGCTGATTTGGGAGCCCGCTGCAAAGCCGAAGTCTTGGAAGCGCTCGATATGCGGTCGGTTGAAGAGGTGGTCTGCGACATGGCAGTCAAATTCCGGCTCCGCATGCAACGGTGACCGATGCAGGATATCGATCAGATGCTCGGGGTGGAAATAGTGGTTGTGCGGGATGTCCAGCGTCTTGTCCCCGAACACCACAGCGGTGGTGAACGCATAGACCCCTCCCGGCTTAAGAACGCGGTGCACCTCGGCCAGGTGCGCGTCGAAGTCTGCATCCACCCCGATATGCTCGAACGCCCCAGTGGACCAGCAGAAGTCGAAACTGTTGTCTGGCAGCTTCAGGTCGCGCATGTCCATGGCACAGGCGTCGACCCGAGCCCGGTCGACCGGCCATGGGGCCTTGCTCATCACCAGGTCCAGGGGGTTGTCGGTGCGCACGCCGACCCAGCCGCTGTCCGGCAAATACAGATCGGTCACCAAGGTTTTGGCAACTTTAGGGGCGATCGCGTATATCAGGCGCTCGGTCCCGGCACCCATGGCCAAACCACTGGAACTGGGATGAATCTTGCACTTCAGTCTCAACGCCCGGTAAATGGTTGCGAACTCCCAGGCTCTTCGCGAGCCGAAGGGTGTCGACCGCAAGTCTTGGCGCAAGAATTCGTCGATTTCTGGATGAAAAAAGTCGTAGATGTCGCAGACTTTCTGAAGTGGCAAGGGTCGATCCATTCGAGCTTTCTCCCTGGTAAATTAGTTCGCGCAGCGCTTGCCAACTCGGCGATGCGCCACTCATCAAAGCCTGAACACGCTGAACCCGAGGGCAGTCAAGACATCCGACGGATACAGTGATTTCACATCTGCGATCACCGGCCGCTCGCCGCGCACCAGGGCGCGAACCCGGGCCGGCGTCATGGCCCGGTACTCGCGGTGCGCCACCGCGACCACCAGCGCGTCGAAGGGCGGCTCGTCGGCCAGCGTGGCCAAGGTGAGGCCGCATTCAGCGTGCACCTCGGCGGCATCGGCATGCGGATCGACCACCACCACCTGGGTTCCGTGGTCGCGCAACTCGTTCACCAGATCCACCACCTTGGAATTTCGAATGTCAGGGCAGTTCTCCTTGAAGGTGATGCCCAGCACGCCGACACGGCAGCGCGGCACGTCCAGCCCCTGCTGCAGCATCAGCTTGATGGTGTTGCGGGCGACGTAGCGGCCCATGTTGTCGTTGATTCGCCGGCCTGCCAGGATCACTTGAGGGATGTAGCCGAGTTGCTCGGCCTTGTAGGTGAGGTAGTAGGGGTCGACGCCGATGCAATGCCCGCCCACCAGCCCGGGGCGGAAGGGCAGGAAGTTCCACTTGGTGGCGGCTGCGGCGATGACCTCCGCCGTGTCGATGCCCATCCGCGCAAACACCACCGACAGCTCGTTCATCAGCGCGATGTTCAGGTCGCGCTGGGTGTTCTCGATCACCTTCGCGGCCTCGGCCACCCGGATGCTGGCGGCACGGTGGACGCCGGCGGTGACCACCGACGCATAGACCTCGGCCACTGTCTCCAGTGTGGCGGCGTCGCAGCCGGAAACGATTTTCCGGATCGTCTCGAAACGGTGCTCGCGATCGCCCGGGTTGATGCGCTCGGGGCTGTAGCCGGTGAAGAAGTCCACCCCGTGCGTCAAGCCCGAGACCGCTTCGAGCACCGGCACACAGTCTTCTTCGGTCGCCCCGGGGTAGACGGTGGACTCGTAGACGACGATGTCTCCGCGCTTCAGCACAGCACCGACGCTGCGCGAGGCGGCGAGCAGGGGCGACAGATCCGGCTTGTTGGCACGGTCCACCGGCGTGGGCACGGCCACGATGAAGAAATCCGCCGCGCGCAGGTCTTCGATCTGGTCGGTGCAATGCAGTTCGGCCTCGGCCAACTCAGGTGGTGTGACCTCGCCGGTGCGGTCGTGGCCGGCGCGCAACTCGGCAATGCGCCGGGCGTTGATGTCGAAGCCGATGACTCTGGTGCGCCGGCCAAAGGCCACGGCCACGGGCAGGCCGACATATCCGAGACCGACGACGGCGAGGGTGCGATTCATGGGTGCCAAGGCTGCGCCGCGGGCCGGCGATGAACACGGGATTTTAGGCGCGGGCCGCGCCCGGGCCGCCCCACCCTAAAATCGCCCTCTTACCCGCGCCCACCCCCACCCCGAATGAGCCAAGACGCACACCCCACGCCGCCCGCCGACGAGAACCAGCTGATCGCCGAACGGCGCGAGAAACTGGCCGCACTGCGCGCCGAGGCCAAGGCGGCTGGCCGGGCCGTCTTCCCCAACGACTACAAGCCCAGCCACCACGCCGCCGACCTGCACCACCGGCACGGGCAGGTGCCCAACGAGGAGTTGGAGCCGCAGGGCGTGAAGGTCGCCGTGGCCGGCCGCATGATGCTCAAGCGGGTCATGGGAAAGGCCTGCTTCGCCACGCTGCAGGACAGCTCCGGCCGCATCCAGCTCTACGTGACACAGGACGCGGTCGGGCCCGAGGTGCTCGCCGCCTTCAAGCACTGGGATCTGGGCGACATCCTGGCCTGCGAAGGCACCCTCTTCCGCACCAAGACCGGTGAGCTGTCGGTCAAGGCCACCAGCGTGCGCCTGCTCACCAAGAGCCTGCGCCCGCTGCCGGACAAGTTCCACGGCATGGCCGACCAGGAGCAGAAGTACCGCCAGCGCTATGTGGATCTGATCACCGACGACGCTGCCCGCGCCCGCTTCGTCGCCCGCAGCAAGGCGGTCAGTTCGATCCGCAGCTTCATGGTCGAGCACGCCTTTCTGGAGGTCGAGACGCCGATGCTGCACCCGATCCCTGGCGGCGCGAATGCCAAGCCCTTCGTCACCCACCACAACGCGCTGGACCAGGAGATGTACCTGCGCATCGCGCCCGAGCTCTACCTGAAGCGCCTGATCGTGGGCGGCTTCGAACGGGTGTTCGAGATCAACCGCAACTTCCGCAACGAAGGCATCTCGGTTCGGCACAACCCCGAATTCACGATGATGGAGTTCTATGCGGCCTATTGGAACCACCACGACCTGATGGACTTCACCGAGGCCGTGCTGCGCCACGCTGCGCGCTCGGCCACCGGCTCGGCCGCGGTGACTTATGCCGGCAAGCCGGTGGCGCTGGACCAGCCCTTCACACGCCTGTCGGTGCGCGAATCGCTGGTGGTGCATGCGGGGGTGACCGAGGCCGAGTCGACCGACGCCGCCGCATTGCATGCGAAGCTGAAGTCGCTGGGCGAGGAACCGCCGGCGCACTGGACACTGGCTGAACTGCAGTTCGGGCTGTTCGAGGCGGCGGTGGAAGAAAAGCTCTGGCAGCCGACCTTCATCATCGACTACCCCGTCGAGGTGAGCCCGCTGGCCCGCGCCTCGGACAGCAACCCGTCGATCACCGAGCGCTTCGAGCTGTTCATCACCGGCCGGGAGTACGCCAACGGGTTCTCGGAACTGAACGATGCCGAGGATCAGGCTGCGCGCTTTCAGGCCCAGGTGGCCAACAAGGATGCCGGCGACGAGGAGGCGATGTTCTACGACGCCGACTTCATCCGTGCGCTGGAGTACGGCATGCCGCCCACCGGCGGTTGCGGCATCGGCATCGACCGCCTGATGATGCTGCTGACCGACAGCCCCAGCATCCGCGACATCATCCTCTTCCCGGCCTTGCGCCGGGAAAGTTGAGCAGGGTCAAGCCCACATTGGCGGCGGCCACGCCATCATCTGGCCCACGATGAACACCGCCTTGCCCGCCAATGACCTGGGCTCGATCCAGAAACGGATCTGGGCCGAGCTCGGTGCTGCAGCCCACCAGCGCGGCCACCCGTGGCGCACCGCGGTGCTGGCCACCGCCGGAGGCCCGGCAGGGTGCGATGCCCGGACCGTGGTGCTCCGCGAGGCAGATCCCGTCGCGCGCGAATTGGTGTTCTTCACCGATGCCCGTTCGCCGAAGGCCGCGCAGTTGATGCAGAACCCAAGCGGGGTGATGGTGATGTGGTCGGCCGACCTGGGCTGGCAACTCCGGCTGGCGGTGGGCTTGACGCTGGAGACCAGCGGGCTGGCTGTCTCGTCTCGCTGGGCCCGTTTGAAGATGTCGCCAGCCGCGCAGGACTACCTGTCGCCACTGGCACCTGGGACGCCGCTGGCCCACCCAGCGCCGGAGCGCGGCACCCGGGACCACTTTGCGGTGGTCACCGCCCAGGTGCAAACCACCGACTGGCTTTCGCTGGACCCCTCCGGCCATCGGCGGGCGATTTTCGACCGCGCCGGGGCGCGCTGGGTGCAGCCTTAGATGGAGCACCCGGCGGCAGGGTACTTCCGCCACCCTCCGGGAGGGTGCGCGGCCGCTTCGGAGCGGCCGTGCGCTGGCCGCGCTCGTGCCTAGGAGCGTTCGAACTTCGCCGGCCGCTTGTCGATGAAGGCGGCCATGCCCTCGCGCTGGTCAGCGGTGCCGAACATCGCATGAAACAGGCGGCGCTCGTACCAAAGCCCGTCGGTCAGCGACGATTCGAAGGCGCGGTTGACGGCCTCCTTGGCGGCCATCAGCGATATCTGCCCCAGACCGTTGATTTTCTCGGCCACGCCCAGGGCCTCTTCCATCAACTTGTCGGCCGGCACCACGCGGGAGACCAGCCCCCAGGCATCGGCCTCGGCGGCGTTGATCCAGCGGTTGGTGAGCACCATGTCCATGGCCTTGGCCTTGCCGATGGCGCGCGGCAGGCGTTGGGTGCCGCCAGCGCCGGGCACCACGCCGATGGTGATCTCGGGCTGGCCGAACTTGGCGTTGTCCGCGGCGATGACCATGTCGCACATCATCGCCACCTCGCAGCCGCCGCCCAAGGCCACGCCAGCCACCGCAGCGATCACCGGCTTGCGCACACGGCGCATGGTCTCCCAGTTGCGGCTGATGTATTCGCTGCGGTAGGTGTGGCTGAAGTCGTAGTCCTTCATCGCCGCGATGTCCGCGCCGGCAGCGAAGGCTTTCTCGCTGCCGGTGAGCACGATGCAACCGATGCCGGCGTCGGCGTCGAAGGCCAGCAGCGCCTGGCCGAGTTCGTCCATCAGCTGGTCATTCAGGGCGTTCATCTGCTTGGGCCGGTTCAGACGGATCAGGCCGGTCTTCAGGGCGCCATCGCCGACCTGTTCGGTCAGGATGCATTCGTAGGCCATGGGGCTCTCCTCTCGGTTGTCAACGGACTATACGGGCCGGGGCGCTGGCCGGCAGCGACCCGGCCTGCAGCGGCCGGCGGTCCAGGCTCAGTTCGGCATAGTTCTCGGCGTCCATGCGGATGGTGATTTTCACTGGCAGGTACTGCAGGCTGGGCGCAATCCAGAAGTCCAACTCCATCTCGTTGGCTCGCCGGGCCCCGGCACGTGGCACCAGATGAAAGGCGTTCACGTTGCCAAACGGCAGGGCCAGTTCGGCCTGTTCGGCCACGTCGTAGGTCCAGCGGCCGAGGCGGCGTGGCAGAGCAAGCGGGAACTCGACACTCTGGCCCACCTTCAGCCTCTCGGGATGGGTGAGGTACAGCCAGGTCATCTGCACGAACTGGCTGGCAGTGTCCTGCACGCCGGCCACCGGATCCTGAGTCTTGCCATTCGCCATCAGGATGCGGTCTGGCTCGAATTGCACCGTCAGTCGGCGGGTCTCGCGAAAGGGCACCTCGGTCTCTTCGTCATAGCGGCGAGGTATCAAACCGTCCGGGCCCAGCACGCCGTCGCTCAGCATGCGGCGGGTGACCACCAGGGCGAGATGGACTTCCAGCCGTACCTGGTAGCGGGGCCCGTCGCGCAGCCAGTCGACCTGAGCCGTCCCGTGCAGGGGCCCGCGATAGTTGCCCAGCAGTTCGTAACTCAACCGGGTCGACGGTGGCCAGTCAAATGCGGCCGGGGCCGGCGCGGAAGCCGCGGCCAGCGGCGAGCTTGCAGCGACGGGCGGGCTGGGGAGCGGAGACGTGTCAGCACCTGAGCCGGGCGCGACCGCCATGGGTGCGTCGGCGAGCACGGGCTCGGGGCTCGCGCCGGCAGGCTCGGCCGCCGGAACGGATGCTGAGGCCGCAGAAGCTGGCGGTGCCGGCCGCTCCACCGAGCGCGCGGGCGCAGCTGGGGGCGCGGCAGCGACATGCACCGGCGGCGAGGTGGGCGCCAGTTCTCGCACGAAGGCAACGTCGATGGCCCGCGGTGCCTCGTCGGCCGCCCCTTCACCCAGCCGGCTGTCGGGCAACTGGGCCCACAGCCAGACATGGCCGGCGGTCACCACCAGCAACAAACTGACCCAGGCCGTGCGCCGCAGAGTGCTGGCGCCTGTCAAACGGGTCGCGGGCATGGCACGGGGCGCGTCAATCCCCCAACCAGCCCCGCCGCAGTGCCGCGGCAGCAGGGCTGGGCCGGCTCTGCGGCGCCAGTGCCACGGTACGTGCCAGGGCGGGCGTGGCGGTTGGCCGCACGATGAGGCTGCGCAGGCGCTGTTGGCGCACCAGAGTCAGCTCGAACGGCTGGCCTTCGGCGACCCACTGCTGTGCATCGTCGAGGCGGCGAATGCGCCAGCCGTCGACGGCCAAGAGTTCGTCGCCAGCCGAAATGCCGGCCTCGGCCGCCGCACTGCCGCGGAGCACGGTCTTGACCTGCGAGCCGCTGATCGGACCTTCGGACAGCTTGAGACCGAGCGCACCGCTCCAGGTCAGCTTCTCTTCGGCGCGCGCCACGCCGGCTGCGTCGAGGGCGGCGTCCAGAGGCAGGTCGCCGCGGCCATGCACCCACGAGCGAAGATCCTCGGCCAGCGCGGCGCCGCCCAGCGCCTCCACCTGGTCCAGCACGGTCTGCTCGGTCAGCGCGCCGCCGGGGCAGGCCTTCCACAGACGGCGCATCAGGTCGTCGAGCGAACCGCTGCCCGAACGTCGCAACTGAAGGTCCAGCAGGAGGGCCACCAGCGAACCCTTGGTGTAGTAGCTGACGGTGGCGTTCGGGGTGTTTTCGTCGGTGCGGTAATACTTGACCCAGGCATCGAAGCTGGCCTCGGCCACGCTCTGAACCTGCTGCCCAGGGGTGCCGCGCACACCGCTGATGGTGCGGGCGATGAGCTTGAGGTAGCGCGCGCTGTCGATGAGGCCGGCGCGGCGCAGCATCAGGTCGTCGTAGTACGAGGTGAAGCCCTCGAAGAACCAGAGCAGCCGCGTGTAGTTCTCGCGCTCGTAGTCCAGTTGCATGAACTCAGCCGGTTTCAGCCGCTTGACGTTCCAGGTGTGGAAGTACTCGTGGCTGATCAGGCCCAGCAGCGTGAGATACCCATCGGACAAGCCTGCCTGGCCACTACGGGGCAGGTCGCGTCGGTTGGCGATCAGGGCGGTGCTGGCACGGTGCTCGAGGCCCCCATAGCCTTCCTCCACCGCATTGAGCATGAAGACGTAGCGGCCGAAGGGCGGCCTGCCACGGCCATGCCAGAAGGCGATCTGGGCCGTGCAGATGCGGCGCGTGTCGGCCAGCAGGCGTTCGCCGTCGAAGCCTGGCCAGGTGCCGGAAACCACGAACTCGTGTGGCACACCGCCAGCGTCGAACCGGCCACGCCAGAACCTGCCCAGTTCGAACGGGTGGTCGACCAGCTCGTGGTAGTCGGCGCTGACAAAGGCATTCCTCTGGCGCTCTGCCGGCGGCATGGCCGTGGCCACCTCCCAGCCGGCGGGCAACTCGGTGAACTGCAGTTCATGGGGCTCGGCCTCGCGGCCGTGGACCCGCAGGCACAGGCTGGTCGGATTGAAGAAGCCACGCGAGTCGTCAAGGAACGCGGTGCGCACCGAGGTGTCGAAGGCATAGACCTCGTAGCTGACCGTCAGCGCGGCACGGCCACTGCAGCGTGCCAGCCAGGTGGTCTTGTCGACTTGATCCAGCGTGACCTCGTTGCGGCCTTGCCGGGCCTGCAGGCGAATGAGGTGTCGGCCGAACTCACGCACCATGTAGCTGCCGGGGATCCAGACTGGCAGGCTCAGCCCCTGCTCCGCCGCCGGCGCCGGCAGGACCAAGGTCACCCGATAACGGTGCGCTGCGGCATCGGCCAGACCGACACGGTACCGAATGGCCGTCATGTGCCGGCTGCGCCGATGAAACAGCTCATGCTGGCCACGGCACTGAGGCGGAAGCGCATCGTGAGCCAGTGCCCCAGGTCCTGCTCGACATACAGCCGCCGGTCCACGGCATAGCAGACCAACAGCATCGCACCCAGCAGCACCAGGCCGGCGTACGCCGGCATCAGCACCCCGAGTGCGGCCACCAGCGGCGGCACGATGGCCCAGACGAAATGCCTCGCCTCAGCCCGGCCACCCCGCATCGCCAGGCCCCAATGGAT
>Ga0075163_10009187_pt1 | contig 12992 bp, 9 predicted proteins | sample JI1023141ADNA_FD_71478 | JGI IMG/M metagenome (GOLD analysis project Ga0075163, IMG submission 71478) | Wastewater effluent complex algal communities from Wisconsin, to seasonally profile nutrient transformation and Carbon sequestration -... | ecosystem: Engineered > WWTP > Effluent > Algae...
GCCGGCCCCCGCGATCCATTCTCCGCCAGGTACACGGCCCGCGAAACTCGCCGCGTGGCTCCGCCGGCGTATCGCCTGGGTCGCAGCGTTCGTGGTGATGCTCTCGGCCGGCGCTGCCGCCGCGACCTACTTCGCGAGCCGCGGCACGACGGTGTCCGTGGTCCCCGTTCGTCGTCAGGAGGTCGTCCAGACCGTCGTCGCGAGCGGTCGCGTCCTCGCAGCCGCCCGGATCGCGATCGCACCGGTGACGATGGGACGGGTCGTGGAAGTCCGGGCTCGCGCCGGCGAAGCCGTGGAGCAGGGCGAGCTCCTCGTCCGGATCGACGACGCCGAGGCGCTCGCCGCGGTCGATGGCGCGCGCGCTGCGGTGCTCCAGGCGGACGCCAGGCTCCGGCAAGCCATGGGCGCGAACGTGCAGGCCGCGACGCAGGACGACCTTCGCGCTGCCGAGAGGCTGGAAGAGCTTCGCTCCCAGCTCGCGCGGCTCGAGAGCGTGGCGCAGGCGGGCGGAGCGTCGCCGCAGTCGGTGTCGCAGGCGCGCTCCGACGTCGCGATCGCGCGGAGCGCGCGCGAGACGTCACGCATCGAGCTCTCGGCGGCGCGCGGTGTGCAGCGTCAGAGCGCGGTGGCCGACGCCGCACGCGCTGCGTCGGAGCTGGCCGCGGCGCTCGCGCGCCTCGCATCGCTCCGACTCGAGGCACCCGCGTCCGGCGTCCTCACGACGCGATCGGTCGAGGTCGGTGACGTGGTCTCCCCCGGGCAGGAGCTCTTCCTCCTGGTCGTCGAAGGACCGGTGGAAGTGCGGATCGATCCGGACGAATCGACGCTCGCGCTCGTCGCGGTGGGACAGAGCGCACTCGTCAGTCCGGAGTCGTATCCCGATCGCAGGATCCCGGCGATCGTCTCGTACGTCGCCCCCGCCGTCGACGCGCAGCGCGGCACGATCGAGATCCGTCTGCGCGTGCCCGCGCCGCCGCCGGAACTGAGGGCGGATATGACGGTCTCGGTCGACATCGAGGTGGCCCGTCGAGCGCGCGCGATCGTGGCGCCCGCGTCCGCGGTCCGCGGGATCGGCACCGAGCATCCGTGGGTCCTCGTGGCCGAAGCAGGGCGCGCACGTCGTCGCGCCGTGACCCTCGGCGCGATCGGCGAGGAGGTCGTCGAGATCACGCGGGGACTGCGTGAGGCCGAGTCGGTGATCCGGCTCGAGGGCGTCCACGTGGAGGCCGGCGCGCGCATCCGGACGAGGGGGGAATGATGGACTGGCCCCTCGGTCTCTTCCTCGCGCTGCGATTCCTGCGTGAGGGCCGCGCACAATCTGCGCTCATCATCGTCGGCGCATCGGCGGGGGTGAGCGTCGTCGTATTCCTGACGTCGCTCATGGCGGGCCTCGAGAGTTCGCTCCTGGAGCGGACGCTCGGCACCCAGGCCCATGTCGTCGTCACACCCCGCGAAGAACGCGCGCGTCCGCTCCGTGACGCGACCCGGGGTCAGGTCGTCCTCGCGTCGATCGATCGTCCCGCCCAGCGACCGCGATCGATCGAGGGTTGGCAGACACGGATCCGCGAGATCGAGGCGATGGCCGGAGTGACCGGCGTTTCCCCGTCGGTCAGTGGCGCCGGCGTCGCGACGCGCGGGACGTCGGGGCGCAGCGTCGCGATCCACGGGATCGACGGACGGAGATTCGACCAGCTCTACGCCATCCACACGAAGATCGTCCACGGGGCGTTCCTCCCGAACGACTCGAACGCCGTGGTCGGGATCGACCTCGCGCGCGACGTGGGTGTCTCCGTCGGAGGACGGTTTCGTGTCGTCGTCGCCGACGGTCGCTCCGCGACGTTCCGCGTCGCGGGCATCTTCGACCTGGGCAACCTGGAGGTGAACCGTCGCTGGGTCTTGATGTCGATGCGGAGCGCGCAGGCGCTCCTCGGGCTCCGTGGTGGCGTGTCGAACCTGGACGTTCGCGTCGTGGATCCGTTCGATGCGGAGACGGTCGCCGGACGGATCGAGGATCGCACCGCTCTCGAGGCGACGAGCTGGATGTCGACGAACGCGCAGCTCCTCACCGCGCTCGAGTCGCAGCGGGCGTCGACTCGGATGATCGATTTCTTCGTCGCGCTCGCGGTGTCGCTCGGAATCGCGAGCGTCCTCGTCGTCTCGGTGGTGCAGCGCGGCCGGCAGATCGGCATCCTCCGCGCGATCGGGGCGTCGCGCGGCACCGTCCAGCGAGTGTTCCTGATCCAGGGCGCGATCGTCGGCTTCGGAGGGTCGATCGTCGGCGCGGCGATCGGCGCGGCGCTCGGTGCGCTCTTCGTCGGACTCATCCACAACGCGGACGGATCCCCGTTGTTCCCGATCCGCCTCACCTCTGCGCTCCTCCTGCAGACGATCGCGATCGCATCGATCGTCGGGCTCGTTTCCGCGATCGCCCCCGCGCGTCGTGCGTCGCGACTCGATCCGGCGGAGGCGATCCGCGGTGGCTGACCCGGACACGAAGCCACGCATGCGCCCGGCCGCCGGCGACGCCGTGCTCGAGCTCACGTCGGTGACGAAGGCCTTCACGAAGGGGGTCGTCGTCACGGAGGTGCTTCACGGCATAGATCTCCGGATCGACGCCGGCGAGTTCGTCGCGCTCATCGGACCCTCCGGATCCGGCAAGAGCACGTTGCTCAACCTGATCGGTCTGCTCGACACCCCGACGCGCGGATCGATCCGGATCGCGGGCGCCGAGACGTCGACGCTCGGGGACGACGCCCGAACGGGTCTCCGCAATCGCTTCCTCGGGTTCGTGTTCCAGTTCCATCACCTCCTCACCGCGCTCACCGCCGAAGAGAACGTTCGCGTTCCTCTCGCGATCGAGAGCGGCTTCATGAAGGCCGAGGCCCGTCCGAGAGCGCTCTCGCTCCTCGAAGCGGTGGATATGGCCGGACGCGCGGACGCCTACGTCGACACGCTGAGCGGCGGCCAGCAACAGCGCGTCGCGATCGCTCGCGCGCTCGTCAACGATCCGGCGCTCGTCCTCGCCGACGAGCCGACCGGAAACCTCGACACCGCGAGCGCCGACCAGGTGTTCCGCCTCTTCGACCGCTTCCATCGCGAGAGGAACACGGCGTTCCTCATCGTCACGCACGACCCTCGACTCGCGGCCCGATGCGACCGCATCGTCGAGATCGTCGACGGACGCATCGTCTCGGACCGACCCACGAATCGGCCCGTGTGATGGGGCGGCGCGTGGCCCCGAGAGTCGACATGGAGCTCGGTGAGCTCGCGGACGCGGTGGTCGCCCGCTCGGTCGACGACGTCCTCCGGTTCGACCCACGACAGGTCCATCGATTCCGCGTCGCGACGCGACGACTCCGCTCGGACCTCCGCACCTTTCGGAGATGCTTCGACGCAGACGAACTCGACGACGTCCGGCGCGAGCTTCGATGGCTCGGCAGAGTCGCGGGAGCCGTGCGGGACATGGAGGTCCTCGGAGAGCGGCTCACGTCCCGCTCGGACCGAGTCGCTCCGGCCGATCGCGCGGGACTCGCGCGCTTGGTCGAGCGCTGTGACGCCGAACGTGCGCGCCGGACGGACGCGCTCGTCGAGGCGCTCGCGAGCCGGCGGTTCGTGCGGCTCTGCGATTCGCTGAGGCGCCTGCTAGATCCGGACGCTCGACCCGACGAGGTGCTCCGATTCCGTGGGCGCCGAGCGGCCAAGCGAACGAAGCTGGTCGCCGCGCAGTCGGATCGGCTCGCGCGTGCGGTGGCGACGCTCCGCGCTTCCCCATCGGGAGATTCTTTGCGAAAGCCCACCGACGAGGAGCTCCACCACGTCCGGATCCTCGCGAAGCGCTGCCGCTATGCATGCGAGGCCTTCGTCGACGTCGTCGGGGACGACGCGCGTCGACTCGCCCGGGCGATGGCGCGGGTGCAGAGCCTGCTCGGCGACCACGCCGATTCGGTCGCCGCGGAAGCGTGGCTACGCGAGGAGATCGCGGCCTGCCGAGACCTCGAACACGTCGCCCGCGATCTCATCGAGCTCGAGCACGGCGAGCGTGCGCGTCTCCGCGACGCGTGGGCCGAGACCTGGCGCCGGTCGTCGCGCCGACGGCTGCGTGAATGGTTCTGAGGCGTGGTGGGACGTCGGAGCGTCGACGCGCCGAACGCTGCGTGGATGGCGCCGGCCGTCGACCGGTGCTTCAACGCCTGAACCACTCCCTCCTGTTGCCGTCCGCGTCGTGCACCGTGACCGCCTCGATCCATCCCGGCGGCGCGGCGTCGAAGACGATGGCGACGATGAAGACCTCGCCGCGCGCGTCGGGTCCGATGACCGTCCATTCGGAGCGATGGTCGGCGTCGCTCCGCCGGATCGAGGTCGCGTTCGCGAGTCCGTGGCGGAGATCGTCGTGGCGTAGCCCTCGGCACCGCATCCGATCCTCGCAATGGACCTGCGCGACGAATCGGCCGGCCGCAGCGAGCGTCCGGATGGCAGTCAGGGCCTCGTTCGGAGCCTGGTCCATGACGTGCCTCGTCGTGGTCGTGGGGAAGCGCGATTCCGCGCTCAGGTGGGAAGGAACGGGCTATTCGCAGGGTCGCGCGGATCGAACGCGGAGAACGCCGAGGTCGGCGCGTCCGGAGCGGACGTAGGTGTCGACGGCGAGCTCGGGGAGCGGTCACTCGGCGGCGTCTCGCGCTTGCGGCCGCCACGGCCGGCCCAGAGCGACGGAAGGACGCGGTCGGCGTCGTCCTCCTTCCAGCGGAGGTACGTGACCGCGCGACGCGCTTCGTCGTAGGCGCGGATGAAGAGCGTGTACGCCTTCTGACGTTCGAGCGTGACGGCGGCGGAGCGCGCGGGGCCTGCCTGCTCGCGAAGGCCGACGAGACGCTGGATGCGCATGGCGAGCGCCTCCGCCCTGCCGAACTCCTCGAACGCCAGCGCGCTCCGGCCCGCGATCCGCGGCCACGCCGCGCGCAGACGGAGCGCGAGCGAGAGCAGCTCGAACGAGAGCGCCTTGTAGCCCGGGCCGCGCGGGCGGTCGTTCACCACGCTCGCCTCGAGGAGGCCTCGCTGCACGAGCGCCTGCGCGTCGGCGACGAACGAATCGCGCAGCTGCGTCGCTTCGTCGCCGAGGGGCGCGAGCGTCGACGCGGCGGCGACCGTCGTCGAGAAGACCGAGTGGAGGTAGAGCGTGGCCGACGCGTAGACTTCGAGCCGATCGATCCTCGCGATGTCGACGTCGACGAGCGTCTTCACCATCGCATCGCGCAGGAGGTGGACCTCCGGCAAGGCGCCGAGGACGGTGGTGGTGGCGGACTGGATGTCGAGGTTGATCGACTCGAGATCCGACTCGCTCATCGCGGCGAGCTCGTCCTTCACAGCGTCGTACGCCGCGGAGTACGCGTTCTCGTCGACGCTCAGGTTCTCGGTCGGGGAGGGCTGGACCGGGGTGTCGAGTAGGTTCTGCATGACGGATTCCTTTCGTGGGCAGCGGAGGCTCTTCCTCGCCGCCCCCACTTCTCGGCCCGGTCCGGCACCGGTTGCGTCGCTCTCGATCTTTTTTCGTCGCGTAGGTCGATCGAACGACCTCGAGAGGCCTCCCGAAGCAGCTGGCTGCCTGTTTCGAGGGGGGGTGGTCCCGTAGAGGCAGCTGGCTGCTTCCTGGAGGTCGCGGCGATGCCGATCCGAGCAGCTGGCTGCCTCCGGGGCGTCCTTGTGGGCGATCGGGGAAGCAGCTGGCTGCTTCCGGGCGAGGAGTCCGTGGCTCGCGGAAGCAGCTGGCTGCTTCTCGAGGAGGGGCCCCCTTCTAAACCGGCAGCCAGCTGCTTCTGCGAACGACGAACCTCGACTCCGTCCCCGGCTTCGCCGAGCGTAGCGCCCGATGAAGTTCGATCGCGCTCCCTCGGCGGCTCTGCTCGCCTCGTTCGACGGTGGTCTCCTCTCGGCGATGCGCCGGCCGTTGCACGTGGTCGTGGAGGGCGAGCGCGTGCCGCTCGACCCGCACTTCCGCGAGGACGAGGTCGTCGCGCTCTATGCGGGGCAGACCGTCGTGCTCACGATGCGGCGGGGCGCGGACGGGACGTTCGCGGCGACGGCCCACGAGACGTACGCGAAGCAGCCGTGCGCGGATGTACTGCTCCGGCGATGGCCCGCGCACGACGCCGCCGGCTTCGAGCGAGCGCTCGGCGCGTACCTCGAGGCGGTGCAGGTCGGCGCGCGGTGGGTTCAGCGCGAGGGGCGGGTGCAGCTGCGCTGGATCGGCCGCGATCCGTCCGCGACCGGCGCGCCGCCGTGGATCCCGATCGACCGCGAGGTGGTGCTCGGGCATGCGTCGGCCACTGCGAGGGCGGCGGCGCGGGCGGGCGAGGGCTTCGCGGCGGCGCTGCAGGCCGTCTCGGAGCTCGCCCTCCGCAAGGGCTGGCCCGCGCCGCCCACGCGCGGCGACAGCAACGAGGTGGATCAGCTCGCGGTCGACGCCGACGGGAAGCGGCTGTTCCTCGTCGAGCTCAAGCCGCGCGATGCGTCCGCTGTGTATTACGCGCCGCTGCAGGTGCTGCGGTACTTCGTCGAATGGCGCCGCGCGTGGGGGGGCGATCGCGACGCGATCGTTCGTTCGATCCGCGGCGTCGCCGACGCTCGTGCGACGGCTGGATTCGGTCCCGCGGACGTGCGGGTGGACGACGCGGCCGAGCTCGTGCCGGTGATCGCGTTCAACGATCCCCCGACACGCGAGGCGTATGCGCGGATGCTCGAGGTCGTCTCGGCGCTGCGCTCGTTCGGCGACGGGGAAGCGCTCGCGGGGCTCGAGATCTGGGCGTGGCCGGACGGGGCGGGTCCGCGGAGGATGGGTGCCGGCGACCTGCCGGCGGAGCGGGTCGTGCGTCGGTGCGGCGCGTGCGGTTCGGAGGAGGTCGTGCCGATCGTCTACGGAAAACCGTCGAGCGAGATTCTGGCGATGGCCGCGCGGGTCGAGGTGGCGCTCGGTGGGTGTCTCGTCGGGGAGGCGATGCCGCGGTGGCGGTGTCGGGCGTGCGGGCGGGATGCGGGGGGAGTGGCCTGACTCGTCTCGAAGTGACGCACGAACAACTAGATGTCGCCACGATTCGTCCGAGGACCGATTCGCGGGACGCAGGGCGAACTCCGTCGAGTCGAGCGTTCCAAGGTCTACGCGTCATTCGCGAATCTCGACGCACCTCGTCGCGCGGTCCGCGTCGTGCGAACGTTCCGGGTCATGACGCCCTCTCGACGATTCACGTTGGCGCTGATCGTTGTCGCTGCCTGCTCCGGAAAGGCCCCTTCCGACGACACTGACCGCGACGCGGGGACCGCTGACGCAGGCTTCGACGCCTCGTCGAACGGCACCGACGCCGACGTGGACGCCGCAACGCCGACTGCGTGCTCCTGCTCGTCCGACGGGCACGACGTCCTCGACTGCGACGGAAACGTCTTCGACGCATGCACCGCCGACGAAGGTTGCAGCGCGGTGACGCTCGGCTGTATCGATGATCCATGCGCGGCTGCGGCGACGTTGAAGACCTCGATCGGATGTGAGTTCTATCCGACGCTCATGGACATCGTGGACGGGTCGGGCTGCTTCGCCGCGATCGTCACGAACACGTCCGGTCGTCCTGTCTCGATCGCCGTCGAGCGCGGTGGCACCTCGCTCCCGGTCGAGAGCTTCGCCCGAGTCGTCACGGGAACGGGTCCTTCGCCGACGTACACCGCGTACGTCGCGTCCGAAGGACTGGCGGTCGGCGCGAGCGCTGTTCTCTTCCTCGTGGACGGCACCGGGGGACAGGCGTGTCCGATGGGCCTTTCGGCGGCGACGGGCGAGACGTTCTCGGGCACCCGCATCGGCGACGCGTTCCACGTGACCACCGACTTCCCGGTCGCCGTGCAGCAGGTGAACCCCTACGGCGGCCGCGACTCGATGTTCGCAGGCGCTGCGCTTCTGCTTCCGACCTCGTCCTGGGACACGGACTATCTCCTGGCGACCGGCTACAGCGAGAACGGAGGGATGCATCCTTCGCTCGATCTGATCGCCATGGCGGACGACACCGTCGTCACGATCAGACCACGCGTGGCCATCGAGGCGGGCATCGGCGTAGCAGCGACGAACACGGGTACGCCGCTGACGATCACGCTCGAACGAGGCGAAGTGCTCCAGATCACGCAGGCGGCGGATCTCTCGGGGAGCCGCGTCGAGGCGAGCAAACCGATCGGTCACATGGCGGGACACGTATGCATGACCGTCCCCGTCGGGGTGCTGTATTGCGAGCACGCCGAGCAGATGATCCCGCCACTCGGGGCGCTCGGTACGGAGCTCGTCGGTGTCATGCATTCGCCGCGCGCGGGCGAGTCGTCCGTTTGGCGCATTCTCGCAGCCGAAGACAACACCGTGCTTTCGTACACGCCGCCAATCGCAGGCGCTCCGACCTCGGTCGAAGGGGGGCAGTTCATCGAGTTCACCACCGCGACGCCATTCGTCGTACGAAGCGGCGCCGATCATCCGATCCTGATGCTCTCGTACATGGTTGGGGACATGAACGCGGTTGGGCTCGGTGGCGCCGACGTGACCGTCGTGCCTCCGGTCGCGCAATACCTCTCGCGGTACACGTTCTTCGCTGAGCCGATGTACCCGGAGACCGGTCTCGTGGTCGTGCGTGCGCGACGTGGCGGCGTCTTCGAGCCCGTGGTGCTCGACTGCGAGGGCGCTCTCGGCGACTGGCACGCGCTCGGCACCGACTACGAATGGACGCGCACGAAGCTCTCCACGGGAGACTTCGCCGCGGTCGACGGATGCCAGAACGGTCGCCACGAAGCGTCGAGCGATGGGCCGTTCGGACTCTGGGTCTGGGCATGGGGCGCGCCGGCGAGCGCGCCCGGTACCGGTTCGTCCGTCGGCTATCCCGCGGGGATGGGTGTCCGGCCGATCTACAGTCTGGAGTAGGGGCGTCTCCGCGATCTCCGTCGCGTCCAGTGCTAGAGCCCCGCCCATGCCCCCGCGCGTCGTCATCGCCGGTCTCGGAGACACCGGCCTCCTCGTCGCCCTCGGCCTGCATCCGGACTTCGAGGTCATCGGCATCTCGCCGAAGCCCTGCCTCGTCAGCGGCCAGGAACTCGGCGCGCGCGTCGCCCGCGCCGACGATTGGCGCTCGAACTACCTCATCGACTTCGGTCGCTACCGGAAGCTCGTCGGCATGGCCACACGTCACGGCCGGATCACGCGCGTCGATCCGGAGCAGAGCGAGGTCGTGGTCGAGCGGAGTGACGGTGTCTCCGAGACCATCCGCTACGACGCGCTGGTGCTCTCGATGGGCGTGACCAATGGCTTCTGGCGCAACGGCGCGGTCGAATCGCGGGACGAGATCGATCGCGGCATCGACGCGGTCGCGGCCGAGCTCGCGCGTGCGCGATCGATCGCGGTCGTCGGGGGCGGCGCCACCGGCGTGAGCGCGGCGTCGAACCTGAAAGAGTCGCATCCGGACAAGGCGGTCACGCTCTTCTTCGGCCAGGACGAGATCCTCCCCGGCTACCACCCGAAGGTCCGGCGCGCGGTCACCAGGCGTCTCGAGCGCCAGGGCGTCGTGCTCCGCGCGGGGCATCGGGCGGTGCTCCCAGAGGACTTCCACGGCGAACGGCTCACCCACGAACCGGTCGCGTTCTCGGGCGGACAGCCCGCGTTCACGGCGGACGTGGTGCTCTGGGCGGTCGGTCGGCAGCGGCCGAACACCGACTTCGTCCCGCCGGCGATGCTCGACGCGAGCGGCTACGTCCGCGCCGACGCGCAGCTCCGCGTGCCCGGGTTCGAGAACGTCTTCACCGTCGGCGACGTCGCCGCGTCGGATCCGAACCGGAGCTCCGCGCGCAACTCCGGCTTCTTGACGGTCGCGCACAACGTCCGCGCGCTCCTCGATCGCCGTCCCGACCGGATGAAGGCGTTCACGCCGACGAAGCACCGCTGGGGCTCGGTGCTCGGCGTGCAGCACGACGGCATGCGCGTCTTCGCGCCGAACGGCTTCAGCGTCGGCATCGGGATGTTCTGGGTGCGCAACGTCCTCTACCCGTGGATCGTGCGGCGCGGCATCTACAAGGGCATCGACGAAGGCTGACGGCCACGGTGTAATGTTCCTCGTGCCGGTGCGTCTTCCACGCGAGGAAGTCATGACAGCGTCAGAACACAGCGGTCACGCCAGCCACGCCGATCACACAGGCCACGCTCACGGCACCGGACCCGAGCGCGTGCGCGACCCGGTCTGCGGGATGATGGTCGATCCTTCGAGCGCGAAGGGCGGACACGCCGACCACGCGGGTGTGACGTACTCGTTCTGCAACCCGAAGTGCCGCGCGAAGTTCGTCGCGTCCCCCGAGACGTACGTCGTGCCCGTCGTGGCGCCGACGCCGACGCCGAAGCCAGACCCGGCTCCGTCGTCCTCGTCGGCGACGTACACGTGCCCGATGCATCCGGAGATCGTCCAGATCGGGCCCGGGTCGTGTCCGATCTGCGGGATGGCGCTCGAGCCGAAGCTGGTCGCGATCGACGACGCGCCGGATCCCGAATACCTCGACATGCGTCGGCGGTTCGTGGGGAGCGCGGCGCTCACGGTCCCGCTCTTCGCGATGGCGATGTCGGAGATGATCCCGGGGATCCCGATGGGACATGCCGCAGGCGGCGCTCTGGGCCTGGTGCAGTTCGCGTTGGCGACGCCGGTCGTGCTCTGGGGCGGATGGCCGTTCTTCGTCCGTGCGATCGCGTCGGTCCGGAACCGCAGCCCGAACATGTTCACGCTCATCGGGCTCGGGTCGGGTGCAGCGTACGGATTCAGCGTGTTCGCGACCTTCTTCCCGGCGCTGCTCCCGCGCTCGTTCCGTGGCCACGACGGCGGCGCGCCGGTCTACTTCGAAGCGGCAGCGGTCATCACCACGCTCGTGCTCCTCGGGCAGGTGCTGGAGCTCCGGGCGCGTCACGCGACGTCGGGCGCGCTCCGCGCGCTCCTCGGACTCGCCCCGAAGACCGCCCGCGTCCTCGCCGACGACGGGAGCGAGCACGACGTCGCGCTCGAATCGGTGCAGCTCGGCGCGCGCATCCGCGTTCGCCCCGGCGAGAGCGTCCCGGTGGACGGGTCCATGCTCGAAGGCGCGAGCGCGGTCGACGAGTCGATGCTCACCGGCGAGGCGTTCCCGGTGCCGAAGGCAGCGGGCGCGAAGGTCACGGGCGGCACGCTGAACGGGACGGGCAGCTTCGTGATGGCGGCCGAGCGCATCGGCCGGGACACGTTGCTGGCGCAGATCGTGGAGCACGTCGCGGAGGCGCAGCGGAGCCGCGCTCCGATCCAGAACATGGCGGACAGAGTCTCGGCCTGGTTCGTCCCCACCGTCGTCGTGGTCGCGGTGCTCTCCGCCGTTCTATGGGGCGTGTTCGGTCCGGAGCCGCGGCTCGCGCATGCGCTCGTGAACGCAGTGGCGGTGCTCATCATCGCATGTCCGTGCGCGCTCGGACTCGCGACGCCGATCTCGATCGTGGTCGCGATGGGGCGCGGCGCATCGGCAGGCGTGCTCATCCGGGACGCGGCCGCGCTCGAGCAGCTCGCGGACGTCGACACGCTCATCGTCGACAAGACGGGCACGCTCACCGAGGGCAAGCCCAGGCTCGTCGACGTCGTCGTCGCGGAAGGTGCCCTGGAATCCGAGGTGCTCAGCGCAGCCGCGAGCCTCGAGCGGAGCAGCGAGCATCCGCTCGCCGCCGCGATCGTCGCCGGGGCGAAGGAGCGGGGCGCGGCGCTCGCGACCGCGACCGACTTCGAATCGCGGACCGGCCGCGGCGTCACCGGCACCGTGGACGGACGCCCTGTCGCCCTCGGGAACGACCTGCTCATGAGGGAGCTCGGCGTCGACGTCGCGTCGCTCGCCCCGCAGGCCGAGGCGCTTCGTCGCGAGGGACGAACCGTCATGTTCGTGGCGGTGAACGGCGCGGGCGCAGGGCTCATCGCCGTGGCCGACCCGATCAAGGAGTCGGCCCCGGCCGCGCTCCGCGCGCTCCGCGACGACGGAGTGCGGATCGTCATGCTCACCGGCGACAGCGCCGCGACCGCGAAGGTGGTCGCGACGCGTCTCGGCATCTCCGAGTTCGAGGCCGAGGTCACCCCGGCGCAGAAGAGCGACGTCGTCGCGCGTCTGCAGCGCGAGGGGCGCGTCGTCGCGATGGCCGGCGACGGTATCAACGATGCCCCGGCGCTCGCGCGCGCCGACGTGGGCATCGCGATGGGCACCGGGACCGACATCGCGATGAAGAGCGCGACGATCACGCTCGTGAAGGGCGACCTCTCGGGCATCGCACGTGCGCGGCGCCTGAGCCGCGCGACGCTCGCGAACATCCGTCAGAACCTGTTCTTCGCGTTCGCCTACAACGCGATCGGCGTCCCGGTCGCGGCGGGGGCGCTCTATCCGACCTTCGGTCTGCTCCTCAGCCCGATGATCGCGAGCGCCGCGATGAGCCTGAGCTCGGTGTCCGTCATCACGAACGCCCTCCGGCTGCGAAGGGTCGAGCTCAGTCTCCGCCCGTGACGTGCACCCGATGCCTGCCGCCGCGCTTCGCGCCGTAGAGCGCGCGGTCGGCGAGGTCGAGGAGCGCGTCGGTCGAACCGCCTGCGTCCGGCACCGTGGACGCGACGCCGAGGCTGAGCGTGATGCGGCCGAACTCCGGTGAGCCCGAGTGAGGGATCGCCAACGCGTCGACGGCCTCGAGCACCCGCCGCGCGACGTCGGCGGCGCCGACCTCGTCGGTGTCGGGGAGGACGAGCACGAACTCCTCGCCGCCGTAGCGCGCGGCGAAGTCGGCGGGCCGCAGGAGCGACGCGCGGAGCGTCTCGGAGACGCGCGCGAGGATGCGGTCGCCCGCGGCGTGGCCGTAGGCGTCGTTGTACGCCTTGAAATAGTCGATGTCGGCGAAGACGACGCCGAGAGGCTTCTCGTCGCGACGGAGTCGATCCCATTCGAGCTCGAGTCGACGC
>Ga0075163_10009188_pt1 | contig 12991 bp, 10 predicted proteins | sample JI1023141ADNA_FD_71478 | JGI IMG/M metagenome (GOLD analysis project Ga0075163, IMG submission 71478) | Wastewater effluent complex algal communities from Wisconsin, to seasonally profile nutrient transformation and Carbon sequestration -... | ecosystem: Engineered > WWTP > Effluent > Algae...
GAACATAAAAATGACCACAATACTAATTTTGGTTCGTCCTATCATTTGGTTTTATATAAATATGGGACAAAGGTAAGAAATTTATTTTTGTAGCATATTAATTCTATATTATTAATGTATTTAACAAATTGCAATTTCCAGAATTAGAATAATTACTAGCTTAATATATTACATTCTCAAGACTAAAATCATTTGCCTCGAGCCGGCTTTCCCACCCTTATCAGGTACCTTCACTTCTCGCATTGCCATGCTCGACCTTTCAGGATCATTCAGTTATACTTTTTTTCTTCAGCAAAAAAAAGTTAACAAACACGTCATGTCTTCAGCATGAAAATGCCGCCGCTGTTTTGTCTTCTTAATGCTTAAAAGTCATCTTCCCGACGGAAACAAAAAAAACTCGCCTTTGAGATTCGTGTTTTGATTTACATATTCAATTGCTTGAGATTCGCTCTTTGATATTTCTATTGTTTTGGCTCAAACAGTTTTTTGCTTGTGCCGTCTCCAGTGACTTTTAAACTAAAGACAAAAAGGCGGTGAGATGTCACTTGTAGAAAATATGATACCCTAACTAAAGTCTTACTTTTATTTTTGTACTTTATGTTAAAGACACATATTTAGTTATTTATGTCCATTAAACTTAGAAGTCATGGAACTTTACGTTATTAAAATTCCATGACTTCATGCATTTAGATTAATTTGATGAACGCTATTTTAAAACATGTAAGTCAATTTACTCTTCACAAATAGTGGTGTACCTGGCGTAAAATGAATTTCTTCCACAGATGCTGCTTCTGTGCGCAATCTCGATTCTGTGGCAAACTGTGTTTCGTGCCACTCAGTGTTTAAAGACAAACTCAAAAATGAAGAGTTTGATGAAGAGTTATGATGTATTAGCACCAAGAACTAATATACACTTAAGATCAATCAAATCATAAAAATCCAAATTATATATAGTAAACTATTCTCATCTTTTACAAATAATCTTATATTTGCCTTAGCGTAAGTAAGCAAAGGTAAAGTATGAAAGGCAGTCATTGTCTTCAATACTTTTTAATTTTCCGTGTACAAATTTATATATGACGTTTGAAAACGAATCTTATTAACAAACTTTCGTATATTTATATATTTAATATGATAAGAAGATCAAGGAGTTATGATGATTTTGTTAATAAGGAGTTGCGCAAATAAGTAAGTTAGTGGCAAACGAAAAAATAATGGAACGGATTATACTCTTAATATTTGTTGTTTTTCCAATTATGACATATTGTCAAAAATTAAAAGATTTTAATAAAATGAATTCATCAGAAATTAATGAAATATTTGATAAAATAATTTTGGAAGACAAAATTTATCCTTACGAAAAAACAAACTTCTTTCCTAAAGGTCAATACAACTTCACAAAAGAAGAATACAAAGGTGTAATTCAGTCTTTAGACGATATCTGGGTAAATGAATTAAAAGAGCATCTTGATGGTTACGGACTAAATGACCACCAAAAGATCCAATTCATAAAAGATTGTCTGACTTTTCAAAATAGAGATATATTTGCTAACATAGAATACAGACCAATAGAGTTTTGGAAAACAAACACTGAAGCTAGGACATTAATAGAAAATTATTTTTTACACCAGATATCTTCAGCTCCCGAGAATGTAAACACAAAATTGAGATTTAGTAGTTTTAAAATAAAGCATAATTATCCGGATTCCTACGAGTTAATTACCAATCATTTTAAAAATAGAAGTGGTGTAAATCATATCGAACTATACGATGGGGATGCTATTTATTATTTATCAAAATTAGGATATATTGAAGAAGCAATTGCATATTTAGAATCTATGTATAGTGAGTTGCTAGATGGTAAAATTAAATATATTTCATTTGGGTATAGTTTTGGCCATCCCGATGAATTTGATGATACCACGTTTGATCAACTTTTAAAAACAGAAAATCAAACATTAAGATCCAAAATACTAAATCTTCTATGTAAATTTATTGAACTTGGGGGAAAGTATAACATATATTTAAGTCAGACATTAAAAAGATATGATTTTGAAAGGTATAAATCTATTAGATACGAAAAGTTTAAAAATTATTCTAAAATTGATTTTTCAAAAGTCATTATTGAAGATATAAAGAAAAAAGAAGATTTGATTAAAATAATTCCTGAAAGCACTGAATATTTCAATGAGTTAATGAATGATGGGATGAACATAGGCAAGTTTCATGGAAAGGAAATCTGGGAAGAATTTATTAGGACTAAAAAATATTGGATATTTTCAGGATATGGCAAGAATTATCCAGAATTATACATCATGAGTCATTGTTTACTAGACCCTAAGTTGAGTCAAACTGATAAAACAGAAATGTTTAAAAATGTTAACTTTACTGGTCAAGACCTTATAGGAGATTATGAAAAGTTCATGCTCAAAAACATTATTAAAATTATTTTTCCTGATTTAAAAATTGATGAGACTGAATTCAATACTATAGGTTTGGGAAAGATATTTACTTACACCAACCCATTAAATCTTGATGTTCAATATTTTGACAAGGATGCTGAAAAAAGATTTAACTTTGGCGCAAAAGAAAGAGAAGAAATCATGTTTGATCTAAACAAAATTGGATTAGGTTTAAACTTTAGAAAAAACAAATTTTCAGTAAATGATCTCTCATTTGCCAATTCAGTTCTTGGAACAATATTCAGGTACTTCAGAATCAATGATGATTTGGTATGGATTGACAATGAATCGTTTAAAGGAAATTTTGTACAAATTTTTAAAAGTAATTTTGCACCCATATTAAGAAAATTTGAGTTACCCAACATTGAAATGAGTCAAGTGACAAATGAAACTCCTGAAGGAATAGTATTTAATCTATATGTAAAAGGTAAGACTCAAATATTTACTCATAATTATTCGGATATTCACACTGATTGGTTTGATCCTATAAGGTTAGTTAAACTTATAAACCTGAACTTAGAAGCCGATGGAGAAGAGTTAAGATTTGTTCAAGTTTATACAGGAGATCAAACGTCTGCTTTCATTCTGGTTATTCCAAGTCAAATTTTAAGTGTATTTCAAAAATATGATATACCATTTGGTGCAATTAAGCCAGGAGATATGCAATAAATAAAGATTGTCAGCCCCTAACAAGTGCTTTGACGACAGTTTTGGCTATCGCCAAAAACCGTCGCAAAGCAGAATCGTTAACAAACCTCAACCAACTAAATAGTAACAATAAAATACTAAAAAATCTGGAGACCCTATTTAACTTATTACTAAATTTAAATAAGATCTCCAAACTAAAAAAAGACATCTTCCCTTCAATTAATTATCAAGGCTTCTTAAAACATGTAAGTCACCTTTCCTTTCACAAAAAGTGGTGTACCCGGTGTAAAGTGAATTTCTTCGACAGATACTTCTTCTGTGCGCAATCTAGATTCTGTGGCAAATTGTGTTTCGTTCCACTCGGTGTCTAATAAATTATTGATTTCAAGACCTAACATTACTTTTTTGATGGTATAATTGACATTAAAATCTAGGACGGTATATCCTATGGCTACGATGGAATTATCTTCATTCGCAGGTCTGTCTGCAACGTGTCTGTATCTTAAGCCACCACTTACTTTTTTGCCAGCATTAAAGGATAATCCACCTGTATTAGTCAATGTCGGAGCAAGTGGAATGAAGTTCTCCCCTTCTGCATCTTCTACGCTTCTTGGGTTGGCAATATTTAAGTCAGAATACATAAATATCCAATGTAATGGCTGATATCTGAATCCTATATCGATACCTTGTCTTCTAGATTTGCCACTTGGCTCTACGATGCCACCATCACCTACATAGACAAACTCTTGGTCTAAATGTAAGTACCAAACAGCTGCATTGATAATCAAATTTCTATGAGGCTTGAATACACCACCAAAATCAACACCATAGGCACCAGGTAAAATATGTCTTGCTTGTTCGTCCACTACGACACGTGTATCATTGGAGTGAAAACCTTTACCAAACTTGGCAAATAGCTGTGTATTGTTATTGAATGTGTATTGGAAATTCAACTTAGGACTGATGGCTATTTTTGTTGCAGTACGAAGATCATACAGTGGAGACAAGCTATTTTCATAAATATAATTAAAATAATCTGCTCTGATTCCTGCATTCACTTGTAAGTGTCCATAATCATACGTTGCATCGGCATATCCGAAAATATTAGACTCATCCACTTGACCCAAAGCTAATGAACTCAATGTGGTGATACGATTGACCGTATTAGAAAGTTCAACATCATTGACATCATCGTATCTTAATCCTGCACCGAGTCTAAACAATAAATCATCAGAAATATCACTGGACCTGTAATTCAATTCAGTGTCAAGACCATAAATATTTCTTTGTTCTTTTTGTTTTATTTGATCTCCATTGATGCTATCATTTAGGAAAAAAGTGAAGTTGGAATACAACAAAAAGTCGTAAGCACTCACATAAGCTCTTGTCTTAATAAAGTTGTCATTGCTTAGATATTTTGCGTATTGCAGCATGATATTACTTCTAGAAGTGTTGCCACCTTCCGTATCATCTATAGCACCAAATCTAGTGATCACACCACTTTCTACCGCACGATTTGGAATTTGTCCTGATGCATCCCATCTACTGGTAAATCGGGAAGCCCAAATGGACAATTTATCATTATTTTCTAGTCTTTTGGTATATTTTGCAAAGACATTAAATCGATTAAAAGCTTGTGTGCTCTCGAATGGACCATCACTCAGCAGATATTCAGAAGCAATATATGCTGATTCATTTTGTGATGAAATGAGATTAAACAAACCTGCTGTACGACGAGTATTAAAACTACCATACTCTGTAGAAAAAAATGAGTGATCAGGATTATCTTTAGTTTTGAAGGAAACATATCCTGCAGTCGCAAAATTGCCTCTATCTGCATCATAAGGACCTTTGCCATAAGTGACATTTTCGATGATTTCAGGCATGATAAAGTGCATGTCAGCGTATCCTTGTCCGTGCGCGTGGGAGACCATATTGACAGGAAGTCCATCTATGTTTATATTAATATCCGTACCATGATCAATATCGAATCCTCTAAGAAATATCTGTTCAGCTTTTCCGCCACCTGCATGTTGACCAATAATAAGTCCAGGCACTCTTCTCAATAATTCTTGAGAAGTACTGACAGGATTGGTTTCTAGATCTATGACAGAAATGGTTTTTAGAGCTTGTGTTTCAGGTGATATTGTCACTTGATTTAGCTGAAAATTCTTTTGTGTTAGTATGGTACGAATGGTGGATGTCATTTGTCCTGAATTTATAACTACCCAGTTAGATTCATGTAACATGTGTGCAAAATGCAAGGTATCTCCCATCTTCACATCATTTAAAGTATATCTTCCGAACTCATCACTGTGGGTATGTTGAAGTGATTTATTAACAGTCACGGTAACAAAATCAATAGGATTTCCAGATTTATCGCTTATGATGCCTTTGATAGCTTGGGCTTGGGCAAAAATGGAAATATAAAGGATTAAAACAGTGTATAGTATTCGCATTGGTTTGGTTTTAGAAAATGTTAAAAATATTTTGGAATCTGATTTAAATACATATACGATGATAGAGGTCGTATTGGATTTTAAATGGTTTCCAAAATGCAAAAATAACATTCAAAGGTAGGAAAAAGTGACATTATGGACGAAAATTTACTTAAAGTTAATACCAATCCGAACGGGCACAAAAACTACTTGTTGGGTAAACATTATCCCAGATTGCATTTGCAACTTAAACATTTGATTTATTCTATAAGACAAACCGCCACTTAGTTCAATCATTCCCGTGGAAGTTCCATTTTCATAATGATTATTGATATGAGAGTATCCACCTTTGACACCAAAAAGCGGCCTAATTCCAGTTTTCTCAGATGAAAATTCCATTTCGCCAAAGATTGTATGGCCTTTTGTACCTTGAAAATCAAGATAAGAAGCTCCGATACCAAGGAAAAAAAACTCATTAAATTGAAGTCCATTTACAAGACTCAATGCTTTACCATGTTGACCATCATTTAGATAATAGCCCTTCCAGTCAGGACTTGGATCGATTTGGATTGTTCTACCAATATAATTCAAATATGAAAAATCAGCTTTGACTTTGTAATCAATTTGACCAGACAGATCAAGTGTCAAAAACGAAATCATCAAAAGTGTAATTACATGTTTCGGCATCATTAGTTTAAATTATCCAACAAATGTAATGATAATATTGAATTACAATATAGTTGAAATGAGCATAAAAAGATTAAAAACCCGAAATCCTAATCTTCGTCTATCGTTAAGTCTTATCGTTGTGTCATTAAGGCTTAGTGACTACTTATTTAGAGATAACGTCGTGTCATTAAGGCTTTCTGACTACTCGTGAAGAGATAAGGTCGTGTCATTAAGTATCCAAGCCATAAAACTTATGACGCTTTGACGCTACATTCACAACTGTTGTAGAAAATTGATTGCAGTCTTACTTATAAAAATCTAGTTTACTTTTCTAAATACACTCGGCACCTGACCTGTTTTGAGTTTGAATAGCTTCGTAAAATGTTGTGGATATTTAAATCCTAAGTCATAGGCTACTTCACTAATTGTTTTATTACTAGTGGAGAGTCTATGTTTTGCGATGTCTATTATTTTTTGTTGAATATAGTCTTGGGCAGATCTACCAGATTCTTTTTTTATTAGGTCACCAAAATAATTGGGTGATAAGTGAAAGATATCTGCGCAATAGCTTACTGAAGGAAGACCTAGTTCTTGTGGGTGTTCTGACTCAAAATATTGATACAAAACCTGGTCTAGTTGATTTATCACATTTTTATTAATCAGTTCTCGTGTGATAAATTGTCTCGTATAAAACCTATTGCAGTAATTTAGCAACAACTCTATATTGGTACAAATCAAGGTTTTAGTATGGCTGTCAAAAGTGTTTTTTAATTCATATTTAATTTGCTTAAAACAATTTAAAACCAATTTTATCTCTCGTTTTGAAAGATGTAAGGCTTCATGAATATGGTAACCAAAAAAATGATATAAGTGCATTTGATTTCCAAGAGACGTGCCGCTGATAAAATCAGGGTGGAAAGCTAAGGCCCATCCATTTGGTTGTATAGATATATTTTCAGAAGTATCAAATCCAAAAGTTTGTCCAGGTCCAATAAAAATGAGAGATTCTGATTGATAGTCATATTTGTTGCGACCATAATACATATCTTCACATTTAATGTCTTTCAAAAAAATGACATATAGTTCAGAATATGTTTTTTCAAGTTTTAATATTTTTGATTTAGATTGATCCAAAACGCTTACTAAAGGATGTAATGTCTCTTGCCCTCTTTCATGATTGAATTGAGAAATGGTTTCCATCTTTTTTATTTCACTCATAATGGTCTATAAACTTTTGCTACAAAGTTACAGAACCAATCCATCATTTCTTAAACTAATTTTTCTTAAACCGTTATTTAAATAATTAAATCAGTAATTTGTATAAAATGAAAACGCTAATAAAGGATGAAATTTGTGGCTTTAATTAAATATAGGATTATGTCCAGATTATTAACTCTCCTTTTTGTTACTTTGATTGGCTTGACAAATTTATTTGGTCAATCAGATAGTATTCAGGTAACTAAAAAATATCAAGCCAAGCCAAAGAGTGTTTATCCTTTTGGTAAGGAAGCATTTTTAAAAGATGAAAAAACGACTATTAGGTGGCTAGGTAATGCCGGTTTTTTAATAAATAGCAGAGGTACAAGAGTCATGATAGACCCCATGTTAAAAGAGTTTGATATGCCTGTATTATTTGACGCACCTGTGGCAACTTCAGATATTCCTGAGTTAGATGCCGTAATAATCACCCATAGCGACAATGACCATTACAGTATTCCCACTTGCAAAGACTTATCAAAAGTAACTAAAGCGTTTCATAGTACTATTTATGTAGATTCATTGATGCAAAATGAAGGTTGGAACTCTTTTGGCCATGCAATATATGATGAGTTTATGATTAGAGATATGAAGATAAAGGTGACACCAGCAGATCACCAATGGCAAAATGCTTATCCAGGATTTGCCAAACGTTTTTTTAGAAAAGAAGATTGTGCAGGATTTTTTATGACCACTGTCGATGGCACTATTTGGGCTACAGGGGATTCTAAACTAATGCCTGAACATTTAAAACTTCCAGATCCGGATGTAATCTTATTTGACATCTCGGATAGTGAATGGCATTTCACCATAAAAGGAGCTTTACAACTTGCAGAAAGATATCCAGATGCTTTATTGATTTGCTCCCATTGGGGCACGGTAGATGCTCCAGATTTTACTCCGTTTAACGGCGATCCAGAAATTATAAAAGTCCAAATTAAAAATCCACAAAGATTAATTGTATTATTACCAGGTGAACCATTTATCCTTAATCAATCAAAAAAATAAATTTACGATGAATCTTATTAAAACCGTTATTTGGGCAAATTTAATGGGATTATTGCTGGTTTCTTGCACACCAAAATTATCACCACCTTCCCTTGACCAAGAAAAAATGATGGTCAGAATTTCAGAAATAGAAATTGATTCCAATTATTTGGCTGAATACAATAAAATTTTAATGGAAGAAGCAGCAGCATCTGTACAATTGGAAGCAGGTGTCATTGCCATTTTCCCGATGTTTCAAGTTGATAATCCAACGCAAGTCAGAATTTTAGAAATTTATAAAAATGACGCTTCGTATAAGTCACATTTACAAACGCCCCATTTTAAACATTATAAAACGAGTACTTTGCACATGGTAAAATCTTTGAAATTAATAGATATGCAGTTATTAGACAGCGCGTCTATGAAGTTAATTTTTGAGAAAATGTAAAGACTTTGATTGGGTTTGGTCTAGAAGCATTATTTGTATAATCTGAGAAAAAAAATCTTAAACTACAAATAGGTCAAATATTTAATTGGACATTTTTTGATAAGCTTTCTTTTTCAGCTAAGTTATAGATTAGTGCAAATGTTTCTTATGTTCTTTTGTAAAATTTCATTGCCAGCACAACCTTATTTTTTGATTACAATAAAATCCTTTCGACCATAAAGCTGAGTTTAAAGAAGATTGATGATTGAAAGAAGTTTCCAGCTATAAAAAGCTTTGAATATCCAAGATGTCAGAGCTACGCCCTTCTTATTTCATCTATTTTTATTTTCTACAAAGATGTCAGAGCTACGCACCTTTTTTACTTACTTCTTTTGATATATTCATTTTTTCGACTGAGGAGCGACTCTAAGGGCGACCCTTAAGCGAAAAATTACAGGGTATCAAATCGCTCATCAGTCTTCGTTTCACTCAGCATAATGGTCGATTTGTATGCACACCAATATACTCATTTTCCAGCTAGCACTCAGGATCGAAACCTAAATAGTTCATCTAAATAAATATTTCCAAATAAATTTTGCAATCATGATTATCCCAGATGTCAGGGCTACGCCCTTCTTATTTCATCTTTTTCCGTTTTCTACAAAGATGTCAGAGCTACGCTCCTTTCCCTATACATCTTTCCCATTATATTTTATATCTTTGGCACTCCATCAAGCTAATCTTTATGATGACAACGGCACAATGTATAGATAATACCTACGAAAGATATAAACTCGGCAATGCTACAGAACATACATTCCGTGGTGATCTCACACAATTCATAGAATCCATTGTACCAGATATCAAGACTACTACCCTTTTCAGTCATAATAAGCATAAACAAAAATTGGTAACAAAAACATGCTTCTAGCAAATTACACCTCCGATTGGATCACACAATTCCATAGCATAAAAGCTAAAATCGAAAACGTTCTTGGTACCGAAACATATACCATAGAGCATGTTGGAAGCACTTCCGTACCACTGCTAGATGCTAAACCCATCATAGATATAGACATCATCTATCATACACCCGATGATTTTGAAGTAATCAAATCAGGATTAGATAAACTAGGCTATGATCACCACGGCAACCAAGGTATAGCTGATAGAGAAGTATTCAAAAGAAATCAAAACTATATGGATGAAATATTGGATACCATTCAGCATCACCTGTATGTATGTCCACATTACAGTGCTGCATTGGAAAGGCATCTTTTAACTAGAGATTTTATGCGCAAAAACGAGTGGGCACGCTTGCAGTACCAAGAACTAAAATATGAAATGGCAGCGCGTGCCAATCAAGACAAGAAAAATTATCAGGCCCTGAAGGAAGCACACATCAATAGTTTTTTAGATTTGATGGTGGAAAAGGAAAAAATAGAAAAGGAAAACATCCGTCTTCTATAGATTTTAACATAAAAAAGCACCAAAATAACCAATATTTTAAGACTTATTTAACGGAACTAGCGACATGACTGATAGAACTCGCGCCGGAAAATAGATTTTTTGCATAATTTCTGACAAAACGACAGCCATCTCTAATAGAATGGCCAATTACTTTAACATATGGACCGATTGCGCTATAAAATGTTAAGACTCCTTTAACATAACTCCCGTCATGACTGACAGAACTACCGACATGACTGATAGAATTAGCAACACGACTGATAGAACTACCGACATGACTGATAGAATTAGCAACACGACTGATAGAATTAGCAACACGACTGATAGAACTAGCGTCGTGACTGATGGAATTAGCGCCGTGACTGATAGCATTTGTGGTCACTTTAGAGTTATTGAAAATTCCTTATATAAAAAAGGGCCACACCATTTCTAGCATGACCCCATTTCCCAATAAGCAGGTGCAGTGCTTATGAGATAAAAATTATCATTTGTCTAGTTTTATTGGTCAATGTTTAACATTTCTCTTTACACCCAAAAAGGGCCGCACTATTTCTAGTGCGACCCACATTTCCCAAAAAAACCAGGTGCATTCCTTTCAAAATTGTTGTTCAAATCCCTTTAGTGTGTAACACTTTGAGTCGTACCCGATCTTTATCAGAGCACTACATCAAAGATGAATGTTACAATTTTACAATTCTGAAAGATTTGCTATAAGCTTTATTACTTAATGACAATACATATACACCTGACTGTACATTAGACATATCTACTTCATAATTATTAGATATATTGTTCTGTGTGTATACCAATCTTCCCGTCAGGTCTCTAATCTCTAAAGCACTATTTTGGTATAGTGTACTCTCTCCATCAAAAGAAATCTGTACATTAGTAGTGACTGGATTTGGATATATTTCCAATTCAAAAGAAGCTCCATCGACATCAACCACTGCACTTGAGAATGGACAATTTGGTGCTTTGACCAATTGACCACGTACTTCTCCACCAGGATTGTTTGCGGTATGAACATTGACATAAGCGTTTCCACTCTGTACAATGGCAGCTAAGTCTGCGGTAAACTCATCTGTGATGTAGAAAAATGCACCACTATTTGCCCATCTTTGGGTAAAATCAAAAACAACTGGACCATTTGTACCCACAGCACCATTGTGAATGTGCGATCCTTGGAAGGTAGAACTCAATCTATTGACTACAGCCATAAGGTGTGCTTCGTCATAATCTCTATTGAATGCAAACATTCCTGAACCACTTGCATTTCCTGCATTTACTGGATCATTTACTTCTTGCTCTTGACACAAATCGTACACATATCCATCTCTTGCTACTCTGTACAACTGACCTCTTACTTCACCATTCGGAGATGCAGCGGTATGTACATTAAAGTATAAATCTCCTCTGAGATAATCAGCCAAAAACTCAGGCGTAATTGCTATGCCTTCATTAAATAAAAACTGACCAGAAATATCATCATCAAGATCTAAGACCACACCACCACCTACACCTAGTGCAGCTTTATGTATGTGTGCAGCTACAAATGGACCTGTAGGATTATCTACTAGCAATGCATAACTCATTTCAGTAAGATCAGAAGATATCGTACCAATAGCCAAACCGATAGCATCATTCTCTACAGCAGGCACTTCTTGTTTTCCATCCATCCATGTATCAAAATACAATCCATCATTTGGTGTCAATTGTCCACGAATTTCTCCATTTGGATAAGCTTCTGTGTGTATATTAACATAGATATCACCATTTCTCAATGCAGGAATATAATCACCTGCATTTAGTTTGACGATAACTGTATTACCTACTACAAATGATTCTAGATTCTGCACTACAGGTCCTGTAGTACCGGCAGCACCATTGTGTAAATGGAAGCCTTTGATAGGACCAGAAAGGTTGGTTGCAAGGATATTTAATTCCAATACATTGGTATTAGATGTGTAAATTGCACTCGCAAGACCTTTTGCTGCTGTATTAACTGCAGGTACTTCTTCACTACCATCAAGAATAGCGGCAAATGTCTCACTAGACTCTAATGCTAATTGTCCTCTCAACTCACCATTCGGATTATTGGCTGTATGTACATTAAGATAGTAATCAACGTCTATTAATGAGGCAACATTTTCTTTTGTTACTGCAAAAGTTCCGGTAGCTCTACCATCTACAAAAGATTGTGTAAATTCAAATAGTACAGGACCATTCTCACCCGCTACACCCGTATGAATATGCATACCTGTAAACGCAGATGAAAGATTGGAAACGGTAACATTTAGGGTTGCTTCTGTATAAGTATCATTAAAAGTCACTGTAGCTACACCGATGGCATTGGTTACCACAGCAGGAACTTCATTACTACCCAATAATCTAGAAGCTACTAAGATATCATCCGTAAAATTAGGGTCAAAAACCACGATTTCTGGTTGAATAACATCTTTTACCCTTTGATTACTTAGGAAAATAGCAGATGCACCAGCGAATACTTCATTAAATACAGGTACTGCATCTCCTGAAGCTGTAGGCATATCAAATCCTAAGACTCTACCACCATCTTTTGCTCTTTCAGCAATATAAATTCTATTGCTCGGTTTGTCATATGCTATATCAACAGG
>Ga0075163_10009189_pt1 | contig 12991 bp, 8 predicted proteins | sample JI1023141ADNA_FD_71478 | JGI IMG/M metagenome (GOLD analysis project Ga0075163, IMG submission 71478) | Wastewater effluent complex algal communities from Wisconsin, to seasonally profile nutrient transformation and Carbon sequestration -... | ecosystem: Engineered > WWTP > Effluent > Algae...
AGGCCGTCGAGGTCCATCAACAGGTCGCCGGACTTTTCGGGTAGGCCGTCGAGGTCCATCAACAGGTCGCCGGACTTTTCGGGTAGGCCGTCGAGGTCCATCGACGGGTCGCCGGACTTTTCGGGTCGGCCGTCGAGGTCCATCAACAGGTCGCCGGACTTTTCGGGTAGGCCGTCGAGGTCCATCGACACCTCACCCGACTCTCGGCATGACGTGTCGAGGCCCGCCCGCGGGGGGGCCGGTCCCCCTCGCCCGGTCGTTCATCGACGCACCGTCTTTCATCGACGGGTATCCCACCTCCCGAGCGACGTGTGGCGATCCGCCCACGGCGTGGGGGATGGACGCACGTGCACAATGCTCTTGGCGACGGCGTGCGCATCTGGCACCGTGGGTGGGTGCTCGGCAAAAGGAGCCGGGCCGCGGACCTGGGCAAAAGGAGAGTCCATATGGAGCAGCTGACGGAGAAGCACGGCCCCTACGAGGTGGTGGAGCGGTTGGAGAACCTGGCCGCCGCGCTGGGCGCTGATCCGCGAACCGAGCACCTGCAGGCTGGCATTGAGGCCGCCATCGACGAGATCGAGGCCAGCCACAAAATCTGGCGGCGCAAGCGGTCGCGCCGCGTGGCTGCCACCGGGCGGCTGTGGTACGCCGATGAGCAGCTGCGCGAGCCGTTCATGAAGCTGGCGCGGCACGTGGCCACCGAGACCGACGGCAACCGCGAAGCCCCTGAGTCCAAGACGCTCTACCCCGGCAAGTCCGCCTCCGAGCTGATCAAGCCGTTGGGCGGCGACGACCAGGCCCGCGAAGTGCGCCGCGTCGTGGACCGCCTGCGCACCGATCCCGTGGTGGCCGCCTTCGCCCACCACGCCGATCCCATTGAGCAGGCCCAGGCGCGGGTCCAGGCCGAGGAAGCCCGCCGCGCCGACATCGACCTGGAAGTGAGCAAAGCCCGCCTGACCATGGACCGCGCCCTGGACGCGGCCCGGCGCCTCTACAACGCCACCGAGAGCGACCTGCTGGAGACCCTCGGCCCCGACCGCAAGGCGGTGCGGGCCTTCTACGCCTGAGGGCGCCTGCCGGCGGAGGTGGGGCGCTCAGGTGTCCCGGTGGACCGACGGCCCCTTTCCCCCCCACCGAATCTGACCCTCAAACCCGCGCTCGGGGCCGTACGCGGTTGCCGCCCTTTGGGCGCCGGTATACGGTGCGGTTTGAGGAGGGCAGATGTCCGCAAAGCGATACCACAAGGCCACTTGGAACCAGCTCGGCTACCTGGCCAACTGGCTGCCCACTGCGGCCATCGCGGCGGGGGACATCGGGGTCTGGTCGGCCGAGGGCTTCAGCCGGGTGGGGACGCTGCGCGGCCGGGGCATCGCCTTTGGCACCCGGCACCATGAGCACCCGATCGACTTCACCGCTCGGGCAAGCAGGCGCTTCGAGGTGGTGGGCGCGGGCCGGGGTGCGGTGGGGGGCCACGGCCTCGGGGTCGAGCTGGACTTTGCCGCTGCAGGGAAGTTCGTCTTCCAGGCGGGCGGCTGTCGCACCACCATCGATGGTTGCGAGAGCCTTCTGGGGCGGGCGCGCGGCGGCGTGATGCACTTCGTGCCTGACGACGGCGAGCCGGTCGTCGTGTCGGTGACCCCGGACGACGTGGGGTAGGGCGATGGCGAAGCTGCTGTACGTGGGCGCTTCGCCCAGTGACCTCGACCGGGCGGGGGTGGAGGTGCTGGGCACCCTCATACGCGAGGCGTTCGAAGGCACCGACTTCACGGTGGAGGTGGAGTCGGCCTGCACGTGGAGGGACTTCAAGAACCACCTGCTTGAGCACCAGCCGGACTACCTACACCTCGGGTTCCACGGTGAGGCGGGTGACCTCTTCTTCCTGGATCCCGATCACAAGAAGCAGCGCATTCCAGGGGATCGGGTCGCCAAAGAGGTCGCCGCCCACCCGTCGGTGCACTGGGTCGTGCTGAACGCCTGCCAGAGTGTTGGTCTCGCCGAGGCCCTGGCGGCAGTGGTTCAGGAGGCGGTGGGCATCGACGGGGACATCTCCCATGGCGCCGCCCACGCCTACACCGAGGGGTTCTACATGGCCCTCCGGTATGGACGGACTTTTGCCGAGGCGCATGCCTACGGCTGCCGCTCGATCGGGGACTGGTGCGAAGAGAAGGCATGCGACGACGAGAGCCTCCTCCCCAAGCGGTTCGGCCGGGTGGCGTCGGCCGCTCGGCCGTCGGCGCCGCTGGCTGCCCGGCCGGGCGCCGCATCCGCCGCGGGCCTGGGCCGGGAGCTCACTGCCGGGGAGCTGGAGCAGGTGGTCCAGCTGGCCATGAAGCTGGGATTTCTGGATGACGCAACGCGCGACCTGCTTCTGGCCGACCTCCCAATCGGCTTTGTCGCCAGCTTGAAGGATGTGCCGGAGCGGGACCTCCAACTGCGTCACGATCTCTGGCAGCTCAACGATCGCGAGGCGCTGGAGGGCCTGACCGGCCGGCCCCTGGCCGCCTGGCTCCTGGCGGCGTACCACCTCGCCCATGGCCGCAGTCGGCCCGAGGGCGCGGAACTCGCGCAGTGGCTGGTCCTCGCGGGCGGCACGCCCCCGCAGGCCCCAGGGCCCCTGGCCCCGCCTCCGACGACGCACCCCCAGACCACGCGCTCGGCGCCGCTGCCCACCGCGGCGCTGACAGCGGGCCCGGTGCCCCCGCCCTCCGATGCGTTGGAGCGCCTGCGTCGCCTCCTTCGCCAGACGCTGGTCCAGCACCCGGGGCTCCGGGGGGCGCTGGCGGCGCGCCTGGGGGCGCCTGACGATGCGGCCAACTTGGCGGATGCCCTCCTCGACCGCCCGATGGAGGCCATCATCAAGCCCCTGGTGGCGCTGGCTCGGGGTTCCACCTCGCACCGAGAAGCCGCCCAGCGGGTCGCCGCCCTTGCGTTGCCCGCGTCCAGGGATTGGGCGGCGCTGCGAGCCCAGGTGACCCTCGATGCGCTCATTCAGATCCACGCGCCGGTCGTGACCGCGCCCCTCTGCGAGATCGCCATGGCGGCTGTGCAGGGCCGCGCGGCGCAGCTTAAGGAGCGGGAGGAGCGTCGGTCGGGGGTGCCGGCGCCGGCCTATCGGCTGGTGCCGCACCTCGAGCAAGTGGGGCCCGTCCACATGTACGTCGCTCGGGCGATTCTGACGCGCACCTCCGGCATCAAGCGGGAGGACCTGCCTGATGACGCAGAGACCCTGCTCCAGCGCGCCAATGAGGCCATTCGGCACTGCCGCGAAGAGTACGCGGAAGATGAGGCCTTTCAGATGTATCTGGTCTTCAAAGACGCCGACGACGAGGCCCTCAAGGCCCTCCGCTGGAGCCTGCCCGAGCTCTGGCGTGTCCGCGGTGACAAAGGAGATGGGCCCTCCCTGTTGATGCACCTGACGGAGCTGTACCAGTGGGAGACATGAACCGAATTCCCTTGCCCACCGCGGCCTTGCGCACCCAGCGCCTCCGCGCGCGGCCCCGCGCCGGTCTGCGCGAGAGCGTCCACCTGCTCGACCATGCCTCGATCCACGCCCTCAATGCCGCGCTCATCGGCGGGCGCCCCTTGCTCGTCCGCGGCCACCCCGGGGTGGGCAAGAGCCAGCTCGCCCGGGCCGCGGCGGACCTGCTCGACCGGGCGTTGGTGACCCACACGGTCACCAGCCGCACCGAGACGGACGACCTGCTCTGGCAGGTGGACCTGGTGGCGCGCCTGGCCGAGGCGCAGATCGCCGGCACCAGCGGCGAGCGCGATCGGGTGCGGCTGGAGAACTTCGTGTGTCCCGGTCCGCTCTGGTGGGGCTTCGACTGGACCTCGGCCGAGGCGCGCTGGCGGGCCTACCGGACGCTGGTGGCCGGGGCAGAGAGCGCCGCCGACCCGCCGGATGATCCCGCCAACAACGGCGTGGTGGTGCTCATCGACGAGATCGACAAGGCCGATCCGGCGGTGCCCAATGGGCTGCTCGATGCGCTGGGCCACCGCGGGTTCAGTCCGCCGGGGGTGCCGCGGGTGTGCCAGGCGGGGGCGCACCCGCCACTGGTCATCTTCACCACCAACGAGGAGCGCCACCTGCCCGACGCCTTTCTGCGGCGCTGCTTTGTGCACACCATGCGGCTGCCCGAGGACGAAGCCCCGCTGATCGAGGCTCTGCGCGTGCGCGGCGAGGCCCACGACCGGGTGGAGGGCTGGGGTCTGTCGCCCACCGTGGTGCTGGCCGCCGCGAAGCTCATCGCCGAAGATCGCCTGGCCAAGGACCGCGATGCCGGCTATCGGCCGGGCATGGCCGAATACGTGGACCTGCTGCGCGCCGTGCGGGGCGACGCCGAGCCCGAGAAGCTGCTCAGGACGCTGGCCACCTTCGTGCTCGACAAGCAGGCGGGGCCCGATTGACTACGCCGGATCAGCCGGATGGGCCGGAACAGCCGGATCAGCCGGATCAGCCGGACCTGCGAGCCGCCGCTGGGCGGGCTGATTTGGTGCGCATGCTGCGCCTCGACCCAGAGGGGGTGGGGCACCTGGCGCGCCAACTCGGCTTTCGGCGCCGGGCGACCGACATCGCCGCCGACGCGCCCCTGCCCACGGAGTCGGCCCCGCAAAGGGCGTCTCCAACCTCCGAGGTGCTGGAGGCTCCGGAGGTGCTGGACGTGCCCGAGGTGCCCGAGGTGCCCGAGGGCCCGGCCCACATCTGGCGCGTCACGGAAGAGATCCAGCGCGACCTGCCGCCGCCCGATCCGCTGCCCCCCCTCAAACCCCTGCCCGTCGAGGGCGGCGACGTGCTCAAGCAGCCGCGCACGCCCGAGCTGACCCCGTGGCGGGCGCTCTGGCCGCGGCTCTACGATCTCATCGCCGACACGGTGGCCGGCCGGTCCATCGACGTGCCAAGGCTGGTGGGCGATGTGGCCCGCGGGCGCCCGCTGCTGCGTCTCCCGCGCCGCACTCATCGGCGCTGGCCGGAGCGGCTGACCCTGTGGGTCCACCGCCACCTGGACCTCGTGCCCCTGTGGGATGACCAGGACGCCGTGCGCACCGGACTGGCGCGTTGGTGCCCCCAGATCGAAGAGCGCTTCCACCCCGGCGACTTCCACCCCCGTCCGGGCGAGACGGCCCTGCTGCTCGGGGACCTGACGGCGCTGGGTCGAGCGGCGCGGCACCTCGCCCGCCAGGCCGAAGAGCGCGGAGCACGCCTGGCTGCCCTCACCGCGCGCCCGGCCGCGGTCCGCGGGTGGCAGGTGGCACCGTGGCAGACGCCAGCGGCGGGGCAGGGGACACCCGAAGAGCGTGCGGAGCGCTTGCTGACCCTGGTGGCGGCGGTGCCGTGGGCACAACCGGGCTTGCTGCGCGCCCTGCGCATGACGCTGCCGGCCGGTCAGGCCGATGTGACCACCGAGCTCGACGTCTGGCGCCACCCGGCGGTGATCGCCCGTGCGCCCGACGGTCTGGTGGTGGATCCGGTGGTGGCGCGGGGGTTGAGGCGGCAGCTCCCCCAACCACCGGGTGCCCCCCTGGGACCGCGGGCGCCCTCGCCCGCAGCAACGTCCCAAACTGTCCAAAACCCTGGGGTCCCACTGGGACCGCGGGCGCCCTCGCCCGCAGCAACGTCCCAAGCAGGCACCAGCGATGGACCGCCGTCACACGCCCGACAGGCCCCCGGGGGCGTTCCGGAAGCGCAGGCGCCTGCGCGCACATCAGCGTCCCAGGCGGGCGAGGGCGCCCGCGGTCCCAGTGGACACCAGGTCGGTGAAGACGCCGCGCGAGCGGTTCGCCCGTCCGCCCGCACCGCCAGCGCCCTCATCGCCGACTGGCACGGGCAGATGCCGGCCAGCTTGCGCCACCTGGACGCGCTGGTTTGGGCGGGCGAGGACGCCCCGTTCGATCCAGCCGTGGCCCAGGACTACTTCAAGCACATCAAGGCCCACCTCCTCGGCGGCCGGGCCCCCGAGCTGGGCCACTTCGCCCGCCTCGCCTCCGACCAGATCGTCACCGCCCTCGACCACCGACCCCACCTGAAGGAGCTGGTGAGCTTGCTGTGGGTGGCCGGCCACACCGGCGCCGAGGTGGCGGTGCCCGAGGGCATCGACCTCTCGGTGGCCAGTCGTGTGCGACCCGGCGCCGCCACCGACCTGCACCTGCTGCACGCCGAGGGTGCGCTGCGCCTGGCCACTGCGCCCCGCGGCGTGCGACTCGCCAGGCTGCGGAGTACCCAGGACGTCGCCTGGGTGCGCCGTGCAGAGGGTCTCCGCCAGCAGCCGCTGGGTGCAGCCATTGAGCTGGGCGACGGGGCACGTATCGAGATCGAGACCGACCTCTCCCGGGTGGTGGTGGAGCAGGTGGAGCGGCCGGCCTGGGCGGTGGCCTTTGGCGTGCAGCGGGGTTGGGTCTGGGCGGAGGCCGAACTCGATGGGCAGACGCGGCGGCTGTGGGCGGGCGCGACGGGCTGGCAGGGGGCCGACGGCTACGGCGCTGATGGGGTGGGCGTGTTCCACGTGGCCGACCTCGCGGGCCAGCCGCTGCAGTGCCGGTTGATACCCGCGGGCGAGTTCCTCATGGGCTCGCCGACAGATGACCAGGAAGCCCACGGCGACGAGCGGCCGCAGCACCCGGTCCGCCTGACGCTCCCCTTCTGGCTGGCGGAAGTGCCCGTCACCCAGGCGGTCTGGCAGGCCGTGATGGGCGACAACCCCTCGGGGTTCAAGGGCGCCGACCGCCCAGTGGAGACCGTGAGCTGGGAGGACGCCCAGCGCTTCATCGCGAAGCTGCCGGGGGCCGGTTGGCGGCTGCCCACGGAAGCGCAGTGGGAGTACGCCTGCCGGGCCGGCACCACGACGCCGCGGTATGGCGAGCTGGACGCGGTGGCCTGGTGGTCGGGCAACAGCGGCAGGCAGACCCATCCCGTGGGGCAGAAGGCGGCCAATCCCTGGGGCCTGCACGACATGCTGGGCAACGTATGGGAGTGGTGCGCGGACTGGTCTGGCAGTTATGGAAACACGCTGGATACGGACCCCAGCGGCCCGCAGGGTGGCTCCTTCCGGGTCGCCCGGGTCGCCCGGGGCGGCTCCTGGGCCGACACGGCCAGGCGCGTCCGGGCCGCGTGCCGCGACGCGGACGCGCCGAGCGGCCACAGCGTCCTCCTGGGCTTCCGCCTTGCTCGAGGTCCTGCGCTCCAGGCGCGGAGCGCGGTGCCGCTGAGCGGCGGTGTCCTCCGGGCGGAGCCCGGCCTCCCATCGCGGAGCGATGGCCCCTCGGGTCAGGCGCGGAGCGCCGGTGGCGGAGCCGAACGCGGCCCGGCCAGGCCCGAGGGGCACCCACCGGAGGCAGTGCGCCCGGAGCCAGTGCGACCGGAGCCGCTGCGCCCAGTGGAGCCGGGCTCCGGCGAGGTGCCTTCCCAAGAGCCCCAACCCGAGCCGAAGCGGTCCTGGTTCTCCCGCATCTTCGGCAAGCGCAAGCCACCCGACGAGACGCCATGAGGTACCACTTCGTATCCATACCCGCCCTCAGCGGCGAGGCCGCTACTCTCAGGCGAGGCCGGGCAACCGCAACGACAACCTGGGCTTCCGCCTTGCTCGAGCGCAGCCGCTGGTGGATGCCGGCGAATGACCCGATGCCCATCGTGTCCGTGGCCTCGGCGACGGCAAAAACGAAGGACCCCGGTCCGCAAGTCGCCGGCGTGGATGCGCCGCCAAACGCTGGCTGGTGGCCCGCCCTTGGGAGGTTGCGGTGAGCCTGCAACCCTGGATGCCGCCCGCCTGGGCGGAGGGCTACGGGTACGACGGGTTCGGGCCGTTTGCCGAGGTGTTTGTCGGTGACGTGTGCCAGCGCTTCCGATGGGCGCCGCCGGGGCGGTTCATGATGGGATCGCCGGAGGGGGAGGCAGAGCGCTACAGCGATGAGAAGCAGCACCCCGTTGAGCTGACCCAGGGCTTCTGGCTGGCCGACACGCCCGTCACCCAGGCCTTGTGGGAGGCCGTCATGGGCCAGAATCCATCGCGCTTCCGCCACCCCGAGCGCCCGGTGGAGCAGGTGAGCTGGGAGGACGCGCAGGCCTTCATCACGAAGCTCAACGCGCTCCAGCCCGGCTTGGAAGTGAGTCTGCCCACCGAGGCCCAGTGGGAGTACGCCTGCCGGGCAGGCACCACCGCAGCGACCTATGCCGGTGACCTGGAGATCGTCGCGGAATACAACGCTCCGGTGCTGGATGCCATCGCGTGGTACGGCGGCAACAGTGGCGTCGACTTCGACCTGGCAGGCGGCTACCCGGCCGACTGGTCGGACAAGCAATACGCGTTCAAGGAGACCGGCACCCGCATGGTTGGGCAGAAGCGACCCAACCCCTGGGGCCTGTACGACACGCTGGGCAACGTCTGGGAGTGGTGCACCGACTGGTATGGCAGTCATGAAAACACGCTGCAGGTGGACCCCCGTGGTCCTCACAGTGGCTCCGCCCGGGTCTGCCGGGGCGGCTCCTGGAGCCGCACGGCCTGGAGCGTCCGGGCCGCGTACCGCTGCTGGTACGCGCCGGGCTTCCGCAACGCCAGCCTGGGCTTCCGCCTTGCTCGAGGTCCTGCGCTCCAGGCGCGGAGCGCGGTCCCGCGGAGCGGTGCCCCGGGCGGAGCCCGGTAGGTTGCCGCCGGAAGGCGGGTCAGGCGCGGAGCGCCGGCGGCGGAGCCGGACCCGCTGGCGCCGTCTCTTTGCCCCCCGCTACACCAGCCCCGGCAGCGGCCCACTGCAGTAGTCCGGATCCCCAAAGGTCTCCACCTCTTGCCCAAAGGCGTGGGCGATGGAGATCAGCAGCCCGTTGTGGTTGACCCCGCCAAACTCCAGGTACCGCCCGGTGCGGATGGCCCCACCCGCGCTGCCGGCCAACAAAAACGGCATGTTTTCATGGCTGTGGGTGCTGCCCTGGGCGAGGTCGCTGCACCACAGGATGAGGCAGTGGTCGAGCAGGGTGGCGTCGCCTTCGGGGATGGCGGCGAGGCCGTCGAGCAGGCGCAGGAACTTCGTGGCGTACCAGGTCTGGCGGCGGGCCCACTCTTCCTTTTCGGCGGCGGCGGCGGGGCCGGCGTGGGAGAGCTGGTGGTCGTCCTGGAAGCTGTTGAGGTGCGGGAAGCGGATGTTGTTGGCGCCGCTGGACATCTGCAGCGTGATGATGCGCGTCTGGTCGCAGGCGAGGGCGGCGGTGGCCATGTCGATCTGGAGATCGGCGTGCTGGGCCATCAAGTTCTCGTCCTCGGGGTTCATCTCGGGGGGCTGCGGGGGCACCACACACCGCTCGCCGGGCTGGGGGGCGCGCAGGCGGCGCTCGATGTCGCGCACCATCACGGCGTGGGCGTCGAGCTTCTGGCGGTCCTCGGGGGCGACCTTGCGGCGGGTGGCTTCGAACTGGCGCATCACCACGTCGAGGACGGATCGGCGCTCCTGGTTGAGCCGGGCGAGGGCGCCCACGCCTTGTTGTTGTTGGGCAAACAGGCGCGTCCACACGTTGGCGGGGCGCTCGTCGGGCGGCAGCGGGGTGGCGGGGCCGCCGTAGCTGATGCGGTGGCGGACCTCGGATCCGCGCACGCGGACGCCGAGCTCGAGGCTGGGCAGGCGGGTGTCGCGGCCGATGCGATCGGCGAGGAACTGGTCGATGGACTGGCCGTCGCCCCACCCGGCCAGGCTGCCGTCGCCGCCCACAAAGGCGCCTTCTTGCAGGTGGGTGCCGGTGAGCACGGCGCCCATGCCCTTCTGGTGGGGCTCGCCGGGGCCGCGCTCGGCGGAGCGCAGGTTGATGCCGTGGGTGACGATGAGGCGCCGCTGGTGGGCGCGCAGGGGGCTGAGCACGCGGCCGAGGGTGAAGTCGTCCTCGGTGGAGCCCTCGGCGGGCAGCCAGGTCTCGGGGTTGGTGCCGTTGGGTGTGTAGAAAACCACCAACCGTTTCGGGTAGTTGGCCGCCTGGGCCCGAGCCGGCATCACCTGCAGCAGGGGCAGGGCCACCAGGGCGCCACCGGCCCCCTTCAAGAACGTGCGGCGAGAGATGGGAGCGCGCATCACCGCACCTCCAGCAGGAAGGGGACGGGGGAGTTGATCAGCAGGAAGCTGCCCGGCTGGCCGGCGTTGAAGGCGTAGGCCCAGAGGCGGTGCTGCTGGCCGTCGAAGACCTCGGGCGGCAGCGGGAAGCGCCAGCCGTGGTCGCCGGGCAGGCCGAAGGCGCCGTTGACGTCGGGGCGGGGCACGCCGGTGCGGGTGCTGCCCAGGTCGGTGCCGCCGGCGAAGGCGGGGCCGTCCAGAAAGAAGTGGATCTCCAGCGTGCGGTCGGTGGCGTCGCGGTCGAGGGCCCAGCCCGAGGCGACGCCCTCGCGGGTGACCACATCCAGGTAGCCCTCGGGCAGGAAGGCGTCGGGTGGTGGGTTGGCCTCGGGCGGTGGGTTGGCGTTGAGGCCCGCGCGGAAGGCCACGGGCGTGCCGCCGAGGGCGGTGTCGTCGCCGCGACCGCTGTTGCGGGCCAGGGCGTAGAGCTGGTGCGGGCGGCCGTCGCGGGCGACGTCGGGCAAGGTGACCAGGAAGCCGTGGACCCCCGGGGCGTCGGGGTAGGCCGCCACCACGTCGGGGCGGGGCTGGTCGGTGCGATAGCCGCCGAGGAAGAGGCCCACGCCGGGGGCGCCGTCGAGGTAGAGCTCCACCAGCGCGGCCTGGCCCGGGGTGTCGGGATCAAAGGCCCAGCCGCGGGCCTGGCCCTCGGGCGTCACGGCGTCGAGGACCCCCAGCGGGGCGCGGCCCTCATCCACCACGGGCGGGGGATCCACCGGCTCGGGCTCGAGATCGGGCAGGGGCGGGATGGCCCCCAACTCGACGCCGGGGCGCAGGCGGAAGGCGTCTCCGGTGGCGAGCTCCACCAGGAGGTCGGTGAAGGAACCACTGGAAATGAAAGCGTTTTGCACCTTCTCCAGCGCGCAGGCGTCGGTGGGCTGCTCGCCGCGGGCCTGGGCGTAGCGGAACCAGTGGGTGGCCACGCATTTCCGCACTTCCGGGCTGGGGGCGAGGCGGTTGGCCAGCTCGAGGGCGCCGTTGAAGGGCCCGTCGAGGTTGGGGTGGCGCGGGTCGAACAGGTTGCCCGAGACGTCCACGGGGCGGCCGTTGTCGGTGGTGCGCACGCGGCCGAGCTCATCGTAGCCCTCAAAGCCAAAGCCCACGGGATCGATCAGGGTGTGGCACCCCTGGCAGAGATCGTCGGCGGTGTGTTGGGCGAAGCGCTCGCGGGTGGTGGTGTTGGGATCCACCCGGGGCGGCTCGATGACCACGTTGTTGGGCGGCGGCGGCAGCGTCTGGCAGAGCAGGCGCTCGCGCACAAAGATGCCGCGGTGGATGGGCGAGGTCTGGTCGGCGTGGGCCAGATCGGCCATCAAGGCGGGCTGGGTGATGAGGCCGGCGCGCTCCTCGGGGAAGCTCACCGCCACCGACTCGCCGGGCGGCACCTCCACCCCGAACAGGTGGGCGAGGTCGGGCGTGAGGTGCAGCGTGGGCGAGGTGAGCAGGGCCGCCATGCCGTCGCCGTCGGTCCAGAAGGCCTCTTCGATGAAGCTGTAGATGCTCTCGGCATAGGCCGCGCGCAGGGCGTCCACGCCGCCGGGGAAGTCGGCCGCGCGATCTTTCACCATGGAATCCATGGACTTGAGGCCGAGCCACTGGCGGTGGAAGTGGCGCACGGCGTCGCGGGCGCGGGGGTCGTCCAGCATGCGCTCCACCTGGGCGCGCACGGCGGCGCGGGTGCTCAGGTTGCCCTGCTCGGCGGCATCCAGCAGCGCGTCGTCGGGTCCAGAGGCCCACAAGAAGGCGGCCAGGCGGCCGGCGAGGCCCACCGGCGAGAGGGGGGTGGGCGCGCCGGCAATCTCGTCGGGCCCCACCTCCTCCAGGCGGTAGAGGAACTGGGGGGACTGCAGCAGCGCGGTGAGCGTCAAGCGGAGGGCGGTGGGGCGGTCGGCGCTCTCCATCGTGCGGGCGAAGAGCTCACCGAAGGCGGTGCGCTCGTCGGCGGTGAGGGTGCGGCGGAAGAGGCGGCGGCCGGTGTGGGCCAGGAAGGCCTCGGCGCAGGCGGCCGGCTCACCGTTGCAGACCAGCGCGGCCTCCAGGCGGTCGGCAGCGCGGGCGGCCACGTCCTCGGCCACGCTCAGCAGCCCCTCCACCAGCGCGGGGGTGGCGCGGTGGAACTCGGCGTTGTTGTCGAAGCCGAGCACCTCGTTCTCGGGCGGGAGCTGGCCCGCCGGGCCGGTGTCGTCGCCGAGGACATCGCGCAGGATGTGGTCGTACTCCAGGCGCGTGAGCAGGCGGGCCACGGCCGGGGCGGGGATGACGTCGCAGGCCACCGGCGCGCCCGCGTCGGGATCGGGGCCGGCGTCGGCGGGCGGACCGGCATCGGCGGTGCCGCCGGTGGCGTCCCTGCCCCCAGCGCCGCCCTGGCCGCCGGCCCCACCGGCACCGCCCACCCCGCCGACCCCGCCCGCGCCCGCCGCCCCGTCGGGGGCCGCGTCACCAGCGGAAGCGGATGTGGGATCGGAGGCGCAGCCGCTCAGGGCCAGACCCGCCGCCAGAAAGACCCTCAAGAAGCGAAACGAAGCGCTTTGCATGCACACCCCCGGGCGGCATGCTCCCATACCCGCGGGGGCGGGCTCAATCGCAACGCGTCCGGTGAGGCGCTCGACATCCGGGGACGCCCGCGTCGCTCGAATCGCCGAGTTGGGGTGGCGCCTCCTTGTCCGCCCATCGGAAGGCCCATCCAGCGGCCCCCACATCAGCCTACACGTGCATACACTGTCGTACCTCTGCCCACACTTCCGGCACGGCGCGCGCATTCTTGGTTGACGCGCTGCTCATGGATATGAAAAAAATGAGGGGGGTATCGAAAAAACCTGCGACACGGGCCGCCAGTGGCCGAAGTGATCAGGGCCATGTTCGAGGAGCACCCGATGAGACGCTTGACCCTGTTGGTTGCCGCTTTTGCCCT
>Ga0075163_10009190_pt1 | contig 12990 bp, 11 predicted proteins | sample JI1023141ADNA_FD_71478 | JGI IMG/M metagenome (GOLD analysis project Ga0075163, IMG submission 71478) | Wastewater effluent complex algal communities from Wisconsin, to seasonally profile nutrient transformation and Carbon sequestration -... | ecosystem: Engineered > WWTP > Effluent > Algae...
CTCGCCCACAACTACTTCGAGGCGCTCTTCCAGTCGAAGGACATGGACAAGATCAAGGCGCTCCTCAACAAGCTCGCCACCTCGCCCAACGCCGAGGTGAAGCAGTTCGCCATCGAGCGTTCGCGCGCCATCGCGCAGATGCTCCAGCAGCAGGCCGGCCAAGCCTGATTCCAACGCCGGTGCGCCTTTCACAGCGCACCGGGAACGCCGCCTCGGACGGGGACCCGGAGCTCGGGTCCCACGCACGTCCCCGGGCGGCGTTTTTTATTGTCTAGAATCCATTACTTACGGATGACGCACCGGGTCTTTTTCCGGGAGCACCGGAGGTTTCCCTCGGGATCCCGTTTCAGGTAAGATCCGTAAGGAGGGAAGTGGCCTACTCGAACCCATCGGATGTCCGCGTCGTCGGGCGCTATGCGCTCTATGGCGTCATTGCGGCCGGAGGCATGGCCACCGTCCACTACGGGCGCCTTTTGGGGCCTGTCGGGTTCTCGCGAACCGTGGCCATCAAGCGCCTCCACGCGCACTTCGCATCGGACCCCGAGTTCGTGAGCATGTTCCTGGACGAGGCGCGCCTGGCCGCACGCATTCGCCATCCGAACGTGGTGACCACGCTGGACGTCGTCGCGACCGGCGGCGAGCTCTTCCTGGTCATGGAGTACGTGCCGGGCGAAACCTTGGCTCGGCTCGCAAAGAATGTTCGCGATGCCGGGCGGCCCATGCCCCACCGCATCGTCTCGTCGGTCATCTCCGGCGTGCTCCACGGGCTCCACGCAGCCCACGAGGCCAAGGACGAGCGCGGCGTGCCGCTGGGCATCGTGCACCGCGACGTCTCTCCGCAGAACACCCACGTGGGCACCGACGGCGTGGCGCGGCTCCTCGACTTCGGCGTGGCCAAGGCCGCCGGTCGCATCCAGACCACGCGCGAAGGGCAGATCAAAGGCAAGCTGGCGTACATGGCGCCGGAGCAGCTGCGCGGCGCGCCGGTGGATCGCTCGAGCGACATCTACGCGGCCGGCGTCATGCTCTGGGAGCTCATCACCGGCATACGCTTGTTCCAGGGCGAGAACGAGGGCGTGGTGGTAGCCCGGGTGCTCGAGGGCAACATCCAGCCGCCGAGCCAGGTGCTCATGCGCGCCGCGCGGTCCACCTTCAGCGAGCGCACGTACACGCAGCTTCAGCGGCTCGACGCGTGCGTTCTCCGGGCGGTTCATCCGGACCCCAAGCAACGCTTCGCCACCGCCCGCGACATGGCCCTGGAGCTCGAGGCCTGCGTGCAGCCGGCCACCCTCTCGCAGGTGGGCGAGTGGGTCGAGCACAACGCGGCCGAGCTCCTGGCGCAGCGGGCCGAGAAGGTCTCGGAGATCGAGGTGCAGAGCACCACGCCGGCGCCCTTCGATCGACCGGACGACGTGCAGAAGTTCATGCGCTCGTCGGACCAGAACCGCACCATCGGCCTGCCGATGCAGCCGCAGATGGTCCCGACCGAGGCCTCACACGCGCACACGACCGCGCTGCAGCTCAACGCACCGAGCAACCCGGTCACCCAGCCTTCGACCATCTCGGTGTCGGCGTCGAGCGGGCTGCGCACCGGTGCGCCGCCGGCGACGTCGGGCAATCGCTGGATGGTGCTCGGTGCTGCGGCGGTGGCGTTCGTGGTGCTGCTCGGTCTCTTCGGCGGGGCGCTCATCTTCTCGCACCGCAAGCCTTCGCACACGGTGGCCAGCGACAACCCTGCGGTTCCCGTCACGCCCTCTGCGGACCCGGCTGCGACGACGGCGCCGCCGCCCATGTTCGAACCGCCGACGCCCATCGTGGTGGCGAACCCCGCGACCGATCCCGCACCCTCGACCACCGGCAAGAACGTACCGGTGGTTCCCACCCATCGCGGCAACGGCAACGGCGGCGGACACACGACGGTTCCCACCAGCCACCCCACCGCCAGCGCCACCGTCGCCCCGCCGGTGCACGATCCCTGCGATCCCCCGACGTACATCGAAGAGGGAATCGTGAAGTACAAGAAGGGCTGCCTCGGCAAGTAACGGGCTGGCGAATCTCGGGAGCACGCCCGCGGAGCCGCGTATACTTGTGGCCACGCGCGTCCGATCTGGGATACGCCGGGTATCAGGAGCTCTCATCGTGTCTCGCTTCTTCGTCGCTTGTTCACTCACGGTCTCGCTTCTGTGGGCCAGCGCGGCCCACGCAGGAGACGTCGACGATTGCGTCGCGGCGTCCGAGGGCGGGCAAAAGCTCCGACAAAAAGGCCAGCTGCGAGAGGCTCGCGATCGCTTCCAGCAGTGCACCCGAGCAGTGTGCCCTTCGCTGGTTCAACGCGGCTGCAACACCTGGCTCAACGAGGTCGTCGCGCTCCTGCCCACGGTCACGCTGAGCGCCGTCGATGGGCAGGGCAAAGACCTGGTCGACGTCACCGTATCGCTGGACGGCAAGCCGCTCGTACAAAAGCTCGACGGCAAGGCGGTCGCGGTGGACCCCGGCGTGCACGTGTTCCGCTTCGAATCGAACGGCCAGGGCGTCGACGAACGGGTGGTCATCACCGAAGGCGACAAGGCCCGTAAGGTGTCGGTGCGCATCGGCGAGACCAGCAGCGGCAGCGGAAACGGAAACGGAAACGGCGATCCGCACGACGGCGACAAGCCGAAGGACAAGGACAAAGGCGGCCACTCCCCGTTCCCGTTCGTGGTGGGCGGCATCGGGGTCGCCGCGCTGGGCACCGGCATCGTCCTCTACGCCACCGGCTCCTCCGACTTTCCCGCCGAGTGCGACCGCGACACCAAGACCTGCGCCAACGGCAACGCCGAGGCCAACAGCCGGGCCACCAGCGCCGACAATCGCATGCGCGCCGGCGTGTGGACCATGATCATCGGCAGCGTGCTCTTGGTGGGCGGCGCGGTGTGGTTCTTCGTGGAGCCCACCGAACCCAAATCATCCAAGTCGACCGCGCGGACGCCACCGAAATGGCTCACCGTCCGGCCCGAGCTGGGGCTGGGGTACGCCGGCGTCAACGGCACGTTCTGACGCGAAGCCTTCTCCTCGATTCGTGGTGAGGAAGAAGGTCGCGGGGCGGCATTGGATTTCAGAGGAGTGACTTCCGGCAAGTTCTCGTTCTCCGAATCCGCACCAGCCCCTCCGACGCGCGCGACGTTCTACAAGAAGTAGCAGGTCGTGTGCACGAGCTGCGACGTGACATAGCGCGTGGTGTAAGCGACCACTCGCTTTCCACATCCCGCGGCATACGCTTCGCACGTGGCCTGAGAGTAGTAGCCGAACGCAGGGCCGCGCCCCAAGGTAGAGTTGGGCAGCGCGCAGATGGGTTCGGTGCACGAAACCACGACGCCGCCACTCGTACAGGGGCCCACCCCCTGGGGATCGACCGTGTCCAGGGGAACGGCTTCGGGCGCCTCGGGGGCGGCTTCGGCGGTGCAGCCGGCAGCCGACGCGAGCACGGAGACGGACACGAGCAGGGAGGTTACGAGGCTACGCATTGGATTCTCCAAACGGCAAAGAGCGCGCGAGACGCGTGCACAGTTCACGAATTTCGATGGGCCGAACGCCGGCCAGTCCAAAAGACATTTGCCGCACGAGGCAAATTCGCTCAATGAGGCAAGGGCCCCAGGGCGAGTGTATTTAGTTCGGAATGGCGATCAGATCGTGGCGAACGGCGAAGAGCGCAGCCGACGCACGCGTGGTCACGCCGATCTTCGCGTAGATGTGCTCGACGTGATTGCGGGCGGTCTTGGGCGCGATGCCCAGGGCGACGGCGATCTCCTTGTTGGTGAGGCCGCGGGCCAGGTGCGACAGGACGGCGACCTCGCGCTCGGTGAGGCCCGACGGGAGTCGCGCCGCCGGCTTGGCCTGGACGCCCGCTACGCCGAGAACGCTGTCGAGGGCGCGGACGCAAAGGGCTCCTGCCTTCGCCTGCCGGTGGAGCTCGTCGGCGGCGCGTTCCGGGGTCCATGCGGGCCGGTGCGGGCGCTCCTCGACCATTCCCCGGTAGGCATCGGCGCACGCGAGGATGCGCGCCGCGCGCTCGCTGGAGGCGACCGACGTTCCCATGGGGTAGCCGCTCCCGTCGCACCGCTCGTGGTGGAGGCCGACAATTTTCGCCTCTTCGGCGAGCACCGGAATGCGCCCCAGCAGGCGCGCGCCGTGAAAGGCGTGAGAGCGCGCGAGATCTCGCTCGGCATCGTCGAGGGCCCCGGGCTTCTCCCAGATCCCGGCAGGAATCGCCACGATGCCGAGGTCGTGGAGCAGCGCCGCCCGGCGTAGGACGGCTCGCGTATCCAGTGGCAGTCCTGCCTCGGCGCCCGCCCGGTCGCACAGCTCGGCCACGGCTGTCGAGTGACCGAGGAAGATGGGACTCTTCAGATCGGCGAACTGCGCGAACGCGCGCGCCGCGACGTCGATATCGCAAGGCGACCGCGGATCGGGCTCCCACGCCAGGTACTCGTCCCACCAGGACGAGGCCTCGAGCAAGCTCCACAGTTCCTCGGGAGACGCCAGGAGCGCGTTCACGAGCTCCGGGTCGAGGGCCACGCCCGCCTGCTTGCGCAGGGTCGCCACGGCGCGCTCGCGCCCCCGATGGCGGTGCTGGATCTCGAGCATCGACGCGACGTGAAAGATGCGGGCCGGGAGCGAGATGGCATCGCCCCGCAGGCGAGCAGGCCCGCCGCCTCCGTCGAAGCTCTCGAACACCTGCTCCAGCGCAGCGACGACGTTCGAACCCAACCCGAGGTCATCCGCGAGCGTCGATGCCTGCTCGCATTGGGCGGCCACCAACGCGGCTCCGCTCTCCGGCGCTCCGAGCATACGAACCACCGCGCGGGTGCGAGCTCCGAGGCCCCGTCCGGCCCCGAGCCGGGATACGGTACGCTGCAGCGCGGCGCCCCGGTCGGCGATGCCGAGCCCCTCGAAGGTGCGGTGCACGTCGAGATCGTCGCCGGCTCCGTACCACGCGGCCTCGTGGGCGTAGGCGGTGCAGCCGAGGTGGCGAAGCAATGCCGTAAAGTACGCATCGCCCACCTGTTCGTCGGAAAGGCCGAGCCGGCGCGCCAGAAGGGTCGCGACGAGGCAGGTGCGCACCGAGGTGCCGACCGGAACTCCGGCGGCCAGGTCCGTGGCGCTGGAGAGCGCCCCCAAGACGATGCCAAGGCGAGGAACAGACGCGGCCATGTGACGATCCTCATCATACCGTAGGTAGCTCGGGGTCGCGCGCCATCCGTCCGACGCCGGACGTACCGAGTCTGCTGCCGGCGGGCACACTCCCTCCAGCCTGGTGCGCCGCCCGTGCCCTCCTTCCGGCTCCGGCAGGCGGCGGAGGAAGTAGATGAACCCGATGCCGATTCGGACCTGTTCGGAGGAGGCGCACCGCAGATGGGCCTGGTTCGGGGCCGGCCACGGCGTGGGTCTATTCGGCCACGATCGCTCCGGCGAACGCGGTGACGAGCTCGGGCGCAGCACGGAGCCGCAACGGGGGTGCTTCCACGCTTGCCGGCGGCAGCATGCCGTTCGATTCGAAGGCCATCACCTCGGCGCTCTCGGAGGTCTTGCGATACCCAGAGGGGATGGCACTCCAGGCCCCGGGGCCGGGCGCCGTGACGACGTAGATCGCTCGACTGGGACCTCTCTCGACGCTCACGAAGGGAACTTTCACTTCTTCGCGTCGAGTGGTCACGCTCCGAACGGGCGTCAGCGGTTCCACGGCTCGCGCGCCGCGGTAGAGCAGAAAGGTCATCTCCTGATATCCGTCTTCGGAGTGAAAGGAGGCGTCCTGATCGCTGGCCAGAGGCGGCGTCGTGATACGCCGGAACGCGACCCACAAGACCTGCTCGTTTCCTGGTCCCCCGACTTGCGTCTGAGCGACCACCGACCACTCGCCGAGGTCGGGTGCGATGGACGGCTCCGAAGGCGACCGCCAGACCGCGAGAACGAGGTCGCCCACCGCCCGCGCCTTCGGCCAGGGGACCCGAAACGTCCGCTGCATGCTGGTGACGGTCGTCGCCTCCACCAGAGAAACGGTGCCCGAGGGCGTCGGATTCACATCCCGGACTTCCGCGTCCGAGGTGCTCCCGTCGACGATGGGAACCACGCCTGCGTCGGGTGGCGACGCGGTCACGCCGGCTTCGCATTCGGTCGGCGCTCGAGCACTTACGCCGCCGCATGCTACGAGGCACGTGAGCCCCCAGACACCTCGCCATCGTTTCATGTTCGACACCGCCTGCATGGTAGTCTGTCACCATCGCCAACGGAGCGCTGCGCACGAATCCGGTGCGCAGCGCTCCTCGCTACCGATCGATACGAGAGCGCACGCTCAACGGAACGTGAGCTGCGAGACCTGCGCGCCCGTCTGCTGAACTTCGACGACCACGTCGACCACGCGGGGCTTGAAGGTCCCCGGTGCGCGCTGGATGACGGCTTTCCGGTTCTGCGGGGTCACGTGAAAAAAGCCCAGTCGCGCGTCGACCTTCCCCTGGTAGACGTCCGGGGTGATCTCGGTGGTCGATCCCGCCGCGAACTTGGCGAGCGCGGACGCAGGAATGGCGCCCCCGCCCGACGCACCAGGAAACACGCACGAGAGCGTCGTCTTGCTCGTTGCGTTGAAGGCCCCTGCGTCGGTCGTCGAGAAGCGCCCCTGGGCGGAGTGGATGACCACTTCGACGGCATTGGCGTTGTCGGCCTGCCAGCTCAATGCCAATCGTTGACCGCGATCGATGGTCGGCGGCAACAGGTTACCGTCGGCATCCTTGGGCATGTTCTTGACGTCCACGAGCCCGGGCACGCTCAGTCCTTTCACGGAGAAGGGACCAATCGCGGGCCCGCCCGCGGCGCTCACGGTGATGGGCGCCCCCGGCGCGAAGAAGGGACCGGAGTCGTGGAAGTCGAGGAAGTCCTCGTAGCTGCCATCGGCGGCGGGCGTGAGCAGAGCCGGGGTGCGGCCGCCCGAAATGGTGATGACGCCGGCATGCCCGTCCCACCCGGTTCGGTCTGCGCTGCACTCGTCCAGCTGGCAGTTGAGGCTAGGAAAGGTCGTTTTGCAGACAGCGTCGTCACGCGTGAATCCGGCATGGGCCAACGTGAGAAACGGCAACACGTCGACCGTGACGTTCCCACCTCGGGAAACGCCGAGGCGATCGGCAAGACTGAGATCACTCTCCGCACGACCGGTTACGTCCTCACCCCCGTCCGAGCTCGCCGCACAACCGGTGGCGAGAAGCCCCACGAAGAGAGGCGCAAGAATCGTTAGTTTCATAAAAGCCCTCGAGCAATGTTGTTCATTTCGACATCGAGCACTTCGCCCGAATACCACTTAGACGTACGACGCCTCCGCGGAGTTAACCAATATCGACGTCAGGGGCATTTGCCCCATGGCTGGACATGGTCCCCGAGGAAGCCGTCGCCGACATCGTGAACATGCGCGAAGCTTGGACGCTCATCGTGGGGCGTCGATCTCGACATAGGGATTCGACTCGTGCACGGTCTTTCCTCCGCGCGACAGATGCAGCACCCTGTATCCGTTCCAGGAGACGTTGGCCTTCTCCGCGAACTTGCCGTTGGGATTGAACCCGCAGAACGAAATCCTATCGCCCACCTTGATACCCGCATCCGGCAGGTTCTTGAACGCGACGGAGAACGGATAGCTCTCTCGGGTGGCGAGGTCGACGAACTGGCAATCGGAGTACTCCACGCCGTTCCAGCGGTAGGCTCCCGTGTGCTTGCAGGTGTACGGGGTATCCATTGCCCGCGCGTCCACCTGAAGGCCGCCGCCGGGGAGCGGCGTCACGCGCTTCACGACGCCGTAGTCGCCGGCGAACTTGGCCCCGCGCTGGGCGTCCCACTCAGCCTTCTTCTCGCGAAGCAACTTGAAGGCGCGCACGCGCTCGTCCGCGAGCCCCTTCACGCGTTCGTGGAACGCCTTCCTCTCCGCTCGCGTCATCCAGGGCTCGGTGGGCCATCGCGGGTGATCGTAGAAGCTCTTCAGCTTGCCCTCACCGCCCCCATGCTCCGCGCGAACGCCAAGCGTGGTAGCGGCGGAGCAGAAGACGTCGCGATCGAAGGCATCGTCGCCGGTTACCGGCACCGCATCGTTGTAGACGTCTCGCTCGCGAAACGGGCTCGCGAACACCTCTCCCGTCGCGACCTGGAGCTCGGCGATGGCCACGAGCAGCTCGACGGCGGTTCCACGCGAATATCCGTACTGCGAAGGCAGATTGTCGATGCCATGAAGGCGTTCGGCTTCGGCCCGTACCCGTCGATACTCGTTCACCAGCTTGCCGAAGCCATCGTAAAAGGACTTTCCCCGCTGCTCGGCGATGACCTTCTTGGCGCCGGCGTCGATGGCGCGCCAGTCGCGCATGAAGTCTCCGTACGAGGCGCTGCACTTCTGGAACCAGACCTTCGCTTGGGCACGTTGTTCGACGTCCGCCGGGGTCTCGGGCGGCTCCGCTCGGGTGCCATCCTGTGCGGCGCTGCCCGCCGAGGCGCCGGTCGTACGAGGGGTTCGCTGCGGGGACTCGGTCGGCCCGGTAGCGCGGACCAATGCGCATCCAGCGAGCACGCTGGCCAATGTCATGAGGAGTGTGCGTTTCATTCGATGTTCACCTCTGCAACTGCCGTGGGTCCTCGCGCAGCTCTGCCGCCCACCTGGTAAGACGCCGCGGTCCGCCGGGCCATGAGGCAAATGACCCATGGGTCGGCGGTAGCGCCCCTGAGGTATCTGCGATAGGAGTGCCCACCGGGAGCTCGCTCATGTCCGGTACCGACGTCGCGCGTGAATCTTCGTTTCACCCGGAGCTCCGCGGCGCGGCGCGATGGCTACCGCGGGGGCTCGTCCGCGAATGGTCGCTGTGGCTCCTGAAGCATCTTCCGGCGCTGCCACGACGCATGCGCGGGTCGACCACGGTGGAGGTGCGATCGCTCGCGGGCACCTCGGCCACGGCGCGCATCGTTCGCAGCGGCGCGGCGGATCGGCCCGGCCCGGTCGTGCTGTGGATCCACGGCGGTGGCTACGTGATCGGGAGCGCCAAGGTGGATGATGCGTTCTGCGCGCAGATCGCGGAGCGGCTGGGGGCGGTGGTGGTGTCGGTGGACTATCGTCTCGCGCCGGAGCATCCGTTTCCCGCGGGCCTCGACGACTGCGCCGCGGCCTGGGAGCTGGTTCATGCGGAAGCGGCAGCCCTCGGCATCGACGGGGCGCGGTCCATCATCGCCGGCCAGAGCGCCGGTGGCGGCCTCGCCGCGGCCCTGGTGCAACGCCTCGTGGACGCCGGTAGGCCCCTGCCCTGCCTGCAGCTCCTGATCTATCCGATGCTCGACGATCGCACGGTGCTGCGCCGAGAAGGCAATCGACATCATCGGGTGTGGGATCACACCAGCAACGCCATCGCTTGGTCCATGTATCTTGCATGCACGCCTGGCGCTGCGGAGCTCCGCGCCTACGCCGCCCCGGCGCGCCGGGAGAATCTGCGCGGGCTCCCGCCCACCTGGATCGGCGTCGGCACGCTCGACCTGTTCCTCGACGAGAACCGGGAGTACGCCCGGCGACTGGAAGAAGCGGGCGTCCCGGTGGAGCTGCAGGTGGTCCCGGGCGCCTTTCACGCGTTCGAGATGGTCGTTCCCCGCGCCCCCGTGAGCCGCGCCTTCGTGGCGTCGCAGCTCGAGGCCATGAAGCGAGCTCTCAGCGCACCTTCTTGCCGGACTTCGGGTCCACCCGGGTGAGGATCGCGCACTTGGCGGGGCCGAGGGTGCCAGCGCTGAGGGGCATGAGTGGGTGATAGGTGCGCGGGGTTGGCTGTTCCGCAAAGCCGATGACGCTGCCGTCGAGGTCGAACCCGAGCGGCGTCCCGATGGCCTTGCGGGCGAGATCGTAGGCCCCCTCGGCAGTATCGATGCGGTACTGTTCGAGGCCGCGCGCCCAGCCCACGCGACCGCCGTCGTCGGGGCCGATGTTCGTATCCTGCATGCGCTCGTCGCTCGGCAATTCGCGGGGTGGCGCGCTTCCGTCGACGGGAAATACCCACCCCCTCATGACCAACCCGGCGGCGTTGATGGCTTGCGCGACGGTGCCGCTCGGCGAGACGCGGACTTCGACGCCCGGTCCGCGACTGCGCACCGGCGCGCACCCGAGGCTGTCGAGGCGAAGGGTGGCGACGTTTGCGCCGAGGATGCAGGCCGCTTCACCGGAGAGGAAGAGCGGCGCTCCCTGCGGCGTGGTCGCGCTGACGGGCGTGTGGAACGGGCCGAGTGATCCCGGCACTTGCGGTGGGCTCATGAGGCCGATTTCGCCGACGACGGTGGGCTCCTCGCGGTGCACGTCGACGATCACGAGGAGCGGGGCGACGGCATGGATCGCCGGATCCGGGAGGGCGCGCCGACCGGCGAAGGCGAAGAGATAGCGACCGTCGGGGCTGAACTGCACGCGTAAGGGGTGGATGTCCGACACCTTCTCGGCGACGCGCGCGAATGTCTTCCCGCCGTTCGCCGAGTAGAAGAGCGCATCCTCGGATGCGACCGCCATCTTCTGGTGATCCGGCGAGAGCGCGCCAGCGTCGTCGGCGAGCGCGCGCGTGAGATGGTGGTCCATGTGGTGCACCTCGAAGCGCGCGAGCATCGACATGTGCCGCGCGAGCGCCCCCTGCCCTGCGTCCGACGCCAGGTAGGCGAGGGACGGGCCTGGTTGCACGTGCTCCGGCAGGATGCGGCCGAGGGTCGCCAGCGGGTGGGTTTCCGTCACGCAGCGAGAGGCGAGGTCGACCACGGCGAGGTAGCCGCGATCCTGGAGCGAAACGACCGACAGAAGGGCCTCGGTCTTGCTCAACGCCACCAGGCGGGCCCCCAGCGGACGCGCGAGGTTTCCGTCCAAGGAGCGCGGATACTGCCGATCGGCCAAGCCGACCCAGGCCACGGCGGTCGGTGCAGGTTGCACCGGTGTCGATGCCGTCGTGGGAGCGGGCTGCGTGGGTGCGTCAGGTGGAAGGGGCGCCGGTGTTGCACATGCAAAGAAGCCGAGGGCCATCCAAACCGAGACGGGCCTCATGGCGCCATTGTCCCTCTACCGGTCCTCATCGCTCTTCGACACGGCTACCTCTGAACGGCTTGGCGCTCGTCGGATTTCATCGGCTTCTCCTTCGATAGAGCAGCGCCAGGAACACCGGCCCTCCCACCAGAGCGGTGATGGCGCCCACCGGCGGTTCCGTGTGGAATACACGAAACAAGGAGCGGCTGGCGGCGTCGCACAGCACGAGCAGCACGCCGCCGAAGGCCGCCGAGAGGGGCAATAGCCTGCGCACGTCGGGCCCCATCACGCGGCGGAGCGCGTGCGGAACCACCAGCCCCACGAAGCCGATGAGCCCGGTCATGCTCACCACCGCGCCGGTGAGCAGCGAGCAGGCCACCAGCACCCGCACCGTGAGCCGTTGCACGTCGACGCCCAGCGCGGCGGCGGACTCGTCGCCCAGGGCCAGCAAGTTCAGGCGCGGCGCATCGTAGGCCAGGAGCCCGAGGCCCAGCGCGACGTACACCGCGAGCGCCACCAGCGAGGGGGTGGAGGGCACGTCGAGAAAGCCGGTGAGCCAGAACAGAAGCTCCTGGGCCTTGGCGGCGCTGATGACGGTCTTGATGAAGGTGATGGCCCCGGAGGCGATGGCGTTGAGGACCACACCCGCGAGGAGGAGCTCTGCGCCCCGACCGTGCCCCCGGCGCGTGATGCCGAGCACCAGGAACGTCGCGAGGAGACCGCCGGCCAGCGCGCACACCGGGAGGAGCATGGCGCCGAGCCAGGCCACGGTGCCCAGGCCGAAGAGCAGCGCGAGGGTGGCGCCCAGCGCTGCGCCCCCGGAGACGCCGAGAATGTACGGCTCCGCCAGGGGGTTTCGCAGGACCGACTGGAGCGCGACGCCGGAGCCGGAGAGCGCCGCGCCAGCGACGATGGCGAGCAGTGCACGCGGCAAGCGCACGTGCAGCAGGATGAGGCGATCGAGCGACGTAGCATCGGAGAACGCGCGCGCCACCGACGTGTCTTCGGTGCCCCACACCAGGCCCACGGTGAGCGAGAGGAGCAGCGCGGCCACCACCCAGGCGGCCAGCGAGAGCGCGCCCATCCCTCGCGGACGCGCCAGCTCGGTCATGCGACCTTGTTGCGCTCGTACAGGATGAAGAGGCCGCGCAACGTGAGCTCGTCGTCCACGTCTTGAATCGACGACGAGAGCGGCGCGATGAGCCGCGCGAGACCGCCGGTGGCGAGCACCCGGCACTCGTAGCCGAGCTCGTCGACCAGGCGCTTCACGATGCCGTCGACCAGGCCCACGTAGCCGAAGACGATGCCCGACTGCATGGAGTGCAGGGTGTTGCGGCCGACGACCTTCGGCGGCTTGGCGATCTCGACCCGGGGGAGCTTGGCGGCCCGAGCGAACAAGGCGTCGGCGCTGATCTGCACGCCCGGCGCGATGACCCCGCCGAGGTACTCACCCTTGGGCGTGACGCAGTCGAAGGTGGTGGCGGTGCCGAAGTCGACCACGATGAGCGCGCCCTTGACCCGTTCGTAGGCGGCCACCGCGTTGACGATGCGGTCGGCGCCCACCTCCTTGGGGTTCTCGTAGAGAATCGGCATCCCGGTCTTGATGCCCGGGCCGACCACCAGCGCCTCGCGCTTGAATGCGCGCTTCACCAGGGCGACCATGGGCTCGGTGAGGGAGGGCACCACGCTGGCGACGATGGCGTCGGTCACCTGCGCCGGCTCGATGCCGGTCATGAGGAGCAGCTGCCGGAGGACCACCGCGTACTCGTCGGCGGTGCGCCCGCGACCGCTCTCGACGCGAAACTGGTGAACGAGCGCGTCTCCGTCGAAGAGCCCGTAGACGATGTTGGTGTTGCCGACGTCGATGGCGAGGAGCATCGCTTCCCTGTCTACCATCGCCCGGCCGCGATAGGGAGGGGCAGTGGCCACAGAACCTACTCGGCGATCTTCACGTCGGAAAT
>Ga0075163_10009191_pt1 | contig 12986 bp, 10 predicted proteins | sample JI1023141ADNA_FD_71478 | JGI IMG/M metagenome (GOLD analysis project Ga0075163, IMG submission 71478) | Wastewater effluent complex algal communities from Wisconsin, to seasonally profile nutrient transformation and Carbon sequestration -... | ecosystem: Engineered > WWTP > Effluent > Algae...
AAGTACCAGCGTAGACAGACCGCAGGCCAGCGCCGCGCGCTCGATATACGACAAGGCAGTCAGGAAGTCTGCGACAGAGTCCAGGGCAGGAAATTCAATTGCCCAGCAGTTCGTCCCGGCCGGGCCTGCTGCGCCCCCTGACTCTAACGCCCGAACCAAAAAAGACAGCGAGGGCTTGTCTTCATCACCCATTTGGATCGATAGCTTGTTTTCCGGCAGGCCGTCAGGCTCGCAGGCGTCCATGTATTGCACAGACCAGCCCTGGCGGACAAAGGCATCCGACAAGGCAGCAACCAGTGTTGCGATACCGGGCAAACATCCCGGATGGGGGGTTGTAACCAGCAACGGGTCTGGAGGCCCCAGCCACATCGGGACCCCATTGCGCCTTCGCAGGAGGCCCATATTCCACCGTGGCGTCTTTTCTCCGGGGTAAAGCCGTCCGACGCTGCGCAGCAACAAACCACCCGGCATTCGCTCGCTCAAGTGCCGCAAAAGCTCCTGCGCACGCTCCTCCTTGCCTTCGCCCAAGGCTGAATTCAGCCAGGCCGGCGTCTGCGCTTCACGATCTGTAAAAGTGGGTTCTGAACCCACCCAAATGCGCAAGCCAAGTTCGGCAACTTGCTGGTCGTGACGCTGTACCGCCCGTTCAAAGGTTTCATTTGTCCGCATTCGCTTGAGTTCCCAGATTTGCATTGCCCCGCCAGGGAAGAGTCATACACGCCAGCCAAATGCGACGTCAGGGGCTCGGTCCTGTCGGAAAGTTAGCAAGCAAATTGCACGCCATCAAGTCGCCACGCAAGGTAAAGCGGCAACCTGTTGCGCCCAATGGCTCTGATACTGCAACGCCGCATTGCTTACTGGCTGGGCACCACTTCCTCAGCCCAAACCGTAAAGCGTTCCAGCATATTGGGGCCAAACGTGCTGGTCAAGGCCACGTCACAAGCGTCGCGGCCGCGGGCCATCAGCACACGACCAATGCGAGGCGTATTGTTTCGCGCATCAAATGTGTACCAGCGGTCGCCAAGATAGGCCTCAAACCAGCCTGCGAAGTCCATCGGGCCAGGGATTGGAGGGATCCGGATGTCACCCAGGTAACCGGTGCAGTAACGTGCGGGAATGTTCATGCAGCGGCAAAAGGCGATGGCCAAATGCGCGAAGTCCCGGCACACACCCTGCCCTTCGTTGTACGCCTCCCAAGCTGTACGGGTTCGCCGTGCGTGGTGGTAACCAAACTCGATGTGTCGGTGCACAAAGTCGCAAATCGCCTGCACGCGCTGCCAGCCGGTAGGCCCGTTGCCAAAATGTTTCCACGCGATCTCGGCAAGTTGGTCAGTTTCGCAATAGCGACTACCCAGTAGAAAAACCAGAGTTTCTTCCGGAAGATGCTCCACCGGAACTTGCTGGGCCCAGGGGGCCTGGGTGTCAACCAGCCCCGCGTCACGGACCAGAGCATCAGCCGTCAAGACGAACTTGCCTGCGGGCGCCACAATTCGGCTGCACCAGTTGCCAAACAGGTCCCGATAGGACTGCGCGGCAACGGCCGGACGGGTGATCAGCAGGTCAGGTTGAACCAGATCACCCGATCGCGAGTAATGGATGTTCAGCGCCAGGATCATCGGTGTGGGCTGAGGACAGTCGTAGGCTATCTCGAACCCCACCCGCAGCAACAGTGTGCCGTCAGGAGTTAAAGGCAATGGGTGGCCCATGGCGTGTCTTTCAATGTTTCAAAAACGCGCCGATCGGGTGTGAGCGGTTGGCGAACTACAACGATAAGGGGACTGTAAGGCCCTTTTTGGGTCGCGCGCGAGCGAAATGTGTCGCGGCAACGGCTTTACTGGGGTTCCTACACGAGACAGGCATTAGGTAGTACACCCAAAAAAATGTAAGAAGTCTGTCAGAACCGGCCCCTACTCTGCGATCACGATGGACACTTCACTTGACATTCAACTCGGCCTCGACGACTTGCTCGCCGACCTACAATTCGCGCGCAGAAACCAGGAGCTGGGCAGGCTTGCGTTGCTCGCCTATTGTGAAATCAGGAGCTGGGCGCGCCAGGCAGGTAAACCTGACATTTCCGAAAGTGCGACGAAAATGTTCACGCAGACCCCCTGCGTTTGCAAAGAAGAGTTTCTTGCAAAGATTGACCACATCATCACCACGTTGGAATGGCACCAGCAGGCTTACCAAAAGTCACGGAATCAATTTCTACAACCGGCCACTTTCGCCTCATACCGCAGCCTCTCACATTGATACCGTTGCTGCATTGATCTTCCTTCCCGGTTCCTGCGAATCACTGCAAGAAAGATTGGACTGACCCCGCCGGGAAAATGTAGGCCGTGCGCAGCAACAGCTTGTCACTTGCAGCGGTGGTACGGTTCGGCCAATGTAGTGCTACGATCGCCACCACCCCGAGATTCGAAAACCACACCCCCAAGGGGTCGGATCTCTCTTCCCTACCCAGCCTCTGGATACACACCATGAACCGCTGCTGCCACGCTGCCGCCACACTGGCGTTCCTGATACCCGTCTTTTTCGGCGCGAGCCATGGCGCCCGTGCACAGGACGCTGTGCGCCCCTTCCCCAAAAACGCCCTTCGCGGTACCCTGGAAGTCACCAGCCCTCCCGAGGTCCTGCTGGACGGACGACCTGCGCGCCTCTCGCCAGGCGCGCGCATACGGGCTGTGAACAACCTGCTGGTGATGTCCGGCTCGCTGGTGGGACAAGCGCTCGTGGTGAACTATGTAAGAGACCCACAGGGCCAGCTGCATGACGTGTGGCTGCTCAACCCCACAGAGGCCCGACAGCGCATGGCCGACGCGGTGCCAGCGAGCAATTACCAGTCCGGCTACGACACGGCCAATCAGCCGGCAAAGTAATCACACCCCGCGGGGTTGTCAAAACTGTCGGCGATGTATGTGATAGAAATGGGCCTCTAGCCCACGTCGCCACTGCGTAGACAGCTACTATATTCATAGCATTTTTTGGAGTGCTCGCATGAGCAAAAAAGTTTTCATCAAGACCTTTGGCTGCCAGATGAACGAGTACGACTCGGACAAAATGGCCGACGTGCTGGGCGCAGCCCAGGGCTACACGCCCACGCAAAACGTGGACGAAGCCGACCTGATCCTGTTCAACACGTGTTCGGTGCGTGAAAAGGCGCAAGAGAAAGTCTTTTCCGATCTCGGTCGTGTCCGCCACTTGGCCAAGAAAGGTGTACTCATCGGCGTGGGCGGTTGCGTCGCCAGCCAGGAGGGGGCAGAAATCATCAAGCGAGCACCGTTTGTGGACGTGGTGTTTGGCCCGCAAACCCTGCACCGCTTGCCGGACATGCTGAATGCTCGCAAGGCCTTGAATAAGCCGCAAGTCGATATCAGTTTCCCCGAGATCGAGAAGTTTGACCACCTGCCACCCGCCAAGGTAGAGGGTGCGTCGGCCTTTGTGTCCATCATGGAAGGCTGCAACAAATACTGCAGCTACTGCGTGGTGCCGTATACCCGTGGCACCGAGATCAACCGCCCGTTTGAGGACGTGCTGGTCGAGGTCGCGGGTCTGGCCGATCAGGGCGTCAAGGAGATCACGTTGTTGGGGCAAAACGTCAACGCCTGGCGCGCCGCCATGGGTGCCACGACCGAGCAGGCCGACTTTGCGACATTGCTGGAATACGTGGCCGACATCCCCGGCATTGAACGCATTCGTTACACCACCAGCCACCCCAACGAGTTCACACCCTCGCTGATCGCCGCCTACGACAAGATCCCCAAGCTGGTCAGCCATTTGCACTTGCCCGTGCAGCACGGTAGCGACAAAATTCTGATGGCCATGAAACGCGGCTACACCGCGATGGAATACAAGAGCACGGTGCGCAAGATACGCGCCATCCGCCCGGACATGGCGATGAGTTCGGACTTCATCGTCGGTTTTCCCGGCGAAACCGAGGAAGACCACGGCAAACTGATGAAGCTGATGGATGACATCGGCTTTGACAACAGTTTCAGCTTTATCTTCAGCCCACGCCCCGGCACACCAGCGGCCAATCTGCAGGACGATACCCCACACGAGGTCAAACTGCGCCGCCTGCAGGAGGTGCAAGCCCACATCAATGCCAACATCACGCGCATCAGCGAGAGCCGCCTGGGAACCATTCAACGCATTTTGGTGGAAGGCGCCAGCAAGCGCGATGGCGGCGAACTGATGGGTCGCACAGAATGCAACCGGGTGGTGAACTTCGCTGCACCGGCTCGGCTGGTGGGTCAGTTGGTGGATGTACGCATTACCGAGACACGCAGCTACACGCTGCGCGGTGAAGTGGTGACACAGGACCTGTTGACCCAGTAGGTCCCGGCAACGGGGCGCCACGACCAAAGAACCCGCTATTCACAAAATAAGTCTACAGAATGATGCCGGATTTATCTTGCATTAATAAAGATGCTTGTATTATGCAACTTATACGAGTAACGTATGCTGTAGCATAGTGATTCCCCCGTACCTCTACTCTTAGGAGAAAAATGTGAAGATATTCAATTGGAGAATAGTAGTTGCCAGCTCGCTGCTGGCCGCCATTCCGATGGTGGTCAGCGCGGCTGACGAGCCAGCTAAAAAGCTTGAGCCCTTGACGTCGAGCCAACAAGCGGGAGGAACCTCGCCTCTGGCCAATGTGGTGATGCACCAGACCATCAACCCCAAATCGCCGGCCATGCCGGAAGCGGACTTTCAACGGGGCACCAAGATCTATTTTGAACGCTGCGCGGGCTGCCACGGCGTGTTGCGCAAGGGCGCAACCGGCAAGGCACTGACACCCGATGTCACCTTGGATAAAGGGTCTGATTACCTGCACACCTTCATCTACTACGGTTCCGCACAAGGCATGCCCAACTGGGGCACCTCGGGCACGCTGAGCAAGGAAGAAGTGGACATCATGGTCAAGTACATCCAGCATGAGCCACCACAGCCCCCCGAAATGGGTCTGAAGGAAGTTCAGGCCAGCTGGAAGCTGCTGATCGAACCCGAAAAGCGCCCCAAGAAGCAGATGAACAACCTGGACATCAGCAACCTGTTCTCGGTGACATTGCGCGACGCTGGCAAGATTGCCCTGATCGACGGCGCCAGCAAGAAGATTGTGCAGATTCTGGACACCGGCTATGCCGTGCACATTTCGCGCATGTCCGTGTCAGGTCGTTACCTGTACGTGATTGGCCGCGACGCCAAGATCGTGTTGATTGACCTGTGGATGGCAACCCCTGCCGCCGTGGCCGAGATCAAGGTTGGACTGGAAGCACGTTCGGTGGAGACCTCCAAGTTCAAAGGTTATGAAGACAAATACGCCATCGCCGGCGCCTACTGGCCGCCCCAGTACGTCATCATGGATGGCGACACGCTCAAGCCTTTGCGCGTGGTCGGCACCCGCGGCATGACGTCTGACACCCAGGACTACCACCCCGAGCCACGCGTGGCTGCCATCGTGTCGTCGCACTACCGTCCTGAATTCTTGGTCAATGCCAAGGAAACCGGGATGGTGCACATGGTGGACTACTCGGATCTGGAAAACCTGAAGGTCACGATGATCAACACGCCGCGCTTCCTGCACGACGGTGGTTTTGAGTCCACTGGCCGCTACTTTATGGATGCCGCCAACGCCTCCGACAAGATCGCCGTGATCGACACCAAGGAAGACAAACTGACTGCCGTGGTGAGCGTGGGCAAGACTCCGCACCCCGGCCGTGGTGCCAACTTCAAGCACCCCAAGTTTGGTCCGGTCTGGGCAACCAGCCACCTGGGCGATGAAACCATCTCCCTGATTGGTACCGATCCCGTGAAGAACAAGGCGCATGCCTGGAAAGTGGTGCAAACCATCAAGGGTGCAGGCGGCGGTTCGCTGTTCATCAAGAGCCATCCCAAGTCCAAGAACCTGTGGGTCGATGCACCGCTGAACCCGGACGAGAAGATCAGCCAGTCCGTCGCCGTGTTTGACATCAACAACTTCGACAACGGCTTCAAGTCCCTGCCGATCGCCGAGTGGGCCAATCTCGGCAAGGGCGCCAAGCGCGTCGTTCAACCCGAGTACAACAAGGCGGGTGACGAAGTCTGGTTCTCGGTGTGGAGTGCTGCCAATGAAGAGTCTGCCATCGTGGTGGTGGACGACAAGACGCTGAAACTCAAGGCCGTAATCAAAGACAAGGTCCTGGTGACGCCTACCGGCAAGTTCAACGTCTACAACACACAGCACGACGTGTACTAAACCCCTCGCCTTCAGCAAAAGCGGCAAGACGGGAACTCCCGTCCTGCCGCTTTTTTTGCGTCTCCAAAGCAAGGCTGAATCGTCTGACGGTGACGACTGGGTCACACGCCCCGCTCAAAAACTGCAACTACAGCAGCGGCGTAGCCCTTGCAATGATGCTCTTGCAATCCACACCGCGCGGCAGGTTGCCAAAGGTCAAGCCACTGTAGTGCTCGCCCAGGCGAGACGCGCAAAACGCATCAGCCACGGCTGGGTTGCCATGGCGTACCAACAAGGCCCCTTGTAGCGCCAGCGCCATTTTTTCGACTACCCCGCGGGCGCGGTATTCGATGGCCGAGGGGTCGAGCAATTCGGCGCCCAAGCGGCCCACATAGCGGTCCAGGCGGTCATCAGACCCGGCTGCGGATTGCACTTCGTCCATATACGCATCCACCGAGCCGGGGTTGCGGCTCATCGCGCGCAGCATGTCCAGGCATTGCACATTGCCGCTGCCCTCCCAGATCGAATTGACCGGTGACTCGCGGAACAAGCGCGGCATGATGCAGTCTTCCATCACGCCGCTGCCACCAATACATTCCATGGCCTCGTAGGCATGGGCCGGCGTGCGTTTGCAGATCCAGTATTTGCCCACAGCCGTGCCGACCCGCACCAGCATTTTTTCGTGTTCGTTCTCGCTGCCGGCATCCAGTGCGCGGCCAATGCGCATGGTCAATGTCAGCGCGGCCTCGTGCTCGATGACCAGATCGGCCAGCACGTTTTGCATCAGCGGTTGCTCGGCCAGGCGTTTGCCGAATGCAAAGCGGTAGGCACAGTGGTGCAATGCCTGGACCACCGCCTGGCGCATGCCGGCACTCGACCCGACCATGCAATCAAATCGCGTCATGGTGACCATTTTCAGGATGGTGGCCACGCCGCGGCCTTCGCCCCCCACCATCTGGGCATGGGCGCCGCGCAACTCGGTCTCACACGAGGCATTGGCCACATTGCCCATCTTGTTCTTGAGACGCTGGATTTGCAGCGGGTTCTTGCTGCCGTCGGCCCGCCAGCGGGGCAGCCAGAAACAGGATAGGCCGCTTTGCGTTTGTGCCAGGACCAGGAAGGCGTCACTCATCGGGGCCGACACAAAATACTTGTGGCCCACCAATTCGTAGGTCTGACCCGGGCCTTCCGGTCCCACCGCATGGGCACGCAATGTGTTGGCACGCACGTCCGAGCCGCCCTGTTTTTCCGTCATGGCCATGCCCACGGTGATGGCGGACTTTTGCTCTATCGGAATGTTGCGGTGGTCGTATTGCAGGGCCGTGATTTTTGGCATCCACTGTGTCACCAGATCGGGTTGCTCCAGCAGGGCAGGCACTACAGCGGATGTCATGGTCACCGGGCAGCCATGCGCTGCGTCCACCTGGCCCTGCAGATAACTCATGGCAGCCCGCGCCACATGCGCACCGGGCTTGGGGTTGCGCCAATGGGACGCATGCAGGCCGTTCTCTATGGAGATCTGCATCAAGCGGTGGTAGGCCGGATGAAAACGCACCTCGTCAATGCGGTGGCCATAGTTGTCATGGGTGTAGAGCACCGGCTTGTTCTCGTTGGCCTGGAAACCTAGTTCGATCACCTCGCGGCTACCGGTCAGGGCACCAAAGGATTGCAACTCCGGTTGTGCCCACGCGGCGCCTTCACGGGCCGACGCCTCCACCAGCGCCGCATCCTGCTGGTAAGCGTTGTAGTCCCGTAGCGGCGGTGGCTGGTTTTCCACCACATGGGTTTCGGCAAGATAGGGGCGGGCAAATGTTTGGGTCATAGGAGTCCTTTGATAAAGTGAATAATAGTTCACTCTTTAGACAAAGTCGAGTGATCTAGACGATACCCCCGCCTAATCCACGTGTGTGGCCGTTAAACTCGGCCCACTTTTCACACCGAATCACTGCCATGGCTTATAGGCCGACCGAAAAAACGCTGGCTCGCAAGGCTGAGCTACGCCACCGCCTGATCGAGGCCGCTCTACACCATGTGAGCAACGGTGGCTTTGGCGCGCTCACCATCGTGGCCGTGGCGAGCCATGCCGGCATCGCCACCGGAGCCGTTTACAAACACTTCGATTCCAAAGCCGATCTGTGCGCAGAGGTGTTCCGCATCGCCACTGAACGCGAAGTAGCCATCGTGCGCGAAACGGCACTTGGATTGGGTACGCCGGGCCAGCGACTGCAGCGCACGGTACAGGCCTTTGCAGAACGCGCGCTACGCAACCCCAGACTGGCATTTGCCCTGATCGCTGAACCAGTGGACCCTTTGATCGATGAGCAGCGCTTGCGGTACCGCCAAGCCTATGCCGATGTTTTTTTTGAGCTGTTGCAACACGGCATTGATACCGGCGAATTCGCGGATCAGACCGCACGTGTCAGTGCGGCAGCACTGGTGGGCGTGATTGCCGAATCCCTGGTCGGGCCCTTGATCTGGGCCACCGCCGACCAACCGGCCCAGGACGCCGCCGCTTTGATTGAAGCGATTCAGGCGTTTTGCCAGCGTGCGGTCGGAGCAAAAGGCGCCGTTTAGGGCTTGGGAGCGCGACGCGCCTTTTGTGCTTCCAGGGTCTCAGTGGGGGCCGATTGCTTGACCCACTCGGTAAATCCCCCGTCAATGTGAGCGACATTGGTCATGCCCATATCCTGCAAGGCCTTGGCGGTCAGCGCGCTGCGCCAGCCCGCCCCACAAAACAGGATGTACTCCTTGCTCTCGTCGCCAAAGATGGGTTTGTAATAGGGCGAGGCCGGGTCCACCCAAAACTCCAACATGCCGCGTGGCGCGTGAAATGCGCCCACCACGGTGCCGTGGGCCAGTTCACGAATGTCACGAATATCCACCAACTGGGTCTGGGGGTCGTTCAACCGTGGCAACACGTCCGCGACGGTGTAGGTGCGAATTTCCTCCATGGCCTCGTCGACCAGGTCGCGGGATGATTTAAGAATAGGCATGCTTTCTGCTTTCAACGTGAAGATGGGGTAAGCCCCATGGTTGTGACCAGTGTTTGCCGCCATACTACCGCGCACAAAGACAGTGCGCATCACCATTGCATCATTTTTTGAACAGGATTTCGGTTGTTGACTTCATTTATCGATGTGGCGGCGCGCGCCAAGCACAACAATGTTATTGCGGGGCTGTGCCTGGTCGTCGCATTCTTCTTCGCAACGAGCCGGTTTGACGTCTCCGCCCAGACGACCGCAGCATCACCAACAACAGCGCCTGCAGCTTTGAGTCCGGAAGCGGTAGAAGCAGCTGAAGCCATGAAGCGCTCGCGCAGGCAGGCAGAAAACCCGTACCGTTGGATCAAGATACTTGGCGATTCCAAGCGCAAGCCTGAAACGGTGAGGCTAGAACCGGTCAAGGCTCGAACCCGGAGCGAGCCATTGAACACGGAAACATCGAAGCCCGAACCGCGACCGTCGATGGCAACAGAACCAGCACCCACTACGACTGTCGGTAGTGGTAGCGCTGGCACGCCGCCCGAGCAGGCCGCTGGAACTGCACCTCCAGTGACGGCAGCTGCTTTGGCAACCAGTGTCGCGCCGACTGCACCACCTGCCGCCGCCGCAAAGGCTCCGCCGGAGGATGAAGCAGATGGTGAACTCAAACCCATCTCAACGCTGCCACCCGAATTTCCACGCGAGCTGCGCAATTCAGTCAGTACCGGCAGGGTGACCGTTGCCTTCACGGTGCAACCAAACGGAACCGTGGGCGCAACCTCGGCCGAATTCAGCACCAACCGGCGTCTGGAAAAGGCCGCGCTGGACGCAGTGGGCAAATGGAAGTTTGAGCCCATTGCCTCGGCCGAGACTTACAAGGTCGACATCAACTTCAACCAGTAAGAAGCCCTGGGGTAGCGCCCCCTCAGCCTGCCAACGCCCGCTGGATGATGATTTTCTGCACATCGCTGGTGCCTTCGTAAATCTGGCAGACCCGCACATCACGGTAGATGCGTTCCAGCGGAAAATCACTCACGTAACCGTAACCGCCCAAGGTCTGAATGGCGGCGCTGCACACACGCTCCGCCATTTCACTGGCAAACAGCTTGGCCATGGCAGCCTCCTTCAAACAGGGCCTCCCCGCATCGCGCAATGAAGCGGCGTACCAGATCAACTGGCGCGCCGCTTCCAATTGCGTCGCGCATTCGGCCAGCCTAAAACCCACGGCCTGGTGGTTGAAGATGGCCGTACCAAAACTTTGGCGGTCCTTGGCGTATGCCACCGCCACCTCCAGCGCGCTGCGCGCCATGCCCACGCTTTGCGCGGCGATGCCAATGCGCCCGCCTTCCAGACCGCCCAGGGCGATGCCGTAACCTTCGCCCTCCTTGCCAATCAGGTTCTCGACCGGAATGCGGCAGTTGTCAAAGTTGATCTGCGCCGTGTCACTGCTGTGCTGGCCCAGCTTGTCTTCAATCCGCGCCACCACGTAGCCCGGCGCGTTGGTCGGCACCAGAAAGGCGCTCATGCCACGCTTGCCCGTGCCCTTGTCCGTGACTGCGATGACAATGGCCACGTCGCCGTTCTTGCCGCTGGTGATGAACTGCTTGACGCCGTTGATCACATACTCATCGCCCTCCCGCACCGCAGTGGTCCTGAGTGAAGACGCGTCGCTCCCCACATGCGGCTCGGTCAGGCAGAACGCGCCCAGCAGCTTGCCCTGTGCCAGCGGCTCCAGCCACTGCTTCTTTTGCCGCGGGTTGCCGTACTTCATCAGGATGGCGTTGACCGGGCAGTTGGTCACGCTGATCACCGTGCTGGTACCACCGTCGCCGGCCGCAATTTCTTCCAGCACCAGGGCCAGCGTCAGGTAGTCCAGCCCGGCACCGCCCAGCTCTTCGGGCACGCAAATGCCGTACGCGCCCAATTCGGCCAGGCCCTGGTGTGCTTCCTTGGGAAAGTGGTGTTCTTTGTCCCACTTGGCGGCGTTGGGCCAGAGTTCTTGTTGCGCAAAGTCGCGGACTGCGTCGCGCACCATTTCTTGGTCTTGGGTAAGTAGCATTTTTTGTTTCCTCGTGTTTTTTGAAACCAAATTTCCTAACAACCCACTCTCCCCCAACCCCTCTCGCCCCGCCGGGCGGGAGGGGAGCTTTTAACAGCCGATTTTGGAATTGCGCGCCGGTTACGGAATTACAGCAGAGAGGTTGCGTTGCTTGTGGGTATTTCCAGATGTAGCTCCATCGGTCGTAGTGAACACACACGTGTAAGCGCTCCACCACTGGCACGCGCAGCGGCCAGCTTTGGCACACCAAGACAACGCGACGTATCTACGACCGCCACTCCAAAAGTTTCCGCCCTCCAAAGCCGTACCGCAGCGTCTCGCCAGTAATTCCGTAGTCGGCCCGGGCGGTCAAATCGGCTGCTAAGGCTCCCCTCTCGCCCGGCGGGGCGAGAGGGGCTGGGGGAGAGTGGGTTGTTAGGAGACACGGAAGTCAGGAAGTTGGCAACCCTGACATCAAAAATTCAAACCATCTCCAACGCCACAGCCGTAGCCTCCCCGCCCCCAATACACAAAGTAGCCAGCCCCTTCTTCAACCCCCGCGCTTGAAGCGCGTACATCAGCGTCACCATGATGCGCGCCCCAGACGCCCCAATCGGATGCCCCAGCGCACAGGCGCCGCCGTTCACATTCACCTTGTCGTGCGGCACGTTCAGCTCTTTCATCAACGCCATGGGCACGACCGCAAAGGCCTCGTTGACTTCCCACAGGTCCACATCACCCACGGCCCAGCCGGCCTTGGCCAGCGCCTTTTGCGTGGCGCCCACCGGGGCGGTGGCGAACCACTCGGGTTCCTGCGCGTGCGTGGCGTGGGCCACGATGCGGGCCAAGGGCTTGCAGCCCAGCTTGGCGGCGGTGCTTTCCTTCATCATCACCAGCGCAGCCGCGCCGTCGTTGATAGACGAGCTGCTGGCGGCGGTGATGGTGCCGTCTTTCTTGAAGGCAGGTTTGAGCGTGGGGATCTTGTCCAGCTTGACCTTGCCCGGGCCTTCGTCGATGGAAACTACAACATCACCACCACGGCCCTTGACCGTGACCGGTGTGATCTCGGCCGCAAACGCGCCGGATTCGGTGGCGGCCTTGGCGCGCTGCACGCTGGCGGTGGCAAATGCGTCCTGCTCGGCGCGGGTGAAGCTGTATTTGGCGGCACAGTCTTCGCCAAAGGTGCCCATGGAGCGGCCGGCCTCGTAAGCGTCTTCCAGGCCGTCGAGCATCATGTGGTCGTACATGCGGTCATGGCCGATGCGGTAACCGCCACGGCCCTTGAGCAACAGGTAGGGCGCGTTGGTCATACTTTCCATGCCGCCGGCCACCAACACCTCGTGGCTGCCGGCGATCAGCATGTCGTTCGCAAACATGGCCGCGCGCATCGCCGAGCCGCACATCTTGGACAAGGTGACGGCCCCGGCGCTCTTGGGCAGGCCGCCCTTGAAGCCAGCCTGGCGCGCCGGCGCCTGGCCCTGGCCCGCCATCAGGCAGTTGCCAAACAAGACTTCGGTCACCAGCTCAGGATTGATGCCAGCGCGCGCTACCGCCGCCTTGATGGCCGCGCCACCCAGGTCATGCGCCGCGAGGCTGGAAAAGTCGCCCTGGAAAGCGCCCATGGGGGTGCGGGCTGCGCCGACGATAACGATGGAATCCGACATGCTGGTTTCTCCTGTTCAGTGGTGGGCCGAGTGTGTAAAAAGTGAATGTTTTACTTGACGTTTACGTAAACGTCAATTGTGACAGAATC
>Ga0075163_10009192_pt1 | contig 12983 bp, 13 predicted proteins | sample JI1023141ADNA_FD_71478 | JGI IMG/M metagenome (GOLD analysis project Ga0075163, IMG submission 71478) | Wastewater effluent complex algal communities from Wisconsin, to seasonally profile nutrient transformation and Carbon sequestration -... | ecosystem: Engineered > WWTP > Effluent > Algae...
CGCGCGTCGTAGGCGTAGATGGTCGGCACGGTGGTGTGGTCGGTGTACACGAACCACGTCAGCGGCCCGCCGTCGATGTGCTCGACCGGCCCGCCGATCGTTCCAGCGCCGGGCAGGTCGATGTCCTTGAGGTAGGAGCCGTCGGCGGCGCGATGAAGCGACATGCGGGCGACGCCATGCGCGGTGCGCACGACGAGCAGCAGGTCCTCGTCGAGGTCGTCGCCGTCGAGCAGGGTCACGGATTCGAGGACTGCCTCAGGGTCCTCGGGGATGAGGTCGTCCCAGGCGCTCGGCGACCAGGCCCCCGGGGACGTGATCGCCAGCCGGCCGCGCGGTGCATCGAGGTCGGTGCTGACGTAGACGCGCCCGTCACGCCCGAACGACAGGGACGTCTGCGCATCGACGTCGCCCTGCACGAGCGTGAAGGCGGGGCTCGCGTGCGGGCTCGACGTGAGGTCGGCCACCCACAGGTTGTTGCGCGGCTCGGTGCCCTCGCTGCTCGACACCTGCAGCCAGTGCCCGTCTCGGCTGACCTCGACGCCGTAGTAGTTCGTCATCGTCATCCCGGAGCCGAACACGAGGATGTCCGACTCGGCCGGCGACCCGACGCGGTGGAGGTAGACGCGCCGGTGGAAGTTGCGCTCCGACTCGGGCAGCAGGTCGGGGTCGATGCGGCGGACGTAGTAGAACGAGTTGGCGCCGGGCACCCACGCGATGGGGGAGTATCGGCAGCGGTCGATCGGTCCCTCGAGGGTCTCGCCGGTGGCCACGTCCATCACGTACAGCAGCGACTCCTCGTTTCCGCCGATCGACAGCTGGTAGGCCAGTCGGTCTCCCTCCTTGGACGGCTGCCAGGAGTCGAGGGTGGTCAATCCCGAGGGGTCGAGGGCCATGGGGTCGATGAGCGCACGCTCGGTGCCGTCGGCCTCGACGACGTAGAGGACGGAGAACTGCTGGCCGGGCTCGCGCCGGGACAGGAAGTGCCGGGGCCCCCTCCAGTAGGGGGGTGACACGGTGCCTGCGCCCAGGAGGGCTCCGATGCGCTCGACGAAGCCGTCGCGCGCCGCCCACCCCGCCCGCTCGTCGGACATGAGGGCGGCCTGGGCCGCGAGCCACTCCTGGGTGCGCGGATCGTCCGACGACTCCAGCCAGCGGTACGGATCCGCGACCGGGGTGCCGTGGAAGTCGTCGACGAGGTCGAGCCGCTCGGTGGCAGGGTAGGCGGGCGCGGTCTGGGGGGTGGTCACGCCCTCAACCCTAGGCTTCCTCCATGGACCTGCATGACCTGACCGCCGTGGAGCAGGCGGCCGCGATCCGCCGCGGCGAGGTGTCGTCCGTCGAACTCGCCGAGCACTACCTGCTCCGGTCGCATGCCCTCAACGCGACGGTGGGGGCGTTCGCCACGATCACCGACGGGCTCGCACGGGAGCAGGCCCGCGCGGCTGACCGCGCCGTGGCGGAGCGTCACGGCGGCCGGCTGTCCGTGCTCCATGGCGTGGTGGTCCCCGTCAAGGACCTCAACCACGTGGCCGGGGTGACGTGCCGGTTCGGCTCGGCCGCGGTCGAGGTCGTGTCCGACATCGACGACGACGTCGTGGTGCTGCTCCGCGAGGGCGGCACGGTCATGACCGGCAAGACGACCACGCCGGAGTTCGGGCTGCCCTGCTACACCGAGCCCGACGTGAGCCACTGGGCGCGGACGCCGTGGGACCTCGACCGGTCGGCCGGCGGCTCGAGCGGGGGTGCGGCGGCCGCCGTGGCCGCCGGGCTCGCCCCGGTCGCCCAGGGCTCCGACGGCGGTGGCTCGATCAGGATCCCGGCGAGCGTGTGCGGGCTCGTCGGCCTGAAGACCTCTCGCGGCCTCGTGCCCAGCGGGCCGGGGCCGGAGTCCCCGGGGCGCCTGGGCGTCGACGGGCCCCTCGCCCGCACCGTCACGGACGCCGCCGCCCTCCTCGACGTCATGACCGGCTCGTCCCTCGAGGTCACGGGGACCTCCTACGTCGCGGGGCTGGAGAGGGATCCGCGGCCCCTGCTCGTCGGCCGCTACTGCCAGCCCGTCATCGCCGAGACTGCGGTGCACGCCGAGTGCCTCGCGGCCTACGAGTCGACCTCGCTCCTGCTCGAGTCCCTCGGACACCGGGTGGTCGACATCGACGTCCCGTTCCCCCTGAGCGCCGTCCCGCACTTCGCCCGGGTCTGGGCGGCCCTCGCGGCATCCATTCCCGTCGATCCGGACCGCGAGGGCGACCTCCGCCCCCTCACCCGGTGGCTGCGGGAGGCCGGGCGCGGCCTCACCGACGACGAGGTGAGGGCCGAGGTGTCCTTCATGGCCGGATACGGCCGGTCGGCCCTCGAGGCCACGTCGCATCTCGACATCGTGCTCACGCCGACCCTCGCGGACCTGCCCGCGCCGCACGGTGCCCTGCGCGACGACGACGATCCGCAGGCCGACTTCGACGCGCAGAGCCGGTTCACGCCGTTCACGTCTCCGTACAACATCACCGGCCAGCCTGCCGTTAGTCTGCCTGTGCACTGGACGCACGACGGGCTCCCGGTTGGGGTCCAGCTCGTGGCGCGTCCACTGGGGGAGGCGCTGCTGCTCCGCCTCGCCGCGCAGATCGAACGGGCCCGACCCTGGGCCCACAGGTACCCGGAGGTCTGGTGAGCATTGAAGTGGCGCCCGAGTGGGCGCCGGTCCCCGACGACCTCGCACGCCTGGCGGCCGCGCTGGGCGTGGCCACCGACTACTGGGACCAGGCCGGCAATCACGTCGAGGTCGCTGCCGCCACCGTCGAGGCCGTCCTGAAGGCCCTCGAAGTGGATGTCTCGACCCCCGAGTCGATCCAGGCGGCCCTCGACGACATCGCGATGCGCGACTGGCGGCGCATGCTGCCCCCGGTCTACGTCATGCGCCAGGGCGCCGACCAGCGGCTGTGGGTCCACGTGCCGCACGGCTCGGCCGTGCAGGTGCACGTCGACGCTGAGGACGGGCGCCGCCTGCCGCTGCAGCAGATGGACTGGTGGGTCGACCCGGTGGACGTCGACGGAGTGCTGGTCGGCGAGGCCAGCTTCCGGCTCCCCGCGGACCTGCCCCTGGGCTGGCACACCGTCGTGGCCGAGTCGGGCGGGCAGCGTGCCACCACGCCTCTCGTCGTCGCACCCCTGCGCCTCGATCCGGAGGCGATCACGGGGCCGCGGCAGTGGGGCTTCATGACGCAGGTCTATGCCATGCGCTCGGCCGACTCGTGGGGGCTGGGGGACCTGCATGACCTCGCGACGCTCGCGTCGTGGAGCGGCCGTGACCTCGGCGCCGGGTTCGTGCTCATCAACCCGCTGCATGCTGCATCGCCGGTCCCGCCGATGTCGCCGTCGCCGTACCTCCCCGTGACGCGCCGCTTCGCCAACCCGATGTACCTGCGCATCGAGGACATCCCCGAGTACCGGCGACTGAGTCCGGCGGTGCTGGCGCGGGTGGAGCAGCTCGCCGCGCAGCTGCAGCACCTCAACACGTCGGCCGACCTGCTCGACCGCGACGCCGTGTGGGGGGCCAAGCGCATCGCCCTCGAGGCCGTGTTCCAGGCCGGCATGGGCGCGGAGCGCCGGGCCGAGCTCGACGCCTACCTGGCGGCCCAGGGCAGCGGACTGCGCGACTTCGCCACGTGGTGCGCGCTGAGCGACGTCCACGGTCCCGACCCGGCGGCCTGGCCCGCCGAGCTGGCGCACCCGGCTGCCCCGGAGGTGGCGGCGTTCCGCCAGTCGCATGCGGACGCTGTCGACTTCCACATGTGGATGCAGTGGCTGGTCGACTCGCAGCTGGCCGCCACGCAGGCCGGTGCACGGGCCGCCGGGATGGCCATCGGCGTCATGCACGACCTTGCCGTGGGCGTGCATCCCGAGGGCGCCGACGCCTGGGCGCTGCAGGACGTGCTCGCGGCAGGCGTCGGGGTGGGCGCCCCGCCGGACATGTACAACCAGATGGGCCAGAACTGGCACCAGCCGCCCTGGCGTCCGGACGCGCTGGCGGAGGCCGCCTTCCTTCCCTACCGCGACATGCTCCGCACGGTCCTCGGCCATGCCGGTGGCCTGCGCATCGACCACGTGCTCGGGCTCTTCCGGCTGTGGTGGGTGCCGGAGGGCTTCCCTGCCTACGCGGGCACCTTCGTCCGGCTCGACTTCGACGCGATGCTGAGCATCCTCATGCTCGAGGCGCACCGCGCGGGGGCCATCGTCGTGGGCGAGGACCTCGGCACCGTCGAGCCGTGGGTGCAGGAGGCGCTGGCCGAGCGCGGCATCCTCGGCACGAGCATCCTGTGGTTCGAGACGGTCGACGGGGCCATCAAGGACCCGGAGCAGTGGCGCGGCGAGGTGCTGGCCAGCGTCACGGTGCACGACCTTCCGCCGACGGCGGGCTACCTGCGCAACGAGCACGTGCGGATCCGCAGCGAGCTGGGCCTGCTGACCACGCCCGAGGACGTCGAGCTCGCGAACGCCGCCCGCGAGCGGGCCGCCTGGGCGGCGATCCTGCGCTCGCACGGCTGGCTGGCCCACGACGTCGACATCGACACCGAGCCGGGGCTCGAGGAGCTGGTCGTGGCCCTGCACCGTGCCGTCGCCGGCTCGCCCGCGCGCCTCATCGGGGTGTCGCTGCCGGATGTGGCCGGCGACCGCCGCGCGCAGAACCAGCCGGGCACCGACCAGGAGTACCCCAACTGGCGCATTCCCATGACCGACGAGCTCGGCCGGCCGGTGCTGCTCGAGGCGCTCATGGACAGGCCCGAACTGCTCACTCGCATCGTGGGGACGATCGGTAGGGTTGCCCCGTGAATGCTCTGCAGGCGCTGCTGCTGTTCGTCGGGATCCCCGTCGCCTTCGCCGGGTTCGTGTATGTCGCGGTCTCCGCCTCGTCCTGGACGAGGTCGGGGCGTGCCAGCGCGGACTACGAGGGCGGGCCCTTCCTGGTCGCCAGCGATCCGGCGGTCCCGAACCCGTCGATCCTGCCGAACGACATGGGCTCGACATCCGTCGTGGGAGGTGGCATCAGTGCCCAGTGGTGAGCTCGTCCCGGGCTACGGAGGCGCCTCCGAGCCGGTGGGTGCCCTGTCCGAGTCCCAGCGCGCCGTGCTCGACCGCGTCGTGCAGCGGGCCCGCTCGATCTGCGGCTACTGCTTCGGCGTCTATGTCGGGCCGCTGCCCGAGGGCCGCGCGTCGGCCATCGCGCAGCACGCAATGCTGCCCGATCCGACATCGGCCGTGCTGGTCGCCGTCGATCCGTCCACGCGCATCATCGAGATCGTCACCGGCCGCACGGTGGCCGTCGACCTCGACGACCGGGCCTGCGAGCTGGCCGCCCTCGCCATGAAGTCGAGCTTCGCCGCTGACGACCTCGTCGGCGGACTCCGCGACGGCGTCACGCTGCTCGCCGAGCACGCGCGGGCGCCGAAGGTGATGCACCTCTCCGACCCCGACTGACCGCTGAACGCCCGCGAAGACAGGCGGGCAGCGGCCTAGCCGGTGGCGTCTTTCGCCCGGGCCCGCAGGGCCCGCAGCACGCCGTCGCGACCCTCGCCGACCAGTCGTCGCTGCGCCGAGTTGAGGTCGCCGGACAGGAACGCGTCGGTGGCAGCGATCGTCGCCTCGTCGACCAGCAGCATCGGGTAGAGGCCGACGGTGATCCCCTGGGCCATCTCCATCGTCCGCTGCTCCCACACCCGCGGCAGGTCGGCGAAGTAGCGGTCGCGGAAGGGCACCAGCGCGTCGAGCTGGTCGGGCTGCACGAAGCCGGCGATCGTCGCCTCCTGGATGGCATTCGGGAGGTCGGTGCGATCGACCACGTCGGCCCAGGCCAGCTCCTTGGCCTCGGCCGAGGGGCGTGCGGCGCGGGCCAGGGCTGCCTGCCGACGGCCGGTCGCCGTGTCGTCCGAGTCGAGCTCGTGCTCGATGGCGTCGAGGTCGAGCCGGCCCTTGACGACGAGCCGCTGCAGCAGGAACCACCGCAGGTCGGTGTCGACGGCGAGGCCGTCCCACGCGAGCGAGCCGTCGAGCAGCCCGGACACCACGTCGAGCTGCGCGTCGGTCGTGGCGGCTCCCACGAACGCCCGGGCGTAGGCGAGCTGGTGGTCGCTGCCGGGCGCGGCCGCCACGGCGTGGCCGTGCAGCGCATCGGCGAGGCGCACGAGGTAGTCGGTGCGGTGCTCGGGAGCGGCGAACTGGTCGATGGCCGACTTCAGCTGGCGCAGCACGCCCTGCACCACGCCGATGTCGCTCTCGCGGCCGATGCCGGAGAGCACGAGGGTGAGGAAGTCCCCCGTCGAGGCCTCGGCGTCGCGCGTCATGTCCCAGGCCGCGCTCCAGACGAGGGCGCGCGGGAGGGGGTCGACGAGGTCTCCGATGTGCTCGGTCGCCGTGAGCCATGAGCGCTCGTCGAGCCGGATCTTGGCGAACGTCAGGTCGTCGTCGTTGACGAGCAGCAGGTCCGGCTGGCGGACGCCGACGAGCTGCGGCACCTCGGTTCGTGAGCCCACGACGTCGAGCTCGAGCCGCTCGCGGCGGACCAGGCCGGCATCGGTGAGGTCGTAGAGCCCGACGGCGATGCGGTGCGAGCGGAGCGTCTGCGCCACGCCCTCGGGCGAGGACGGAGGCTCCTGCTCCACGACGACCGAGGTGTACGCACCGTCGTCGTCGACCGTGACGATCGGACGGAGGAGGTTGACGCCGCTCGTCTGCAGCCACTGGGTGGTCCAGTCCGAGAGGTCGCGGCCGCTCGTCGCCTCGAGCTCGGACAGCAGGTCACGCAGCTCGGTGTTCTTCCAGGCGTGCTTGGTGAAGTAGTTGCGGACTCCGGCCAGGAAGTGCTCCTCGCCGACCCAGGCGACCAGCTGACGCAGCGCGGAGGCGCCCTTGGCGTAGGTGATGCCGTCGAAGTTCACCCGGACCGCATCGAGATCGACCATGTCGGCCGCGATCGGGTGGGTCGACGGCAGCTGGTCCTGGCGATAGGCCCAGGCCTTGCGCAGGTTGGAGAACGTGGTCCAGGCGTCGGTGTAGCGCGTGGCGTTGACGTTGGCCCAGTGCGCGGCCCACTCGGCGAACGACTCGTTGAGCCACAGGTCGTCCCACCACGTCATGGTGACGAGGTCGCCGAACCACATGTGCGCGAGCTCATGCAGGATCGTGTTGGCCCGCTGCTCGTAGGCCGCGTCCGTCACCCGGGACCGGAACACGTAGTCCTCGAGGATCGTCACGCAGCCCGCGTTCTCCATGGCGCCGGCGTTGAACTCCGGGACGAAGAGCTGGTCGTACTTGGCGAACGGGTAGCCCACCCCGAACTGCTCCTCGAAGAACGCGAAGCCCTGCTTGGTGACGGTGAAGATCTCGTCCGAGTCGAGGAACTCGGCCAGGGACTCGCGGCAGTACACGTCGAGGGGGTAGGTGCCGTACGGGCCGCTGTAGGAGTCGCTGACCTTGTGGTACGGCCCGGCGACCAGGGCGGTGATGTAGGTGGAGATGCGCGGCGTCGGCTCGAAGGCCCACGTCGCCGTGCCGTCGCCGTCGAGCTCCGGCGCGGGAGTCGGGGAGTTGCTGACCACCTTCCAGTGGGCCGGCGTGGTGACGGTCAGCTGGAACGTGGCCTTGAGGTCGGGCTGCTCGAAGCACGCGTACGCGCGGCGGGCATCGGCCGACTCGAACTGCGTGTAGAGGTAGGTCTCCTTGTCGACCGGGTCGACGAAGCGGTGCAGGCCCTCGCCGGTGTTCATGTACTCGGCCTGCGCGATGACGGTGAGCGTGTTCTCGGCCTGGAGGCCGGGAAGGGTGATGCGGGGGCCGTCGACGACCGTGGCGACGTCGAGGCTCACCCCGTTGAGGATCACTGACTCGACCGTCGGGGCGATGAGGTCGATCCACGTGGTGGCACCGGGCTGGCGGCAGGTGAACGTCACGGTGGTCACGGAGGGGAACGTCGGCTCGGCTGTCGTCACGTCGAGCACGACGTCGTACGACTCCACCTCGATGAGTGCGGAGCGCTCCTTGGCCTCGGCCCGGGTCAGGTTCTCGGATGCGGTCATGCCCGAATCCTGTCATTGGCGCCTGCGACGCCGTCGGGGTGCTGCCGGGATCGGGGTGACCTACCGTGGGGACATGGCCCGACGACCCGTGCTCGTGTTCGACGGCGACTGCGGCTTCTGCACCTGGAGCGCCGGGCTGGTCGACCGCTGGGCGCTGGGCCGCCTGGACGTCGTCCCCTGGCAGACGGCCGACCTGGCGAGCCTGGGGCTGACGTCAGCGGAGTGCGCCGAGGCGGTGCAGTACGTCGACGCGGGTGTTCACGGATCGGGGGGCGCCGCCGTGGCGCGGGCGCTCCTGCTGTGCCGGGCACCGGGCCCGACCGTCGGCCGGGTGCTGCTTCGTGCGCGGGTGGCCCCGCTCGCGGAGCGCGCGTACCGCGTTGTCGCCGCCAACCGTCACCGACTGCCGGGCTCCACCCCCGCCTGCGCGCTGGCCTGAGCGGCGGCCGACAGGGCGGCAGGATCGACGCCGAGGCGCGTCAGGGCCCGCGCGAGGGTCCCGTCGGCCAGGTCGGCAGCGGCCATGAGGACGTGGGCGCTCATGAGCGGCTCGTGGCGGCCGTTGGCCACGTGCCTGGTCGCCGTGAGGAGGTCCTGGAGGGATCCCTTCGACCGGTAGGGGCCGTGTGGGGCGGGCGAGTCCGGGCCGGGCCCGCTGGTCGCCATCGGCGGAGCCCCGATCACCCCGACCGCTGCGAGGGCATCGGCCGCGTTGTCGGCCAGGGCAGCCCGCAGCCCGTCCGCCGTGTGCCCGAGGGCGGCGAACGCCGTCCTCGCCGTGCCGTCGGGCATCTCGAGTGAGGCCAGCACCAGGTGCTCGGCGCCCGGATCGAGCACGCCCGCAGCCAGCGACTCCTGCTCGGCGCGCGTGAGCAGGGCTGAGACGGTGCGGATGTCGCGCACCCGGCGCAGGACCTTCATGAACGACCTCCGCGTTCGGCGAGCAGATGGATGAACTTCTTGTGCGCCCCCTGCTTCGAGATGCCCAGGCACTCGGCGACGCGGGACCAGGGCCACCCCTGGGCGATCGCCTGCACCACGGCCTCCGCCTCGAGCCGGTCGGCCAGGTCGCGGAGCGCGACGACGGACGCCAGCGCGGCCTCCGGGTCGTCCGGGGAGGGGAAGGAGAGGGGGTCGGCCATGCGTCAACTGTAGTTGACGCTCCGACCGCCGTCAACCTTTGTTGACGGCGGTCGGAGGGCGTGCCGTCGCGCCGCCTGTCAGGATCAGCCCGTGCCGGAGGGTCATGTCGTCCATGCCCAGGCCCGACGCCTGTCCCGGGCCTTCGCCCGGCGCCCCGTCATCGTCGACAGCCCGCAGGGGCGCTTCGCGGACGGGGCCGCGCTCGTGTCCGGGCGGGTCGTGCGCAGGGTGGAGGCGCACGGCAAGCACCTGTTCATCGGGTTCGAGGGCGGCCTCTGGATCCACGTGCACCTCGGGCTCTTCGGGAAGTGGCAGTTCGGTCGGGGCGAGGCGCCGGCTGTGCGCGGGCTCGTGCGCCTCCGACTGCGCTCCGACGAGTCGTGGGCCGAGCTGCGCGGGCCGACCGCGTGCGAGGTGCTCGACGCGCGGGAGAAGCGGGCTGCCGTGGCGCGCATCGGCCCCGACCCGATCCGGCGTGACGCCGACCCCGACCGGGCGTGGGCACGGGTGAGCGGCAGCACGGCTCCCATCGCCGGACTCCTGATGGACCAGCGGGTGTTCGCCGGCGTCGGGAACATCTACCGCGCCGAGGCGCTCTTCCGGCACGGGATGAGCCCGATGCGCCTCGGCCGTGACGTCACCCGCGAGGAGTTCGACACGATGTGGGCCGACCTCGCCGAACTCATGGCCGCGGGAGTGCGCAGCGGCCGCATCGACACGGTGCGGGACGACCACCTGCCGGAGGCCATGGGCCGCCCGCCCCGCGAGGACCGCCACGGGGGAGAGGTGTACGTCTACCGCCGGGCGGGCCAGGCGTGCCTGGTGTGCGGCACGCCGGTCGCCTCGGCGGTCCTGCAGGGGCGCAACCTCTACTGGTGTCCGTCCTGCCAGTCGTCGTGACGGTCGAGGCGTAGCGGCAGGACGTCAGCCATCCGCGCGAAGTCCGTGTCGGCGGTGAGGAGCGACGCTCCCGTGCGGATGGCGATCGTGGCGATCAGGCAGTCGACGAGCCCCCGTGGCGTGCAGCCTGCGGCACGGCAGGCGGCATAGACGCGGGCTGCTGCCTCGAAGTCGTTCTGCGCATCTGCCGGGATCCAGCTGAATGACGTCATCATCCGCCGCAGCCGTACTCGCTCCACGTCGTTGCGAGCGCCCGCAAGCACCTCCATGAGGATCGGCTCGGAGACGGCGATGTCTGCACCCGAGGCGATGAGGTGCTGAAGTCGGAGGTCGGCGGGTGAATCGGTCCCGCGGTCGAACTCCACCCACGCCGACGTGTCGACGAGGATCACGGAAACGAATCGGCGGGCACGTCCACGATGCCGCCGGCACCATGCATGGCGAGGATCTCATCGCGCGTGAAGGGCTGGCCGGCGAGCGCGCGGAGGGCGTAGTCCACGGCCTCGGTCTTGGTCCGCAGCTGGTAGCGCCGCATGATGATCTCGACCGCGGAGTCGTTGAGGTCGATGTTCGTCCTGGACATGAGGCAACGATACACCACAATGGTGTATCACACACCTATATGGTGTCTGGCTGCTGCACGACGATCCGAGGGTGGCGGATGCCGGGATGCCCCTCGGGCAGGGTGCGCTTGATGATCACCCAGGACGCGGCGATCGTCACGATCGTCAGGCCGTAGAAGAAGGCGCCCGACACCGCGAGCGCCCACAGGGAGTCGCCCTCGATGAAGACGACGAGGAGCACCGTGCGCACGAGGTTCAGCAGCGCCCACGGCCATGACGCGCGGGTGTACGCCCGCATGAGGTCCGGGTCCTGCCGCCACCGCATCCGGGTGCCGACGACGGGGCCGAGGACCACGCCGATGAGCGGCCACCGGACGAGATTGGCGACGACGAAGGCCAGTGCCGACGCGGCGTTGAGGAGCACGCGCGGCCAGAAGAAGTCGGCGGCACTGCCCGTCCGCGCGGCGATGTAGCCGCTCACCAGGACGATGAGGAGCGAGCCCAGCGCGCGGGCCGGATGCTTGCGCTCGAGCAGTCGCCACACGGTGAAGGCGAGAGCGAGGAGGACCGCGGCCCCGATGGCCCAGCTGAGTGCTCGCTGTCCGCTGCCGCCCAGCGCGAGGTACACGGTGATGAACACCAGGGGTGGCAGGACGCTCTCCATGGCGCCGCGAACACCGCCCAGGAGGGTCACGAACGGATGCGGCAGGTTTTCCGACGCAACGTCGCTATCTGCTTGCGTACCAATGTCTTCCGGCTGTGCCACGGGGACACGCTACCGGCTACGGTCGAGTCGTGAACCCGACCCCGATCCCGCCCGCTGCCGAGCCGCTTCTTGATGCGTGGCGCGACGACCTCGCATCGTGGGCGATCCCCGAGGAGATCCTCAGCCAGGCCGACGAGCCGCCGTGGGTCCACCCCGTCGCCATGTTCACCGTCGACGACGTCATCGAGGACTCGCCCTCGCATCAGCGGGCGCGCGAGGCGGTTCCCGAGGATGGCAGTGTCCTCGACGTCGGCAGCGGGGGAGGGCGTGCCGCCTTCGCACTGGTGCCGCCGGCGGGATCCGTCGTGGCGGTGGACCACCAGCAGGGCATGCTCGACGCCTTCGCCGAGGCGGCGCTCCGGCGCGGCGTGCGGTCGCGGGAGTACCTCGGGCAGTGGCCGGACGTCTCACCCGCCGTGCCGACGTGCGACGTGGTCGTGTGCCACCACGTCGCCTACAACGTGCCCGAGATCGGGCCGTTCCTGCAGGCGCTCGACGGGCATGCGCGCGGACGCGTGGTCCTCGAGGTCCCCATGCATCATCCGATGTCGAACATGAACCCGCTCTGGAAGCGATTCTGGGGGCTCGATCGGCCCACGCAGCCGACGGCGCGGGACCTCGCGGCGATCGCCCGGGGGCTCGGCTTCGACGCCCGCCTCGAGGAGTGGGACGACGAGACGTGGGGCAACCGGGTGGCGCTGCCCGATGCCGAGCGCGTGCGGTTCGCCCGGATCCGGCTCTGCCTCACGGCCGACCGCGACGCCGAGGTCGCCGCGGCCCTCATCGAGGAGGCCGATGCACGGCCGCGCCGCGTGGCCACCCTCTGGTGGGACGTGGCCCGCTGACGTGAGCCTGGGGCCTGAGGCGCCGCCGAGCCTCGGCTTAGATGGTCCCGTGACCTACGACGTGCAGCGACTCCGTGCCCGCATGCCCGCCCTCGCGTCGGGCATCGCCTACTTCGACGGGCCGGGAGGGACGCAGACTCCCGATGTCGTCGCCGACGCCATCGCGGCGGCCCTGGTCGGGGGCCTGTCGAACCGGGGCCGCACGACGCAGGCCGAGCGCAACGCCGACGACATCACCGTGGGCGCCCGGCTCGCCGGCGCCGACCTCGTGAATGCCGACCCTGCGGGGGTCGTGTTCGGTCGCAGCATGACCGAGCTGACCTTCCAGGTCGCCCGCACGCTGGCCCAGGACTGGGGACCGGGCGACGAGGTCGTCGTGACCCGGCTCGATCATGACGGCAACATCCGCCCGTGGGTGACCTACGCGCAGCGAGCAGGGGCGACCGTCCGCTGGGCCGACTTCGATCCGCAGACCGGTGCCCTCTCCGTCGACGCGGTCATGTCGCTCGTCAACGACAACACCCGCGTCGTCGCAGTGACCGGGGCCAGCAACCTCCTGGGCACCCGGCCTGACGTGGCCGCGATCGGCGCGCAGCTCGCGGCTGCACCTGCGCTCCTGTACGTCGACGGAGTCCACCTCACCCCGCATGCGCCCGTCGACATGCGGGCCATGGGCGCGGACTTCTACGTGTGCAGTCCGTAC
>Ga0075163_10009193_pt1 | contig 12982 bp, 11 predicted proteins | sample JI1023141ADNA_FD_71478 | JGI IMG/M metagenome (GOLD analysis project Ga0075163, IMG submission 71478) | Wastewater effluent complex algal communities from Wisconsin, to seasonally profile nutrient transformation and Carbon sequestration -... | ecosystem: Engineered > WWTP > Effluent > Algae...
ATTTACGGTAGAGTGCAGCCACAAGCTATTCCCTTAGAAGAAGCCGTACTTGGAGCAATTATGATCGATAAAGATGGATTTCCGTCTATCATCGAGATTCTCCGTAAAGAAAGTTTTTACCTAGACAAAAATCAGCTGATATTTTCTGTAATGTCAGACTTGTTTGGCAAATCACAGCCAATAGACCTTCTTACAGTCCACGAATCTTTAAAAAAATCCGGAAAACTCGAAGAAGTCGGAGGTATAAACTACTTGATGGAACTCACAAATAAAGTGGGTTCTGCTGCAAATATTGAATTTCACGCACGTATCATTGCTCAGAAATTTATCCAACGAGAATTAATTCGGGTGTCAACGACCATCATCCACGACGCTTTTGAAGATACCAAAGATGTACTCGAACTCTTAGACGAAGCAGAGCGTGGTCTCTACGATATCACTGACCAAAACCTTAATACTGGTTATGAATCACTCGGTTCATTGGCAGTAAAAGCACAAAAAGAAATAGAAGCGGTCAGTCAGAAAGGATCAGAAATGACTGGTGTCACCACAGGATTTGTAGAATTAGACAAAATGACCAACGGATGGCAACCTTCAGATTTGATTATCATGGCAGCAAGGCCGGGTATGGGTAAAACTGCCTTTACACTTTCCCTTGCCAAAAATGCTGCACAAGCCGGTAGAGGTATTGCATTCTTCTCATTGGAGATGGCTAGTGTACAGTTGGTACAAAGGTTAATATCTATGGAAGCGGAGATTAATTCAAGCAAACTCCGAAATGGTCAGTTAGAAGATTTTGAATGGCGAAAACTTCACTCTGCGGTAGATAAATTAGCTCAGATTCCTATATACATTGATGATACGCCAGGTATAAATATATTCGAATTGCGCGCAAAATGTAGACGTCTGAAGCAAAACCACAACATAAGCATGATCATTATAGATTACCTTCAGTTGATGGCAGGAGCACCTAATGATAAGCGAGGTAACCGTGAACAAGAGATCTCGTCCATCTCTCGAGCTTTAAAAGGCTTAGCTAAGGAATTGCATGTACCCGTGATTGCACTTTCGCAGTTGTCAAGGGCAGTAGAAAGTAGGGGAGGCGAAAAACGACCACAACTTTCGGATTTGAGGGAATCAGGAGCGATCGAGCAAGATGCCGATATCGTGACATTTATATACAGACCCGGATATTATGGTGTTGGCGAAGGCGAACTAGACAAGCCAAATGATTTGACAGAGATCATCCTCGCAAAACATCGTAACGGTGGATTAGGAACTGTAGAGCTCAGGTTCGTTCCGCATTTTGTGAAGTTTGAAGATCCTGGTGAAGGTGGTTTTAGCAATGACTTAAGTGATGTATTTAATGTCAATCCATTTGGTAGTGGTGGTATCATCACCCGTCCTTCAAAGATGAATGAAACAGGGTCTGATGCGCCATCAATTACTTTAAATGATTCAGAAATTCCGTTTTAAATTTACTTTTCATACACCAATAAGCTTAAAATGGAAGATAATGTCTTACGATTAAATAAATTTGTTGCCCATTGTGGTGTTGCAAATAGAAGAAAGGCAATGGAAATCATCAAGGCTGGTGAGATTTCAGTAAACGATGTAGCAGAGTTAAATCCATTCTACGAGCTTAAGCCTGACGATAAAGTCAAATATAAAGGTAAAGATCTCGAAATTGCAGAAAAAAAGGTCTATCTCTTGCTAAATAAGCCTAAAAATATGCCTATGAGTCACGATGGAGAGGCATCCAAACCTGACATAGACGCATTGATGAAAAAGAAAACGGATATTAAAGTAACTCCTATAGATGGTCTTTCTGAAAGTGCTGCTGGCCTTTTAATATTGACCAATGACAAAGAACTCATTGAAAAATTTAAAGTTGGAAATCGCAAGGTAAAAAAAGTATTCCAAGTAAGTCTAGACAAAAAAATATCAGAAGAAGACCTAGCAAAAATAAGAGCAGGCATCGAATTAAATGGAAAAATATTTCCTGTACTAGGTGTCAATCACGTACAAGATCTTGGTGTTAATGAAGTCGGGGTGGAAATAATGTCGGGTACAGATATGGAAATTAACCAACTATTTACTTCATTAAATTATGAAGTTTTGAAACTGGATAGAACTTTTTATGCCGGAATGACAAAAAAGGATCTTAAACGTGGTTGGTCTAGATTTTTAAATGAAAAAGAAGTTATTTTTCTTAAGCATTTTGGTTAAGGAATGTTTAATTGTTTAGGATTCAAGGAGTTACAACAAATCATTATTAAAGTTACTTATGAGTCAGCATCGCCATTTTATAATTCATAAACCTTTTGGTTATTTGTCTCAGTTTGTGAACAATCAAAAGATTAGAAGAAATAAAAAATTATTGAATGAGCTTGGTGATTTTCCTGAAGGCACAATGTCCATAGGACGACTCGACGAAGATTCAGAAGGATTATTACTGTTGTCTACAGATGGTAAGGTAAGTGCCCATATTACTAGCAAAAAAATAGAGAAAGAATACTTTGTTCAAGTATCTGGTGAGATATCAACTGATGCAGTAAAACATCTTCAAGAAGGTGTAGAAATAAGTTTAAAAGGAGTAAAGTACACAACACTTTCCTGCAAGGCACTTAAGTTATATCTCTTACCAATTTTAGCAGCTCAAACAAAAAAAGTAAAAGACGAAAGACATAAGCCTACAAGCTGGTTGTCAATCACCATAAGAGAAGGGAAATTCCGACAAGTTCGCAAGATGACTGCGGCCGTCGGTCATCCAACTTTACGCTTAGTTCGTGTAAGAATTGGGAATATTCATCTCAATGATTTGAAAGCTGGAGAAATTATAGAAGTCGACAATTTTGAGTTAAATAAACTGAACCCATAACTTTTTATGGTCGTATTCCATTATTAAATAGAAACTAATTTAAAATCTCAATTTTCGATGTAAATTCTTAACGGAGAAATTGCAAATTTTGAACTTCATATTTACGATTGTAGGTGAAGTTTAGCATGGTAGATTGATTTTAACGTCTTTTTCTTTTGTCTTGACACAAAAGAAACAAAAAGTCAAGGCTGTTTCATTTTCTTAACGCCAAAACTTCAAAAAATAACTAAACCGAAAAAACTCGCTTTAGTATTTGGTACTTCGATTGGCTTTAGTGGCACTATGTTCATAATCACTCGTTTTTACATTCGTATTAGCTCGAACAGTTTTCGCTTCTTAACGCTATTTTATGAAGTTTTGACTAAAAATGAAAAGGCCGGTCAGACCAAATACTCGGATATGGAGATAATAAAAATATTGGGGGTATCCAATTTTTGCACAGAAACTAATTAAAACTTCATTTTGTAACCTGAGGGAACAGGGCAAAAAAAAAGGAATTTTAAGCTAAGTGTAATTTTAAGTTAAATAACTTTTTATGAATTTTGACAGGTTGTATTTCTAAAGAAAAACTAAATGTTGATTTCCATATTTGAATGAGCAAAGTCAATACAATCAAACGCTAATTGTCGCTATGACACATTATTTTTCTCTTTTTCTTAGACACATTCAAAAAATGTTTTAGTTTTATCCAAAATTTTAAAACAAAGGATATATTTTGTTGATGTCAAACGCAGAGTTTAACACTTTACAATGACTTTGCAGGTGTATCTACTAGAAGATAAAGGATATGGAGTCACAGGAATTGTCAGAATTTACCTTGCCAGCATGGGCAAAAAATGCAAATATTTATGAAGTTAATATTCGACAATATACCCAAGAAGGGACTTTTGTAGCTTTCCAATCGCATCTTCCGAGATTAAAAGCAATGGGTGTGGACATTTTATGGTTTATGCCTATTTTTCCTATTAGTGAGACCAAGAAGAAAGGAAGTCTAGGCAGCTATTATGCCGTTTCTGATTTTCGTAAAACTAATCCTGCTTTCGGCACCATTTCTGAATTCAAATCAATCATTGATACAGCTCATAAATTGGGTATGAAAGTCATCCTAGATTGGGTGCCTAATCATACAGGTTGGGATCACGTTTGGATCAAAAATCATCCCGAATTTTACACCAAAGACATTCATGGCAATATCACCGACCCACTGACCGAACAAGGTACTTCTATGGGTTGGGACGATGTTGCAGACTTAAATTACCACAACCAAGACATGAGAGCCGCAATGGTTGCTGATATGATCTTTTGGTTGGAGAAATATGGGATTGACGGTTTTAGACATGATATGGCGTTGCTTGTCCCATTAGATTTCTGGAAAGAAACCATTCCTAAGTTAAGAGCAGTTAAGTCAGATCTTTTTTTGTTGGCAGAATCGGAAGTGCACGATCACCTAAATCAAAATTGTTTTCACGCTATATATAGTTGGTCTCTACATCATTTAATGAATGACATAGCCAAAGGTGCAAAAAATGTAAGCTCCTTAGATCATTGGATGGCACATGACAAACCGAAGGCGCACAAAGGGTTTTACCTTCATTTTACTTCTAATCATGATGAAAATTCTTGGTCAGGATCGGAGATTGAAAGAATGGGCGAAGCGCACAAGGCGTTTGCTGTTTTTGTCAATACGATAGATGGGATACCATTGACATATGGTGGTCAAGAAGAGCCAATGCCAAGGCGACTCGAGTTTTTTGAGAAGGATAATATTGGTTTTAAAAATAATTTTTATAATGACTTCTACAAGACTTTGAATGAATTAAGGCACCAAAATGAAGCTTTATGGCATGGAACATTTGGCGGAAGATTGGAACGAATCATGCAAAATGACCATGTTTATGCTTTTGTAAGACAAAAAAACAACCAAAAAGTCACCGTCATTATCAATCTAAGCAAACAATTTCAAATCATCGAAGCAGATAGAAATATATCTGGTATAGATGTATTTACAAATAAATATATAATGTACCACCAAGGCGAAAAAATAAGTTTGATGCCATGGGAATATGTAGTTTTGAGTTAATTTTATCTAGATTGTCATAGTTTTTATACATAATAATATTTATATAATGGAAAAACGTAAATTAGGGTTTTGGGAGATTTGGAACATGAGTTTTGGCTTTCTCGGTATTCAGTTTGGCTTTGCATTACAGGGCGGATTTATGTCAAATATATTTACCACCTTAGGAGCGAACAAAGATGAAATTCCACTAATGTGGATTGCAGCTCCCCTTACTGGGCTTATCGTTCAACCTATAATTGGGTATTTGTCTGACCACACATGGCACCCCAAATTAGGTAGGAGGAGACCTTATTTTTTGGTAGGGGCTATATTTGCTTCGATTATTTTGTTTTTTGTGCCCCACTCACCTTACTTATGGATGGCTGCAGGATGTCTATGGATTTTAGATGCATCAATAAATGTTAGCATGGAACCTTTTAGGGCATTGGTTGCAGATAAACTTAATCAAGAGCAAAGGTCCTATGGTTTTGTTATACAAACTTTAATAATAGGTATAGGAACATGGATTGCCAGTAATTTACCTTGGATGGTCAATAAGTTAGGAGTAAGTAATGAATCTGCACCAGGAGTTTTACCCATGTCAGTAAAAGTAGCTTTTGCTATTGGTGCACTCGTGTTTATCCTGAGTATTTTATATACGATATTTACAACTAGTGAAGAACCACCTTCTGACATGCAAGTATTTAAGGATCAAAAAAAAGATTCAAACTTTTTTAAAGATCTTAAAATGAGTTTAATGGAGATGCCAAGTACAATGAAGAAATTAGGAATTATACAGTTTTTTAGTTGGTTTGCATTTTTTACAATGTGGAGTGTAGCTAATCCAGCGTTGACAGCTCATATTTATAAAGCGCCTTCTCCAGTTGAAACTGAATACAATTTGAATGATCCTGAGCAAAAAGCAATTTTTGAACAAGCTAGCACTTTATATCAAGATGCTTCAAACTTAGTGGGTTCTTCAATGGGGGTTTATGGTTTATCTTCTATGGCTTTTGCGCTTTTGCTTACTTTTTATACATCAAGATACAAAATAAATAGAAAATACATTCATTTAGGAGCTTTATTATTGGGAGGCCTTGGTTTTATATTAATGAGTTATTTGACTCCTACCAATTTATATTTATCATTTATTTTAATAGGGGTAGCATGGGGTAGTATTTTATCTATGCCTTATGCTATGCTTTCTAGTTCGGTCAACCCCAATAAAATGGGAATGATGATGGGCTTATTTAATATGTTTATTGTTCTTCCTCAAATTACTGCCGCAATTGGTGGGATTAATTTCTTTTCTGGTTTATTAGGTAATCAGGCAATAAATTCCATGACTCTAGCGGGTATCTCCTTAATAATTGCTGCTTTGGCAAATTTGTTGATAACTGAACAAAATGCAATAGCTGATTAGAAAGTTGAACCAAAATTAATACAAGACCCGTCAATGCTCATCTATCCAATGATAGGTGTAGGAATGGCATGGGGAAGTATTTTGGCCATGCCATATGCGATGTTAGCAGGAGCGATTCCAGCGAAAAAAATGGGTATTTACATGGGTATCTTCAATTTTTTTATCACAGTACCACAAATTACCAATGGACTTATCGGTGGTCCTTTATTAAAAAATGTGTACGGCGACCATGCTATTTATGCATTAATGACTTCGGGAGTATTTATGTTGGTAGGAGCAATTGCATCAATTTATATCAAAGATGAAGATGATTTGGCTTTAAAGCCGAAAACCTAAGAAATGTTAACATAAACTAAGCCAATGATTAAATGGAATAGTTAAAAAAGATTAAGTGCATGTCAAGGTAGTTTTGTCGATTTTGTAGAGTTAGAATAATATTTTAAAGGAAGGTTTATACCAAAATGATTTACGCAAATATTAAAAGCAAGGATAGTTATAATTATTTAAACATAGATTTTAAAACGAATATTGACTTTATTGAATTAGAAAAAAGATATTATAAAGACAATTGTAAAATTATTGATATTTGGCCATATCATGAATTTGAAAATAAGAGAATAAATTTTGATTTTATCAAATACTTTAATGATTTAAGAAGTATTTATTTAAGATTTGGATTTTACCAATTTGATTTAGATTCTTTTAGAAAAAATTTTCCTGATACACTGGAAGTGATACATTTTAACCAAGTGGATCAATATAATTTTGATATTAAAGATTTTAATGCCATGGATTATTCTTTTGTAGATGGGCATCCTAATTTAAGAAGTCTAGGTTTTGAAAGTCAAAGCAGGAAATCCACTTTAAGATTAGAACAAAAAATGCCAAAAATTCTTGAACTTTTTCTCTATTCTTATAAAGAGAAGAATATCAAAATGGATATTGCAAATTATCCGAATTTGAGATTGTTTTCCACTGATTTACCACAAGCGTTAACTTACTTTGATTTTTCTGCTCTTGAGAATCTAAAATTTTTAAGATTAAAAAATAAAAGTCAAAATCTTAATAATGAAGCAGAGATACAAAATTTACCTCCTTGCTTAGAAGTTTTAGAATTAAGTGGTTTTCAAAATACTAAAGTATTTCCTGACTTATCTCACCTTACCAATTTGAGATATTTGGCTGTTGACGATTTTAAAGGTCTAGAAGATTTATCTGCACTATCAAAATTAAAAAAATTGGAATTTTTTAGCTTTCATTTTAGGAATAAAGATTTCGACCTTGACAAACTAGAAGCATTACATAAAGTAGAAACATTAAAATATATTGGGGGAATCCGTGGGTCAAAAATTGAAGATTTTGGTGAAATTAAAAGAATGTTTAAAGAAAGATTTAATAAGTCTAGAATGGATTACATTATAAATTTGAATGGAGTAGGTGAGTTTTACGATCGTGATCCGACGGGATTGTCTTATATAGATGGTTTTTATTAAAATATTAAATAGCTCTACAAAAATTTAAATAATATGGGACAATAGGGAGAAAGTATGTTCGAAAGTGACGGAGTACTTGATTTTTTAGCTGAGTTTCAAAATTCAATGGATTTTTCATTGATTGAAAATGCAGTAAGCAATGTTTTAGAATCTGATGAATATATAGATGTGGACGACTGTTACAATGTAATAGCATCAGCAGAAATCATTGCCGCGATAAAAGGAAATATATCTGCTGAGTTTCCTGAAGATTTAAGTTTTAAGTCAACTAGTTTGCACGAAAGTATTAATGATGAACTTATCAAATCAATTAAAAAAGCCTTAAAGAAAGTCCTTTTGAAAGATGGTTCTGAACTTGTTGAATTGTGGGAAGACGAAGACTTTCTTAAAGATTATTATGAAGATTTGCTTAAAAGGATCTCTTAATTTAATGTGAAAGCAGCTTCTATATGCCATTTATTACCCAACAAGATGGTGGTTGCTTATATTTTACAATTAATGTTTGTAAATTATAATGATGTACAAGTTGCAAACTTACTGTTAAGTTAAAATTCTATTAAAAGAGTCATTTCGATCGACAGTTTTGATTTTTAGTTCGTTGGAATTATGATAATGATTTTTTAATTTAAAATAAAAAAAATGAAAAATGTTTTATGCACATTAATATTGTTTACCATATGTGCCATGTCTTCTTTTGGTCAAAGTAGTGTCGAAGAAAATAATGAGCGAGTATTGAGAAAGGTGGCGTGGCACTATGATTTAGGGTTAGGATTTCAGTCTTATGACCCTACTGCGCTCAAAGCATCTTTAAAGGCAAATAATTATTCTTCTGATCTGTCAAGTAATTTGATTATGTTAAATTATGGATTAAGAGCAGTATTCTTTGATAAGTTTTCAGCTGGTTTGAATTTTGAGACGGGTACTACTTCTGACTTTATACGTTCTGGGACCAGTGTAAGCTTAAGCAAATTTGGGGGCGGATTAAAATTAGGATATGATATTTGGTCTACTGAAAGACATAAAATTTCTTTGTTTTACCAATTAGGGATAGATGTAAATGGTCTTAATCTTACTGATGATATTCGCAGTTCTCCTGATTTTGGTACAGCTTTAGACCAAAGGACTTCACACACTTTATTTAGTGGAAATGTATCAAATAGGTTTTCTGTCAGATATGATTACTTATTTAAACAAAAACAAAACGAAAAGGGTGTATTTACTCCAGGATTAGGTATCGAGCTAGGATATACATCGGCAGGAAATAATAGTTGGGATGATGTCACAAATGGCCCAGTAATCAACAATAGTGGTTTGTTTGTAAATTTAGTTTTTTCTTCGAGACTTAAGTATTTTAAATCTTCCAAAACCAAAGGATAACTTAGATATTTTATTTGCTCATAATAATTTGTTTGCGCATATTTGTTGGCGCAAGTTTATAACTTGTGTCTTTGACATACTATTATTTAATGTTGCATTTATCAACCGACTCTTACCCGAATTAAACTGTTCGTAATGGTTGGTCACTGCTACAACATATTCTTACAACCAATAATTACCGTCCTAATTACATTATCCCAATCAAACTGCCCAAATTTTAGCAATTTCTCCCAATACAAATATTTCCCCACTGAATTATTTTATCAAATAAAAAAGTACCCAACCCATAACTTTATCTATATTTGCAGACATAAATCTATATAATATGTCGTTTTCATGGTTGTTTAGATTAAGGGGTGACTTGACACCTAATCAAAAAGTCATTCTTACCACCGCTGGGTTGGGCTTTATACTGTTGTTTTGGTCACTACTGACCATGGGTGAAGAACCTATTTTGCCCAAACATGTTTTTCCACAGCCACTTAAAGTATTGATAGCTTTTAAGACTTTGTATGTTGAAAATGAACTTATTAAAAATTTGTGTAGGTCTATAGGACTCAATCTTGGCGGATACATAAAAGCAATATTATATGCTATTCCTATTGGTTTTGCCATTGGTCTGGTGCCTATGTTTCGAGGAGCTTTTCAGAAAGTTGTAGATGCTATTAGGTTTTTACCCTTGACTGCATTAACTACTTTATTTATAGTATGGTTTGGAATTTTTGTGGAAGCCAAAATCAATTTTCTAGCCTTTGGTATTTTTATTTATTTGCTTCCAATTGTCATTCAAAGGATAGATGAAGTAGATGATGTGTATCTCAAGACTGTACACACTTTAGGTGCGAGTTATTGGCAGACTATTACGACTGTTTATTTTCCATCTGTGATTTCTAGACTTTCTGATGATATTAGGATTTTGACAGCTATTTCATGGACTTACATCATTGTGGCTGAAACAAATGCAGATGATGGAGGTATTGGGTCATTAATGTACAAAGCGGGTCAAAGATTTGCAAGAGTTGATGTCACAGTCGCCTGTTTGGTAATAATTATGTTGTTTGGCGTGTTTCAAGACAAAGTATTTGCATACTTAGATAGAAAGTTTTTTCCTTACAAGTATCAAATCAAAAATACATATGATGGATCAGGTGAATTGAAAACTGTTTCTTTGTTTGATGCCGTTTTTGATTATGCAATAGCATTGTCGACATGGTTGTTTTTGGGTATTTACGTATTGTTTACAATTAATGAATTTTCACCATTTATAGAGAATGTTCGACCTTTGAGTTATTTATTTGGCGATGCATTGTGGACCATTCATGTGATATTTGGTCTTATATTAATCTATCAGTTAAATTCTCTTTACCATAAATTTACTCGTTGATCATGGAGCATTTCAAATTTGAAGATAAAGTAAGCTTAGATAACATCATCGAGCTAAAAAACATAGGTCAGACGTATGATGGTGGACAAAATTGGATTATCAAAGATTTTAACCTTATCATAGAAGACAAACCTGCACAAGGACAGTTCGTAGTCATTCTAGGAATGTCAGGTTCAGGCAAATCCACCATATTGAGATACATTGCCGGTCTGCAACAACCATCTGAAGGCCAAGTTTTGATAAAAGGCAAACCTGTAGATGACAAGACCCATGTCAGTATGGTCTTCCAGCAATATTCTTCCATGCCTTGGATGACAGTTTTGGACAATGTTGGACTCGCACTTCGGTATCAAGGTGTCAATAAAAAGGAAAGAGACGAACGCGCCATGGAAATGATCAAGCTGGTAGGTTTAGAAGGTCACGAAAAAAAATATGCCATGTATCCTACGTTGTCAGGAGGACAGTTGCAACGAGTAGCCATCGCAAGAAGTATGCTATCTAATCCTGAAATTCTATTGATGGATGAACCATTTGGTGCACTTGATGTCAAAACTCGCATACAAATGCAAGAACTTTTACTTCAGCTTTGGGAAAAGTTTCATTCTACTGTGATCTTTGTGACCCATGATATTTCAGAAGCAGTTTATCTAGGAGATGATATTTATATTATGAAGTATGCACCATCACGAATTGTCGAACATATTCACGTAGACCTACCACTTATAAGAACAAGAGAGACAAAAAGGGATGCTCACTACACACAATTGGTGCATCATGTGGAAGACCTGATGATGACAGTAAGCGGCGAGCGATAACTAAGTAAATGATCATTTCCGCAAATCAACCAATTCTCCAAATCAGCAATTCACCAAATCAACCAATTCAGCAATTCAAGCAATTCCCCAATTAATTTACATTTAATGCTCTAAGCGACATAAACTCTTAAGATTATCTTACGATTATATGTGCAATATCCTTACTTTTGCACTCGTTTTGATTTTAACCTGTGTAATGTATAATATTCGATCAGTTGATGACAGTTTTTTACTTGTCATAGCCAATGAAATGATCTCAAGGAAATTATAGGAACAGGTTGAGCCAATATTTGTAATATCAATAAACACAAAAATATCAGTTCATGTCAGTGATTGTCCAAGGTTTGTCCAAACATTTCGGTACGCAAAAAGCAGTAAATAATTTGTCCTTTGAAGCTCATCCAGGGCAAATATTAGGTTTTTTGGGCCCAAATGGTGCTGGCAAAACGACTACGATGAAAATGTTGTGTTGCTATACAGAGCCTACGGAAGGTACTGCATCTGTAGAAGGTTATGATATAAAAACATCTCCACTGCTAGTCAGAAAACAAATTGGTTACTTGCCAGAACATAATCCATTGTATGAAGAAATGTATGTCAAAGAATTTTTACAATTTGTGGCAAGCATTCACAGAATAGAAAATAAAGTAGCCCGAATTTCAGACATCATTGAGATGACGGGTCTAGGCAAAGAACAAAACAAGATCATAGGTACTCTTTCTAAAGGTTACAGACAGAGAGTAGGCCTAGCTCAAGCCATCATTCATGATCCCAAGGTTTTGATATTAGATGAACCAACGTCTGGTCTTGATATGAACCAATTATTGGACATAAGAAGTCTTATCAAAGAACTTGGTAAAGAAAAAACGGTTATCTTTTCATCGCACATTATGCAAGAAGTACAAGCTTTATGTGATAGGGTAGTCATCATAAATAATGGAAATTTAGTAGCAGACGAGTCCATTGATACTTTGAGAAACAGAATGGAAGGCAATAGATCGGTTAGAGTAGAATTTGCCCAAAAAAATGTTTCCACCACTATGTTTAATGGTTTGAAAAATGTGACCGATGTAAGAAAAGAAGGTGAAGAAATCATTTTTACTATCAAAGGCAATGAAGATATCAGGGCAGAAATATTTAATTTTGCAGTGGCAAATCAACTTACATTATTAGAAATGAAGACTGATAAAGCTAATGTAGAAGACATTTTCAGAAAATTGACGAAATCGACCATAGATGTTTAGTATTTATTTTAAAGAGATCAATGCTTTTTTTAGTTCATTAATTGGGTACCTAGTAATTGGTGTTTTTTTGGTGTCCATAGGATTGTTTATGTGGGTATTTTCAGATACCAGTGTTTTGGATTATAACTTTGCTACGATGGATCAGCTATTTTCCATTGCGCCATTGGTATTTTTATTTTTGATACCAGCTGTGACGATGAGAAGTTTTGCTGAAGAAAAAGCGAAAGGCACGATTGAGTTTTTGTACACAAAACCACTTACTACCTTTGAGATTATTTTGGGCAAGTATTTTGCAAATTTCACCCT
>Ga0075163_10009194_pt1 | contig 12980 bp, 7 predicted proteins | sample JI1023141ADNA_FD_71478 | JGI IMG/M metagenome (GOLD analysis project Ga0075163, IMG submission 71478) | Wastewater effluent complex algal communities from Wisconsin, to seasonally profile nutrient transformation and Carbon sequestration -... | ecosystem: Engineered > WWTP > Effluent > Algae...
CCGCGCCGCCAAAAATCTCACCGCCGGCCACGGCCGCGCCACCCAGGTCGTCCTCCGCGTTCAACGCATCGAGCCCGTCGAAGAAGGCGACGACGAGCGCGGTCTCGATCCCGCCAAGCCGCTCGTGCTCCGCGGAGAAAGCGAAGCCACGCGCGCGACCGGATTCTTCCGCACCGACTTCGCCGCCGCCGAGAAGAAGACCGCGCCGCAACGCCTCCTCTGGGGCGACCGCAGCTACCGCTACGCCGGCCGCGCGCAGGAGGCCGACGTGCTCCTCGTGACCGCCGCGCGCTTCGACACGTTTCCCGACGTGCACACGACCGATGCGTCGTTCGCGCAGCTCACCCGCGCCACCGACGGCGCCGCGCAGCAGCAGGCGTTTCTCTGGGGCAGCGGCGAACTCGTGAAATTCAAAGGCCCCGGCGGCGCGGCGCTCTCGGCCGCGCTCTACAAACCCGCGAATTTCGACCCGAAGAAAAAGTATCCGCTCATCGTCTACATCTACGAACGCCTCTCGCAGACCGTGCACGAATTTCAGGCCCCGCGCCCCGGGCAAAATATCAACGTCTCCCTCTACACCAGCAACGGCTACGCCGTGCTCACGCCCGACATCGTCTACAAAACCGGCCAGCCCGGCCAAAGCGCGCTCAAGTGTGTGCTCGCCGCACTCGACACCGTGGTGAAGCAGGGCTGGGTCGATGAAAACGCCGTCGGCATCCAGGGCCACTCGTGGGGCGGTTACCAGATCGCCTACATGGTCACGCAGACGAACCGTTTCCGCGCCGCCGAAGCCGGCGCGCCCGTCGGCAACATGACGAGCGCCTACTCCGGTATACGCTGGGGCACGGGCCTACCGCGCCAGTTCCAATACGAGCGAACCCAGAGCCGCCTCGGCCAGCCGCTGCAAGCCGCGCCCCAGCTCTACATCGACAACTCGCCCGTTTTTCAGATCGAGAAAGTGCGCACGCCGCTGCTCATCCTCCACAACGATGCCGACGACGCCGTGCCGTGGTATCAAGGCATCGAGCTCTTCCTCGCGCTGCGCCGCTACGAGAAACCGGCCTGGCTCTTCAACTACAACGGCCAGCTCCACGGCCTGCGCCGCCGCGCCGACCTGAAAGATTTCGGCAAACGCATGCACCAGTTTTTCGACCACTTCCTGAAAGGCGCCCCCGCCCCCGAGTGGATGGAAAAAGGCATCCCGTATCTCGAGCGCGACGAAGAAAAAATCCGCTTCAACGCGAAACCGGCGAAGTCGTAGCCCGGTCAGCCCGACCGGGCTCTTTTGCCGAACCCCTCCCTCGCCTCCATGAAAACCCTCGACCCATCCCTCTCCGCGCTACGGCTGCTGCGCGTGCGGGTCGAATCCGTGCTCCTCGACAGCGACCTCGCCGCGCTCTACGGCGTGGAGACGAAAGCGTTCAACCAAGCCATCAAGCGCAACGCCCATCGTTTCCCGCCCGACTTCGCCTTTCAACTGACCGCCGAGGAGTTTGCCGGTTTGAGGTCACAAATTGTGACCTCAAACCGGCGCGGCGGCCGGCGCTATCTTCCGTGGGTGTTCACTGAACACGGAGCGATCATGGCCGCCACGATCCTCAACAGCGAACGTGCAGTGACGATGAGCACCTACGTCGTCCGCGCCTTCGTGCGCCTACGCCGGGAATTGCTGACGAACGCGACGTTGGAACTGCGTCTGACGAAGATCGAACGGGAACTCCTCTCGCACGACGCCGTTTTGCGCAGCCTCCACGCAAAGATTCAACCGCTCCTCCTTCCGCCGCCGGAACCGCCCGCCAAAGAAATGGGATTCCACACTCGCCTCAAGAAACCGTGACGCCGCGCATCCCGGGCGCGTTGAAGAGAAAGTCCGCTGCAACGCGAAGCCGTCCAAGTCCCAGCCGATCAGCTGTAGCGCGTTCAGCCTAACCGGGCTCAGTTCGCCCAATGCGCCTCTCCTCTCCGACGAAAACCTTGACTGCCCCACGCGCGAGGCGTCCCGTCTCGCCAGCGGCGAACGCTCGCCGTTTCTCCGTCCGATGCGCGCTTTTGTTCACTCGAAAACTTCCCAGTGGCGCCTCGTGTGGGCGTTCCGGAGTCGCGCAGTTTGGCTGATCGCGCTCTTGGCCTGCACCGCGCCGGACGTCCACGCGCGGCCGTTACCGGTGCCGTTTCAAAGCGAGTATCTCGCGGAAAACTGGGGGCTCGACGAAGGGTTTCCCGAAAACTCCTGCTCCGGCATCGTCCCGGCCCCCGATGGCGCCATGTGGATGGGCACGTTTCGCGGACTCGTGCGATTCAACGGCCAGAAATTCTCCCCGTGGGCGCCCGCCGCCATGCCGGAGCTCAAATCCACGAGCATCGTCACTATGTATCGCGACCGCCGCGGCCGCGTGTGGTTCGGCACCGTCGAGGGGCTCGTGATGCACGACCGCGGCGTCTGGCGCCGCTGGCAAGAAAATGACGGCTGGGCCAACCGCACCGATCACCCGCGCAGCTTCGCCGAGGCCCCAGACGGGACTCTCGTCGTCGGGCGTTCGACCGGCCGCATCATGCAGCTGGAGGACGGCGGCAAATGGCGCGAACTCCCCGCCCCGCCCGGCGGCGGCGGCACGCTCTGCGCGTTTGATGAGACGAGCACGCTCTACGCGGTGCGGCCCACGCATTTCGCAGGCGCGCTGATCGACGGCACCTGGCAGGCCCTCCCCGGCGACGCAGGGCTGGGGAAACGCTCTGTCGGCACCGCACAACGCCGCGACGGCCGCGCCTACGTCGTCCTTCAAAACGAACTGCTGCAGGTGCGCGCTGGCGCGGTCGTCGCGCGCACGCCGCTGTCCGCACCGGTGAAAATTTTTTGGCGGGCCGCCGAAGATGCGGCCGGCGTGCTCTGGTTGCCCGCGGTCGACACCGGCGTGTATCGGATTCAGCCCGACGGCACGGTGAAACACCTGCTCAAGGCCGACGGCCTGCCTCATTCGGGCGGAATGCGTGTCGTTTATCCCGACGACCACGGCAGCCTGTGGATCGGCGGCGGCGTGGGTGGCCTCGCGCGCCTGCGCCCACGGCGTTTCCACCACATCGGCGAAGCCGAGGGCATGGGCGACCGCGTGATTCTCACGCTCGCGCCGCTGCGCGACGGTCGCGTGCTGCTCACGACCTACGGCGCGGGCCTGGCTTATTTCGACGGCACCGGCGCGGTCGAGCCGCTGCGCGTCGGGCGTTTTGGCGCGGTGCCGTTTCGCAGCGTGCTGCGGCGGCGGGACGATTCCGTGTGGTTCGGCTCGTTTGGCAGCGGTCTGCTCCGGCTCGATGGCGAACAAATCACCCAGGTGGAAAACGGCATTTTTGGCCGCACCGAGACGATCAACACCCTCTTCGAAGATTCGCGCGGCCGCCTCTGGATCGGCGGCGACCATCAGGTGGCGGTTTTGGAAAACGGCGCGTTCAGCCGGGTCGGGCCCCTGGGCGTCGTCGAGCGCGCGAGCTCCACGCTGTTTGCCGAGCAACCCGACGGCACAGTGCTCCTCGCCCGGCACAACGAGGTCTATGCCTACGGCCCGGCAGGGCTGCGGGCGGAGCCGGTGCTGCGCCTGCGCGACGACCAGCGGATCGCTAGCATCCTCGCCGACCGCGACAGCCGGTGGTGGATCGGGACGGCCGGCCACGGCTTGATCGTGCGCAGCGGCACCGAGCGCCACCAACTCTCCACCGACCGCGGTCTGCCCGGCGAAGCCATCACCTCGCTCGTGCAGGACAACGCCGGCCTGCTCTGGTTCGGCTCCGGCCGGCAAGTCGTGCGCGCCGATCCCGCCGAACTGTGGCGGGCGGCCCGCACGCCGGGCGCGCTGCCCGCGCTCCACGTGTTCGACCAGGGCGACGGTCTGCGTGAACTCGATTTCCCAACCGCCTCCCAGCCGACCGTGGCCAAAGACGACCGCGGCCGCCTCTGGTTTGCCCTCGTCCGCGGCGCCGCGATGATCGATCCCGCGCAGTTGAAAACTCAGGAGCAACCGCCGCCCGTCGTCGTGGAAGCGTTAAGCTATGTCGCCGGCACCCGTTCCGTCTCCCTCGATCTCCTCCAAGACCAAGCGAAGGCGTCGACTGTCCTCCCCGCCGGCAGCCATCTCATCCGGATTTCCTACGCGGCGCTCGATTTTCTCGCCCCGCGCAAACAGCGCTTCCGCGTCCGCCTCGGCGACGAGCGCAATCCGTGGCAGGACATGCGCGGCGAGACCACGGTTAACTTCCTGGAGCTGCCGCCCGGCGAACACACGCTCCATGTGCAGGCCTCCGGCAGCGACGGCGTGTGGAACCGCCGCGGCGCGACCCTCGCCTTCGAGATTGAGCCGTTCTATTGGCAGACACGCTGGTTCCGCGGCCTCGTCGCCCTCGCGCTCGCCGGTCTCGTCGGCGGCAGCGTCTGGGCCGCCTCGCTGCGCCGCGTGCGCCGCGAACGCGAACAACTCGCCCGCGACCGCCACCTCGCCACCGTGCAGGCGCGCCTTGCCCTCGTGCTCGAAAACACGAGCGACTTCGTGCAGTTCGCCGATAGCGCCGGCCGCATTCTCTACATCAACCGCGCCGGCCGCTCGCTCGTCGGGCTCGGCCCCGACGCCGATCTGCACACCACGCACACGCTCGATCTGCTGGCGGTGCCCGCACGCGAGGCGTTTTCCCACGGCGCGCTCCCGGCCGCCTGGGCCCAAGGCACGTGGTCCGGCGAATCCGCGCTGCGGCACCGCGACGGCCGGGAAATCCCCGTCTCGCTCGTCCTACTTGCGCATCGCACCGTCGGCGGCGCGCAGGATTTCACCTCGGTGATCGCGCGCGACATCTCCGCCGCCAAACGCCACTCGCTCACGCAGGAGGCGCTGCGCGAACTCGCCGCGCGGCTCGGCGCCGCCACTGCGTTGACCGACGTGGGCCGCGCCGTCGCCACCGCCTGCCGCACGCTCTTCGACTACGACGCGTTTTTCTTCACGCCCATCGACACCCATGGCCGGCCGACCGCCGGTGCCCACGCCGAGGATACGCCCGCCGGCAGCTCGCAGCCGCAGATCGTCGCCACCGTCATGCCCGCGCTCAGCCCGGCGCTGGCGCGCGTGTTGCACGGCACGCCGTTGCTCGTGAACCGCGACAGCACCCCGGCCGATCCCACGCTCCACGCTTTCGGCGCGCGCGGTTTTGTGGAGAGGAAGAGCGCGTCGCTGCTGTTTGTGCCCGTGCGCTGGCAGGAAAAAACCATCGGCATCGTCTCCGTGCAGAGCTATCGCCCGCAGCGCTACGGCCCGGGCGATCTCGCGCAGCTCCAGACCCTCGCCGAACACTGCGGCTCCGCGGTGGCGCGCCTCGCCGCAACGGCCGCACTGCGCGAAAACGAGGAACGCCTCCGCCTCGCGATGCAGACCGCGCGCCTCGGCTCCTGGGAAATCACCCTCGCCGACCGCCGCCTCCAGGCCTCGCCCGAAGCCGAGACCGTCTACGGCTGCGCGCCGGGGGCGCTATCCGGCGAAGTGGAAAACCTGTTACGCCACGTGCCCGCCGACGAGTCGGTCGCACTGCGCCGCCAGCTCGAAGAGCTGCTCACCGGCCGCGCCGCCACGCTCCAGGCGACGCACCGCCTCGTGTTGCCCGACGGCGCCGTGCGCTGGCTCGAAATGCAGGCCCGCCTCCTCGATACCCGCGGCGATCCCGAGCACCTGCGGGCGATCGGCGTATCGGCCGATATCACCGGCCGCCGCCTCGCCGAGCTCGCCCGCGCCAAGCTCGAGGAACAACTCCGCCAATCCCAGAAACTCGAAGCTGTCGGCACGCTCGCCGGCGGCATCGCGCACGATTTCAACAACATCCTCACCGCCATCCTCGGCCACGCCGAACTCGCCCGCCTCGATGTGCCCGGCGACAATGCGCTCGGCGACGCGCTCGACGAGATCCGCCGCTCCGGCCTCCGCGCACGCGACCTCGTGCGCCGCATCCTCGCCTTCAGCCGCCCGCAGGAAAACCGCCGCCGTTTCCTCGCGCCGCTGCCGCTCGTCGAGGAAGCCGTCAAACTCCTTCGCCCCACGATCCCCGCCAACGTCGAGATCGGGCTGACAGGCTCTGCCAACCTGCCGCTCATCGAGGCCGACAGCTCCGAAATCATCCAAGTCCTGGTCAACCTCGGCACCAACGCCTGGCACGCCCTCGGCAGCCGCCCCGGCTCGGTGACGTTTTCCGTCGAGACCTGCCGGCTCGAGCCCGGCCAACCGCCGCCGCACGCCGAGCTCACCCCCGGCGACTACGTGCGCATCACCGTGCGCGACGACGGTCCCGGCATCCCGCCCGAAGTGCTGCCGCGCATCTTCGATCCGTTTTTCACCACCAAGGCCCCCGGCGAAGGCACCGGCCTCGGCCTCTCCATCGCCCACGGCATCCTGCGCTCGCACGGCGGCGCGATCACGGCCGCGAGCACCCTCGGCGCGGGCTCGACGTTTTCCCTCTACTTCCGCGCCACCGACGGCGTGCCAGCTCCCGCCGACGCGCCAGCCCCGGCCATCGCCGCCTCCGCCAAACCCGGCCGCGGCCAACACGTCCTGTGCGTCGACGACGAGGAAGCCATCGTGAAAATCACCACGCGCATGCTGGAAACCGCCGGCTTCGTCACCACCGGTTGCGTGCGACCGCGCGAAGCCCTCGCGCGTTTCCGCGCGGAGCCCGCGGCCTTCGCCCTCGTCGTGACCGATCTCTCGATGCCCGAGATGAGCGGCCTCGAACTCGCGGCGGAGCTGCAACGTATCCGTCCCGGCACTCCGGTCGTCCTCACGACCGGTTACCTCCGCGCCGGCGATGAAGCGGCCGCGCAATCAGCCGGCATCCGCGAAATCATCCACAAACCGCAGAATCTCGATCAGCTCGTGCCAACGATCACGCGGCTGCTCGCAGTGCCTCCCGCCGAGGCCTGATCGGTCTCGAGCGTTTGCCGGATGATTTCCGCCAACGCCGGAAAATCGAACGGCTTCGCGACAAACGTGAAATTCGCCCGCGCCCCGACGTCACCTTTGATGATCTGGTCGGTGTAACCGCTGATGATCACAATCCCCAGCGCGGGCTTCGAACGCCGCAAAGTCTCCCCGAGCTCCAGCCCGTTCATGCCCTGCGGCATGACCAGATCGGTAAGGAGCAGGTCGATGCCCGGGCCCTCGCGTTGCCAGACGCCGAGCGCCTCCGGACCGTGGGACGCTTCCAACACGCGGTAGCCGATGCGGCGCAGCATCGTCGCGGTGGTGTCCCGCACCGCCGGCTCGTCTTCGACAAACAAAATCGTTCCGCGTCCGCTCAGCACCGGTGTTCTCGACGCAGGTTCGGACGCATCGGCGGGCGGAGTGGCCAGCGGTAAATAAACGACAAACGAGCTGCCCCGGCCCACGGCGCTCTCCACTTCGATCCACCCCTGGTGCTGGTGCACGATCCCGTGCACCGTCGCGAGCCCGAGGCCCGTGCCCTTGCCCACATCCTTCGTCGTGAAAAACGGCTCGAACAAATGCGCGAGCACCTCGGGGGCCATGCCGCTGCCTGTATCCGTGACCCGCAGACACGCAAACCGTCCAGCCCGGGCCTGCGGATGCGACGCCCCGGGTCGGCCCGGCGTCGCAAACTCCACCGCCGTCGTCTCCAACGTGAGCGCACCGCCCGCCGGCATCGCGTCACGCGCGTTTACACACAGGTTCATCACCACCTGATCGAGCATGCCCGGATCGGCCCGGAGCCAGAGCGCCTCCGGTGCGAGGTGGAGATGGATCGCGATCGGCTCGCCGAGCACGCGCCGCAGCATGCTCAACACCTGCATGATGCCCGTGTTGAAATCGAAATGCTCGGTCTTCATCACGCGCCGCCGCGCGAAGAGCAGCAGTTGTTCGGTGAGGCGCGCGGCGCGGCGCGTCATCGCTTCCAAATCGGCGATCGGCTCGCGCACGTCCGCGGGCAGGAAGCTATCCATCTGCACGAGCTGCAGATTCAGGCGCATCGCCGTGAGGATATTGTTGAAATCGTGCGTCACGCCGCCGGCGAGCTGCCCGACGACTTCCATTTTCTGCGCCTGCCACACTTGCTCCTGCAACTGCCGCCGCGCTGTGATATCGGAAAAACTGGCTACCACGATCGGCGCGTCGCTCCGCAGATCGCGCACCGGCTCCGCATTGATCGAGATCCACCGCAGCGGGCCGGTGGGCAGATGCACCCCCATCACGACATCGCGCACGGGCTGGCCGGTGCGCAACGCCACCACCGCCGGATGCTCCTCACCGGGAAACGGCTGGCCGTCTTCGCGCACGGCTCGCCACCGCGGATCGAGCGAACTCCGCCCCGCCATCTGGTCGGCCGTGAGCCCGAGAATGCGCTCCGCCGCGGCATTGCAGCGGATGATCCCCAGCTCGCGGTCCTGCACTACGACGCCGTCTGCCACCGCATCGAAGATGAGCCGCAGCTGTTCCTCGCTCTGCCGTTGGGCTGCCTCCGCCTGCCGTTTTTCGGTGATGTCGCGCGTCACGGTCAGAATTCCGGATACATGCCCGTCGCCGTCGCGCAGCGCGGTCGCGTGCGTCTCGAGCCACCGCAACGTGCCCCGTCGCCCGCGCAACGGATACGTGAGCGCCCCATTTTCCCCGGCCAGCGCCCGCCGGTGCAGCTCGGCAAACCGTTCGCGAAACTCCGGCTCCACAAAGTTCACCAAGCCGGTGGCGTTGGCTTCGGCCAGATCGGCGACTTCGAGCACCGCGAGACTGGACCGGTTCACCTGCAGCAGCCCGCCGTCGGGCCCGCTCACCATTACGCACTCGAGCTCGCCCTCGAAGACCGCCTTCAAAAAATTCCGCTGCTCGCGCAACTCCGCCTCCGTCCGCCGGTGCGCCGCGATCACGATCGCGGGAATCAGACCGAAGAAACCCATGAGCGAAAGTTGCAGCTGCATCTCTGCATTTCTCGCCTGCGGTGTCGCCAGGGTCGTCAGATTCACGCCCCAGCCGCGGAGCGCGAGCCAGCCCGCGATCAACGCCGCCACCAGGCTCACCAATGTCACGCCGCGCGGGCCAAACCGGATCGCCGCCCACACCACAAACGGCAACACCACGTAGCGCCCTGCGCCGCCCAGTTCCCGGCCATACGCAACCATCCCGAGCACGCCGAGCACCATGCCGCCCACCATGCCCACCGCTTCCCACCGGCGCGCCGTCCACGGCCCTTGCCACACGCCGTCGAGCCGTCCGCGCCAGGCCAGGACCAGCGGCACGATCAAAATCACGCCGAGCAGATCGCTGAAATACCACGAGGTCCAAACTTCCCGCCACGCCGCCGCACTCCCGAGCGCGCGCACCATCCACGCGCCCACCGTGGCCGAGGGCAGGAGGCTCACCAATCCGCCGAGCGCCACCACGCCCACCCATTCGCCGACATTCGCCAGGGTCGGTCGCGGCGCGACCCAACGACGGATCAGTTCCACGCCGAGAATCGCCGACGCGATGTTGGTGACGGCGGCGCCGAACCAGTAAATCAGCGGCCAACCGCCGAAGAGATTGAACACCCCGCTGCCGATCAAAATCGCGACCGACATCGCGGGCCATTCGCGCCGCGTCGTCACCAAATACACCGCCAGCAGCAAACCGCTCGGCAACCAGAAGCTCGCTTCCAGTTTCGGCTGTTCCGTCAACAACCGCGACAGCAGCGTGCACACGATCAGTGCCACCGCCACGCCGACTCCGCGCAACCACTGCGGCCAATCCCTCTCCGGCTGCAACGACGGAAGGTTCGACTGACCGTAGCGTGAAAAGGCACTCATGAGAGAACAGCGCGGACCGCGACCCTGCACGGCCTCTGCCCGGCGCACAAGCACGCGGCTAACGCGTCACCGCCACCGGAAAACCGTGTTTCTTCAACGCCCGGTGCAACGCCGCAACGTGCGCATGGTCGCGCGTCTCCACCGTGCACACCGCGTGCACCGCAAACACATCCGGCCCGCTGAACGCCCGCTCGTGCACCACATCCTGGATACTCGCGCCGCAATCCGCGATCACCCGCGTGAGCTCCGCGAGCCCACCCGGCCGATCCGTCACCGTCGCCGTGAAGCGCGTCAGGCGCCCGTCGTGCACCAAGCCCTTGGCGATCACGCGGCCGAGCACCGAGGGATCGATATTGCCGCCGCTCAGAATGAGCCCGACGCGTTTCCCCTGCAGCTCCGGTAGCTTGCCCGCCATCAACGCCGCAAGCGGCACCGCCGCCGAACCTTCGACGACCGTTTTCTCCAGCTCCAGCAATCGCAGAATCGCGAGCGCGATCCACTGCTCGCCGACGCTCACGACTTGATCGACGCGCGTGCGCGCCAGCGCAAACGACGTCGGCCCTACAATGAGCGGCGCGAGACCGTCCGCGAGCGTCGCCCGGCGTTTCACCAACACCGGTTTCCCCGCGCGCAACGCCGCAGCGAAATTGCCCGTGTTCGTGCTCTCGATGCCGATGACTTTGATTTTCGGGTTAACGGCTTTCACCGCGATCGAAACACCCGCGATCAACCCGCCGCCGCCGATCGGACACAAAATCGCATCGAGATCCGGCACCTGTTTCATCATTTCGAGCGCGATCGTGCCCTGCCCCGCGATGATGTCCGGCGCATCGAAACCGTGCACGTAAGTGAGCCCATCGCTCGCCACGAGCGCGTCGGCCTCGGCACGCGCCGCAGTAAAATCGTGACCGCGCACGAGCACGCGCGCCCCGAGTTTTTGACACGTCGTTATTTTAATCAGCGGCGCGTAGTCGGGCATCACGACCGTCACCGGGATGCCGAGCAGATGCCCGTGGTAGGCCATGCCGAGCGCGTGGTTGCCCGCGCTGGCCGCGATCACGCCGCGTTTCTTTTGGGCCGGCGGCAGGCGGAGCAGCGCATTGCGGGCCCCGCGCTCCTTGAACGACCCCGTGCGCTGCAAGTTGTCGAGTTTGCAGACGATGCGGCAGCCCGTGATCTCGCTCAGCGGAATCGAATCGGGACAGGGCGAGACGTAGAGACCGCCGGCGATGCGACGCTGCGCCGCGCGAATATCGGAGAGGGTTACGGGCATGGCGGCAGCGTGCGCCTTCCCCGCGGCCGTGGAAAACAAAAAGGCTACTTCCGCTCGCCGGCCTGCTTCGCCTTGGCCGCAGCCTCTCGGACCGCGCGCCGCTTGGCGACTTCGTCCGCGACTTTCTCCAGTCTCACCTGCTCGTCGACCGATGCACGGGGCGCCGCCGGCCCGACGGTGCCCTTCATCAGAAATTCACTCACCGCCGCCATCTCGGTCTCGTCGAGTTTCCCATCACCATTTTTGTCGAAGAGCTTGATCAGCTCCGCCCGGACCGCGTGACGCCGGGCCACTTCACTGGCGACGGCCTCCGCCCGACGCCGCTTCGCAGTGTCGCCTTCTGTCTCCCGAGCGACCGGCGGACCGTCTGCTTTCGCCTGCTCTCCGCGCAATCCGCCGCCGAGAAATAGCGTTGCCGCGAGGAGGTGGGGGCAGAGACTGGGACGTTTCATGGGTAATTCGATGAAGCTTTCGTGGGTCGAGCCGACCGTGCGCCTGACGCACGCGGCGAAACGTGGTCGTTCGCTCAACTGAGGTCCAGCCATGTATCAAGTCACCTTTTCCGAACAGGCCATGCACGAGCTCAACGGGCTCGATAAACTCGCCCAACTCGACGTGCTCGAGCCCATGACGAGCATCCGGCCCGACGACCTCGCCCATCCCCGCGAACCGCTCGGCCGGTTTCACCGCGGGCAAAAAGAATTTTACCGGCTGCGCGCCGGCGATTTCCGTTTCTATTTCGAAGCGCACGGCGAAGCGCTCCACGTGAACTACATCCTCCACAAGAACTCGCTCGAAGACTTCCTGTTGCGCAACAAGCTCCCCGTCTCGGAGCAACAGCTCGTCGAACAGCACTCCAAGTTCTGGAAATACCTCGAGAGCCTGACGAAACGATGAATCTCCGTCGCCGCACTCCCGCCGAACGCGCCGCCGACGAACTCGCCCGCCGCGAAGACCCCTACTCGGTCACCAACGCGAGCCGCATTTATTTTCTGCCGAATCTCATGACGGCCGGAAACCTGTTCTGCGGCTTCATGGCGATCGTCTACTGCATCCACGCCCGCCTGGCCGAAACCGCGCTCACCGGCGACTACCTCGGCTCCACGCCGGCCGAGCACTACCGCTACGCCGTGTGGTTTATCTTTGGTGCCGCCGCCTTCGACGCGCTCGACGGCCGGCTCGCGCGCATGGGCGGCCGCGAATCGCTCTTCGGCGCCGAGTTCGATTCCATCGCCGACGTCGTCTCCTTCGGTTTGGCGCCGACGCTGATGATGTTCTTTTTCATCCTCTCGCCCACGCAGGGCATCCTCTGGTTCCGCAATGTCGGCTGGGCCATCGGTTTCGTTTATCTCCTGTGCGCCGCGATGCGCCTCGCCCGGTTCAACGTCATCACCAATCCGCTGCTCCGCCCCGGCAAGAAAGAGTCCACCAAAGATTTCGTCGGCCTCCCCGTGCCCGCCGCCGCCGGCACCGTCGCCGCCTTGGTGTTGTTTCTCCTGAAAGTCGCCGAATCCGACAAATCCCTGAAAGCGTGGGCGCTCGCGCTGCCGTTTCTCATGCTCCTGATCGGCCTCCTCATGATGAGCACCATCCGCTACCCCAGCGGCAAAGGTGTCGATTTCCAAACCAAGATGAAAATCCGCACCTTCACCGCGGGTCTCGCGGTGTTGGGTTTGGTCCTGTTTTTCAAAAGCTACGCCCTGCTCGGTGTGTGTCTTTCCTATATTTTCTACGGCCTCATCCGCCACTGGCGGCGGCCGGCGCCCGCGCATTCCCATGCTCCGTCGAACCGGCCCGCCGACAACGTGTGAGCAACCTGCGTGCAGCCGATCAACAACTCGGGCGTTGTGGATAACCGGGCGCTTACGCGCAAACCATGCGGCGATTTTCACGGCGTTT
>Ga0075163_10009195_pt1 | contig 12977 bp, 16 predicted proteins | sample JI1023141ADNA_FD_71478 | JGI IMG/M metagenome (GOLD analysis project Ga0075163, IMG submission 71478) | Wastewater effluent complex algal communities from Wisconsin, to seasonally profile nutrient transformation and Carbon sequestration -... | ecosystem: Engineered > WWTP > Effluent > Algae...
GAGGCTGGTCTCAACGAGGCCTTTGAAACCGGCGACTCGGAGCGCTTGGAGCGCCTTATCTCAGAGCTACCTGACAGCACAGAGCCTCGGCCCTTGTCCAATCAGACTTGGTACAACTTACACGATGCCAAAGACTCGTATTGCTACTTGTGTCGCCACACGGGGCCTGGAGACGCCAAATTCCAGTGCAATGAGGAGCGCACGGAACTGGAGAGTTTGGCAGGCCAGCGAGGACTCGTGTCTACTGAAGAACTGACTCTAGCTATTTATCACAAGTACAATGAACGTATTCGAGACATCACCGGCCAGGAATGGACCATTGATTCCATAAGGCGGCACTTGTTGTCACACACCATCAATCCCCGAGTCATCATTACCGAGCACATTCAGGCCAACCAAAACATGCTAGAGCAGTGGTATCGGCGCGCAATTGCCTACAACCCTGTTTCGGGGCAGCAACAAGTGTCCACTGAGGCGCAAGAGAACATCATCAAGTTGCAGAAACAGATCGAAATGGAGCTCAAGCTGTTAATGTCTTTAACAAAGTAAATCAAAAGGGCTTATCGTCAAAAAACATGTACACCGCAGAAGCAAACGATATGCGAAGACCAGCTTCGGGCTTGATTCTTCCGCGTCTCAGAGCTTTCTTGGCGACCTCATAGTCTTCGTCCCAACCAATTTCATGATCCAGCTCGTACACTCGGAGCTCTCGCTTTTCAAACCGAACAATGTGAAGGCACTCCCTTTTCTCGTCACGAATAAGGTCGCCGCTAAACATCAATTGTCCGTCGATGTACGATTGACAGGCGGTAACGGGATTGCTGGCTGCAGCAGCGCCTTGTGCTTGCCATTCCTTGAAGCAGTATTCCTTAATCTCGTTATCTTGAATCACGAAGAAAGAAGAAAGGGCTCGTAACCATGGAATGTCAATCGTGCCTTGGAACGTCCATCCAGGAGGCTTGAGTTTCAGGACTTCCTCAATAAAGCTGGCAGTATGATCTTTCCAGAATGGCACCACGTTCGCTCCAGGCATAAACGCACCCCAAAGGAATCCAGTATTTTCTGGGAACTTGTCTAGGTAATATCGAATAGCGGCAGTCTCGTGCAGGTCCCTGCAGCAATACACGAAATCGAAATAGTCGAGCTCCAGGTGCAACATGTCACACAACTGGAGAGCCACTGGAAGCGAAAAGGCGAGCCACTTGCGCCGCAGGTCAACCATGCTCGGGCCTTCCTCGGGTAATCGGTAGCCTTGCTCTTGCATGTACTGCGCAATGATTTCGCAACAGGCGACTTCCATGCGCTTAAAAGGCTCCATGAGCATCACCTCATACGTGCGATTGAGCATCATAAGCATTTCTTTGCCCATGAGAGGCAAGATCCATCGCCAAAACCTCGTGGAGGCGGCAAAGACGGTCCACTCGTATCGCACCTCGCACATTCTCGACAACGTAATACGGCGCTCTTTTCGATACGCTAGCTCCAGCTCGTGTGTGAAAAAGGCCCAGTTGCGATCGGAGCTCAAGGCTGCCTCTTGTACTTGCTCGCAATCCTGAGTGTAGTAAAACTGGTCCGCCCAAATCGAGCGTGCGAACCACTCCTTCATCTGCTCTAGGGTAATATCAGGCATTTGCATCAATTGCAGCATGATGCTCCTGTCTTCGTTTAACTGAGGCTTGTCATCCAAGAGGTCGTGTTCCTGAGGCTTGAGGAGGTCCATCGACGTCTTACACACGGGACATTTCTTGTTGAAATCAGGATCTTGCATGTGCACTGCACACATCCAATGATCCGCACGCGGACACACGACGACCTCGCCTGAAACGTCGCCGTAGCAGATCGTACAGAAGCGCTCCTCTAGCTTGACTTTCTTCTCCATTTTTGAATTTTGACAAGAATTTAACGTTTTTCGACCACTTTTCAAAATTCAAACTACAAGCTCGAATGGCTCACTATTGCCCTGTCTGCAGCGGCTCTTCGGAGCAAAAGGCGAAGCCTAGCAAGTGGCAGGATTTTGACTTGGGGGATGAAGATCGACTTTATATCCAAAAGTTAATGAAACAACGCGAGGTGCTCAAATCGATCAAAGAGCAAATGGAGCAAGCTTACTTGCATGGCCGATGGTCCATCGAAGCAGCTGTCACCGCTACGTTGGATTCGATCGATGCTACAATCCGGGTCAATACAACCGCAGAGGAGCGCATTAAGGACATGCCAAAACAACGGATGATTTGGTGGCTCTTCGAAAAAGACAAATTACCGCACGAGTACTCATTCCCGCTGACAAGTTATCAGCGCCAAATGAACCGGATCAGAGCCGCCATACTGAACTATGAATCCGCAAACGAACAAGACAAAGCTGAGGCGCGCGAGTGGGCGAAAATGGACTCCGAGTTGATCGATGTCTTGAACAACTGGCCTTGCTCAAATCCGTGTTGAGCCTCGAAAAGCATGGATCCTGTTTGGCACACACGCCACGAGAGAATAAAAGATATATGAACAGTGGAATCAGACTTCAAAGTAGACAATGGATCGATACATTGCCAGAGAGGACTTGTACTTTGTCATAGCGGCGGAAGATGCTGAGTTTCAAGCCGAGAAATGGATTAAAGAAATGAACCAAAAGGGAGAGCAAAATCGACAACGATTGATAGCCGAGGGCAAGCCAGTCACCGATCCCAACGATCCCTGGTACTTGGAGAGCCAGAAAATGCTCGAGGACATTATTAGAGCCCAGTGCAAGCAAGAGGCCCGACTCGCCAAACGAATTCTAGGACACACTTAGAATTGTTCGAACGGTGTCATCCTGTGTGTTTCAAAGGATAGAAGTTTATAAACTTAGGTGGCCCAGAATCGAGAGCCCACCAGAACAATAGGAATGCGAGGGTTTTGATTCAGCAGGACACGATTGAGCTGAATTTTGTCTTGATCTTTCAACTTGCTTGCTTCTGCGGCTTGATGATTCGGTGGGCCCTTGACCATGGGTGTGTGGAAACTCACCAAATCTGAATGCTGCACTCTACCCACTCGAAAGCGTTGAACACATGCATCTCCGTATCTCATGGTTCCCGTGTAATCCTTGACAGCGACAAACCGGAGTCTCCATTCGCCCCTGTGTGCTTCTGCTTCGAGGAGGAACCACAAGTGATCACCGGTGGCCACTGGATCTGACTTGCTGATCCAGTAGTTGAGCAGATTGAATGCGCGTCTGCCCACTGTGAAAGAGTGATACGAGTCAGCAGGGAACTCTTTAGTGCCTTTGGCAGCCTTGAGAGCGCCGATGAATCTAATCTTGAGACCCTCTTGCCACGCCTCGTCTTCACTTGCAAAGTGGTTTTCAGGCTGGCTCCAGAAATCGTTCCAGCCCATCACAGAACGGCCCTCCATGGTTGCTACAGCGGTTTCTCCTTTGCCGACAATCGTGTCAGTTCGTCTGTGCTTGCCAAAGAACCAGTCGCCTTGCATCAACTCGTGATCGAATAAGCCGTGTCTCTTGGTGGCAATGTGCACACCCTGGATCAGCTCGTCTCCGTCATCGGTTTTGTACTCCTCGCGAAAGCGTTCGCCCATATTGCCGATGGGATAGTCGACCGCGGGTGGGCTCATCAAGGGGTGCACGCTCACATTGGCATTGCCTGCAGGAAGCGACATGTTGCAACTTTTGGAAAGGAATCAGGCTGTCTTTTTATATACGGAGCGATCCAACTGTCTATCAATTACAACACGATTGAACAAAGACGCAAAGTACACAAGAGCCAGAACAATCACCCATCGTGAAACGAAGCGGGTGGCAAGCAGCAAGATGATCAGCACGAGCCAGTCGGAGATCATGAATTATGAAATTGAAACCAAAAGATAGCGATGCTGCACGTGTCAATCATGTAGCCAGTGATACGGCTTGCCAACAAATACTCATCTATGTTTGTCAGCAGACTCAAGGAGAGCAAGGCACCCACCACATTAAAGTGGCTTCCCCGCATCCACATGACGCTCTCTGCTGCAGACTGTAGTATTAGCACCCCTATCCGAACCCAAATGTACAGCGGCGTCATCAATGCAAACAAGCAAGCGGCATGCACCAGAAACAGGACAGCATGCTGAATCGCACTCGGCTGATTTCTGTATTCCAGAGGCCCAGCTCTGCATCGGAACAACACACTGCAGCGTTGGACGTAGGGCAGGGCATACCACCAACAAAAGGGTATGCTCACGCGATCCTTGCAGATGGAGCAACAATCCGAGGTCAGTAAGCGCTCACTCATCCAGCAGCTTAAGCACTGGTCTGTGGTGCATCGACACACACCGGGAGGACGAGCCCACCAATGCCACAAGGGAGTTTGACACACGCAGCATGTTTTACTCATGACACACCTCTACAAAAACCAGAGGACTGATTCCGACTCGCTCAAACTTGGGACTCTCTTTGACTTTTGGAAAGCGTTCTGCGTCACGTCGACACAAGAGTCCATCCGATCCAAATGGACACAAGTCGCAGCGCTGAACTTCCGCACACGAGAAATCAGCCTGACTTTCAAACGCCTGAAACACGAGACGATCAAACTCTCTCCATCGCTCGCCAAACAAGACAGCGGGTGGATCTTCTACTTGCAGCAAATAAAACAGACACCCTCCGTAGCAGACTCCGGCTCGCTTCATCATCTTTACACAAAGCATGCGCCACTTGTACTCAGGAACTAGCGATATGCGGCCAAAGCACTGAGGCATGCGTTCCAGAGCAGTAGTGCCACACACTCGTCGCATGACTTCGTGGGGCTTGTCGATTGCAGGAAGCCATTTGACTTGACGCCGCTCAGTCCACACTCGATGCGCCTCTTCTAAAAAGGTTTCGTCGCTGACGTTGAGACCTAGGACGTCTCCTAGCTTGTGCCATCCCGCGGTGCGATAGTAGCGACACATGCCTTTCCAGTACATTTCAGTTACTAGGGGCTGTTGCACCACATGGAGCATGACTGCAGCCTCTTCTGCGTGCTGCAGAGGCGAATGAGAGATTTCCCAATTGAGGCAACACGTATCAGTTCGTGGCGACTGATTCTTGCACCAGCCGCAATCCGTGAAAGAGCGCATAGGCCAAGTCATGATGAAATCCATAAAGAGTTTCAGCTGGGCTTCAAACTGCTCGGGATCTTTTAGCATGTCCATAAAGACACTGTGTCGAGCCTGTAGGCCGAGAGGAAACGTGATGCGGGCCTCTGCCTCTTGGATCCTCTTTTTACGGAATTTATCCAAAATTTCAAATGTCTGCATGAAGAATGAACAACCAAAAAGCTATCCACACCAGGAACACTCCCGAGTAAAAGTACACCGCATAGGCCTCTTGCCAACACTCATAAACGCTAACTTTGCAGTAACTAGGACTTGGAAACAGGAGAGGCAGAAGGAGCCAGATTGTGAGTGCCATCAAGAACAGAACGTTGCCATTGCTCAAAATTGCGCACAAAGTCTTCCACTTCTCGGGGAGCCTGGGCGAGTCTGACCCACTGCAAAGCATCTTGAATACTGGCACCCAAAGGCAAGCGTGCTACTAGACTTCTGGCTTTCAGTGCCACACGAGACTCCCAGGGCCGATCCTCGTCAACCGGAATCAACTGAATAATACGCTGCAGTTCTGCCTTGGCACGAGTACGACTCGTCATTTTGAATTGTGACCCACAACTCAATGATTGCAGTCTGCTACAAGAATCGATGCTGTGTGGAGCTACTGACCACCCATGTTCGTGTGACTCTGGATAAACTGCGTGTGCCCCACACATTCCGGCTTAATGATCAGAAGCGACGCCGATCCGAGTGGGACGCTCAAACCTGGGCCACGCTGCACTTGCCTCCAGTCGTAAAGTTGGAGCCCGTGCAACGCAGTATTCTGTATGAAATCCACTTTAGCGATGGGAGCATCATCCTGCTCAATCTTCCTGTGTCCACCACTGCCGAGGCATTCAAGCAAGTAGTGGCGCGTTTGAAACACATGGACTGTCAGCTTTCGTTCTTGGATGGCACGCAGTGGAAAGACTCTTTGGAAGGTCATGATGCAGAGGACAAGCCCTCGGTTATTCTAGTAGAACTCTTGATGTTTACAGCTGTCGTCATTTTCGGCAAGTCGTGCCAAGTGACACTGGATCAGACTGTCGGTGATGTTTGCAGCTTGACGAATGAATCAATACTTTATCAATATGCGCAGCCCTTATCACGTGATAGGGTCTTGTCTTCGTTGCCACATCTCATCTTCGAGAAGCTGGTTCACTTGAGGCATTCACGCCAGTAACTTGTCCACATTCTTGTACATGGGCAAGTGATGCTCGGGGTCATCGGCAAACAGCGACAGCGCCACTTGAGTCGAATCAATAAACACCATCTGCGTCTCGGGAACTACAAGGATTCCATGACCCAGTGATATGCCGTAGCTGTGCTCCTCCAGAGCAGCTGAGCCATACACGGACTCGACTGCTGCAACGATTCGATCACGAAGCAGCTCCCACAAGAGCCAACCCGGAGTTTGACGGCGTTCTTTGGCTACCATGTGCAGGAATTCTTGAGCACACAATTCGCTGATACCCTTGTCGTATGCCACTTGAAAGAGAGTCAGGTGGAAAAACGATTTGCCGATATGAAAGTACACTCGGCACTTGTTGATACTTACACGCAAGCGAGACCCCAGCGGAGTCAGGTAAGGCAATTGCTTCAGGAGCCGAAACAAGGGGTTTCGCGTCCACTCGCGAATGGCTGCTTGCAAGCTTTCCACATGACGATCCATCCACTCGAGGGTAATGTCGGGGATGCCCAAACACAAGTCGATCCAGCCACGGACCTTGTCTACATCACGGAGGAATCGACCCGCAGTAAAGAGCGTTTCGATCACACTCACGTGACGCTGCTTGTCTTGCAACAAGAGTCCCCAGCGTCTGTCGTCCAATCGCGCCAAGGAGATGGAGAGTTCGGGGGCCATAGGAAACTGGAACCGGTTGCCGCAAGCCACAAGACCCAGCCCAGGCAGCCCCAGCTCCACGATGAATCGGATGGCGTCTTCGTCGAGCCAGCTCAGAAACAAGGGGTTGAGAGCGTACTTGTCTTCAGGCACTGCATCCAGCAGAAAGTTCTGCAAATTGTCGACGGCATAGACATGATTCTTGGTGCGAATGACGTTTCCGTCGAGTGCCCACTCGTAATTCCAGTTGGCCAGCTTACACGCCATGCCAATCCAGTCTCGCAATTGAGACGGATCAGTCACGCAGGAGGCGCTAAGGGCATGAGCGCGACGAGACCAGGCGCACACGATGCGCTTTCGCATGCAGCGCAAACAGGCCTCCACTTCTCGCGCGTATATCTTCCCACGAATGTTGGTCAGATGATCCCACGTGATCTGAATGATCTGTCTTTGAGGAAAGAAGACGATACGGGGCATAGTAGAGTGCCACACAAACAGTTGGTCACCTGCAACAGGGTGCAACTGGATACTGTCCCCAAAGACTCGTTCCAACAGAGACTGTACGGTTTTCATGATTCGCGGGTTGTTGGCGACAGCGCCTGGCACTGGGATGATGGGAATGAGCTCTATCTCATCGCAGCGCAAAGCAACGGGAATTCGTTCCAGGAGAGCAGTAACATCGGTGACGTCCTCGTTGGCCCACAAATCACCAATGGTTTTGAGCCACGCTGGAACAGGGTCGCTGAGTTCCAGGATGCAGGTGATCATGTGCATGATATCCTGCTTGCGACTGGACTCGCTGAGTGGTTGTGCGAGTCCAAAGTCGCTGAGCATCAAACGCTCATGGCTTTCAGTCACCAGCAAGTTTCGCAGAGCCACGTCAGTGTGGGCATACCCCGCGTTGTGGAGATGCATCACACCACTCAGACCGTGTCGCAAGAAGCGCGCCAGCAAGTACTCGGGCAAGGGCTTCAGATTCTCCACTGGCTTCAGCACAGGCATCAGAATGACTCCGTATCCGTGGCATCGCAAGAAGTGGACAGCAGGAACGCAGTGTGCGTGACTTAGGGATGACTGCAGCTTGAACTCTTGCTCAATCTTTGTGGAAAGTAAACCCACTTTGGCGGCGCACTCTTCGTCGTTGTAGGTGACGCGAAACACACAGCCGTTCTGACCCTGACCCAGCACCTCTACTACGTGTACTTCCAGTAGCTTGAGTACCTTTCGTTCTTCCATTTTCAAAAAAGTTCGCTGACTCAGGCGCGTGTTTTTGATTTTTGCGGCCGGCAAAACAAAAACGCATGCCATTCCAAAAAAACACTTCGGAGTGCGGGGCAAAATTCAAATGAGCAAGCGAAAGGAGACTGGAGAAGGAGTGGAGAAGAAGAAGATCCTGCGACTCGACAGCGTGGCGTACTTTAAGGAGAGTCTGCAGCAGGCGCCTGAACGCCTCAAGCTGTTGGAGGATCGAATCATCCCGATGCTCCAGAAATGCTTCCCTGACATCAAGGTGGAGGGCGTCAAGCACGAGTTGGTGTGGGGTCTGCATGAAATGGTCCACACCGAAGACGGAACCCGCTACATTCCCACGGAATACCGCTCCAGAGGCATTAACATCCTCGAAATCCCTTCGCTCAGCAATGGGATCGTGGTCATGGTGGATGTGCTCAACGACGAGTTTGTGGTCATCGACAACGATGAGCCCATCGACGACGGCGAGTTCAACCGCTTGACCAGCGAGGACTATGCGGCTGATCACATCTACGATGTGGTGTGCAGAATCCTGGAGGCTGACGAAGACGAAGAAGAGCCCCAGGCCCAGGAGCCAGTGTCCGTCAGTGACAAGTAGAGTCACAACTCAAATGAAGCGGATAGAGACTTTGTCTGAACTCGAATTGCTAGTAAATGGCATGAATCTTGCAACCTCACTTGGCTATCATCGAGACTTTAAACCCGAGTATAAGGACTTGACAATAGTCGTGGACTTGGAAACCAGTGGCTTTATTGTCAATATTGGGAACAAGCCTTCGTGTCAGGCTCTCCAATTGGCTGCTCGCGTCTTGCAGACTCTGCCTGCTGCTGACAAGATTGGTTTTAACGAATACATCAAGCTGGAGGCTGACAAGTACATCATCTGCAAAGACGCCATGGCTGCACACGGCATCGATGTTGAAATACTTAAAAAGGCGGATCCCTGGGCCACCGTCATGACCAAGCTGTGGGAATGGATCCAAGGCCTTTATGATCGCTGGAAGCCAGAGACAGTGACTCTGATTGGGTACAGCAGCAGCCACTTTGACTCGCGATTCATCATCAAAGGAGCCACTGAAGCCAAACTCGACATTCCGCCGTATCTGCAGTTTGCGGATGCCTATCACATCTTGCAGCAGTGGGTGCCTGAAAAGTTCCCTGATAGAATGAAACGGAAGCTGGCCACTGTGTTTACTGAGTTTGTGGGATATGAAGTGAATCCCAAGCTTTTGCACGAGGCTTGGCCTGACACACTTGTTTTGACTGCTATTTTGCTAGCTGCTAATGCCATTGCACGCGTAGACTCGCGATCCCCTCTTGTGGCTTTGCTCAAGGCCAGTCACCTGAATCCTGGTGTACAGTCTCTATTGAAAAAGTAAAAAAAATTCAAATTTCAAGACTAAATGGACGAACTATGGGATCGTGTTGAGAGACTGTTTCGCAAGGCACGTACTGAACACACAGGCTCAGTGTATTGCAGCACTGTTTCTGTTAAGTGCAACCTCTTGATCACGGGTTCCAGCGACACTACGTTGAAAGTGTGGGATATGACAACTACGAAGTGTCTCCGGACTCTGAGAGGACACCGAGTAAGAGTGCGCAACGTCTTAATGGCGACCAATTCACTGGTATGCAGTGCATCGGATGATAACATATTGAAGATCTGGGATATTGACTCAGGAGTGTGTCTGGATACAATTGACATACGAAAAGGATCACACCATAATCTGAATCGATACATTGAAGAGAGAAAACATTTGACACCCCGTGTCTGTCTTTACTTGCTACTCTCCAAAGGCCTCTGTCTGCCGATGTCCGAACGATGGTCTCGTTTTCTACAGAGGGGCTTGTACGATCCTCGCGTGTGGCTCCAAGTAGCAGCATTCCTTGGCTAGCTCTGCGCCAGTATCCTCTGGATTGTTCCGATCACGTCGTTGGTCAAATGAACAGTCATGCCGTCGTCTACCCTGGGGCTGCTTAAGGATCGGATTTGTATCCACTTGTCAGGCTTTCCGGGTCGATGCACGGAAAGGGTCAGTTGATCGACCCAGTCATCCTCTCTAATAGTAAACGCGATTCCTGCCGCCTTTAGCTCCTGCAAGATCTTCTGTCTGTTGGCATTACACTCTTTTACTTCTGCCTCAATCTCTGCAGGAGTCCATATCTCTGTCCAATACGAAAGCAGCTTCGACATTTGAATTTTATTCAGCCCTCATTTAACGCTGTTCCGTCGTGTTCTTCTACAGTAAACACTGAAACTTCTTCGTCATCCGGTGTGTGTGCCACAGGAGTAGGCTTACACAATCCAATCGTCTGGCAGCATCGTCGCAGAGCTTGGCCCATGGGTATCGGAAACTTTTTCAAAGACTTGCTGCCGCTCTTGTCTCCACAGAGTCTTGTCAAGCAGTTTGAATTATCACCCGAAGGCGTAGTGATTGCCGACATATCTGCTCTAGTCTACCATTTGGGCAAATGCCTGCCCATAGAGATGGGGTATCGTCTGTTGCACATGGTTCCCACCAAGCAGATGAAGGGCAAGTTTGTGTTTGTGTCCGACAATGATAAGTTACCATTGCCTCAGAAGGACTTGACTCGTGCCAACCGGCCTCGCACTGAGCGCCTGCACCAGCGACTCATTCAATTGCATGACACTTGTTTTGAGTTTGAAAATGGTGTTCGGCTCACCCAGCCTCTGGGAGCCACTGATGTGATGATCTCCAACAGAACTGCCCTGTTCGCCTACTTGAAAGACTTTCTGAGGCGTACCCGCATCGCAGACTCAGAGGTGTTGGTTCAGATGCACCATGACTCGGATGCTCCCGAAGCCGACATTGCTATCGCGCATCGCATCAGTGAGCACAAGGCCAGCTTCTACCTGATTCGCACAGATGATGCAGACGTCCCCGCGCTCTTGTGCTGTCGCTTTCGGCAACAATTGCTAGAGAAAGAGTTTAACATTGTGGTGGACCGAGGCTCCAATCGCCCCGATCGCTACGTGAGTGTGGGTCAGTTGGCTCAGGACTTGGAGCGCCGTCGCATCACGAACGACATGTTCCTGGGACTCTGCTTTTGTGCTGGCACCGACTTTGTGTTTAAGCAGTGGCTTTCGCCTAAAGTGGGCACTCCTCAGATGATTGCCAGACTCATCTCCAAACGACACTTGCTGGATACTCTCAACTTACGAGAGCCCCAGGATTTCGACACCTTCGTCAAAGAACTGACAATGAAAGCGGGAGACTCTAGAAAGCCTGTGCCCATGAAGCTAAAGAGAATGGATACAATGGTAGTGCCGTGGGACTACATTCAGTTTAATTTTGAGTATTGGTTGCCACAAACACCACAGGCTCACCCAAAACCTCGTCTTCAGCCACAATCTGAGGAGAAAGATCGGGCCATTCCGCTTTTAACTCTTCCTTCGTCATGTACAGAGGTACCACGTGCTTCAAAGGCCCGCTTCTTGGCACCCCTTTCACCGATCCTGTGCTCGGTGGAAGACTCACATCTTGGAGTTTTGGGCAACATCGATCAATAAACAATTGCGCCTGCTTTCTATCCACTTGCTCTTGTCTGGGCTCCAGTCGGACTTCTACTTGATCCACTAATTGATCCAAGGAGCAGCCCCACCACTCTCCTACTAGTATGTGCCACGATGCAACGCCTGTGCGCTCAAACAATTGCGGCGAGTAGAGAGTCATAAACTTCTTGTAGAAGGATTGGGCCCTATAAGACTTGTCCACAAACGGGTAGGAGCACTTGCGAGTCTCGCGGCCAAACAAATTATCATGAACCCAATTCGAGAACCAATCGTACGCCTGCTGCGATCTCTTAAACTCGGTGCGAGTCCTGTCTGTGCTCTCCAGCACCAAGACTGGTAACTCATACATCTTGTCACTGTTTGGCTTGCGATACTGCTGCGGCAGCCAGCGCTGATCCAGTGTGCACCAGGGAATGAGGACGCACATGGCGTGAAGACCATCCTCAGACCCAGGACACCGTATGACGGTGTCTAGGGCACACGCGCAATACTTGCTCTTGAGGAGACACAATTGCAGCGGCACTTGAGAGAAGCACAAGAGCATCATGCGCGTCATGTCCTCGCAGTCGCCTTGCTTCTTTTCAAAAGGCTGCGCCAAGGGATTGTCAAACTCATCGCTGTCTTCCCACTCCTCCGTGTCGGGATTCCAGGCCTGATCCTGCTGATACTCCACTTGCCATGCCAGAAACCCAGTGGTTTGGCCCAGCACCTCTGGCTCGCTCTGAGTCCACCTAAGCGTGTGTGTCTTTATAGCGTCAAAGATCTTGGGATCAATCTTGCAGTGAGTGTGGTCGAGTCCAAGAAAGAAGACCCATCTTGGCACGCTTAAACCATATTGCTCTACCACGGGATCCACATACAATAAATCCTTTTGTCTGTAGCTCAGTGTGACGCGGGGATTGACTAGCACCAAGTCCTTGTCTTTGGAGAACCGAGGCAGTTTGGGATTCGGCGTGGGATCCGGCTGATCTCCACTCAAACACAGGCCATCCAGAGTCACGGGCTCTTTTTCGCCAGCAAAGTGTGCCGACTTGCACTGCCTGGTTTCGGGATCCCAGGTGAAAACGGACTCACCATCAAATGACCGAGTCTGCATTTGTAGAACCCACTTTTCAAATTGTATACACAAGCGTGCGCTCTCATGTCAAATCCATGCGCAATGGAGGCTCTTGTAAGAATAGGATTAGCGCCAGACAGCTGCGAACTGTTTGTATCCGAGAGAAACAAGGAAGGCTTGCTTGAACAAATCCCGAA
>Ga0075163_10009196_pt1 | contig 12977 bp, 11 predicted proteins | sample JI1023141ADNA_FD_71478 | JGI IMG/M metagenome (GOLD analysis project Ga0075163, IMG submission 71478) | Wastewater effluent complex algal communities from Wisconsin, to seasonally profile nutrient transformation and Carbon sequestration -... | ecosystem: Engineered > WWTP > Effluent > Algae...
TCTGGCCCTGGTGGCGCAGATAGCTTTCAATCTGGAAGTCTGCATCGAAGCCGAACGTCTTTGCCTGCCGGTCCTGCAGTTTGCGGTCGAACTTCCGCTTGAGCGCGCTTTCCGAAACGTAAGTGATGTGCGCGGCCATGCGCGCTACGGCGAGGCCGCGATCTGGACGCACGCCTTCGGCGAGGTAAGCGCCGCCGCGCCAGTTGGGATCGGCCATGATCGCCTGGCGGCCGGTTTCGTAGAAGCCGATATTCTGCGCCGACTGGCGGGGCGCGACCGCAATCGGCACAGCCGCGAACACGCGGTCGCGGGCCTGGATCGTCCACTCTAGCACCTGCATGCCGCCGATCGAGCCGCCGATGGCGAGGAAGATGTCGGAAATGCCGAGCTGATCCAGCAGCGCAATCTGCGCGCGCACCATGTCGGCGATGGTAATCATGGGAAAATCGGTGCCCCAGATCGTTCCGTCGGGCCGGGTGGAGGCGGGGCCGGTGGAGCCCATGCAGCCGCCGAGCACGTTGGTGGCGATCACGAAGAAGCGGTCGGTGTCGATGGGCAGGCCTGGCCCCACCATGCGCGGCCACCACGCCGGGCGCCCGGTGATCGGATTGGGTGAGCCGGCAAACTGGTCGCCGGTCAGAGCGTGGCAGACGACGACCACGTTATCCTTGTTGGGCGAGAGCACGCCCCAGGTCTCATAGGCGATTTCGACGTGATCAAGCGTGCGACCGCTGTCCAGGCGAAGGGGCCGGTCGGGTGTGGCCACGGACAGGCGCTTCAGCCCGTCCGCGCCGCTGAGGGAGGTGCGGGCAGGCGCGTTCATCGGCGGGAACCTAGTTGCAAGGCTCCCTCGCCGGAAGAGAGCAGGTGACATATAATTTTGCACAACGTTCAAATGACAATTAGGCTCGCCCGCTCTGGGGAGCGTCAGGTAGAGTAGAGCTCGATGAGCGCTGAAGTTTTCAAGCCTGCCGCCGAGAGCGTTGAGCCAGCCCGTATCCGGTTGTTGCACGCTCTTAACGAATACTGGACCCAGCTGGCCCAGGAAAACCCCGTCACGGCGGGCGCCATGGCGTTCCGGCCTGCCCGAGAGGCGGCCGAGCTGCGACGGCTGATCCGGGGCGCCGGAGGCGGTTTGCCGGCCGAGGCCATTGCCCGGATGTGGCGCTCGCTCTGCGGCGATGCACTTGTCGCGCGGGGGCTGACTGCAGTGTTCGTCGCTGGCGGGGACGCCGCCCAGTCCCTTGAAGGGGCCCGCAGCTATTTCGGGTTCGCCCCCGCCATCACGCCGGTGATCGAGATTCGCGAGGCGCTGGAGCGGGCCGAGAAGACGGTGGGCGTGCTGGCCTGCCTGCCATGGCCGGAACATGCCGGCGCGGGCCAGTGGTGGCCAATGCTCAACGAGAACCGGTTCAAGGAGCTCGCCATCGTTGCGGGCAGTCCGGCTGTTTCGGGCGTTGGACCGCGCATGGCGATCGTCGGCAAGTTGACCCCGGAAGCCTCGGGTGAGGACGACATGCTGGCGACCGCGCATGACGATACCCACAGCGCTGAACGCTGGCTGGCTGAAGCCGGCATCCCCGGCGACGTTGTCGCCCGCGCCCGCTCTCTGATCCTGATCCGGTTCAACGAGTTCATTGCGCCGGACGACCGCAGGCTGGAGTTCGCCCGCAAGGCGGGGCTGGACGGGTTGCGCATTGTCGGGGTACGGCCACGGCCATAAGCCGCTGGACCTAGCCGCCTGGAAGTAGCTGTCATGACCGAGCGCCCCCAACCGCTGCCGCAACTGGCGAACGTAAAACCGTATGTGCCGGGCGAGGCGCCGAAATACACGGGCGGACCGAGCTACAAACTGGCTTCCAACGAGAATCCGCTGGGCTGCTCGCCGAAAGCGAGGGCCGTCTATGAATCGCTGTCGGGCAAGCTGGAGCTCTATCCCGAAGGCGGCGCCGGCGCGCTGAAGGCGGCGATCGCCAAACGCTACGGCCTCGATCCCGCGCGCATCGTGACGGGCGCGGGATCCGACGAGATTTTCCTGATGATTGCGCGCGCCTATCTCGGGCAGGGCGACGAGACCATCTCCACCGAGCACGCCTTTGCGATCTACACGATCATCGGCCAGCAAAGCGGGGCGACCTGTATCGAAGTGCCGGAGAAGAACTTCACGGCGGATGTCGATGCGATCCTTGCGGCGGTGACGCCGAAGACCAAGATCGTCTGGCTGGCCAACCCCAACAACCCGACCGGCACCTACCTGCCTTATGAAGACGTGAAGCGTCTGCACGCTGGCCTGCCGCCGCGCGTGATGCTGGTGCTCGACGGCGCCTATGCCGAGTTCGTCCGCAAGAACGACTATGCCGCGGGGATCGAGCTGGTCTCGCAGTTCGAGAACGTGGTGATGACGCGCACCTTCTCGAAACTGCATGGCCTTGCCGGTCTGCGGCTCGGCTGGGCCTATGCGCCTGCGCACATCGTCGATGCAATCGAGCGCGTGCGCATGCCGTTCAACACCAACCTCGTGGTTCAGGCGGCGGGGATCGCCGCGCTGGAAGATGAGGCGTTCATACAGCAATCGCTGGAGCACAACGATCGCGAGCTGGCGCGTCTCACCAGGGAGCTTCGCGCCATGGGGCTCGGCGTGATGGACAGTGTCGGCAACTTTGTCGTCGTGGAATTTGCGGACGCCAAAACGGCCACCGCCGCGCTTGAGTACATGAAGCATCGCGGCGTCACACTGCGCGGGCTTGCCGGCTATCGCATGGCCGACCGGCTGCGCATTTCGGTCGGCACGGTTGCGGGCAATGATGCGGCGCTGGCTGGCATCAAGGACTTCCTGGCGGGCAAATGAGCACTCCGGTTTTTGAACGCATCGCCATCATTGGCGTGGGCCTGATCGGCTCGTCCATCGCGCGGGCCGCGATGGAGAAGAATGCCGCCGGCGCGGTGTCGCTGTTCGACGCCAACGCCGCCGCGTTGGCGCGGGCAGGCGAACTCGGCATTGGTGAGCCCGCCGCGACGCTGGAAGGCGCCGTGCGGGATGCGGATGCGGTGTTCCTGTGCGTGCCGGTCGGCGCCATGGGATCGGTGGCGCAGGCGGGCATTGGCGCAATGAAGCCTGGCGCGATCCTCACCGACGTTGGCTCGGTGAAGGCCAGCGTGGCGCGCGATCTGAAAGCGCATGCGCGCGAGGGCGTGCACATCATTCCCGGCCACCCGATTGCCGGAACCGAGAAGTCGGGTCCCGATGCGGGCTTCGGCTCCCTGTTCGAGAGCCGCTGGTGCATCCTGACGCCGGAAGCGGGTGGATCGGAGGCGTATGCCGCTGCCGCGCAGACGTTGGCGGCGTTCTGGCGTGCGCTCGGCTCCAGGGTCGAGCTGATGGATGCGCAGCGCCATGATCTTGTGCTTGCGATAACCAGTCATGTGCCTCACCTGATCGCCTACAACATCGTCGCCACGGCGCACGACATGGAGAGCGTGACGGAAGGCGAGGTGGTGAAATTTTCCGCCGCCGGTTTCCGCGACTTCACACGAATCGCTGCGTCCGACCCGACGATGTGGCGTGACGTGTTCCTCAACAACAAGGAAGCCGTGCTGGAAGTGCTGGGACGCTTCGACGACGATCTCACGGCCCTGCGCAAGGCGATCCGCAATGGCGATGGCGCGACGCTTTTCAACCAGTTCACCCACGCGCGCGGCATCCGCCGCTCGATCATCGAGGCCGGTCAGGACACCGCGGCGCCGAACTTCGGGCGCGATGCGCCGGATCCGCCGAAACTGTAGGCTTAAACCGCAGCTGGCGTGCGAGCGGGGGGTGACATAGCTTCTTGCCTTACCAGCCGGCAGGCCCAGGGATTTGACCTCGCAGACCGCATCCACTGACACGCGTCATATTCACGCCCGCTGGGCGGTGGCCATCGGTATCAGCATTTCCGTGGTTGGGTCCGTCGTCGGCGTGGTCTTCGGCGTGATTCTGGGTGATGCGTCCGGCCCCGAGAGCTGGCTGATCGTCGGTGGGTTCGTGCTATCCACAGCTCTCCTCGCGCTGCTGATCCGCAAGCCAGATGACGCGACCTCGCTGATCTCGGCGCTCGCGGGCCTGTATTTTGTCACCTATCTGTGCGCGGGCTTCCTGATCGTCATGCCGCTGGGGGACTTCATCCGGCTGCTGCCGTATCTGCTATGGTTTTATCCGCTGCTGGCGTTCAACCGGTTCACCAATTTCGGCCGCTATGGCGAACTTGTGGACCGGGTGATCACCTTCGCGCCGCCGGTCCTGTTTCTGATCGCGGCCATTTCGATGCTCGGCAAGTTTCATGCGATGGAACTCGGCGCTGCGGCGATCTTCCTGCTGAGCTTTCTGTCCTACGCTTTCTTCCTCAATCTCTTTGCACGCTACCGTGAGTCCGTTGCGATCAGCACAGAGCGTTCGCGGGAACTGGAGCGAACTACTGACGCGCTGCGCAAGAGCGAGGAAAAATTCCGGCGACTGTTCGATGTCTCGAACACCGGCATGGGCGCGATCGACGCCGACGGCCGCATTCAATGGGCCAACCGCGCCTTCGCCGCCATGCTGGACGTGGCGACTGCGGAGGGCGAGTTGTTCATCGACTGCCTGCATCCGGAGGATCGCGACCGGTGGCAAGCGGGCATGTTCGCGGCGGCTGCGGGCGACACCCAGGCGTTTTCATTCGAGGGACGTTTGGCGGCGCGGCGCGAGCGACCGCTGTACTTCGAGGGCAGCTTCGTGCGGGCGCCGGCCATTGGGGCGCTGCCCGAAGCCATGATCTTCGTGTGCCAGAACGTGACCGACCGGCGCGAGTTCGGTGCGCAACTGCTGCAGTCGCAGAAGCTTGAGGCGGTGGGACAGCTGACCGGCGGCATCGCCCACGACTTCAACAACCTTTTGACCGTGATTCTGGGCAACGCATCGACGCTTGAGGAGATGGCGAGCGACCCCACTCAGAAGCAGCTGGCGGAGCTGACGCGCCGCGCCGCCGAACGCGGGGCGGCGTTGACGCGCCGGTTGCTGGCGTTCTCGCGCCGGCAGACGCTTGAGGCGAAGGCGACGGACGTGAACCGCCTGCTGGGCGAGATGGATGGGCTGTTGCGGCGAACGCTGGGCGGCGGCGTCAATATCAGGATGGCGCTGACGGACGGGCTGTGGCCGGCGTTGATCGATGGCCCGCAGCTCGAGAACGCCGTCCTCAACCTCTGCATCAACGCGCGCGACGCCATGCCGTCCGGCGGCAAGCTGATCATCGAGACGGCCAACCGGCCGCTGGACGACGCTTACGCCGCGCTGCACCTGGACCTGGCCGCGGGGGATTATGTCATGGTTGCGGTGTCGGATACGGGCTCGGGCATGGACGCCGCCACGCTGGCGCGCGCCTTCGAGCCGTTCTTCACCACCAAGGAAGTCGGCAAGGGAACCGGACTTGGTCTCAGCATGGTCTATGGGTTTGTAAGCCAGTCGCGCGGCCACGTGGCGATCTATAGCGAGCCCGGACATGGCACGACGATCAGGCTTTACCTGCCGCGCGGGGACGCCGACGCCGCCAGTTTTTCTGCGCATGTGATTGATGTGTCGGCGCCGCGCGGTGTGGAAGCGATCCTGGTGGTGGAGGACGATGATCTGGTGCGGGAGACAGTCTGCGCCCAGCTTCGTGGTCTTGGCTATGACGTCGTTGCCGTGCGCGATGGGGTTGCGGCGATCGATATGCTCAAACAGTCAAAGCATTTCGACCTGCTGTTCACCGACATCGTGATGCCTGGTGGAGTGAATGGCGCGCAGCTTGCGGCAGAAGCCCGCAACGTGAGGCCGGATATCCCGGTGCTGTTCACGTCAGGATATACCGAAAACTCCGTCCCGCATCATGGGCCCTATGATGGCGGCGTCCGTCTGCTCAGCAAGCCCTATCGTTTGACGGATCTGGCGAAAAAGGTGCGGGCCGTCCTGGACGCCTGAGGTCAGCTTGCAACGCGTAGCGGCGGCGGCGCTGCGCGTTCGACCAGGCAATCCCGGATTTCTGAGACCAGCTGTGCAACCGTGAACGGCTTGGCCAGCGTGCGCGACGCGCCCAGCAAGCGCGCGGTGCGAAGGAACAATGCAGTATCGTCCCGGCCAATCGTCGCTGCGCCCGTGTATCCGCCGGTGATTGCAATAATAGGGATCCTGATGCCTTCGCGCCGGACCCAGGTGATCAGCTCGATGCCTTCGCGGTGCGGCATGACGATATCGGTGACGAGCACATCGACGGTCTGCGACTCCAGAATGCGCAGTCCAGCGTCGCCATCGGCGGCAAGCAACACGTCGAAGTTGGCGCTTTTCAAGCCAATCGCCAGGGATTGCCTGATGAGATCATCGTCATCGACCAGCAGGATGGTGAACATGCCAGAACTCCCCAATACCTGAATGTGCCTTCAGGACGTGAGGAAACCGTAAACAAACGGGCGTTCAAAATTTACACTTTGGGCAAAGCTATTCTGTCGCAGTGAGCGGCGTGTCGTGCACGACACCCCGGGCGACCTGAATGGCGCGGCCTTCGGCCACCAACTTTGCCGTTGCGGTATGGAGGGCGTCCTGCAGCCGCTGCGTAAAGACCGCGCGCGACAGGCCTGGCTCTATCGGCGCCAAAGCTTCGAACACCACGACGCCGGGTCGGCGGGTGAAGCCCGAACCTTTCCAGCACAGGCCGGTGTTCAGCGCGATGGGCACGCATGGCGCGCCGAGCGCGCGATAGATGGCGAAGGCGCCGGGCTTTAGTTCGGTCGCTACATCGACGTCCTGGCGCGTGCCTTCCGGGAAGATGACGATGCCGCGCCCTTTGGCGGCTTCGTTCTTGGCGGCGGCGAGCATCTTGATCAGCGTGCGGGCGTGTCCGCCGCGATCAATCGGGATCATGTGGGAGCGTGAAGCGTAGACGCCGAACACGGGCGCTTTCAGCAGTTCCTGTTTCAGGATGAAGGCGGGGTCATGGAGGAAGATGAAGGGCGCGAGCGTGTCGTAGGTCGACTGGTGTTTCATCGCGATCACGGCGGGGCCGGACGGCACATTTTCCAGGCCACGGAATTCCGTGCGGATGCCGCAGATCATGTGCAGCCCAAAGCGTTGCGTGCGGACCCAGAAGCGGATCGCTCGCATCGAGCCGGTTCGCGAAAAATAGGCGAACGGCATGCAGGCGAGGCCGATGATCGCCAGCGAGACATAGAACCAGATGTTGTAGAGCAGCGAGCGAATGAAGGTCATCCAGCGGCGCCCCTTGGGACGTGCGCAGCATTCTGGCTGACGGGCTGGTTTGCCGCTTTGCCGGCAAGGAAGCTGGCGACGCGATACTTCGCCCATTCCTCGAACAGGCGCCTGGCTGTTGGCCCGTCGCGATACCAGTCGTGCGGCGGCGTGCTGGACGATGGCACGGCGTAAGGCACGAACTCGCCTTCGGGCATGGCGCGGCGCAGTTCCAGCATGGCGCGGTCCATGTGGTATTCGGACGTCACCACGATGATGCGCTTGAAGCCGCGCTTGCGCGCCCAGTCGGAGACTTCATCGCCATTGCCCGCTGTCGTGGCGGCGGCGCGGCCCAGTGTGACGCAGCAATCGATCTCGCCCTCGCTGACGCCGACGATCTGCGCGATGTCGGCGGGTCGGGTGTCGATATGCACGCCGGAAATCAGCAGCGGCAGTTTGAGATCCTCCGCCAGCTTTACGCCGGCGACGATGCGGGCGTTGGAGGCGCCGGTGAGTGCGGTGACGGCTTCAGCGTCTGCGGGCGGCTCAGCGGAAACGGCGCGATCGGCGCGATCGACAAAGCGCATGAAGTCGATCCCGGCGACGGCGACGCCGGCCAGCAGGAAGACAAGAACGGCGCGAATGATCCAGCGCACGACGACAGACACCTTCCTTGAAGCCCGACCGTCGCCGGTCAGACCATTTCCTTGAGCGACCGCATCACGGTCACCTTGGCAGCCAGCATGGCTGCGAGACCCGCAACCAGAGGCGCAAGACCCAGAATAAGTCCATCCGCGAGCGAGAGGGACAGTTGTGGCAGTAACCAGATTCGCTGGTCGGACTGCTTGACGACAAACAGGATGAACGCTGCCGCGCCGAACGCCAAGAGGGCCCCCACCGCCCCGGCTTCCACTCCCAGCATGAGGAATCTGCGCTCGAATAGCCCTGAAATGAATTCGTCTTTCGCTCCGGTTAGGTGCAGAAGCTCAACAATATCGCGGCGCGCCAGCAATGTGGCGTGCGTGGCGAAGGCGATCACGGCGATGGCGGTGGCTCCCAAAAGGGCGACTGCGACCAATGCGACCAGTCCCGCCGAATCTGTGGCTTTCTTGATGTCGCGCGACCAGACGACGTGATCGTCGACTGTCACGTCCAGCTTTGCGTCCGCCAGCCGCCTGGCGAGGACGGGGCCGAGATTGCCTGCGCCGGAGTGGGATTCGGCGGCGATCAGGTGTGGCAGGGGCAGGTCATCCGGAACGCCAGCAGCCCCCAGCCAGGGCTTGAGCAGACCCTCGGCGTCGTCGTGCGTCAGAAGCCGCGCCGACTGCACGCCAGGTGAGGCCGTGACCAGCTGCACGGCGCGCGCGGCGTCCGCATCATCGCCCCGCACGCGGATGGTGATCTGCCCGGTGACGCGATCGGTCCATGAATCTGCTGCATCATACGCGGAGCGTGCACAAAGGCCCGCCAGCGCCGCCAGGAAGCACAGCGCGCAGACGACGAAGAACAGCGCGGCCTCGCGCGCATCCTCGCGCGGTAACAGGGACGCGGAAGTCTTCTGCTTGCTCATGCCGGTTCAACCGGCACGGCGGGGCCGGGCGCTGGCGGCGGCTTGGCCTTCATCACCATGCCATCGGCGAGACGCAGCATGTCGCCCTGCGCCTTGCGCACCATGGCGAGGTCGTGCGTCGCGATCAGCACGGTAGTGTTGAGGCGCCGGTTCAGCTCGCGGAACAGCCGCAGCAGACGGTCGCCCATCTCCTCGTCGACATTGCCTGTGGGCTCATCTGCTATGATCAGGTCGGGCTTCACCACCACGGCGCGGGCGATGGCGACCCGCTGCTTTTCACCGCCGGACAGGGTGGCGGGCCGGGCCTGCAGCCGGTCGCCGAGGCCGACCCAGCGCAGCAGCTCGATCACGTCTTCCCGGTATTTCTTCTCGTCTCCCCCTGCGACGCGCAGGGGCAAGGCGACGTTTTCGTAGGCGGTCAGGTGGTCCAGCAGGCGGAATTCCTGGAAAACCACGCCGACACGCCGCCGCAGCTTGGCCAGACCCGGCCGGGTGAGGCGTCCGGTGTCCACACCGAACAAAGAAACCCTGCCAGTTGAAGGCCGTAGCGCCAGATAGGCCAGTTTCAGCAGCGTCGATTTGCCTGCGCCCGACGGACCTGTCAGAAAGGTCAGCGAGCCTGGACGAAGCTGCAGTGATACGTCCGCCAGAACGTCGGCGTCAGGCCCATAGGACAAGCTAACCCGGTCGAAACGGACCGTTGGCTCGTCGCTGTTTTCGTCGCGTTCCCGCATGATTCCCTGAGGCGCCTATGAGTCTTCAGGATTGGCGCTGTGTTGCACTATATTAACCGCTCCTGTGATTCCGATAGCCAGATGATTTTGGTCTGCCCCTCCTGCGACACCCGGTACTTTGCCGAGGACAATGCGATCGGCAAGGAAGGCCGCCGCGTACGCTGTGCGTCGTGCGGCCATTCGTGGTTCGCCAAGAACCAGGAGGAGGGCTCTCCGGCCCCAGCCGAGGACACCGGACTCACCCGCGAGCAGGTTGAGCGTTTGCGCCAGACCGCCGCCGCAAACTCCGCCGCCCGCGCCGGGCCGCACGCTGAATTCCGCGCCCGTGAACATGCCCGCCGCCAGCGCGCCCGTTCGGGCGCCGCCCTCATCGCCTGGCTCGCCGGCTTTGTGATCTTCGCGGGGGCCGCCGGCGCCGCCGTGCTGTTCCGGAATGATGTGGCCGACGCCTGGCCGCGCGCTGCCTCGATCTACAAGATGGTCGGGCTGGACGTGAACCGCTTCGGCCTGCAACTCGAGAACGTCAACGCCAAGCGCTCGTTCGACGGCACCACGCCGGTGCTCACGGTCACAGGCTCGGCTGTGAACCAGAGCAAGGAGCGCCGCGACGTGCCGCAGCTGCGCGTCAGCCTGCGTGACGAGACCGGCAAGGAAGTGCAGGCGTGGACCGATACGCTCAGCGCCGCCTCGCTGGGTCCGGGTGAACGCATCGAGTTCACCTCGCGCTTTGAAGCACCGCCGGTCGAGACCTATCGCCTGTCCGTCACCTTCGCACCCAGGCCGGGTGAAGCACCCGTCGGCGGCGCCACCGTCGAGTCCGGCGACATTGCGCCCGCCGGCGAAACCGGCGGCGCGCATCCCGAGAAGCCATCCGCATCGCTTGAAGGCGATGCGCACAAAGCCGCGCCTGCCGGATATGAAGAGCCGGCGTGGAATGGCGGCGACGAAGACGCTGCGCCCGGCGCGGCCGAAGAACATGCGCCGGTGGAGGCGAGCAATCACTGACCTGCCTTACACCTCGCTGATCGACGAGCTGCTCTCGCCCGCCGATATTGCCGCGCGGATCGAAAAGCTGGCCGACGATCTCGCTCCCAGGCTGCGCGGCGGCGACTGGACCGGCGTTGTCGTCCTGCTCGGCGCTACGCCCTTCGCGGCTGACCTGATGCGGGCCTTCGCGCGGCGCGGCATTGATCTCGGCTTTGATGCGCTGTGGCTGGAAAGCTATCACGACGAACGGCAAAGCTCGGGCCGCATCCAGGTGCGCGCCGACATCTCGCGGCCGGTGCACGGGCGTGGCGTGCTGCTGATCGACGATGTGTTCGACAGCGGCAAGACCATGGCGTTCGCGCGCACCCACATGCTCACCAAGGGCGCAACCGACGTGTTGACCTGTGTCTTCGCGCGCAAGCCGGAAGCGGTTCCGGAAGGCCTCGATGCGTGGGCGTATGATGCGCCGCCACGTTATCTCGTGGGCTACGGCATGGACGACGCGGGCAGCTGGCGCGGCCTTCCATTCCTCGGCGCGATGAAGGGCGCCTAGGAACGTAAGCTAGAAGCGGTCGAGCAGGCGGCGCAGATAGTCCTGCTCTTCCTGGTTCAGCGTGCGGTTGCCGGCGCGGCGGCGCAGTTCGTTGAGGATATCGCGCGCCTTCTGGCGTTCCATTTCCTCAGGCACTTTCACCGTATCGCCATAGCCGCTCTCGCCATTGTTGAGGCGGCCGAGAATGTCGCGGTCGTCACGGTCCTCGCGGGCCTGCGGATCGTTCTCGTCGGCGAGGCGGGCGAGTTCGCTGGAGCGGGCTTGCAGCGAAGACATGGCGTCACGCTGAGCTTGCTGGGCGGCGGCGAAGTCGCCCCGGCGCAGCGCATCCTCCGCACGCTTCTGCATTTCAATGGCGTTGCCGAGCAGCTGGCGGCTGCGCGAACTTTCCTGGCCATAGCGGCCATCGGATTCGACGCCGGGACGGCCCGGGCCTCCGCCATCGCCGCCGCGGTCGGCTTGCTGGCCTTGTCCGCGCTGACCCTGGCCCTGTTGCTGACCTTGCTGGCCCTGACCGGGTTGCTGGCCTTCGCCCTGTCCGTTCTGACCATTCTGGCCCTGCTGACCCTTGCCCTGTTCGCCCTGGCCCGGTTGCTGGCCGGGTTGTTGCGGCTGGCCGCCGCCGGAACGCATCTGCTCTTCAAGGCGCTGACGCAGATTACGCTGCTGGTCGGCAAGTTCCTGTCCGCGTTTCTGGTCGCCCTGACGGCCGGCCTGTTCGGTCTGGTCGTTGAGGTCGCGCTGGTCGTTCATCGAGCGGTTGGTGTCCTGCAGCGCACGGTTGAGGGCGCGGCTCATCGGCCCGTCCTGCTGCTGACCGCTGCCGCCCTTGCCCATCTGAATCTGCATGTTCTCCATGCGGTCGAGCAGCTTCTGCATGTCGGAAAGCAGCTGGCGGGCCTGATCCGTGGCGCCGGTCTCGGACAGGTCGCGCAACGCATCCAGCATGCGCTGGAGTTCATCATCGCCAAGCTGCTGCTGGCCGCCAGCGCCTTGCTGATCGCCGCCTTCGGTGACGTTGCCGTTGCGCAGCGCCTCGGCCATCTGCGCGGCGAGGTAGTTCTCGACCGCCTGCTCGTACATATCCATCAGGCGCTTGATGTCTTCTTCGCTGGCGCCATTGCGCAGCGCCTCTTCCAGCGCGCGGCGGGCGGCTTCGAGGGCGGACTTGGCGTCGGCGACGCTGCCGTATTCAGCCCGCAGGGCGATGTCCCAGAGGATGCCTTCGGCTTCTTCCGCTTCAGTTTTGTCACGCGCCACATCGATGATCGAGCGCGCGGTGCGCAGACCCATGAAGACGATGGCGTCCTCGAAATAGGTCTCTGGCTTGTAGGTAAGCGCATCCAGCATCAGCGCCGACATCTTCACGCCCTCGGGTGCATATCGCATCCGCGAGGCGGCTTCCGGGGCAAAGGCGTCGAGCCCTGTCCCGCGCGGCTTGGCGAAATTGTCTTCCTTCGGCGGCGTCGCATAGGGCTTCCACTCGCGCAGCATCGCGGCGCGGATTTCCTGCGCCGAGCGGGCGATGGGCTGCAGGAAGATCTTCGCCGGCAGCTTGTAGGCGACTTCCTTGCTCTCGCCATACGCGCCCGAGGCGTCCGTGGCGCGCAGCTTCACCATCACTTCGAGGCCGGCCCAGCGATGGCGCACGAGGTCCTGCGAGAACTTGCCAGTCTCTTCCTTGGGGGCGAGACCGATCATCTCGACGGGCACGATCTCCTGCACCTCCTCGGCGCCTTCCGGCGGCTTGGCGAAGCGGGCGACGAGTTCGAGCTTCTCGACGCCATAGTCGTCTGCGACCTTCCATTCGAAATCGGTGTGATCGCCTTCACCCATCTTTGGCGGCGCCACGAACTCGACGGTCGGCTTGGCGTCTGGCGTGATGGTGAAGGGGAAGCGCGCGCG
>Ga0075163_10009197_pt1 | contig 12977 bp, 12 predicted proteins | sample JI1023141ADNA_FD_71478 | JGI IMG/M metagenome (GOLD analysis project Ga0075163, IMG submission 71478) | Wastewater effluent complex algal communities from Wisconsin, to seasonally profile nutrient transformation and Carbon sequestration -... | ecosystem: Engineered > WWTP > Effluent > Algae...
ATGCCTAACACGCGCGATGCGCATCGCATTATCTGGTTTGCCAAACAAGAAGGAAAACAATTGGCCGTAAAAGAAGCTTACATGAAAGCTTACTTTGAAGAGGGCGTGGATTTATCTAAACCTGAAAATCTGATAAGCATTGCTGTGGCTTGTGGTTTATCCGAAACTCGGGTTACCGCGTTACTTAATTCTGACGAAGGCTTGCAGGAAGTTGTAACTATGGAACAACTCAATCAGCAACGCGGTGTAAGCGGGGTGCCGTTTTATATTATTAATGATCAGTACGGTATTTCAGGTGCGCAGCCTACCGATAGTTTTATACAAGCGCTTACGCAGATTGGCAGTGAAGTTGAAAGTGCAAATGCGTGCGATGTGGAGAGTAAGGAGTGTTGACACCTCACCTCCCGCGAAACGCGGGACTGGCCCTGCATAAAGGCGTCAAGACGGCTTGGAGCCGTCAGACGCCTACAAGAGGTCTTACTTCTTGATTAACTCTGAATCTTTAATAATAGCTGTGAGTACGCTGGTGCGGCCATCATCCATGCGTGTCCAGATGGGTGTAATAATTCCCTTAAAAGCATCGATGTTGGTATAATCGCCAAAGAATTTTTCTTCGGTAGGAATAAAAGGTGTTTCACTGATCTTTATTTCTTTAAACGAACCGCCACCATCTACCGAGTACGCCAGATAGACATCAGTTTGTAAATCATCATACGCTCTGCGATCGTAATACACAATATAGATGTAACCGGTTTCATCATCTACAGTTAACCACGGCATAAACTGATGTTTCCCTTTTCCATCCTGATTAATGCGAAGCGGTTGCGTCCAGAAATCACCCTGATTGGTAGAACGCATAAACCAGATGTCGGTATCGTCTTCGCCATTACGCTGGTCAGCCCACAGCAAATACAAACTTCCGTTCAACCGGCTTTTGCTATTATCAATTTTTAAAACGGGCATTCCATTGCTGCGACTAAGGCCCGGTATTTTCATAGCCCAACCACCTTCTTGTTTGGCAATGGCCAGATCGTTGGTAAGCCAGGTAGTGCCTCCATCAAATGAGCGGTCCATAAAGATGGTACCTTGATTAGACCACGCTACAAATACACGGCCCATTGCATCTACTGCCGGTACTGCGCCTTCGGCAGTATTATCATCATCCACACAATCGCCCGGTGTTTGGTTAATCTGAATGGCTTTGCTCCACTTTTTACCGGCACTGGTTGACATGCTGAACATAATATTAGAATGACAATTTGGATCGGCTAATCCATACTTGTCAAACTGCGTCCACGTGGTGTAAATGTTTTGCTTGCGCGGATGCACAGCCGGCCATTCTTTATCCTGATCGGCAGGCGGATTATGTCCAATCGATTCACCTTCACTCCACGTTTCCCCACCATCGGTTGATTTTTGAACCACAATTCGATCGAGCCACGCATCGTTGCTGCGGCCTTCACCACTCGGGTCGGCTAAATGAAAATAATAAAAGTCGCCTTTCACATCGCTGATCACAGCCGGATCGCCATACACACCAAAGGGAGATTTCAGTTCGGTGGTTTTCCAGCTCAAGCCACCATCTTTTGTAAAGATGGCTCTGTTCAACACCACGCCTGCTAAAATGTTTTTCGGATTTTTCCGGTTAATGGCAATGCTGGGTTCAAGTGGCGGATAGACACCTTCTACCTGTGTGGCGATAGTCAGATTTTTAAATTGTGCCTGAACCTGGGCCGCGCTTAAAATAATTACCAATGCAAAAATCAGTCTGCTCATTTTCTATAGATGCTTTAATTCTTTCAATACTTCAACCCAGTGTTGATACCCAACGGCATTCAAATGCAATCCATCGTATGTGTACTTCACATCCAATTTTCCCTGACTGTCAATAAACTTACCATACAAATCTACATATGTGTAACGCATACGTGTAGCATAACGCGCAAGCTGATCGTTTATGGTGTTGATGTGATTGCTGTTATTAAACTGTTGTGGAAAACGCTCAACCGTTTCGTTAACCGGAAGTATGCTCTGAATAAAAATTTTGGTTTTAGGCGAACCCGCTTTCACTTTTGAAATAATACTAAACATGTTTTCCAGAATAGCTTCGTCTGGTATTTTCTTAGACAAATCGTTTGTGCCAATCAATACAAACAGAGTCGATGGTTTGAGTTTTACTATTTCATCAATACGGGCTAACACACCAAATGTGTTATCGCCAGATATACCGCGATTAATTACCGTGGAATCTTTCAACAATTGTTTCCACCTGCCACCCTCGGTAATACTATTACCCAAGAATACAATTTTGCCCGGCACCACTGCCTCTTTTTTGAACTTTTCCATCCGCACCCAATAATATTCGGGCATGTTGGGTATAGTATCGTAAGGCCGCTTCTGCGCGAACGTACTTATTGAAGTAAGAGCGAGTAATAGAATTACAGTGCTTTTCATTTTTTAAAGGTATCAATTTTTGTATTCAGCTTTTCGCCACCACCAATCTCCACCACCGATGAGCCATATACTTTTATTGTTGCTTTTATAAAGTCTTCGGCATTGGCCTTATAAATATTATCCACATACTTCTGCGGATTGCGATCGATATATGGAAACCAGGTGCTGTGAATCTGCACCATAATCTTGTGTCCTTTCTTAAACGTATGCAGAATATCCTGCAGGGTAACATTCACATCGGTTATTTCACCAGGCTTAAATGGTTCGGGCTTTTCAAAACTATTACGCCAGCGACCGCGAAACACTTCGTGGCGAACCAATTGCTGATAGCCACCCATAATAATATTGTTAGGATTATGTTTATAACTCGGATGATCGTTTGGATACACATCAATCAACTTTACAATAAAATCAGCATCGGTGCTGCTAATGGCTACTTTCAATTTCGCCATAATTTCACCGGCAAGGGTAACATCATCCGTTAAGGCTTCGGTTTCAAATGTAATTACATCGGGTCGCGAGGCCGCATGCCGCTGATCGTCTGTCATAAACCTGCGCGGTGTAAACGTTAAGCCTTCTGTTTGCGAAACGTAAGGAACAGGTTTATTCGGATCGCTTACATATTCAAATGTAGCATCGGGTTTCAAAGGTTGGTTAACTGATAATTTTCCATTCTCACCAAAATAAAGTTTAACCGGAGGAATTCCCTTGGGCGGCCACTCGGCAAATTGTTTCCAGGTTTTAAGTCCGCAATCAAACATATACGCTTCGGGCATGTTTGCGCTTACGTTGTCTTTCAGCAAAGAATTAAAAAATCTGCGTTCTATTTCGCGTTGATAGAAAGTAGAAAGGCTATCGCCAAAATAGATATGGTTCACCGCCTGAAACCCGGTTTCGCGGGCCCAATCGCCATGGCTCCACGGGCCCATTACAATAGTGTTTTGCGCGGCCGGACTGCTGGCTTCAATACTTTTATAAATATTAAGTGGGCCATAAAGATCTTCTGCATCATACCATCCACCTACTGTCATCACACCATGTTTTACATTTTTAAGGTGCGGTAACAAATTTCTTTTTTGCCAGAAGTCGTCATAGTTAGGGTGATCGATTATCTGCTGCCAAAAGAAATTATCGTGATGATATTTTTCCGTCACGTTTTTCAATGGGCCTAAATCGAGATTAAAATCATAGCCATCTTTTGGAGCATCTTTATAAAAGCGCATGATCTTATCCATAAACCAATCTTGTTTGGTCTGGCCTTCTTTCTGATAACCAAACACACCAAAGGCTGCGGTATAACTTTGCAGGTAAGCACCATTGTGGTGAAAGTCATCGAACCAGAAATCGGAAATGGGCGCTTGTGGCGATGAAGCTTTTAATGCCGGGTGTGCATCGGGTATGGCAGCAGCCGTATAAAAACCAGGATATGAAATTCCATACATACCTACCCGACCGTTGTTACTTTTCAGATTTTTGGTTAACCAGTCAATGGTATCCCAGGTATCCGAACTTTCGTCAATATCTTTTTTATTCTTCCGGTCATTGCCGGGAATGTTAGGTCGCATGTTATCGAATGTACCTTCGCTCATGTACCGGCCACGCACATCCTGAAATACCAGAATATATTTGTCCTGAATTAAAAACCGTGATGGATAACCACCTGTTTTGTAATTACTGTAGTTGGATGCATTGTAACACGTACGATTTAATAAAATCGGGTACTTCTGCGATTGATCTTTCGGTGTATAAACAATGGCAAAAAGTTTTATCCCATCGCGCATGGGAATCTGCACCTCGGTTAAATCGTAGTGCGTGCGAAGGTAAACCGAATCAGTATTTTGGGCGAAGGCTGCTCCCGAGCAAACCAACACCAACAGGGTAAGAAGTTTCATAGTGGTAGGATTTCTACAGCCTGAAAAATACAGATAAGGCAAGCCAACTACAATGTTTTTGTGGTGGCATCGATTATGGATTTTGCTTTTTGAGATTCTCTTGCCATCTTCTCGATTTTATTCATGGAAACGGTACGGAAATACACGCTCTCAGTAGCCATTATGCTGGTAATTGCCAATATGATTGGCACCGGAGTTTTCACTTCGCTGGGCTATCAGGTGGGGCCGTTGCCATCCGGTTTTGTGATTTTAATGTTGTGGTTGGTGGGCGGAGTAGTGGCACTATCGGGTGCGTTTACATACGCTGAAATTGCAACTACCTTAAAAAAATCGGGTGGCGAATATCTTTACCTCGCACGCATCTTTCATCCGGCTCTTGGCTTTTTAAGCGGGTGGATGAGTGCGGTAGTTGGTTTTGCCGGAGCCATTTCGGCTGTAGCCATTGCCATTGGCGCTTATGCTACCGAAGCTATTGGAATTTCAACCGAGTTGATTGCTATTGCTGCCATTGTTTTAGTATCGGCTATCCATTGGTTTGGTGTTAAAACCGGAGGTATTGCGCAAACCATTCTTACCACTATTAAATTAAGTTTGATTGCTTTCTTCTGTATTGCACCATTTTTCTTTTCAAATTCCGAAACACAAGTAAATTTTTTACCTCAACCGGGCGACTGGAATCTAATTCTAAGTCCGAGTTTTGCCATCTCTCTGGTGTTTGTGGTTTATGCGTATACCGGCTGGAATGCATCGGCCTACATTGCCGGCAATCTGGAAAATCCAAAACGCAACCTACCCCTTTCGCTTGTAGCCGGTACATTGCTTGTTGTTATCATTTATCTTTTGCTTAACGCGATGTTTATGTACTCGGCTTCGTTTGCTGAGTTAGACGGACAAAATGATATTGGCAATGTGGTTGCCTTTAAACTTTTTGGTGCAAAGGCAGGATTTATTTTTGCGGGCATCTTCAGCGTAGCACTGCTATCCACGCTAAGTGCCATGACTATTGCCGGGCCGCGCGTAACCGAAGCGATGGGCGAAGATTATGGCTTACTGAAATCGTTCACCAAAAAAAATAAATATGAGATGCCTTACCTCGCTATTCTGGTGCAGGGTGCCTGGGCCATCTTTCTGGTGTTGGTAAGTTCGTTCAAAGAAATTATTCAATACATCTCGGTTAGTCTTTCTATCTTTTCGATGATTACCGTAATCGGGATTTTCTGGTTGCGCAAACAACATCCGCAAGCAGATTCATTTAAGGTACCGCTTTACCCCATCACACCACTTATATTTGTAGGTTGTACGGTGTGGATGATTTATTATGTGGCGGATGATGACCCAAAGATTTTGATTTACTCGCTGGCAACATTAATACCGGGCTATATTTTATACCTATTCGCTAACCGTTACAATCGCAAACACAACAAAGTTTAAGGTATTAAGTTGATGTGTCGCCAACGCTAATTTTCTTTTGCTACAAAAACAAAATCGCTGGATGATATTGAATCAGGTTATGAGTAACTGGTGTTGGTAGTACCATCTGCGGATGCTACCAAAACCCAATTTTTGCCAACCTTGAAATTCAATTTCATACACTTAATGCCATGACAAATCTTGTCTTAACCTTGTTTATATTTGTTTAGAAAACAGTAAATCCATGATTTCACTACCCTTACCTCCAGAAACGGAACAATTGATCATGCGGCTTTCCGACAAAGAAAAAAGTGCGTTGGCGCTTATGATACAGGCTTTTGTAGCCCGCCCCAAAAGAACTATGCCGCAGGTGATGGACGACATGGCAGAATATGCCAAACGCCAAGGGTTGGACTTGAACAAACTGGATGATTTACTGAACGATGAATAAATGCTGTTTGTACTCGATACGAATGTGCTCGTAAGTGCTGCTCTTGGCGAAGGCGTTTGCAGAACCGTTTTTGATGCGGTACAACGTAAAGGCCAAATAGTGCGTTCAGAAAAAACATTTAGCGAACTGGTCGAGACTTTAGAAAAACCGAGACTACAAAAGTATTTCACAGCAGCGGACAAGATTGACTTTCTTAGCAACTTTCTACAACTGGCCAAACCAGTAATAACTACCGAAACTATCATGGTATGCAGAGATCCGTAAGACGATATGTTTTTAGAACTGGCCATAGCCTGCAAGGCAACAGCAATTGTTACCCGCGATGGCGATCTGCTATCGCTCCATCCCTTCCGCAGTATTCCCATTATAACCGTAACAAACTTTCTTAAACTCTATGGCGAAGGCTTGTAAGCTACCGGTTACTCAACCTTGCTTCTACCTGGTTCTGATACTTTGGTTACACCATCACACCCCTTATATTTGTTGGCTTTATTCTGAACCCTCCGCTATTCGCTAACCATTACAATCGCAAACACAACAACCCCTTATGAGATTATTTTTTGTATGCCTGCTGGCAGCTTCTTTATTTCAGGCATGTACCTCCACTCCAAAAGAAAACGAAACTATTGTTACTGATTCAGTAGCGCAGGATACGGTAGCCATGCTTCCGGAGCCACCGCCACCGGTTATCATTTACAAAGATTCGGCTTTGGATAATCTGGGCCGTTTTGTAGCGGGATTATCACAAACGGACTCCAATGCGTTTTCGGCTTTGGAAGCTGACCACTACTGGCAGGATTATAAAACTGCGATGGATAAAAGTTGGGATAAAATGTTTGAAACCCGCTTAAGTAAAATTACCGGCTGGCGCGATAGTACGTTAGCGCATCACAACGATTCGCTTACGCTTTTCTATCCTTTCTCCGGTCCGGATTTTTTACACGCCAATTATCTCTATCCATATGCATCTACTTACATCTTGGCTGCACTCGAACCCATTGCCGCAGTACCGCAGTTGGATACTTTACCTATAGCTGTGCGCGATAAATTTTTAGATACGCTGGGGGTTTCGTTGCGCGATATTTTTCAGAAAAGTTATTTCATCACCAAACACATGAAGACCGACCTGAAACAGGTTAAAGGAGTTTTACCTCCACTCTACTTTTTTATTCAGCGTTCAGGCCATGAATTTATTTCGCAAACCTTTATAACCATCGATAGCACCGGCACAGAAACCGAAGTGGATCTTAAAAAATTACATTGGCAAAAAACACCCGGAGTAAAACTCGTAATCCGAAACATCGCTACGCAGGAAATCAAAACGGTGTATTATTTCTCGGTAAGCATTTCCAATGGTGGCTTAACAGAGCGCCCTGAATTTGTAACATTCGTAACCAAACATGCGCCATTTAATACTTTTGTAAAATCAGCCAGCTACCTGATGCACAACACACATTTCACCAGCATCAAAGATCTAATTCTGGCACACACCGAAAATCTTTTTCAGGACGACACCGGTATTCCGTATAAAGATTTTAAAAAGAACCTCGGCTTTGCCGTTCAATTTTATGGCGAGTATGTAAAACCCGTTAAAGATTTTGGTGATGCCCGCTACCAGGCCGATCTCGACTCAGCCTTCAAAGCATCTACCACAAGGCAAAAACTTCCGTTCTCGTTAGGCTACCATTGGGGTTCGGCTAAACAGCATTATATTTTGGTAAGGAAGAATGAGGTGGGTGAAGTGAGGTAAGAGTTTGCGTCAATCGTAAAAGGGCGCATTATTCAGCACTGTTATCCAAACGGTATCACGTCTAATGCTAATAGCCCATTTATTCATCTTTTGATCCAAAATCTCAACTCGATGATTCTTACTGCCATTGATCGAAATACTGAATTCAGAAGTGTTTTTCAATTCGCCAAAACTTTGGAAATCCGCCAAACCAAGAATTGAATTAGTATCTAAAAGTAAGTTCCTTGTGCAATCACCTACCCTTACATCAAGAGTGTCAGTATCAAACCCATTTTCAAAAAACAGATACAAGGAATCTTGACAGATTTTTTCATTGAAAGAATAGAGTCCTCGTCTACCGGTTTTATCCATATAACTTGTCATAAATACATACTTATTATTTGTCTCTGAACAACCAATAAGTAAAAAAAGCGATAAACCGATTATCGGTAAATAATATGGCTTCAAATAGTTTGGAATTTTCGTTTCTAACTCTAAACCCAATGTAGGCAAAAAGTCACACCTCTCACGTAAATCCATTTCCAACCCTCATCCTTTTTTACTTCCTTTCAGACTTAACCATCTCCCATGAAAACACTTCTTGGTCTCCTTCTTTTTCTTTCCCTCCCCGCTTTTAGTCAAACGCATTTTGGCTTCAGCGAAAACTCATCGGCCACGCAAACCAAAGCCGAAGAAACTTTTCTGCAACAGCAGCAAAGCGAGCGCTATAAAAATCATTTAAAAGAACTTACCAAAGAGCCGCACATTGCCGGCAGCAAAGCCAACGAACGCGTGCGCGATTACATGGCCGAGGTAATGCGCAAGGCTGGCTTTCAGGTGGAAATTTTTCCTTATGATATTTATTTACCCGTTATGCCGGGCACGGCTTATGCCGAAGTGGTGGAACCCGTTCGCATTCCACTTAATAATAAAGAGTACATCCATCATGAAGATCCATTTACCGCAAACCCGGAATTACCCGTTGGCTTTAATGCCTATACCGGTTCGGGCGATGTAACAGCCGAAGTGGTGTATGCCAACTACGGGCGCAGAGAAGATTTTGAAAAGCTTGCCACGATGGGCATTTCAGTAAAAGGTAAAATTGTAATCGCCCGCTATGGCGGAAACTTTCGCGGATATAAAGCCAAATATGCACAAGCGCATGGTGCTGTGGGATTAATCATTTTTACCGATCCAGGCGATAGTGGTTATGCAAAAGGATTGGTTTATCCGGAAGGCCCATACTTTAATGAAAGCAGCATTCAGCGTGGCTCATTACTTACGGCAGACTGGACAGGCGATCCGCTCACGCCTTTCGAACCAGCTTTGCCTGTAGATGGAAAAAAGAAAATCGTTCGTAAGAAACCAGAAGAAGTAAGCGGCATGCATTCCATTCCGGTGTTGCCATTACCGTATGGATCGGCTAAAGAAATTATTGGTCGCATGCAAGGCAAAGTGGTACCAGCCGGTTGGCAAGGTGGTTTGCCTTACACCTATCGGTTAGAAGGCGGTTCAGCATTGAAAGTCCGCGTAAGCGTTCAACAGGAAAGAAAAATTCAACGGGTATATAATGTAGTGGGAACATTAACCGGTTCCGAATCGCCAAACGAATGGATTATTGCCGGTTCGCATTACGATGCGTGGGGCCACGGTGCAACTGATCCCAACAGCGGTACTGCTATGTTGTTATCGTTAAGTGAATCGTTGGGCAAACTCGCGCAAGCGGGTTACAAACCAAAACGCACTATAAAAATTGCGCATTGGGATGCCGAAGAACAAGGTGTAATTGGTTCAACGGAATGGGTAGAACAATTTCGCGATGAGTTGAATGCAAAAGGCGTGGCTTACTTTAATGCCGATGGCGCTGTGAGTGGACGAAATTTTGGTGGTGCATCCAGTCCTTCGCTAAAAAGTTTAATCATCGAATCTACCAAAGTGATTCCGTATCCTGATTCAGCAAAAAGTGTTTACGATCATTGGCGCAAGCAAAGCCCGGCCCCTCCCATTGGTAACTTAGGGGGTGGTTCCGATCACATTGCATTTTATACACATGTGGGTATTCCATCGTGGAGCGGTGGCACAGGCGGGCCTTCTATGTATCACTCCAATCACGATACGTTTTATTTCTATGAAAAATTTTCGGATCCCACTTTTAACATGGGGCCGTTGGTAGAACGTGTATTTGGGATTGCCGCTTTACGTTTGGCTAATGCCGATGTGATTCCCTATAATGTGAGTCGCTACGGAACAGATTTGCGAACACACCTTGAAGGCATTCAAAAAGCAATTGGTGCATACGATAAGTCTTCAACCAAATTTTCGTTCGAAACTTTATTAAAAGCATCGGATGAATTGAAAAAAGTTGGTGAAGCGTGTGAAGTCGCACTGAAGACCGCTAACGCTGCCAACAAAAAAGCCATTAATGCCGAATTGATTTTATTGGAACGTCAATGGATTGATCAGGAAGGCATGCCGTTTGGCAACTGGTACAAATCATTATATGCTTCGCCCGATCCTTACAGTGGTTATGCTTCGGCTATTTTGCCGGGCTTTCAATATGAGGTGGCCAATAAATCAACCGCCAACTTAACCAAGTGGGAGCAAAAATATTTAGCGGCTATTGCACGTTTAAAAAGTAAGTTGGAGAACATAACCACGTTAGCGAAATAAGTTCATGTTAAAGAAAGTACTCATTACCCGTATTATTCCAGCCCTTGCAGAAGACATGTTGAAGCAAGCGGGTTTTGATGTAACCGTTTGGCAGGGCGACCGCGCCATGACGAAAGAAGAACTGATTGACCATGCCCGTAAAGCGGATATTTTATTATCGCTTGGTTCCAATAAACTCGATCGTTCCTTTTTTGAAACCTGCAAGCATCTGGAAATCGTATCGCAGTTTGCCGTTGGGTTCGATAACATTGATGTAGCTGCCGCGACTGATTTTAAAATTCCGGTGTGCAATACACCCGATGTACTAAGCGAGGCTACAGCCGATGTGGCCTTTGGCTTAATGATTAATGTTTCACGTAAAATGTTTTATCACCATAAGTTGATTCTAAAAGGGGAATGGAAACAATTTGAACCTTTAAAAAACCTGGGCTTTGAGCTTACCGGAAAAACGCTTGGCATTTTTGGTTTAGGAAGGATCGGTAGCATTATGGCGCAACGCTGCAAAGGTGCTTATGGTATGAAGGTGATCTACCACAATCGCAACCGAAACATAGAAGCTGAAAAAGAAACCGGAGCACAGTACGTTGACTTTGACACATTGCTGCACGATAGCGACATTCTTTCTGTTCACAGTGCCCTCACTCCTCAGACAAAAGGATTATTCAACAAACAGGTTTTTACAAAAATGAAAAACACTGCTGTGTTTATTAACACTGCGCGTGGGGGTGTGCATAATGAAGTTGATCTTATTGCAGCATTACAAAGTGGAACTATCTGGGGCGCAGGTTTGGATGTAACTAACCCCGAACCCATGCAGGCCGATAATCCACTATTAAACATACCCAGCGTAGCGGTGTTGCCACACATTGGCTCAGCTACCATAGAAGCCCGCACCGGCATGGCACGGCTGGCTGCCGAAAATATCATTTCGTTTTATAAGACTGGTAAGCCTTTTACTATTGTAAATCCTGAAGTGTTGAAGAAGTAATCTATTCAAACAATTCTTAAAACAACTCCTCTGCCAACTCCTTATTAATAATCGCTCCGGCTTTGTTACCGGCAGCAATTGCCGCTGCTACTGCGCGAATCATCGTGCTGTTATCGCCAGCGGCAAACACACCCGGCACCGTGGTTTGCTGAAAGTCATCTACCTGTATAAAACCATGTTCGGTAAGCTGGCAACCTAACTTTTCGGGAATGGTGCAATGCTGTGTGGAGTTTGGTTTTACAAACAAGGCCTCCACGTTAGCTTGATTTCCATTTTTAAAAATCAATTGTTTAACCTGACCTTGCACATGAATGGCTTCCGCGACTTCATCTTCAACAACCGCAATGTTTTGCTTCGTTAGTTTTGTTTTTTGCTCATCACTTAACGTTGATTTACCATTGGTGTAAAGCGTAACCTTCCGACTCAGGTTAAAAACAAGTTTGGTGATATGAAAGGCATGATCGCCATTCGCTACCACGCCCAGCGTTTGATTGCGCACTTCGTAACCATGACAATACGGACAATGTAAAACAGAAATACCCCAACAAGTTTCAAACCCTTTTACAGCATGTGTATCTTTTAAACCGGTTGCAAAAAGTAATTTCTTCGCACAAAAGTGTTGGCCGCTTCTGGTTATCACTTCAAAGTTTTCATTCACACCTTTGCCTTCTATTGCTTCATCCGAAACAAATTGTACGGTATCGTAAGCTTCAACCTGCTTTCGGGCTTGTGCCGAAATGTTTGCAGGCGTATCCCCATCGTGCAAAATAAAATTATGAGAGTGTGGTGTTTGTTTATTGCACGGATTACCGGCATCAATAACTAACACCTTACGCAGCGATCGGCCCAGCGCCATTGCAGCAGAAAGTCCGGCATAGCTGCCACCTATTATGATTACTTCAAATACATTAGTCGTTTTCATGTTCATTCTGATTTGAGATTGCTTCTACCCTTTTTTTAATCCGCTCAATTCTTTGTTTCAACTCCAGTTGCAGTTGCAACAGCTCTTCGGCTGTTACATGCACCGGCTCGTGCGAATGAGTATGCCCTTCATGATCGTGGTGATGCTCATTGCCTGGTACTTCTACCAGATCATTTTCCCAGGCTTCAATCGCAGCCAGAATTGCCGAAGCTGAATCGGCAGGAAAAGTGTTTTGCTTTAAAGTTGTTTCAAGTTCTTCTGCCATCAGCAAAGCCATGTTGTGTACATCGGCTGCTTCCTGCAACAACTTATCTTCTTTAGAAGAAGTGCTACATGCCGTGAGACAGAGCAGCACAAAAAGTTTAAAGTAGTTCTGCATCATCAAGTATAAAATTCATGTGGTTTACATCTTTATCATTCAACCGAAGTTTTCCTTTTACTGTAATCACCTGATCGGCTTT
>Ga0075163_10009198_pt1 | contig 12977 bp, 12 predicted proteins | sample JI1023141ADNA_FD_71478 | JGI IMG/M metagenome (GOLD analysis project Ga0075163, IMG submission 71478) | Wastewater effluent complex algal communities from Wisconsin, to seasonally profile nutrient transformation and Carbon sequestration -... | ecosystem: Engineered > WWTP > Effluent > Algae...
GTGCTCCACGCAGGGAAAGCGGCCTTCGCGGCGGCCACGGCGGCATCCACGTCGGCAGCATCGCCCTGGACGTATTCGCCCACGACATCGGACAGGTCGCTGGGGTTGAGGTTGGGGGCGGTGTGGCCGGTGGACACCCACTCGCCGTTGATGAGCAGGGAGTGGACTTGGGAGGCGGACATGGGCGGGTCTCGGGTTCGGGTCGTTGCGAAGAAGGGCGCCGCGCACGGCGCCGTTGGGGGGCGGAGGGCGCGGGAGCGCGCTAGTCCGCCGAGGCGCCGGATTTCTTCACCAGCGCGGCCCAGCGCGGGATCTCGCGGGCCATGTGCTCGCGCAGTTCCTCGGGCGTGCTGCCCACGATCTCCATGCCGAGCTGGTCGGTGAGCTTGGCCTTCACGTCGGGCTGCTGGAGCGCCTTCACGATCTCGGCGTTCAGCCGCTGCACGATGGGCTTGGGCGTGCCCTTGGGCGCGTAGATGGCTTGCCAGGACGACATCTCGAAGCCCGGAATGCCCGACTCGATCATCGTCGGCAGTTCGGGCGCGAGCGCGATGCGCTGGCCCGTGGTGACGGCCAGCAGCTTGAGCCGGCCAGACTTCACCAGCGGCAGCGCGGCGGTGAGCTGGTCGAACATGAAGGGCACCAGGCCGGCGGCCACGTCGGTCATGGCCGGGGGCGTACCCTTGTAGGGCACGTGCGTCAGCTTCACGCCGATCAGGTCGGACAGCATCTCGCCCGCCAGGTGCGTGGAGGTGCCGGCGCCGGAGGAGGCGAAGGTGCGCTTGTCGGGGTCCTTCTTGATGAGCGCGATGAGTTCCTGCACCGAGTTCACGCCAAGCTGGGCGTTGACGATGAGCACGTTGGGCAGGCGCGCCACCAGGGTGATGGGCTCGAAGTCCTTCATCGGGTCGTAGGTCAGCTTCTTGTAGAGGCTGGCATTGATGGCGTGCGTGCTGATGGTGCCGCCGAACAGCGTGTAGCCGTCGGGCGTGGCCTTGGCCACGTAGGCGGCGCCGATACCGCCGGCCTGGCCGGGCTTGTTCTCCACCACCACGGATTGCTTGAGGCTCTCCTGCAGCTTATGGGCGATGGTGCGGCCCACGATGTCGGTGGAGCCGCCGGCAGTGAAGGGCACCACGTAGGTGATGGGCTTGGCGGTGGGCCATTCCTGGGCCTGGGCGCTGCCGATCAGCGGCAGCAGGGCGGCCAGCAGGGTGGCGGCGCGGCGGGTCAGTGGCATGGTGGTCTCCTGGGGTCTTGGGTGGGTGAATCGAGGCGGGTCAGCGTCCGCGGGCCTGGCGCCAGGCGGCGAAATCGGTGCGGCTTTGTTCGTCGGTGGGCGGGTACAGGCCCAGGACGGAGCGGCCTTCCATCACCTTTTCCTGCACGAAGTCTTCGAACACGGTCATCTCGGTGGCCTCGGCCGCGATCTCGTCGGCCAGGTGCGCGGGGATCACGATCACGCCCTCGGCATCGCCGACGACCACGTCGCCCGGGAACACGGGCGCGTCGCCGCAGCCGATGGGGCCGTTGATCTCGATGGCCTCGTGCAGCGTCAGGTTGGTGGGCGCGCTGGGGCGGCTGTGGTACGCGGGCATGGCGTATTTGGCGATGTCGGGGCTGTCGCGAAAGCCTCCGTCCGTCACCACGCCGGCCGCGCCGCGCTGCATCAGCCGCGCCACCAGGATGCCGCCGGCCGAGGCGGCGCGCGCGTCCTTGCGGCTGTCGATCACCATCACGGCGCCGGGCGGGCACCGCTCCACCGCCACGCGCTGCGGGTGGTCGCGGTTCTGGAACACGGCGATGCCGTTGCGGTCCTCGCGCGCCGGCATGTAGCGCAGCGTGAAGGCCTCGCCCACCATGTTGGGCAGGCCGGGGTTGAGCGGGCGCACGTCCTGAATCATTTGGCCGCGCAGGCCGCGCTTGAACAGCGCGGTGGCGAGCGTGGCGGTGCTGACCTTCATCAGCTGGTCGCGGGTGGTCGGGTTCATGGGGTCTCCTGTCAAAAAATGTCGGGCTCGGGCACGGGCGGGCCGAAGGTGGTTTCAAGAAAGTCGAAGTCGCAGCCCTCGTCGGCCTGCTTGATGTGGCGGCCGAACATCCAGCCGTAGCCGCGCTCGTAGCGCGCGGGCGGCGGCGTCCAGGCCTGGCGACGGGCGGCGAGTTCCTCGTCGCTCACTTCCAGATGGATCGTGCGCGCGGGCACATCCACGGTGATGCGGTCGCCGGTTTTGACCAGCGCCAGCGGGCCGCCGATGGCCGCTTCAGGCGAGCAATGCAGCAGGCAGCCGCCGTAGCTGGTGCCGCTCATGCGCGCGTCCGACAGGCGCAGCATGTCCTTGACGCCCAGCTTGAGCAGCTTGGTGGGGATCGGCAGCATGCCCCACTCGGGCATGCCGGCGCCCTTGGGGCCGGCGTTGCGCAGCACCAGGATGTCGTCGCCCGTCACATCCAGGTCGGGATCGTCCACCGCCTTCTTCAGGCTAGGGTAGTCGTCGTATACCAGCGCGCGGCCGGTGTGCCGCAGCAGATGCGGCGCGCAGGCGCTGGGCTTGATGACCACGCCGTCGGGCGCCAGGTTGCCCCGGAGCACGGCGAGGGCGCCTTCGGCGTAGATGGGGTTGTCCAGCGGACGGATCACGTCGTCGTGGTAGACCTCGGCGTCCGCGATGTTCTCGCCAATCGTCTTGCCGTTGACGGTCAGCGCCTCGGTCTTCAGGTGGCCACGGATACGCTCCAGCAGGGCGCGCAGGCCGCCAGCGTAGAAGAAATCCTCCATCAGGTAGGCGTCGCCGCTCGGCCGGATGTTGGCGATCACCGGCACGCGGCGGCTGAAGGCGTCGAAATCCTCCAGGCTCACCGGATGCCCGGCGCGGCGCGACATGGCGATCAGATGGATGATGGCGTTGGTCGAGCAGCCCATCGCCATGGCGCAGGCGATGCCGTTCTCGAAGTTGGCGCGCGTGAGCATGCGTGCGGGCGTGAGGTCTTCCCACACCATCTCGACGATGCGGCGACCGCACTCGGCGCTCATGCGGATGTGGTTGGCGTCGGCGGCGGGAATCGACGACGCGCCTGGCAGCGCCAGGCCCACGGCCTCGGCGATGCCCATCATGGTGGCGGCCGTGCCCATGGTCATGCAGGTGCCGTGGCTGCGGGCGATGCCGGCTTCCATCTCGCTCCAGGCCTGGTCGCTCAGGCGCCCGGCGCGCCGTTCGTCCCAGTACTTGAAGGCGTCCGAGCCCGAGCCCAGGACCTGGCCACGCCAGTTGCCGCGCAGCATGGGGCCGGCGGGCAGGTAGATGAAGGGCAGGCCCATGGATAGCGCGCCCATGGTCAGGCCGGGTGTGGTCTTGTCGCAGCCGCCCATCAGCACCGCGCCGTCCACCGGGTGGCTGCGCAGCAGCTCCTCCGTCTCCATCGCCAGGAAGTTGCGGTAGAGCATGGTGGTGGGCTTGACCATGCTCTCGGACAGCGAGATGGCCGGCAACTCCAGCGGAAATCCGCCCGCTTGCAGGATGCCGCGCTTGACGTCTTCGACGCGGTGCTTGAAGTGCGCGTGGCACTGGTTGGCATCGCTCCAGGTGTTGACGATGGCGATCACGGGCTTGCCCATCCAGTCGTCATGGCCATAGCCCATCTGCAGCACGCGCGAGCGGTGGCCGAAGGAGCGGAAGTCGTCAGGGGCAAACCAGCGTGCGCTGCGCAGGGAGTCGGGAGTTCGTCGTATCATGTAAAATATTAAAACACTAATACATTAGTGCGTCAATGGGAAAATGCCGTGTGCTCGAAAAAATCCGCCTCGATCGTCTGCGGCATGCCGCTCCCCAAGTCTTCGACAGGCTGCGCGATGCCATCGTGTCGCTGGAACTAGCGCCCGGTACGGTGCTCGCGCGCCATGTGCTGGCCGAGCAGTTCGGCATCAGCCAGACGCCCATCCGGGACGCGCTCATGCGGCTGGGCGAGGAGGGGCTGGTGGACATCTTTCCCCAGCACGCCACCGTCGTGAGCCGCATCGACGTGCCGGCGGCGCGCGAGGCGCATTTCCTGCGCCGTTCGATCGAACTGGAAATCGTGCGGGGGCTGGCGCGGCAGGTGCCCGAAGGGCTGATTGCCCGGCTGCAGGCGCAGATCGTGCTGCAAACCACGCTGGCCGAAGCGCAGAACTACCGCGACTTCGTGGCGGCCGACCAGGAATTCCACCGCCTCATGTACGAGGCGGCCGGTGTGCTGGGCCTGTGGAACCTGGTGTGGCGCATGTCGGGCCACGTCGACCGCCTGCGCCGGTTGCATCTGCCCACGGCCGGCAAGGCCGAAGCCGTCCTGCGCGGCCACCAGGCCATCGTGGAGGCCATCGCGCGCCAGGACTCGGAAGGCGCGCAGGCGACGCTGCGCGCGCACCTGTCGGGCACGCTGAGTGCGCTCGACGAGATCTGCGCGCGCTATCCCGAATACGTGACCACCTAAGGCCAGCCGCCGCGGCAGCCTTCTGGCCGATCGATCGGCGACAGGTGCCGATTAGCTCCTGAATAGATAGCTGCCTGCGCAGTATCCACACGGGATACAGGCCAATTTGGCTTGATTTTCTGGTGCGGATCAGTGCTCGTCCGGCGGTGGCGGCGCCACGCCCAACACCTTGTGCAGTTGCGTGCTGCTGGTGGTGTACTGGAAGAACACGTCCTTGCCCGGAAAGATGTGCGGCAGGGCGCCGTAGGCGGCCAGCGTGGCTTCGTGAAAGCCGCACAGGATGAGCTTCTTCTTGCCGGGGTAGGTGTTGATGTCGCCCACGGCGAAGATGCCCGGCTCGCTGGTGGCAAAGCGCTCGGTGTCCACCACGAGCTGCTTGCGCTCGATGGCGAGCTGCCAGTGGGCGATGGGGCCGAGCTTGGGGCTCATGCCGAAGAAGGCGAGCAGGGCATCCAACGCGACGCGGCGCGTGACGCCGTCGGGGCCGGTGACCAGGGCCGCCGTCATGCGGCCGGCTGCTTCCTCGAAGCCGGTGACCTGGCCCACCATGAACTGCATCTGCTGCGCCTCGCACAGCGCGCGCATGCGCGCCACCACCGCCGGCGCTGCCTGGAAGCCGTCGCGTCGGTGCAGCAGTACCACGCTGGCGGCGCGGTGCTCGGGGTGGGTGGCGAAGTGGATGGCCCAGTCCAGCGCCGAATCGCCGCCGCCGGCGACCAGCAGGTGCCGGCCGACCAGCCGCGCCGGGTCGTGCACGCGGTAGAAAAGCTGCGTGTCCTCGAACGCCTCGATGCCCGGCACCTTCAGCGGCCGGGGCTGGAAGGCGCCCACGCCGGCGGCGATGAACACCGCCTTGGCCAGCAGGCGCAGGCCGCGCGCGGTTTCGACGAGAAAGCGCCCATCGTCCTGGCGCTGCACCACGCTGACCTCGTGTCCCAGGTGGAAGGTGGGCGCGAAGGGGGCGATCTGCTTCATCAGCGCATCGACCAGCTCCTGCCCGCTGCACACGGGGATGGCGGGGATATCGTAGATGGGCTTGCCCGGGTACAGCTCGGCCGGCTGGCCGCCGACGTGGGGCAGGGCGTCGATGACGTGCGCCCGGACTTCGAGCAGGCCCAGCTCGAACACCTGGAACAGGCCCACCGGCCCGGCGCCGATGATGGCGGCGTCGGCTTCGATGGGCGGGGTGGCCGTCAACGCTTGAGTTCCGCCAGCTTGTCGGTGCGGTCCTTCCACTCGTCGGCGTCGGGCAGTGGGTCCTTGCGCTTGGTGATGGTCTTGTAGTTGGGCGAGCGGGCCAGCTCGGCGTTGATTTCCGTCATGTGCTGCTGGTCCCTGGGCACGTCTTCCTCGGCGTAGATGGCGTTGACGGGGCACTCGGGGATGCAGACGGCGCAGTCGATGCATTCATCGGGGTCGATGGTGAGGAAGTTGGGGCCTTCCTTGAAGCAGTCGACGGGGCAAACGTCCACGCAATCGGTGTATTTGCAGCGGATGCAGGCTTCGGTGACGACGTGGGTCATGTTGTGGGGTGCGGATTCGGGTGAGGGTGCGGCGTGGCGCCAGGGCGGCCCGCTCTCAGGGAAAGCCCGTAATTTTAGGGCTTGCGCGCCGCCCCCGCGGCCATCGCCTTGCTCGGCGTGCGGGGATCGGGGCGGACTTGATGCGCGTCAACGCACCAGCGCCGCTCCCGAGGTCTTGTGGCTGGCGGTGTCCACCAGGATCAGCGATCCCAGCACGCGGCTGCGTGTGAACGGGGCGGCCGGGATGGCCTCCTGCAGCAGCAGCTCGACGTGGCCGATGGCGTTGGGCTCCAGCTGCGTGGCTTCCTCGCTCGCCAGGGTGTGGATGTCCAGGCGCTCGACCACGCGGCGCACCTTGGCCTTGATCCAGCGGTGGCCGTGCAGCGCCCAGTACACGCGGCCGGCGACGAGGGGTTCGTCGTCCATCCAGGCGATGGTGGCCGACAGCTCGCGCGTGGTGGGCCAGGCAGGCGTGGCGGCGGGGGTGTCGAAGTCGTCCTCGGCCGCCGCGGACGGCGCGGGCGCGGCCACGATCCAGTCGCCGCGCGAGATGTCCACCTCGCGGTCCAGCACGATGCCGGCGCTGTGGCCGGCGGCGATGCCGCGCGGCACCCGCGCGTGGTCCAGCACCTGGGCCACCACGGCCTGCTGGCCGCCGGGCAGCACCTGCACCGGAGTGCCGGGCGCCACCTCACCGGCGGCCACGCGGCCCCAGAACACGCGGCGGCCCTGGCTGGTGTCGGATGACGATGAAAACTTCTCGACCCACTGCACCGGGAAGGCCAGCGGCAGCGCGCGCTCCGGCGGCGTGGCGGGCAGGGTCTCCAGCAATTGCAGCAGGCTCGGGCCGCTGTAGCCGGCCCAGTCGGGCTGCGCATCCACCACGTTCCAGCCCTTGAGGGCGGACACGGGAATCGTCGCCTCCACCACGATGCCGGCGGCGTGCGCGAAGGCGGCGAGCTGCTGGCGGATGTGGGCGAAGGCGAGCCGCGGGTCGTCCACCGCGTCGAGCTTGTTGACGGCGAACACCAGCGAGGGCACGCGCAGCAGGTGCGCCAGCAGGCTGTGGCGGCGCGTCTGCGGCAGCAGCTTGAGCCGCGCATCGCGCCAGTCGAGCTTGGTGGCGTCGACCAGCACCACGGCCACGTCGGCTTGCGAGGCGGCGGTGACCATGTTGCGCGTGTACTGCTCGTGGCCCGGCGCGTCGCCGATGATGAACTTGCGCGTCTCGGTGCTGAAGTAGCGGTAGGCCACGTCGATGGTGATGCCCTGCTCGCGCTCGGCCTGCAGGCCGTCGGTGAGCAGGGCCAGGTCGGCCTCGCCACCGCGCGTGACGCCGGCCAGGTGGTCGCGCAGCACGGCCTGGCTGTCCACCAGCAGGCGGCCGATCAGCGTGCTCTTGCCGTCGTCCACGCTGCCGCAGGTGATGAAGCGCAGGGCGGTGCGGGTGTCGCCCGGGGCACCGGTTTCAGTGCCAAAAGTGCCTTCAGCCCGCGTGCCTTCTGCGGTAGAAGCTATTGAATTGATAGTTTCCATGATCAGAAGTACCCGTCTTTCTTGCGCTTTTCCATCGACGCTTCGCTGGTCTTGTCGTCCATGCGGGTGGCGCCGCGCTCGCTCACGTCGGCGGCCAGGGTCTCGATGACGATCTCGGCCGGCGTGGCGGCGGGGCTTTCCACCGGGCAGGTGCAGGTGATGTCGCCAACAGTGCGAAAGCGCACGGTGCGCGTCTCGGCGGCCTCGCCCTCGCGCACGGGCGTGAGCGGGGTGACGGGCACCAGCAGGCCGCGGCGCTCGACCACCTCGCGCGGGTGGGCGTAGTAGAGGCTGGGCAGCTCGATGCGCTCGCGCTCGATGTACTGCCACACGTCCAGCTCGGTCCAGTTGCTGATGGGGAACACGCGGAAGTGTTCGCCGGGCGCCAGTCGCGTGTTGAACAGTGTCCACAGCTCGGGCCGCTGCGCCTTGGGCTGCCATTGGCCGAAGCTGTCGCGGTGGCTGAAGATGCGCTCCTTGGCGCGGGCCTTCTCCTCGTCGCGGCGGGCGCCGCCGATCAGCGCGTCGAAGCGGAACTCGTCGATGGCTTCCAGCAGCGTCACCGACTGGTGCACATTGCGCGACTCGCCGGGATGGGCCAGGCGCACGGTGCCGCGCGCCATCGAATCCTCGACGCTGCGCACGATGAGCTGGGCGCCCAGCTCCTGGGCGCGGAAGTCGCGGAAGTCGGTCACCTCGGGGAAGTTGTGGCCGGTGTCGATCATCAGCAGCGGGTACGGGATGCGCCCGCGGCCGAAGGCCTTCTCGGCGCAGCGCAGCATGACCAGCGAATCCTTGCCGCCCGAGAACAGCAGGGCGGGGCGCTCGAAGGCGGCGGCCACCTCGCGCAGGACGAAGATGGTTTCTTCTTCCAGCGCGTCGAGGTGGGCGTTGCTCAGGCGGGGAGCGTCGGCGGGCGCGGCCGATGCCAGCAGGGCGGGTTCGGTGAGCGCGTTCATGCGGCGATTCCTTCAGGGGTTTTCACGTGCAGGCCGCATTCCTTGGCCTGTTCATCCTCCCACCACCAGCGGCCGGCGCGGAAGTCCTCGCCGAGGGTGATGGCGCGGGTGCAGGGCGCGCAGCCGATGCTGGGGTAGAACTGGTCGTGCAGCGGGTTGTAGGGCACCTGGTGCCGGCCGATGTAGTGCCACACGTCGCCCCAGGTCCAATCGGCCAGGGGGTTGTACTTGAGGAGCCGCTTGCTCTCTTCCTCGGCGCGGTCGATCAGCGGCACCTCGGCGCGCGCGCCGGACTGCTCGCGCCGCAGGCCGGTGACCCAGCCGGCCTGGCCGTGCAGGGCACGCGCCAGCGGCTCCATCTTGCGCACGCCGCAGCAGGCCTTGCGCAGGTCGATGCTCTTGTACATGGCATCGCGGCCTTCGCGGGCGACGAACTGCACCACCGATTCCCGCACCGGCCGGTACACGGTCAGCGGCGCGTGTGGGTGGCGTGCCTGCTGCGCGGCGAGCTGGTCGAGCAGGGCCAGCGTCTCGGCGTGCAGCGCGCCGGTGTCGAGCACGAAGACGGGGACGGGCAGCGCGTGCTGGTTGATGAGGTGGGTGATGACCATGTCCTCGGCACCCAGGCTACTGGCCTGCGTCACCGGGCCAGTGGCGGCGGCCTTGAGCAGGGTCACCACGGTCTCGTGGAGCTTGGCCTCGAAGTTGGCGGAGGCGCGGGCGTGCAGATCGACGGCCGAGGCGGTGGGTACATCGGCGCCGGGAAGCATGCTGACGGCCGCGTTCAAGTCGTCCCCACGCTGCTCCCCCGCTGCGCGTGGTCCGCTGCCCCCCAGGGGGGCCTTCGCGCCTTCGGACGGTCGGGCGGCGCTCATGCCGCCTCCCGCACCGGCCCACGCGCGAAGTGCGGGCGCGGCTCCAGCACGTCGCCCTGGTAGAAGGCGGCGTAGCGGTCGAACTGGCGCTGGGCCGCGTCGGCGTTCACGCCCTCGGCCAGCACGGCGCTGGTGAAGCCGCTGCGCTGCATGTGCACCAGCAGGTCGATCAGCACGTCGCCGGTGGCCCGGATGTCGCCCTTGAAGCCGTGGCGGCGGCGCAGCAGCACGGCCTGGCTGTAGGCGCGGCCGTCGGTGAACTTGGGAAAGGCGAGTTCGATGCGATCGACGTCCTGCAACGCGCCGCCCGCCGCCAGGGCGGCCAGGTCGGCGTCGTTGTCGATTTTCAAGACTTTTTGGCTGTCAGTCGGCACCGGTTCTGAGCCATTAGCTATTATTTTCATAGTAATCTGATCTCTGGACGTCTTCAGGCCGCGGCTTCCGCGGCCGCGCGCGAGGCGCGGTGGCCGGGGTCGTGGCGCGCCGCGTTGGCCGCTTGCTTGAAGGGCTCGTGGCCGACGCGCCGCAACGTGTCGATGAAGTGTTCGGCGGCGCTCGTGCGCAGGTCGCGGTAGGTGGTCAGCACCGCTTCGACCACGTCCGGCACCTCGGCGGCCGAGAACGAGGGGCCGACCACCTTGCCGCCGATGGCTGGGCCCGACAGGTGGGTGCCGTCGGAGCCGCCCAGCGTGACCTGGTACCACTCCTTGCCGTCCTTGTCCACGCCCAGGATGCCGATGTGGCCGCTGTGGTGGTGGCCGCAGGAGTTGATGCAGCCGCTCATGTGCAGGTCGATGGGGCCGAGGTCGGTCACCTCGTCGATGTCCTGGAACAGCTCGGTCAGCGCGGCGGCGATGGGCAGCGAGCGCGCGTTGGCCAGCGAGCAGAAGTCGCCGCCCGGGCACACGATCATGTCGCTGATCAGGCCGATGTTGGGCTGGGCCAGGCCCAGGACGCGCGCTGCCTCGTACAGGGCGGGCAGGTCGCTCTCGAACACCCAGGGCAGCATCAGGTTCTGCTCGTGCGTCAGGCGCGCCTCGCCGGCGGAGAACTGGTCGGCCAGACGGGCCAGCGCGTCCAGGGTGTCTGCGTCGGCGTCGCCGGGCGCGAAGCCCACGCGCTTGAACGACAGGGTGACGGCGCGCAGATGCGGCTGGCGGTGGCCGCGCACGTTCTGTCGCAGCCAGCGCTGGTACATCTGGCCCTCGGTCTTGACGGTGGAGGGCAGGTTGGCGGCTTTCAGCTCGGGCACCACGAAGTTGGCGGTGACGCGGTTCAGCTCGGCCTGGGTGATGGTGTGCGGGGCGCCGTCCTGCTCGACGATGGCCTTGTATTCGGCCTCCACCGCGTCGATGAACTTCTGGCCCTCGGCCTTGACGAGGATCTTGATGCGCGCCTTCCACTTGTTGTCGCGCCGGCCGTAGCCGTTGTAGACGCGGATCACGGCCTCGATGTAGTTCAGCAGCTGGTCCCACGGCAGGAATTCGCGCACCACGCTGCCGATGACCGGCGTGCGGCCCATGCCACCGCCGACCTTGACGGTGAAGCCCACGGCGCCGTCGTCGGCGCGGCGCGCCTGCACGCCGATGTCGTACCAGCCGGTGGCGGCGCGGTCTTCTTCCGAGCCGTTGAAGGCGATCTTGAACTTGCGCGGCAGGAAGGTGAATTCGGGGTGCAGCGAGCTCCACTGGCGCGCGATCTCGGCGAACGGGCGCGTGTCGACGATCTCGTCCTGCGCAATGCCCTCGTAGGCCTCGCAGGTGATGTTGCGGATGTCGTTGCCGCTGGTCTGGATGCCGTGCATGTGCACGCTGGCCAGCAGGTCCATCACGTCGGCGGCCTGGGTGATGGGAATCCAGTTGAACTGGACGTTGGTGCGCGTGGTGAAGTGGCCGTAGCCGTACTTGAGCGGCGCCGCGGCCAGGGTCAGGCCCGGCTGGGCGGCCTGCAGCTCGTCCTGCGTGGCCTGCGCGTGGGCCAGCAGCTCGGGCGCCGGCTTGTCGTGGTCGCGGGCGATGCGCGCCAGCATGCGCAGCTGGGCGCTGCTGATCTCGCCATAGGGCACGGCGATGCGGGCCATGGGCGCGTAGCGCTGGATGTACCAGCCGTTCTGCAGGCGCAGGGGAAGAAGCTGCTCGTCGGTCAGCTCGCCGCGCTGCCAGCGCTCGAGCTGGTCGCGGAACTGCTGGGCGCGCAACTGGACGAATTGGCGGTCGAAGTCGGTGTATTGGTACATCGCGGCGTGAGAAGAAGTCCACGAAGCGGCCACGGGGCCACCTCAGATGGGCGCCAATGTACCGGCGTCTTATGTGGAATCAAACGAATACTTTGTTGTTGATATATGCCGATCCCGCATAAGCGGGTCGGCCGTGCGGCTGACGGGCTGAGCAGGCCGCGTCCCACAGGCGGGCGGTGACCTGCCGATTAAGGTGAAGCGTCGTCAACCCCATGAAATTCCCTCAGGAGAAAACCCATGAGCGTCGCCAAAGTCATCGAAATCAGCGCTTCCAGCACCGAGAGCTTCGAGGATGCCATCCTCGCCGGCGTGGGCCGCGCCACCGACACCATCGACAACGTGCGCGGCGCGTGGATCAAGGAGCAGAAGGTCGTCATCGAAGGCGGCCGGATCAAGGTGTACCGCGTGAACATGAGCGTGACCTTCGTGGTCGGCGAGGTGGACGAGTAAGGCTGGGCGCCGGACCGCCAAGAAGAAACCGGCCAGAAGGCCGGTTTCTCGTTGAGGCAACGGCGCGAGGGCTACAGCACCTCGCTGGCGAAATCCGCCAGCCGCGAGCGCTCGCCGCGCGCCAGGGTGATGTGCCCGCCGTGCGGCCAGCCCTTGAAGCGGTCCACCGCGAAGGTCAGGCCCGAGGAGCCCTCGGTGAGGTAGGGCGTGTCGATCTGCGCCAGGTTGCCCATGCAGATGATCTTGGTGCCCGGGCCGGCGCGGGTGATCAGGGTCTTCATCTGCTTGGGCGTGAGGTTCTGCGCCTCGTCGATGATGATCCACTTGTTCATGAAGGTGCGCCCGCGCATGAAGTTCATGCTTTTGATCTTGATGCGGCTGCGGATCAGCTCGTTGGTGGCCGCGCGTCCCCATTCGCCGGCATTGCCGCCGTCGCCCTTGGCCAGGAATTCGAGGTTGTCGTCCAGCGCGCCCATCCAGGGGCCCATCTTCTCCTCCTCGGTGCCGGGCAGGAAGCCGATGTCCTCGCCCACGCTGACGGTGGCGCGGGTCATGATGATCTCGGTGTAGCGGCGCTCGTCCAGCACCTGCGTCAGGCCCGAGGCCAGCGCCAGCAGCGTCTTGCCGGTGCCGGCCGTGCCGGCCAGGGTGACGAAGTCGATCTCCGGGTCCATCAGCAGGTTGAGGGCGAAGTTCTGCTCGCGGTTGCGCGCCGTCACGCCCCACACACCGTTCTTCAGGTGCGTGTAGTCCTTCAACGTGCGCAGCACCGCGGTCTTGTCGCGGATCTCGGTGACGCGGGCGTACAGGCTGGGCTCGCCGGGCGCCTCGAAGTAGACGAACTGGTTGATCTGCAGGCCGGCCACCACCGGGCCGCCGATGCGGTAGTAGGTGGCGCTGCCGCTCTGCCAGCTCTCGATGGTCTTGCTCT
>Ga0075163_10009199_pt1 | contig 12976 bp, 16 predicted proteins | sample JI1023141ADNA_FD_71478 | JGI IMG/M metagenome (GOLD analysis project Ga0075163, IMG submission 71478) | Wastewater effluent complex algal communities from Wisconsin, to seasonally profile nutrient transformation and Carbon sequestration -... | ecosystem: Engineered > WWTP > Effluent > Algae...
GGAAGCGGGTGACGATCCGGCGTGGCGACGACTGCGGCGACAACCGACGCATCTCCCTGGGATGCCGAGCCGGCGTGAAGTGGTCGCGTACTACCTGGCCAAGACGGGTCTTTCGGTTCCGATCAACAACAAAATGTATCTTCCGTCGCTGACACTGTTGTCGGAGGGCTATTTTTGGGGTGGGAGGTGTTGGGATTCTGTACCGATCGGTAGGAGAATCTGACCCCCCTTTAGGAGTCCTCCTAAGACCCCGAACGGAGCACCTTAGGGGGGCGTGAGAGGGCTTCGGGGGCGCTGTGATTGAGGGCTCTTTATCGGTCAATCTTCGATCAAGCTATGTCCCAGACTTTGCCGAAAAGACAGGCCCGGCACCGCTAGCGTCTAGCATACGACAATGTGACTACGAGTATCACAGGCGAGCACTGCGATCGGCACAAAGTCGTCGACCCCCACGATCGGCGCCGGATCTTGGGGCATCAAGACCTCACCCGCCCCGTAGTAACTGACCCGATAGAGTCCAGCACGGGGAACATGGGGAGGACGCCAAGGCCGGAGCCGCCAACTCGTACCCTTTGGATAGTACCGACGGACCCCCTGCTGCTATGGACAGTCCAGCCGATAGGTCAACGCCTCATCAGGCGCAAGGGACAGCAGCGCCAAGGCATCCAGCCGGTACACGCTCAGGTTGTGTGCGTTCTTGGCTGACGTTCCCTGCTTGGCATCCTTCCAAACTTGCTCCTTTTTGCCCTGAGCGGGCAGCGTGGCCGATTCCTTCGGTGACATAGTTCCCGTTTCTGCTGCGGTGCCGTCTGCGTGACGGAGTGTTCACCTGTGCCCATTCGGTAGCTCTCACGATCTTTGTCTCGGGAACGAGGTGCCGATCCTATTCGTCATCCGTTCGTGCGGGTACGGATAGGACACGCTCCGCAGTTACGCCACGCAGGACGCGAAACAGAACGCGGGCGGAGCCGATAACCTGACTATGAAGTGCATTGCCTGTCACCGTAGATCGATTCCTTCCAATGCCCGACTTGGAACCAAATATTGCAGCACGGCGTGTCGGGCGCTCGCCTACCGCAAGCGACATCAAGCGGAGCGGAGAGCAGCGGATTCGGAGCCTCTGGATGTCACGGATAGCGAGGACTTGAAAGCCGCAGCCGGCGTCACGAAAAAGCGATCGGGAAGGGTTCTCAAAGAGACCACATCCCCCGTCGCAAATGATGCGCGTGACAGCGGTCCAGATGCCGTGATGCGCCCGCGCCGTGTTTCGTTCGATGTCCAGTTACGGAATCAGCAGCCGGAAGGCGCGGCGGGCTATCGGTTGGTGCTTCCCGTTCGGAGTCCCGCAGACACTCCCAAGATCGCGCCGGTGCCTGATTCCCAAGGAGGTGTTCGATACTGGCGGCTCGATCCATTTGAGATTCCCGATGACATCCGCTTGCAAGAAGGGTTGTCCTATCGCGTGCTTTGGGTGGACGGCACGGGACAGCCACTTGCGCCCACGACTCCCTACGTTCCATCTCTGTACTTCTTCCTCGGGCCTTCCGACTCGGAACAGACGGAAAGAGATGCCGCCTATGCTGCCATTTTGCGTGACGTCCGCGATCCAGAGACGCGCAAGAAAGTTGAGGAGGAGATGGCGCGAAGTCGGCTCTATCTGCAACGGCAACGCGAACGGGAAGATCTCCAAGATCGGGCAGCAGCTCGAGCGGACCGGGAAAGCCAGATCGAGTCCAGGGAGACAGAGGAGCGGCGTCGCTGGGAACGAGAGGATCAAGCAGAACGTGAACGGGAAATGGAACGCGAACAGGAGAAGCAAGCGAAGGACAAGGCTGCCCGCGAGGCGAAGGACGAGCGCGAGATGTGGACGGCCTTCAAGGTGATGGGTGGCCTTGGGGTCGTAGCTGCGGTCGGATGGGGTCCATTCGTGCGGTTTCTTGACTCACTTCAGCAGCAACCCCCAGAGGTCAAGGCATCGATGGAACCGCTGCTCAAGCGCGTCGGCACGCTGTTGGAGACGCTGCCCAGTGAGCTGGCGAAGTTAAAGGCCGCGATATCGGACCCAGCTTCAGCGGCTACTACGCCAGAGGCACCAGCAACCATGAATGGCGGCTCGGATCGCGCTGCGGCTCAGACAACCGCAAAATCGGAAATGCCGAGTCGAACGCCCGAGACTATTGCTCAACAGACCGGGGACACGGGGCATGTAGGGAGTACGCGGGAATCTGTGACGACTGAACAGCAGCAGCCAACACAGCAGATGGGCAGCGGTCTGATGGAAGAAATACAGGAGGTAAATCCAGCGCAGTCGGATACAAACGCGGCGACGGGACAGATCGATTCGCGGTCTGTTGATGCAGATGAGAAGACTGTGCCTCAGATCCGTGCGAAAGCGATGACAGAGAAGCATGCTCGATCAAGTGGCAGTGCGGCTGACGGTAAGACCAGTAGTGCCATGTCAGACGGTCCTACGGACAAGAGAGAAAATCCGCTGGCCCGACTGAGCGCGGAACATGTAGAGAAGCTATGTGTAATCGTGCTTGACGTGGACTTGATGGCGCAGGCGCTTTACAAGTTGAACTGCGTACGTGCTCGAATGGCCGGGACACCAGAACCATCTGACCCAGGACTGGGGCTTCGCCATGAGGAGTGCAAGCTGATTCACGAGACGATAGCGACCCCGGATCACGTCGCCGCATTTTTGTATCTCTGGAAAACCTTCCAACAGGCGAAGGACGGAGGTGCAGAGGCGATGTTCGCGCTGCCGCCACCGCTCCCATCCCTCACCGCTCGCGATCGTGACTTTATGCGCCACGTCCTCGCGACGCCCGAGGAACGACGGTACCTACGATATCTGCATCAGCGTCGGGCGGCTCGACTCAATGGAAACAATCCGCCCCCAGCAGAACCGCTCCGACTCTCTCAACCGATGCAGAAGGGGATTCAACGGCTGGACCGCGATGAGCGGGCGCAGGTGTACCTGAGTTCTGGTGTCCTGTAAGCCTGATCGGGCGGGGTAATGGGTACGCGCCCTCCGCTATGGCTTAACCGTTGCGGGAAGCCAGCGAGAGGACAGACCGGAGAAGCCTGCACCGAGCAGAGCCAGGCAGGCAAGGCCGCCGAAGAACAGCGGTTTGGGGAGTGTTGGCCAGTAGGCTCCGACTCGGCCCGCGAGGTGATATCCAGCAGCGAGTGCCCCGAAGAACACCGCGACCATGATTCCGTGCCGCGCCGGCGATGCCAGAAGGCACAGCGAGAGTTGCAGAAGTGGAGCAACCAGGACTTCGCCAACGCCCAGCAGGACAAACGACAAAAGCAGCCACGCCGCGCTGGTCGGTTTACCTCCGGAAAGGTGAGCAGCCACGGCAAGCAGCGCCATAGACAGCGCGGTGCCGAGCATGCCGACGATCAGCTTCCGGGGAATCGTCCTCGTGAAGGACAGGCGCGAGAGCAGCGCTGCCAGTGGAGCCAACGCAAATACCAAGACTGCGGGTAGCGTCGCGAACACGGAAGCTGGGATTTCGATACCGAGCACGCCGCGTCGGGTGTGATCCCGCGCCCATAGCAACATGGTTCCGTCCGCTTGGCCAAAGCAGATGCTCCAGAGGATGAGCGCCGAGACGAGCAGCACCAATGGGACGCCGATCGCAAACGAGGGCACGCGTTCGCTGGGCAGTCGCTCGGATTTGTGACGCGCTGGCTCGGATCGGCTGAGGTCGCGGGTGAGCCGCTCGATCTGCCCCAGCTGCGGCACAACGAGCGCAAGCAGCAGCACCACCACGGCCATCGTCACCGCTGACCCTGCGAACGGACCTTGCCAGCCGAAGCGGGCGCGGAGCAGTGCAGCGGCGGACGGTGCCAGGCTTGCCCCTATGTTGAAGGCAACGTAAATCGAGCGGAACCCGTGCTCCTGCTTCGCCTCGCCGTCGCCAGTCAAGCGCGCAAACAGCGCAACGATGTTGGAGCGAAACAGCGCAGAGCCGAGGACAAGCACGCCCATCGGAACAAGCAGCGGCCCAGCGGGCAGCCGCGCCCACACGGTAAAGCCGACACACAGAAGAAACGCGCCCAGCGTCACCGACCAGCGAAAGCCGAGCCAGCGATCTGCGAGCCCCCCACCCACGAGAGGGCCGAGGTTACAGAGCGCATTGAAGGTGCTCACTCGTCGCAGCGCTTCGGCCTGCCCGACCGTTTCGCTCAGCAGCAGCACGAGAATCGCCGCCACCATGTAGAGCGCAAAGCCGGTCAGCGCCTCCACGAGCAGGAGCAAGCGCCGACAGCCTCGCCACGGAACCACGGGATCGAGCACCTCCGCCGGCTGACTCGCGTCTGGTTTGCTGCGGCGTCGTGGCCACCGCAGCCGCAGAAGGTTCGGCCAACGGAGCAGCGGCGGCGGTCGCTCGGGGCGGCTCAGTGTCAGAAATGGGGTTTCGATATGGGCAGTTCCATGCATGATGTCCTCGCTTGCAGCCGGGAGATGCTTGCCGGCGTTCCGACTGCGGCCAGTGGGGGGTGGGGCCGAAAGGCCTCGCTCCCTCGGTTGATGGGTTCGCTTGGGAAGCTATGAAAACTGTTTACAAAATGCAAAGTTTTGTGTCGTTTCCGTTAGTGAATGGATGAAGCTTTCTATGCCGTGCCTATTGTTGGCGGTTCTGCTACATGGAAGGCATGAGCCAAGCCAAGGACGCCGGGAAGCGCGTCACGACAGCCCGCGAGGCCCACGAACTCACCGCGACCGAGCTTTCGCGACGGGCCAATGTGTCCCGTGTGACCATCTCAGCCATCGAGGAAGGCCGAGCGCTGCCTCGCCTCGAAACCGTCGAGAGCATCGCTCACGCCCTGACTGTTTCCCCAGGCTGGGTCGGATTCGGCGAACCGCTGCTTGGCAGTATCCAGGCGCCTCATTTCGACGAGCTGACCTTGGCCGCGCAGCTTGAAGCGATCGCAAACTCCGTCGGGGGATTCGTCGACCAAAAGTTCCTGTACCTCGAAACCTCCGGCGCTGCGGCCTGGATGAAGCTGGAGTCCGTTCGGGAGTTCCCCGTGCTGCGTGAAGTCGCCGAGCTGGTCGCTCAGAGCACGCGCAAGGACGGAATCATCGAGCTGGTGAGCTTGGCGTCAGGCACCGCGCTGGCCGAGCTTCAGTTTTTGAATTACCTCAAAGAACGCTTTATGCTGAAGGCCGTGCTGATAGATATCAGCCATGTATTACTGCGGCGCGGCCATAACAACATCAAAAACGGACTTGGAAAACGTCTGCACAGTCTGCTCTCTATCCAAGGAAATATGGAGGAGCTGAATTGTTATCACGATAACCTGCGAATCGGGCTGCCGCCATCGCGCCGAGTTGTCTCGATGTTCGGCTACACCTTCAGCAACCTCGCCAACGAGATCCAGTTTCTGCAAAACGCCTTGCTGGGTTTCGAGCGCGGCGATTACTTCCTGCTGGAAGTCGCACTCCATGATCTGCCGCTTCCGCTGACCGAGAAGCTGATCCGTGAGTCCGACCCGACGCTGCGCGGCGGTCTCTTTGAAGAGTTCGATCCCCGCTCGATCGAGTTCTTCGCTGGGCCACTCCTCCGCAACCGACGAGGCGTGCGCGAGGTCAAGGTCTCGCGCACAGTCCAATTCCCGTCAGTCATCCCCAACAGCTACGCCGTCGGCCCGGTCGTCACCGCCTACGACAACGACGGCAAGCAAGCCGAGTTCCGCTTCGCCAAAGCCAACCGCTACCACCTCGAAAGCCTCATTGCCACCATCGAACGCGAAGGCTTCACCCTCATCAAGTCCTGGCGCTACGGCGAACGCCTCCCCTGCGCGGTCATCTTGTTTGAGATGAAGGGGAGAAGGTGAACATCTGCCCAGCGGCGTCTACTGAGCCTCCGCCGGTTCTTCGCGATCTAGCGTAGGTGGGGGAATAACAGCGACGACGGCGGAGTTGGGGCCAGTTTAGCGACCCGCTGTGTCACTGCGAGGACGGGCCAATAGGACAGCCTGCTAACCTGAGTCCACTACGAAACCAGCAGTTTGAGTAAGAAGCCTGGGGGCGACCGGAGAGCTTTTTTTCGGGCCGCCTGCGGATCGGAAAAAAGTCTCGCAGGGTAGCGGGGCCCCAGGCGGAACGTGCGGGTTTGAGACTGGACGGGGGATAGGCAGTCTGTCCTCGACGGACAGATGGCCACGCATCCGACCCACGCTGGATCGCGACGAGCCCAATGCACACGCTGCGCCAGCTTCCTGCGCCCGCGACAAGTTGAGTGCATATCTTTAATGCCGTATGAAGCGACCTGGCACGCTAACGGATTCAAAGGAATACGATCCCGATCCTGCGGAGATTGGTTTGTGGGTTTGGAGTCGTCGCGGACAGGCCTATCGGTTGGGGTCGCGTACCTCGCCCTGATCTGGGGGGAACAGGTGTAGCCACCGAGCTTGACAGTCAAAGTCGTGCGGGCGACCGCTCCCCTACTGGCAAGCCATCGCCACTGCCGACCGGGGCACAAAGACCAGTGCAGCCGCAATTGCTTTCGGTTCACTCGGCACCGCCACTATTGTCTCCAGAATCCCCCTGCCCGGGTTCCGGTAGCTCTGGCACGATGGTTTGCTCCAGGTGCCTCGGCGGCGGCGCTGGATAGAACAAGTATGTGATGCCCACGTTTTCCTGCTCAGTTTGCTGAAAGCTCGCAGCCCGAAACGACTTCCCTTGAATTTGGTGGTGAAACTTTAGCAAGTATCCAAGCCCTTTTGTCCCGGCCAAGCCATCGTCCACCCAGCCTGGGCGGATTTTCTGCGGAGGATCGGATGGGGCAGCTGCGTTTCCAGGGTAGATCCACACAAGCACATATGCCACGTCCAAGGGGATGAGCGGGATTTCGAGCGGATCGAGGCTGAAGTTTCCATGCGCAGGCCGCGTCCCGTTTCGACGCTGCATTCTGGGGACGGGGAGCACGCAGTTCAGCTCCTGACAGTAGAGGCGATAGCCGATTGCATCTGGCGGTCGGCAGGCCTTGATGGCCAATCCAAACTGCCGCGTTGCGGTTGGATGAGGGTCCGGTCGTCCTGCTTTCGGTCGCGTCTTGTCGCGTGGGTTTGCGTCCCGACAAGCCGGTGAATGGTATCGCTGGTTCCCTCGACTCGGGATGAACGGAAGGTTGCAGCCTACACACTGCCTCGGTTTCCGGTCCATTTGGTTCTATTCCCCCTTGTGCCAGTTTGTCCCGCCTGCTAGCGGAGTCAAAGCCCATCTTCCAAACCGACGGTGAATCCGGCGCTGGCGCGGACTACTGCGGGTTTTGCCCGATGAGCTCCATGCGATCCTCTGGCAATCCTCCGGCAATCCTCCGGCGATCCTCCGGCGATCCTCCGGCAATCCTCTCGCGATCTTCCTGCGAGCTTTGGACCATCATTTCCGCGACCGCTCGCCTTGTCAGCGACGGTAGACTCGACCCCTGCTCCGAAGATTCTGCCAGAAGTTTGATCGAAGATCGCAGGAAGATCGCAGGAAGATCGCAGGAAGATTGCAGGGAGAACGCGAGGAGAGCGCAGGGAGAGCGCAGGGAGAGCGCAGGGAGAGCGCAGGAGGATAGGAAAGAAGCAGGAACCAAGCTTGAAAGAAGGTTGCCCGAGACTCATGGGGAACTTCCGGTCGCTCTGACACTGCGGCGGCAGGGCTCTATTGACGATTGCCGGGCGGCAGGGTGACGTGCGCGTGCGCGGTTTGTGGCGTGGCGGCGGGCTAGGTTGCCGAGGAGAACGCCCGATCTAGAGCCGACGTTGCTGGAGCTGTCACCGATCGGAGCTTGGTATTACCGCCCAAGCTGTCTGGGGCTGGGCAACGGCTGTCGTCGCTAATTTCCGGCGAGGAAGGGCTGGCGGCTGCGCTTGTTTGTGCCGCCAGCGGTGCCGTGGGCGGGCTTGTACGACGTGGTGTTTTATGACGAACACGTCGAGATCGTGGCGGAAGCGTCGGGCGTGCCGGTTGTGCCACAGCAGCGCGCGCCGATCGGAGCTGGCGATCACAGTCGCGCACCGCCCCCAGATCGGAGACACAAGCAGAAACGCAGCGCCGAATAGCGGTAGAGTCGACCGGCGCGGAGCATCGGCACGGACGACGGGTAACCAGCCCCCAGCGACGACCCAGCACGCGAAAGGGTCGGCTAGATGGCCTATCAAGTCGGCAAGTACCGTCGCAGTCACAGCGCCCGTTGACCGACCAATGGACGATCGAGGTCAGGGAAACCGGGGGCGTACCCAGCCGAACCGCCGGAAGTCCCCAACCGCGCGCCGAGCCAGAAAGGGCACCGCTCGAAGTGGTCGCCCGATCCCGCGCAGCGTCCGACGACGTGCAGATGAAGAACGTGACGGACAGCCAACGGCACCGCCAGACGATGGCCTTGAGCCAGATCATGAAGAGGTAGACCGCGACCCACGCGATTGAGCTTGCCGCGCTCCGCCAAGAAGTCCGGACGGATGAGGTCGCACAACATCCAAGCGATCTGGCCCGGCCCAAGCTGCGCACAGCCAGCCAGAGCGCGATCTGGATGTCGATCGACATCATCAGCGCGGCAGGGCTGCGCTTGATTGCCTTGTGCGACCTGCCTACCAGCGATCAACCGCTGCGAGTCGTGGCAGCTCGCTTGGCAATGCCTACGCCGCGCCAGCTTCCCACGCCCGCGACAGGTCGAGCCGCACCGCTTGACCTACACCGCCCGCTGGAGTACGCAAAGCGTACGCGCAGCACCATGAGGGTGTTGGATGGCGAAGAAACGATCGTCTTTCGCCACTAGTTAAGGTGAGGGGAACCTGGTTCGGTGTCCTGCGAGAAAAGATCTACGGACGGCCTGTGCCATCGCCCAGTGATGGGTTTCCGTAGGCCGGCGCTACTCAGTGCGCTGAACCATGGCTCCGCCTCCGACAGCGGCAGCCTTTCTACCCCAAACTCTCGACGAACTACGAAAAACACTGACTTGACGCCAAATGAAATTGCTGCTACACTTGCCAAGCAAAATCTTAGTAGGTTTATCTACCTGTCCGTAGAAACGCCCGAGACGAGCCTGTAAACGCAATGTTCCTTGAAAGGAGAACGTAAGATGAGCAAAACGCGACGCGACTTGATTGTGGACGCTCTTGACAAGCTACATGAGGGTAAGTTTGTCAACCTGGACATGCCCGTACGGCAAGTTCTTGAGCCTATTCAGCAATCCATCAGAGGCGCAGCAGAGGGACAGACCGATATGCCTAATCTCCATATTTTATGCGTTGACGATTACGCGATAATCACGAAGTGAGCTATACATGGGACATGAGAGAGTGCCTGCTCCTGTCGCTATTTCTAAATAGATCCGACCGTACGTTGCCTGCACCATCGGATACTACCTGCAGCCACATCAAACGAATATAGTCTAGCTTGTTAGCATTTCTTCGGATGGAGGCCGCATGACTCCGAACTCATTCCAACTCGCCACAACTTCGGCATTGAAGCAACGCCTATTGATGTCTTTGGAGTGGTGTAGTAAGGGGCTCTACAATCCTCGGGTAATCGACTTCATGACTCGAAGGCAGGAGTCATCCGTTAGGCTGATCGACAAGTTTGCCATTGAAACATCCTTGTTCCTCGCCATCGCAACTCGAGTTGACGACCCAACATGCAGGGCAACAGCCACAGCAATGGGCCAGCGTTGTGCAGACCTTCTTTGGAACTCTGAGACTAGCGCGCTCCTAACACTGAGACCAGAGTTGGCAACGCCGTTCGGCCTAGCACATTCATTCTTGAATGAGATAGGTTTCTCAAATGCTTGCTTCCACCATCTGCTTGAGAAATTGTTCTTGTCCGGCGAGGTTGAAACAACAGAGCGCGCATCATACAGATCCATTGAAACACAATGGGTACGTCAGCGGCTAGGCTTTTCAATAAATTTCGATCCACAAAAGGCTGTCATGTTTAGTAATATTGCGGCCCACGGATCTGGTCTAAGACTTTCCGTGGTCGATCTATATTCGATCACGCATTCACTTATGTATTTGACGGACTTTGGACGCTGCGGCTTGCCCCCTAGCCTCGCACCCACTGGCGTCAGCAAGATGATCGATGCAGGCCTGTCGTGGTGCGTGCTCAGTGAAAATCTCGATGTAATGACCGAACTACTGCTTGCAAACATTGCCGGTCGACTGCCGATAAGAGCCAGCCATCTATTTGCTTGGCACATGCTATGTTCGGTGTGGGATAAGTCGGGATTCGTTGCGAGCAGGTCTTTCGAAGACCACGGCATCGCAAGCTCAGGCGATTCCATTAACGAGATGGAATTATTTCGACGTACGTATCATACAATGCATGTTCTTGGAATCCTATCTGCCGTTTGCCTGACAAGTGGAAACGACGGGGCTCTCTATTCGGGTGAGCTTGATAATTCTCAATCTCTCGGACTGTTAGCGGATTCTCTACAATATATTGCTACTAGACCTTCTCTGCGAGGGAAGCACACGCTATGCATTAACTGTGCCCCAACGGCCACGATCAGCGATACCGATTTGAGTGCGGCGATCGCTTCATCTGCGGCACTCTGGTCGTTCCGCGAGTGCGATTTCTTCTCACTTGCGACCCTCGCACGCTCGTGGATTAAGGCGAATGTGCCGTGCTCAGAGATTCTCGTCTCTACGGTAGGTAATTCGATTCTGCCGCTAGAAACGCTTGTAGCCGGCAACAAGTCCTTGAACGCATTGCTGGCGGAGTTTAGGGAGATCCGGGACATAATATCCCCAAGCTGGTCCAGCTAAGCCCGCCAGCGCAGCAGCCATCTACGATGACCTATTGAGAGCAGACGCGGGTGCCTGACAGCTTGCGCGGCGCTTTCAGTCCGTGCCCCACGCTACCGAGAGAAAGACCCATCTGGGGAACGGAAACAAGCCATTCCTCGACGGAGCTTGAGTTCACCGCGAGCGCCAGCACCTTGGCTACGCCGCATCCTCTGCAAGTAGACGGCTCAACGAGGCGACCAGATGCGAGTGGTCCAAGCTGGTCCATGGTCATGTCGGTGAACTGGCCCGTCCACGGCCCGAACCTACAATTTGCCCACTTCCTCACCACCAAGTCAACTCAGGCGCGACGGTGTGCCCTGTCCGAGCCGCAACAACCTTGACCCATCACAGACGCTAACGTAGGTTTCCTGTTCATAGACTCCGAAGCGATCCCTTGATCCTGACACCTGTTGGCCAGTCAGCCGTCCTTGCCCCTAAGAGGGGGAAAACCGAGGTAATCTAACATGCTAAAAACTGCTGTTCTCTTTCCGTTCGCTGGTCTGCTTGCGCTCTCCACCCTCTCGCTCTCTCCAGCATTGGCTCGTCCCAGAGCATGCCACGTTGTTTGCAAGGAGCCAGATTCCAAGGCCCATCATTATTGTGCATGTTGGGAGCGCGCTGGGACTCCTATGACAACATGCGGCTCATGGTGGAATGACGAGTGTGATCCTCCGGTGACAAAACGTCCCGGTAAGCCAGAAGAGGACGAATCCAGCGGCACATGGGGCATGTGTGTATTGAACGATGAAGCGGACATGTGCCAACAGAAGTCATCCCAAGACTACTGAGCTTGCAATCACGTCTGTGGCGGTGATAGACATTTGCGTCGGTGTTAGACTTGATAACTTAGGGCTGATGGAACCGGGTTTCGCTGGGTTAACCCCCACCCACTCCGAAAGCCCGCACGTTTTCGCGAGGCCATGCGAGACTCCTTCCGTTCCGCTAGCGGTCCGAAAAGGGCTCTCCGGTCGCCCTCACGCTTTCTGCCCAAGATGTGGGTTTCGGAATACTTCCCGGTGGGGCCCAGCTAGCTAGCGGTTACGGCGTGCTGAATGACGCGGGGCCCTGGGCGGACGGCTGCTGCTTGCCCTGAGCAAAATCAGGCACAGCACCGAGCTTGACATGGGCTTTGGCTAACCGTACATCCTCATATCCCTTACGCTTCGCCACTATTCTGTACATGTAACCGGCGTTGCTATGACCATTATTGAGTTCGATTACCTCAAACCCAGTTTCACCACGCTGAATATACACACCATTAGCTTCTCCTAGGAGTTGTACGAATACTTTGGCTGGGTGCTTTTTATCAATGGTGACCGTTTCAAGGAATGCTGGATCTACATCTACATGGGAATGGCCATTGCTCAGTTGTCCTTCGCCATAATCAGTAAACCAGACATCTGCGGCTTCTTCTGTGTAAAGTTCGGTTGCTCCCCGAGAAGTGGGAACAACTGCTGATTTTGTTCCACTTGCGGCGAACGGACCATCGCTGTAAACGCCGTACCCACCACCTGATACCCGTCCTTCGATGGCGTTACCGCGGTTGATAGATGAATACACCCCAATCCCGCCATAGAAATTTCTACTAACGGTGGTAACATTAAGGGCAGTTCCCAAGTATCCGCTCCCTTCATACTTCACGTTAACCACTGGCCAAACGGTGTCATCAAAGGTTGCTGTTGCAGCGTCCGCCGACATGGTCAACATTGTCCCAAGTATCACGATGGAAGCCACTGGCAGCAGTTTACCCAGCCTAAGCATCTTGGACATACGAACACTCCTGGTTGAACTTACCGATTGCATCGGGCACAACGCACCGACTGAGTTTCTGTATCAGAGCTACCTCAGGGATCAAGTTTTTGTCAGAGATGCGCCACCATCGCCCCTGCCGCTAGCCCGGTCGCAGTATGTATTGCCCCCCCGAGGGCAACCGCACTTGAATGGGGTGTATACTTCAAAGGGTACGTAATTAACTAATACAACGCCTGCCATCTGGAGGTAGACAAGGATGGCAGATAGAACCACAAGGGGCGTCGGATACATTCGCACAGGGTTGTCCACTCGCCCGCAGAGTGGAGCTGCGATACGCATATCAGCACAACTGGTAAATGCTTATTGCGAATTGCATCGCGTCTCGCTTGATGCGACCCTTCTTGATAAGGGCATGGTTACGCAGGGGGAGCAC
>Ga0075163_10009200_pt1 | contig 12973 bp, 12 predicted proteins | sample JI1023141ADNA_FD_71478 | JGI IMG/M metagenome (GOLD analysis project Ga0075163, IMG submission 71478) | Wastewater effluent complex algal communities from Wisconsin, to seasonally profile nutrient transformation and Carbon sequestration -... | ecosystem: Engineered > WWTP > Effluent > Algae...
CGTGCACACGCTGCGGCTGCACCACGGCGGGACGTTTCGCACGAGTCCCACGGCGAAGGCCTCACCGATTCGCGGCACGCAGCTGTTCACCGCCGATCCGCCGGGCTTCGTGTGGACGGGGCGCGTCGGGATGTTCCCCGGGCTGTGGTTCGACGCGCGCGACATGTCGATCGCCGGTGCGGGCAGCATGCGCGTGCTGATCGACGACGTCGTCCGCGTCGTCGACGCGCACGGGCCGCAGATCGACCAGGGGGCCTCGCTGCGCCTGCTCGCCGAGATGGTGTGGTACCCGACCTCGCTGTTCGACCCGCGGTGCGTGACCTGGTCGGCGATCGACGACACCCACGCACGCGCGACGCTGGCCACGGGCGATCAGGAGGTGTCCGGCGTCTTCGAGTTCGGCGCCGACGGCATGCCGGTGCAGATGACCGCCGAGCGGTTCACCGATCAGGGCGAGCTCCGGCCGTGGGACGGCACGTACGCGGATTGGCGCACGGTCTCGGGGATGCGCGTGCCGTTCGAGGCCTCGGTGACCTGGCAGCTCGCGTCGGGCCCGTGTACGTACGCGCACTGGCTGGTCGACTCGATGCAGTTCGACTAGCTCCAGGACCAGTCGCGAATCTCGGGTAGATCCTCGAAGTGCTCGACGACGTGCGCGGCGTGACGTGCCAGCATCGCCTCGCACAACGAGGTGAGCTGCATCGCGTCGTGCAGCGGGCGCCGGCTGCGGCGGATCGCATCCATCGCGATGTGATAGCGGCTGGTCTCGTTCAACACGACCATGTCGAACGGCGTGGTGGTGGTGCCCTCTTCCTTGTAGCCGCGAACGTGGAAGCGCGCCGCGTGCGGCCGAGCATGCAGCAGTTGATGGATCGCGCCGGCGTAGCCGTGAAACGAGAAGCAGACGTCGGTGTCGTAGGTGAACAGCTCGACGAACTCGGTCTCGGTCATGCCGTGCGGGTGCTCCCGGGGCGAGAACAGCCGCATCAGATCGACGACGTTGACGACGCGGAACCGCAGCTCGGGCGCATGCGCGCGGAGCCAGGCCGCGGCCGCCAGCGTCTCGAGCGTCGACGTGTCACCGGCACACGCCAGCACCACGTCGGGCTTGCCCTCGGTGCCGGCCCACTCCCAGCTCGACACACCGCGCTCGCAATGGGCGGCGGCCTCGGCGGGGGCGAGCCACTGCAGCTGCGGCTGCTTGTCGATGATCACCAGATTCACGTAGTTCGCGCTGCGCAGGCAGTGGTTCGCGACCGCGAGCAGGCAGTTCGCATCCGGCGGCAAGTAGACGCGCGCGATCGTGGCCTTCTTCGAGATGATCGTGTCCATGAAGCCGGGGCCTTGATGCGAGTACCCGTTGTGATCGTTGCGCCAGCAGGTCGACGTCAGCAGGATGTTGAGCGACGGCACCGGCACGCGCCACGGCAGCCGCTCGGTCATCGCGAGCCACTTCGCGTGCTGGGTCGTCATCGAGGCGACCACCATCGCGAACGCCTCGTACGTCGCGAACATCCCGTGGCGACCGGTGAGGACGTAGCCCTCGAGCCAGCCCTCGCAGGTGTGCTCGCTGAGCACCTCCATCACGCGACCGTCGGCCGACACGTGATCGTCGATCGCGAGCACCGGCTCCTGAAAGCATCGCGTCTCGACCTCGAACACCGCGCCGAGGCGATTGGAGTTGGTCTCGTCGGGGCAGAATAGGCGAAACGTCGTCGGGTTCGCGCGGTAGACGTCGCGCAGCAACGCCCCGAGGGCGCGGGTGGACTCCGCGCGGACCACGCCTGGCTTCGCGACCTCGAGCGCGTACGGCGCGAGATCGGGGACCTCGAGGAGCGTGTGCGTCCCGCCGCCGTTCGCGTGCGGGTTCGAGCCCATCCGACGTGCGCCGACGGGTGCCAGGGCGCGCAGCGGCGCGAGGAGCCGACCGCTGGTGTCGAACAGCTCCTCGGGGCGATAGCTGCGCATCCAGTGCTCGAGGGCGGCGAGCTGCTCGGGCTTCGTGCGCACGGCGGCGAGCGGCACCTGGTGCGCGCGAAACGTGCCCTCGACCGGGAGTCCGTCGACGACCTTCGGACCGGTCCAGCCCTTCGGGGTTCGCAACACGACGAGCGGCCAGCGCGGGGCTCCGCGCGCGCCACCCGTGCGAGCCGCGTGCTGGATCGAGCGGATCCGTTCGACGCAGGTATCGAGCGCCGAGGCGAGCGCGCGGTGCACCTGCATCGGCTCGTCGCCGGAGACGAACATCACCTCGTAGCCGTGCCCCGACAGCAGGCTCCGGATCGCCTCGTCGCTGGCACGCCCGAGCACCGTGGGGCCGGCGATCTTGTAGCCGTTGAGATGCAGCACCGGCAGCACCGCGCCGTCGCGCTTCGCGTTGAGGAACTGGATCCCCTTCCAGGAGCCCTCGAGCGGCGCGGTCTCCGCCTCGCCATCACCGACGACGGCGAGCGCCACGAGATCCGGGTTGTCGAACACGGCGCCGAAGGCATGCGTCAGCACGTAGCCGAGCTCGCCGCCCTCGTGGATCGATCCCGGCGTGGTCGGTCCGACGTGGCTCGGGATCCCGCCGGGAGTCGAGAACTGACGGAACAACCGCGTCATCCCCGCGACGTCTTCCGTGACCTCCGGATAGACCTCGGTGTACGAGCCCTCGAGGTAGACGTTGGCGAGCATCGCGGGTCCACCGTGACCGGGCCCCGCGAGATAGATGACGTCGAGATCGTGCGCGCGGATCAGCCGGTTGACGTGGGCGTAGAGCAGGCTCAGGCCCGGCGAGGTGCCCCAGTGTCCGAGCAAGCGCGGCTTGATGTCTGTCGCGCGCAGCGGCTCGCGGAGTAGTGGATTGGCTTGGAGATAGATCTGACCGACCGTCAGATAGTTCGCGGCGCGCCAGTAGGCGTCGATCGCGCGGAGCTCCTCGTCGGTCATCGGGCTAGGCATGCCCGGGCACCCTGCACGTTTCGTACACGGCACGGAAGCTGCTCCTCCTCGCGAGCATGACCACCATGACGCTCACCCGACCTCGAGCGGAGCATCTCGAGCGACACCGGAGCGGGCGCGGACGCTGGCTTCGCGCTGCCGTCCTCGGCTCGGACGACGCGATCGTCTCGACGGCGAGCCTGATGATCGGTGTCGCGGCCGCCTCGGCGTCGCAGAGCGCCATCCTGATCGCGGGAGTCGCCGGCCTGGTCGCGGGCTCGATGTCGATGGCGGTCGGCGAGTACGTGTCGGTGAGCTCCCAGCGCGACGCGGAGAAGGCCGACATCGATCGCGAGACTCGCGAGCTGGCGGCGCAGCCCGAGGTCGAGCTTGCCGAGCTCGCCACGATCTACGTCAAGCGAGGACTCGATCTCGAGCTCGCGACGAAGGTGGCGGAGCAACTGAGTGCGCACGACCGGCTCGGGGCACACATGCGCGACGAGCTCGGCATCGAGCAGAGCACCCTCGCACGCCCGCTGGAGGCGGCGTGGATCTCGGCGGCGAGCTTCGCGTTGTTCGCCGGGATCCCGATCGCCGGGCTGCTCGTCGCGCCTCGCGCGTGGGGCATCGCCGTGATCGCCGCCCTCTCGCTGATCAGCCTCGCCGTCCTCGGTACCCTCGGAGGTCATCTCGGCGGCGCGCCGCTCGGCCGCGCCTGCCTGCGCGTCACCGTCGGTGGAGCGCTGGCGATGGTGATGACCGCCGTCGTCGGTCGGTTGGTCGGGGTGGCGGTGTGAGGTCAGCCGCCTAGCTCGGCGATCCGGTGGCGCGCCTCGGCGAGCTCTCCGAGGAGCCGGAGGATGACCTCGATCCCGGACCAATCGATGTCGAGCTCGCGAACGAGGGTGCGCGCGATCAACACGCGATCGACATCGACCGTCACCGTGGTGGCGGCATGCTGTTCGATCTCTCCAAGCTCGAGGAGTCGATCGATCAGCTCGCGATCGCCTTCGACCAGATCGAGCAGATGCTGATAGGTCATCGTGCTCATAGCGACAGCTCCGTCCGCACCGGCGTGCTGTACGTGTCGGCGGCGGCACGGAGCGCAGCGGCCAGCGCCTCGTCGGCGCGGTCGGGCATCCGGACCTCCAGCACGGCCACCAGATCACCGACGCGGCTCTTGCGTGGGATGCCCTTGGCGCGCAGCCGCAGCTTCGCGCCGGTCTGCGTTCGCTCCGGGACCTTGAGCATGACGGGACCGGCGAACGTCGGGATCTCGATCGTCGCGCCGTTGTAGGCCTCGTCGAGCGTGACGGGCACGGTCAGGTAGAGGTCGTCTCCGTCGCGGCGCAAGCGGGGATGGGGTTTCACGTGCGTCTCGATCACGAGATCGCCTGCCGAGCCTCCCTGCGTGCCCGGGCCACCTTTTCCGGCGAGGCGGATCACCGAGCCGGTGTCGGCGCCCGGCGGGATCCGGACGCGCACCGCGCCGCGCCCCGGAAGGTCGAGCGAGACCTCGACGCCCTCGACGACCTGACGCAGGTCGAGCTCGACACTCGCGTGCAGGTCCTGGCCGCGGCCGCCTCGCGTCCGACCGAACAGATCGGAGAAGTCGAACTCGCGCGGCCCTTGCTCGAACTCGGCGGCGCGCTGCTGGCGGGTCGCCTCCCACTGCTTGTAGCGCCGCGCCTTGCCCGGATCGAAGCCGCTCGCCTGCGACTCCTCGCCGAACTCGTCGTACGCGGCGCGCTTCTTGGCATCGGACAGCACCTCGTACGCCGCGGCCACCTGCTTGAACTTGTCCTCGCTGGTGGAGTTGCCCGGGTTGACATCGGGGTGATGGCGGCGCGCGAGCTTGCGATACGACTTCCGGATCGCGTCGGCGCTCGCGGTCCGCTTCACCTCGAGGAGGTCGTACAGGCTCGGCGGCATCGCTCGGTGGCGGCTGCACCACTCATGCCGGGACGAGATCGAGCACGACGCGCGCGGGCACCTCGCCTCGCGCGAGCCGCTCGAACACCTGGTTGATCGCCGACAGCGGCTGGACCTCGATGTCTGCCTTGACCTTGCCGTCGACGGCGAACGCCAGCGCCTCGGCCATATCCTCGCGCGTGCCGACGAACGAGCCGCGGATGGTGATGCAGCTCGCCACCACGTCGAACAGCGGCACCGGGAACTCGCCCGGTGGCAGGCCGACGAGCACGCAGGTGCCGCGTTTGCGCGTCATCCCGACTCCCTGCTTGAAGGCCCCCAGCGACGTCGCGGTGATCAACACGCCGTGCGCACCGCCGCTGGTGGCCTTGATGACCGCGGCCACCGGATCCCCGGTCCTCGCGTTGACCACACTATCGGCGCCGAGCCGCGTCGCGTGCGCGAGCTTGCGATCGTCGACGTCGACGGCACACACCCGGAGCCCCATCGCCTTCGCGTACTGGATCCCGAGATGGCCGAGGCCGCCGACGCCGGAGATCGCGATCCACTCGCCGGGGCGCGCGCCCGTCACCTTGATGCCCTTGTACGTGGTGACCCCGGCGCAGATCAGCGGCGCGGCGTTTACCGGAGCGAGCCCCGGCGGAATGTGCGCGACGTAGTTGGGATCGGCGAGGATGTACTCGGCGAAGCCGCCGTTGCGCGTGTAGCCACCGAACTCGGCCTCGGCGCAGACGGTCTCCCACGCGCTGAGGCAGTGCTCGCAGTGGCCGCACGCGGAGTACAGCCACGGCACGCCGACGCGATCGCCCTCCTTCACCGCGGTCACGTTCGCGCCGACGGCGCTGACGCGCCCGATGCCTTCGTGGCCGGGAATGAACGGCAGCCGCGGCTTCACCGGCCAGTCGCCCTTCGCCGCGTGCAGATCCGTATGGCAGACCCCGCACGCCTCGGTCTTGACGACGATCTGTCCGGGCCCAGGTGTCGGGATCGCGACCTCGCGGATCACCAACGGCTGGCCGAGCTCTTCGACGAACGCGGCACGCATGCTGTCTCTCATCACGATCTCCTCTGCATCTTGGTAGGGCTGCGGTTCGTCACTGGCGGCTCAACCAAGGCCCGAGCTTGAGTGCGATGAAGACGGTCGCGATCGCGAGCAACGTCGCGAGGAGCGCGGGGTGGTTCATGACGGGACCGACAGCAAGCGCGGATCCAGGTCGCCGCCTTGCACCGTCGTCGTCTCGACGCGCGATCCCGGCGCGCGCGTGGGCCCGCGTGGAAGCGGGCACCTGTCGCCCGTTCGTCGCGCTCGGAGAGCGCATGCGCTGCGAGACGCGCGCGTTTCACCGTCGACGATTCGCGCAAGTCCTGCACGTCGCGAACACCTTTCGGCGCGTGCCGCAGCACGACCCGCGCGCGCATGCCGACGTGGAGGTTCGCGACCCTCACGCGGCGCAGCACGATCGTTGCACCCGCGCAGCGCATCATGAAGATCCGACCGCTGCACGACCGAGTCCTGGCCAAACGGGTTCCCGAGGTTGCCAAGACCTCCGGTGGCTTGTTCATTCCGGACAACGCGAAGGAGAAACCGCTCGAGGCCATCGTCATCGCCGTCGGAACCGGCAAGCGCCTCGACGACGGCAAGCTCCAGCTGCTCGAGCTCGTGCCCGGCGATCGGATCCTGATCGGCAAGTACACCGGCTCCGAAGTGAAGATCGACGGAGACGACCACATCATCCTCGGCGAAGACGATGTCCTCGCCGTTCTCGAATCCTGAGGTGCAATCATGGCTGCCAAAGAGATCCTGTTCGACACTGCCGCTCGCGAGAACATCGCCAACGGGCTCAACATCCTCGCCAACGCGGTGAAGGTCACCCTCGGACCGCGCGGGCGAAACGTCATCATCGAGAAGTCGTGGGGTGCCCCGACGATCACGAAGGACGGCGTCACCGTCGCGAAGGAGATCGAGCTCGAAGATCGCTTCGAGAACATGGGCGCGCAGATGGTCAAGGAGGTGGCCTCCAAGACCTCCGACCTCGCGGGCGACGGCACCACCACCGCCACGGTGCTCGCCCAGGCGATCTACATCGAGGGCATGAAGCTGGTCGCCGCCGCGGCGAACCCGATGGACATCAAGCGCGGGATCGACGCCGCGGTGATCGCCGTGGTCGACGAGCTCAAGAAGCTGTCGGTGCCGACCAAGGGCAAGAGCGAGATCGCGCAGGTGGGAATCATCAGCGCGAACGGCGACGAGACGATCGGCACGCTGATCGCCGAGGCGATGGCGAAGGTCGGCAAGGAGGGCGTGATCACCGTCGAGGAAGCGAAGACGATGGAGACCACGCTCGAGGTCGTCGAGGGCATGCAGTTCGATCGCGGCTACCTGTCCGCCTACTTCGTGACCGACTCGGAGCGAATGGAGGCCGTGCTCGACGACGCCTACATCCTGATCCACGAGAAGCGCCTGGGGAACATGAAGGAGCTGCTGCCGATCCTCGAGCTGGTCGCGAAGTCGGGCAAGCCCCTGCTGATCGTCGCCGAGGAGATCGAGGGCGAGGCGCTCGCGACGCTCGTCGTCAACAAGCTGCGCGGGACGCTGCAGATCTGCGCCGTCAAGGCGCCTGGCTTCGGCGATCGCCGCAAGGCGATGCTGCAGGACCTCGCCGCGGTGACCGGCGGCAAGGCCGTGACCGAGGACCTCGGAGAGTCGCTGGAGAAGATCACGCTCGCCGAGCTCGGGCGGGCGAAGAAGATCCGGATCGACAAGGACAACACGACGATCGTCGAGGGTGCCGGCGACAAGCCGACCATCGAGGCTCGCGTGAAGTCGATCCGTCGCGAGATCGAGGACACCACGTCGGAGTACGACCGGGAGAAGCTCCAGGAGCGGCTCGCGAAGCTGGTCGGAGGCGTCGCGGTGATCAGCGTCGGCGCGGCGACCGAGGTCGAGATGAAGGAGAAGAAGGCACGCGTCGAGGATGCGATGCACGCGACCCGCGCCGCCGTCGAGGAGGGCATCGTGCCCGGTGGAGGAGTCGCCCTGGTCCGCTGCGCGACCGCGCTCGACACGTTGAAGTTCGAGGACGATCGCCACTTCGGCGTCAACATCCTGCGGCGCGCGCTCGAGGAGCCGATGCGCCAGATCGCCTACAACAGCGGCGTCGAGGGCGCCGTCGTGGTTGCCAAGGTTCGTGAGGGCACGGGTGCGTACGGCTACAACGCGGCGACGGGCGTGTTCGAGGACCTCGTCAAGGCGGGCGTCATCGATCCGACCAAGGTCGTGCGCGTCGCGCTCCAGAACGCGGCCTCGGTCGCGTCGCTCATGCTGACCACCGAGGCGTTGATCGCCCAGCGTCCGAAACACGACACCACCACCGCCGACAGCCGAGGTGACTCGTGACGCAACCACGCACCACCCCCGTCGACGAGGCCCTGGACGCAGCCGCACAGGGCTTCGCCCCGACCTCCGACGACGGGGGCGAGCTCTCCGACGACGAAGCCGGGCGCGAGCGCGAGACCGACGTGATCGGCCGAGCGGCCGGGATCTCGATCCCGGATGGCAAGCCGCTCGGCGGCCCCGACGAGATCGAGCGGCGCGACGCACACCGCTGGGAGCTCGATCCCAGCTCGGCCGAACCGCCGCCCGACGTGCCGTAGTGGTCGGTCGAGCCCTCGAGGCGATGATCGCGGTGTTCCGCCGCGCACCGTTCTTCGGTGGCTACGTGCGACGCCGCGACCTCGACCGCGAGGCGCGTGACCGCTGGGACGACGACGGTGGCGCGTCCCGTCGCTAACGCACCTTGTTCTCGACGACCGTGAGCGCGGGGCCGGCGAGCGAGCTGATCGCGCGCGTTGCCTGCGGATCGCAGCGCAGCTTCTCCTCGAGCACCCCGGCGGTGATCGCGCGGATCACCGGTGCGGTCGCCGAGAACGCCGCGTCGGTGGGCCGGCAACCATCCATCGCGAGCTGCTCGAGGATCGGTGGCACCGTGACCCCGTAGGCCTTCGCGACCGCGATCGAGCCTCCCTTGTCCGCGCCGACCTTGCAGAGATCGCTGAACGCGAGGTGCCCGGCGCCGTGCACCACGCCGAGCCGCGAGGGCGCCGGCTGGGTCGCGAAGCGCTGCGCCAGATCCGGCGCGTACGCGATGCCGTCGTGGTCGCCGGCGAGCACCAGCCACGAGGCCGTGCCGTCGGGTTGCGCGAACCCCGCCATCGCGATGCGCACGCCGACCTCCGGGCGATCGACGACGCTGGTCGAAAACAGGCTGCCCAGCGAATGACCGACCAGCGCGCGCCCCGGGGCGAGCGACGGACGCACGAACGCCAGCGGATCCGCCGCGCCCGCCTTCGCGAGCAGATCCATCACCTGGTTCGCGGCGCCGAGGGGCGCCGATTGCTCCTCGCCGCCGAGCGCCGCCTTGAGTCCGACGCCCGGCAGATCGGGTGCGACCACGACAAAGCCACGGCTCGCCCAGTGCGTCGTCAGGAACGCGCTCTGCGCGCGAAACGACGCCGCGCCGTGCAGGAACACCACGACGGGATACGGACCGTGCGACGTATCGACCGGGAGATCGCGCGCGCACTCGCACTCGATCGACGAGGTCGCGGCATCGGGGATCTTCGCCGCCTCCGCGGGCGGCATCACCTCGCGCAGGTCGTAGCGCACCGGTGGCGCCGAGCTCCCCGCGCGCGCCGGATACCAGACCTCGAGCACCAGGTCGTCGGCCTTCACCGTCCGCACGCCGACGGCCCACGGTCCGCGCGCCGCGAGATCCGGAGGGCTCGCGAGCATCGAGCCCTGCCCGCACACGGCACCCGGGACGACGACCACGTCCGGGGCGCGCGGCGGCGCACTCGGGGTTCCGCACGCGACGAGCGTCGACAACAGGCATCGGCGAATCACCCAGGCACGATGCCACGCGGAGGTTCCGCCGGCGCGAATCCCTGCTATCGATCCGAGGTGTCCAGCACCGTGATCTGTCTGCACAGCGGAGGCTTCACGTCCCGGCAGTGGAAGCGCCTCGCGCAGACCCTCGCCCCCACCCATCACGTGATCACGCCCGATCTGATCGGCTACGGCGCGGAGCCCTGGCCGACGGGCGAGCCGTTCCACTACCAGCAGGATGTCGACGTCATCGTCGAGATCGTCCGCGCGCAGGTCGATCCGGTGCACCTGGTCGGGCATTCGTACGGTGGCTTCCTCGCGTGCCACATCGCGCGCGCGATCCCCGTGGCCTCGCTCGCGCTCTACGAACCGGTGACGTTCAGCGTGCTCGACCCCGCGCGCGACGCCGACGCGATCGCCGGCCTGCAGGGCCTGCGCACGACCTGGGAGCCCGACGAGTACGGCGTCGACGAGCCGTGGCTCGCGAGCTTCGTCGACTGGTGGAACGGCGCCGGCGCGTGGGCGGCGCTGCCACCCGAGACCAAGGGGGCGTTCCGCGCGGTCGGCTGGAAGGTGTTCCGCGAGGTCATCACGCTCGGCGGCGACACCACCGGCGCGGGCTTCGCGTCGATCGCCGTCCCCACGCTCGTGATGACCGGCGCGCGCTCGCCGCTCGGCGAGCAGCGGACCTGCGAGCGGCTCGCCGAGCTGTTGCCGCGCGGCGTGCTGAAGCGCTTCGAGGGCGTCGGCCACATGGCGCCGATCACGCATCAGGCGCTGATCGACGCCGCGATCGTGGAGCACGTATGCGCCTCGTGATCCTCGGGGCCGGCGCGATCGGTGGCGTGGTCGGTGGGCTGCTCGCACGCGCGAACCGCGACGTCCTGCTGCTCGCGCGCGGCGCGCACCTCGCCGCGATCCGCGAGCGCGGCCTGCGCGTCGAGGCGCCGGGCGAGACCTTCGTCGTTCATCCGCCGGTCGCGGAGCACGTCGCGGACTGGCGCCCCGGCGATCTCGTCGTGCTCGCCACCAAGACGCAGGACGCGGCCGCCGCGCTCCGGCAACTCGGTGCGCCGCCGGAGGTCCCGATCGCGTGCTTCACCAACGGCGTCGAGGCCGAGCGGATCGCGCTCCGCCACGCACGCGAGGTCTACGGCGCCTGCGTGATGATGCCGGCGACGTATCTCCAGCCCGGCATCGTGCAGGTGTGGGCGGCGCCGATCCCCGGCTTGATCGACATCGGTCGCTATCCCGACGGCCAGGGCGAGCACGTGGACGAGCTCGCCGGCGAGCTGATCGTCGCGGGGTTCTCCGTCGAGACCCGCACCAGCATCATGAAATGGAAGCGCGGCAAGCTGCTGTCGAACCTCGCGAACGGCGCCGAGGCGCTGTGTGGACCGGCGGCGCGCACGTCGGCGATCGCGGATCGCGCCCGGGCCGAGGCACGCGCGTGCTTCGCGGCGGCGAACCTATCGTGCTCGACGGAGGCCGAGGATGCCGCGCGTCGAGTGGGCTACGCCTCGAAGCCGATCGAAGGCGCGACGCGATCCGGGGGCTCGACCTGGCAGAGCCTCGCGCGCGGTGCGACGACGCTCGAGACCGACTATCTCAACGGCGAGATCGCGTTGCTCGGGCGGCTCAACCACGTGCCGACGCCGGTCAACGAGGCGCTGCAGCGGATCGCCGCCGAGGCCGCCACGGCAGGTCATGCACCTGGCTCGATGTCGCTCGACGAGCTCGCCGCCCGCGTGGAGCGAGACGGCGTCTGAGCGTTGGTTCGGCCATCGTTCACGCTCCTTGCCGCGCCCCGCTACGGCACGAGCGCGTGGAGCAAGCGCCGTAACAGCGGCGCCAGCAGCTCGCGCTCGGCGTTCGGCGTCGGGTTCACGATCTCGCCGATCTCGAGCCCGGTCAGCACCGCGAGCACCAGCGCGGCATCGGCCTCCGGCTTCTTCGAGCCGAGCGCCTTCATCCCCGCCGTGAAGTAGGCCATCGCCTTCGTCTCCCAGGCGTGGTGGATCGCGCGGAGCTGCGCGCGCCGACTGCCCTCGAGGTGCATCTCGAACTCGGCCACCACCGCCGCGGGCTCGTTGGTGAGGAGCTCCGCGAGCGCGTGGGCCCAGCCCGCCGCGGCGACCTCGGCCGACAGCTTGGCCGGCAGGATCGCGAACGCCGCGTCGTAGGCCGCCATCCGGCGCGCGGTGAGGTGGCGGAACGCTTCGAGCAGCAGATCGTCGCGCGACGCGAAGTAGTACGTGGTCGCGGCGAGCGGCACCTTCGCCAGCTTGGCCACCGCGCGATGGGTGACCGCGCCGGTGCCATCCCTTGCCACCACCGCGATCGCCGCGTCGAGGATCGCGGTGCGCCGCGCCCTGCCGCGGTCGGTCGCGATTCCGACCTTGATCTTCGTTCGCGCCATCTAGTACAGATGTACCACTTTATGGAACACCTGTACAAGATCGCGATCCTCCTGCTTCTGGCCAGCTGTTCCGACGCCCCGGAGGCCCCCACCGTCCCGGACGACCCGGAGTTTCCCGCGCCACCCGATGGCGAAGGCCTCCAGCTGGTCTCCGCCGTCCACGTCGAGCCCGGCGAGGAACAGCACGCGTGCCGGTACCTGGTGCTACCGGACAGCGCGCTCGAGATCGCGAAGCTCCAGCACCACTACACCGCCGGATCGCACCACATGCTGCTCTACCCGACGAACAAGCAGCCGTCGGAGGTCGACAACGGCGCCGTGTTCGATTGCCTGTCCGCCGGCGATCTCGGCGCGACCGGCGTGCTCTACGGCTCGAGCGTGCCCGACGGCGAGCTGCCCTATCCCGACGGCATCGCACTGAAGCTGGCGCCGCGCTCGGTCGTGCTGCTCGAGACCCACTACCTCAACCCCGCCGAGACCGCGCTCGATGCCGTCGCCCGCATCAACCTGTGGTTCACCACGACGCCGGCGACGATCGAGGCCGGCACGCTGTTCTTCCGTGACTGGGCGCTCTACCTGCCGCCCACCGGCGCCGTCGAGACGCGCGTCGCGATGCGCTGCCAGATCCCCGAGGACATCGAGCTGCTCTACGCCACCTCGCACATGCACAAGCGAGGCACCACGTTCGACTCCACCGTCGACGGCGAGTCGCTCCACGTCTCCGACAGCTGGGACTCGCCGACGCCCAGCGTGTTCTGGCCGCCGCGTCAGATCGCGGGAGGCTCGACGATCGAGTTCTCGTGCGGCTATCGCAA
>Ga0075163_10009201_pt1 | contig 12973 bp, 12 predicted proteins | sample JI1023141ADNA_FD_71478 | JGI IMG/M metagenome (GOLD analysis project Ga0075163, IMG submission 71478) | Wastewater effluent complex algal communities from Wisconsin, to seasonally profile nutrient transformation and Carbon sequestration -... | ecosystem: Engineered > WWTP > Effluent > Algae...
TTGACGTTGAGAAGAACATTGCTCATGCGAGACCTCGGCGTTGATCGAGCTCGCACCGAGGATCCGGCTCTGCCGGTCCTCTGGTGCAGCCCCCTAGAGGGGCAGCGGCGTCAGCCGCTTCGGGGGTGGGTCAGCTCTGGCAGTCCGCCGGTGCACGACGGGCAATCTTCTTCTCGTTCGCGTACTTCTCGGACGAGGCCTTCACGAGCGGCTTGATCAGCGAATCGTCAGCCTCGTACCAGTCGGAGCTGAAGGCCCACTTCGAGCCGTCCCAGGTGTGGATGCGTGCCCAGGACGAGCCGAGGTGGTCGGCGCAGCTCGTGGACACCGGGCGCATCACGCCGGCAAAACCGAGCGCGTCGAGCTTCTTCTGGTCGAGTGCCAGGTTTTCGAAGCCCCAGCGGGCCTGCTCTGCGGTGATGACCTTGCCTTTCGCGAAGCGCTCCTGGGCGCGCCTGACGCCTTCGACGGCCAGCATCGACGCGATCATCCCGCGCATGTACAGCACCTGGCCCACCTCCTCCTTCGGGCCGGTGCCCTGACCCTTGCCATGCACTTCCTTCAGGATGTCCTGGACGATCTTGGCGTTCGGCTCGGCACCGTGCTGCATCGCCAAAGCGTTGTAGCCCTTGGCGCCTGCACCCACGTCCTTCACGTCCGGCTCGGCGCCGGACCACCACACACCGTACATCTTCTCGCGCGGGTAGCCGGTGGCCACGGCTTCCTTCAGCGCGGCGGAGTTCATCACGCCCCAGCCCCAGAGCAGCACGTAGTCGGGGCGACTCTGCCGCACCTGCAGCCAGGTGGCCTTCTGCTCGACCCCTGGAGCCGTCACCGGGAGCAACTGCAACTCGAAGCCGTTGTGCTTGGCGCGTTCCTGCAGCAACGGAATCGGCTCCTTGCCGTAGGGGCTGTCGTGGTAGACCAGCGCGATCTTCTTGCCCTTGAGCTTGTCGGCGCCGCCTTCCTTCTTGGCCAGGTGCTGGATCAGGATGTCGGCACCGGTCCAGTAGGTGCCCAGCAGCGGAAAGTTCCACTTGAAGGCCATGCCGTCCACGGTGTCGGCACGACCATAGCCAGAGGTGATCAGGGGAATCTTGTCACCCGGTGCCTTGTCGGTGAGCGCGAAGGTGATGCCGGTGGACAGCGGCTGGAACACGGTCGCCCCGCCGTTCTTGCCCTTCAGCCGCTCGTAGCACTCGACACCCTTGTCGGTGGCGTAGCCCGTCTCGCACTCCTCGTAGGAGATCTTGACGCCATTGATGCCGCCCTTGGCGTTGATGTACTTCAGGTAGTCGACGTAGCCGTTGGCGAAGGGCACGCCATTGGGGGCGTAGGCGCCGGTGCGATACACCAGCACCGGGAAGAACTGCTCCTTCGCCTGCGCAAACGCGGCCGGCGAGGTCAGGGCCGTGCTCAGGCCGGCGAACGCGATCGCGGCAGCGAGGGCAAGAGACTTCAGTTTCATGTCTACCTCCAGGGAGAGTTAACGATGCACCTGTCGGTGCGGCAAAGCATCGCCGGCTGGCGAACGCGATTCGGATGGCTCAATGCGGGAAGGGCCAAAGACGCAACTTCTCCTTGCCCATCGACCACAGGCGGGCGATGCCGTGGGGTTCGACGATCAGGAAGAAGACGATCAGTCCGCCGAACACCATGAAGGTCAGGTGCGAGGCCAGGGCCGTGTTCAGGCCGACCGCTACAGTGAGGTTGTCCAGCGCGATCGGAAGGATCACGATGAAGGCGGCGCCGAAGAAGCTTCCCATGATCGACCCGAGCCCGCCGATGATGACCATGAAGAGCAGCTGGAACGAACGGTCGATGTTGAAGGCGGCAGGCTCCCACGAGCCCAGGTGCACGAAGCCCCACAGCGCGCCGGCCACGCCGACGATGAAGGAACTGACGGCAAAGGCGGTGAGCTTGGCGTACACGGGTCGGATGCCGATGACGGCTGCGGCGACGTCCATGTCGCGGATGGCCATCCATTCGCGCCCGATGTGGCTGCGGACCAGGTTCTTCGCCAGAAGTCCGAACACCGCCAGGAACATCAGGCAGAACAGGTACTTCTCGGCTGGGGTGTCGATGGTCCAGCCGGCGACCTGCAGGCTGGACACGCTGACCGAGCCCGACGACGAGTCGTTGGTGAACCACTTGATGCGAAGGAAGGCCCAGTCGGTGAAGAACTGCGCAGCGAGCGTGGCCACTGCCAGGTACAGGCCCTTGATGCGCAACGAAGGGATGCCGAACAGCACGCCGACCACCGTCGCACAGGCGCCGCCCAGCAGGATGGCCACCACCACCGGGAAGCCGTCGATGCGGACGAAGAAGTTGTAGGCCGCGTAGGCACCTACGGCCATGAAGCCGCCCGTGCCGAGCGAGATCTGGCCGCAGTAGCCCACCAGGATGTTCAGGCCGAGCGCGGCCAGCGACAGGATCAGGAACGGAATCAGGATGGCGCGGAACAGGTACTCGGGCGCCACGAGCGGCACCACGACGAACGCCACGACCAGCATGGCCACGATGAGGACCCGGTCCTGGATGATCGGGAAGATCTGCTGGTCGGCTGCGTAGCTGGTCTTGAACTGGCCGTTTTCGCGATAGAGCATCTTGTTCTCCTGTCGACGCTCAGACGCGATCGATGATCTTTTCGCCGAACAGGCCCTGCGGTCGCACCAGCAGGAAGACCAGCGCCAGCACATAGGCGAACCAGATCTCGATGCCGCCCCCGAAGTAGGGCCCGATGAAGACCTCGGAGAGCTTTTCTCCGACGCCGATGATCAAGCCGCCGATGATGGCGCCAGGCACCGAGGTCAGGCCCCCGAGGATCACCACCGGCAGCGCCTTCAGCGCGACCAGCGACAACGAGAACTGCACCCCGAGCTTGCTGCCCCAGATCATGCCGGCCACCAGCGCCACGAAGCCGGCCACCGACCAGACGATGACCCAGATGCGCTTGAGCGGGATGCCGATCGACTGCGCGGCCTGGTGGTCGTCCGCCACGGCCCGCAATGCGCGACCGGTCGAGGTGTACTGGAAGAATGCGGCCAGAACCGCGACCAGTGCTGCTGCGATCAGCGCGGCCACCAGGTCTTCCTGGCTGACCAGGATGCCGCCCTGGAACACGCTCTCCAGCAGGAACACCGGGTCCTTCGGCAGGCCGAGGTCGATCTTGTAGATGTCCGACCCGAACACCGTCTGGCCGAAGCCGTCGAGAAAGTAGGTGATGCCCAGCGTGGCCATCAGCAGCGTGATGCCCTCCTGGTTGACCAGTTTGCCCAGCACCAGACGCTCGATCAGCCAGGCCGACGCGATCATCACCACCATCGCCGCGGCGAAGCCCAGCAGGTTGGCCACCAGCTTGCTTTCGGTGCCCAGCAACGCCGGGATCCACTCCGAGAATCGGGCCATGGCCAGAGCGGCGAACAACACCATCGCTCCCTGCGCGAAGTTGAAGACGCCGCTGGCCTTGAAGATCAGCACGAAGCCCAGCGCCACCAGCGCGTACAGCATGCCCGTCATCAGGCCGCCGATCAGTGTCTCGAGGAAGAAGGCCATGGAGGGTCTCTAGTGGGAGGTGCCGAGGTAGGCCGAGATGACTTCGGGATTGGCGCGCACTTCATCCGGCGTGCCATCGCCGATCTTCTTGCCGTAGTCGAGCACCACCACGCGGTCGGAGATGTCCATCACGACGCCCATGTCGTGCTCGATCAGCACGATGGTCGTGCCGAACTCGTCGTTGACGTCGAGCACGAAGCGGCACATGTCCTGCTTCTCCTCGACGTTCATGCCGGCCATCGGTTCGTCCAGCAGCAGCACCTGCGGTTCCATGGCCAGCGCCCGGCCCAGGTCCACACGCTTCTGCAGGCCGTAGGGCAGCCTGCCGACCGGAGTCTTGCGGTAGGCCTGGATCTCGAGGAAGTCGATGATGCGTTCGACGAAGGCGCGATGCTCGACCTCCTCGCGCCGCGCAGCGCCCAGGTGCAGCGCCTGCTGGAAGATGTTGGTCTTCATCTTCAGATTGCGCCCTGACATGATGTTGTCGATGACGTTCATGCCCTTGAAGAGCGCCAGGTTCTGGAAGGTGCGCGCCACGCCCATCTCGGCGACCTGCCGTGAGTTCATGTGCGAGAAGGTCTTGCCGCGGAAAGAGATCTGCCCTTCCTGCGGGGCGTAGACGCCGTTGATGCAGTTGAGCATCGAGCTCTTGCCGGCACCGTTGGGGCCGATGATGGCCCGGATCTCGTGCTCGCGGACGTCGAAGCTGATGTCCGTCAGTGCCTTCACGCCGCCGAAGCGAAGGCTGATGTTTCGCACGTCGAGGATGACCTCGCCGATCTTGCGTTGCGACATGTTCACGCCGCCTTTCGCAGGGCCGGGAAGATCTTCGCGTCGATGACCTTCAGGGTCGCCGAGACGCTGCCGCTGCGGCCGTCTTCGAACTTCACCGCGGTCTCGATGAACTGCTCGGCCTTGCCGCCGTACATCGCGTCGACCAGGGCCTGGTACTTCTCGCCGATGTAGCCACGCCGGACCTTTCGGGTGCGTGTCAGCTCACCGTCGTCGGCGTCGAGTTCCTTGTGCAGGACCATGAAGCGGCTGATCTGGCTGCCGGCCAGCAGGGCATCCTGGGCCAGGTCGGCGTTGACCTTCTCGACGCATTCGCGGATCAGTTCCAGCACCTGCGGCTTGGCCGCCAGGTCGGTGTAGCCGGCATAGGGCAGGTTGCGACGCTCGGCCCAGTTGCCGATCGCCTCGAAGTCGATGTTGACGAAGGCACAGACCTTTTCGCGCTTGTCGCCGAAGGCCACAGCCTCCTTGACGTAGGGGAAGAACTTCAGCTTGTTCTCCACGTACTTGGGCGCAAACATGGCACCGTCGTTGGCGCCGCCCATCAGCCGGCCGACGTCCTTGGCGCGGTCGATGATCTTCAGGTGCCCGCCGGCGTCGAGGAAGCCGGCGTCGCCGGTGTGGTACCAGCCGTCGGCCGTCAGCACCTCGGCGGTGGCGGCCGGGTTCTTGTAGTACTCCTTCAGCAGTCCGGGAGATTTCACCAGGATCTCGCCGCTCTCGGCCAGGCGGATCTCGACCCCATCGATGGGCACGCCGACCGTGTCGGCCTTGGCTTCGTGATCGGGCTGCAGGCAGACGAAAACGGCGGTCTCGGTCGAACCGTAGAGCTGCTTGAGGTTGACGCCGATGGAGCGGTAGAACGTGAACAGGTCCGGGCCGATGGCCTCGCCGGCCGTGTAGGCCACCCGCACGCGCGACAAGCCCAGCGAATTTCGCAGGGGCCCGTAGACGAACAGGTTGCCGAGCGCGTACTGCAGACGGTCCAGCAGGCCCACCGACTTGCCGTCCATGCGCTGAGGTCCGACGCGACGGGCCACCTCCATGAAGTGGTGGAAGAGGTGTCGCTTGACGGCGCTGGCGTCTTCCATGCGGATCATCACGCTGGTCAGCAGACCCTCGAACACACGCGGCGGGGCGAAGTAGTAGGTCGGCCCGATCTCCTTCAGGTCGATCATCACCGTGGCAGCCGACTCGGGGCAGTTCACCACGTAGCCGCAGACCAGCCATTGCGCATAGCTGAAGATGTTCTGCCCGATCCAGGCCGGCGGCAGGTACGCCAGCACTTCCTCCGACGACGACAGCCGATCGAACTTGCGACCGGCGCCGGCGCGGTCGAGCAGCGTGAAATGGGTGTGAACCACACCCTTCGGGTTGCCCGTGGTCCCCGACGTGAAGAACATCGCGGCCACGTCGTCGGGTGAAGCCTTGGCCACCTCGGCGTCGAAGAAGGCGGGGTTCTGGCGGTCGAACGCCGCGCCGGCCTCGATCAGCGCGTCCATCGACTCGAGCCCGGCATCGCCGTAGTTGCGCAGGCCGCGGGGGTCGTCGAACCAGATTCGGTCGAGCTGCGGGCAGGCGTCGCGCAGTTCGAGCATCTTGTCGACCTGCTCCTGGTCTTCGACGATGGCGCAGCGCACCTCGGCGTTGTTGACCGGGAATGCGTATTCGGTGACCGCGGCGTCCTGGTAGAGCGGCACCGGCACTGCGCCGAGCGACTGGATGGCCAGCATCGACGCGTACAGACGCGGGCGGTTCTCACCGACCACCACGACATGGTCGTTGCGCCCGACGCCGCGGGCTGCGAGCCCGCAGGCCAACTGTCTGACCAAGGCGGCCACGCTGGCCCACGACACGGCTTGCCAGATGCCGTATTCCTTCTCACGCAGCGCGGGCGCGTCTGGCCGCTGCCTTGCGTGTTCGAGCATCAGGCGGGGAAAGGTCGTCTGCACCGTGTGTCTCCATCGCGGATCGGGCTGAGCGCGGCCGCTGTCCCACCTGCAATCTGGCGGGTGGGCGGCATGTTCTAGGTTCGATTGTGTTGAAAGGTTTGACGCCAAGTTGTCGTTGTGACGACAATCCTAGGGTCCTCCCGAAGAGGCCTTTCCCCGATGCCGTCGAGCGCTTTCCCGTCAGCTTCGCATGCAACCGCGGTCCAGACTTCGCGCTCCAGGGCCATCACGGCCCAGGAACTGCAGGGCATCCCGTGGCTCTGCACGCTGGATTCGGATGAGCGTTCGCGTGTCGAGTCCGACCTGCGGGTGGTCGTGGTCAAGCCTGGCGAACTGGTGTGTCGCGTCGGCCGGCCTGTCACCTACTGGTTCGGCGTGCTGGACGGACTGCTGAAGATGAGCAACGACTCGGCGCGAGGCATGCCGATCACCTTCACCGGCATGCCGCCGGGTGGCTGGTTCGGTGAGGGCACGGTGCTCAAGCGCGAGACCTATCGCTACAACATCCAGGCCTTGCGGCGCAGCGTCGTGGCCGGCATCACCGCCGAGACCTTTCACTGGCTGCTGGACCGCAGCATCGGTTTCAACCGCTTCGTGATGATGCAGTTGAACGAGCGCCTGGGCCAGTTCATCGGCGCACGCGAGATCGATCGCCTGTCGGACGCCGACGAGCGTGTCGCACGCAGCCTGGCCGCACTCTTCCACCCTGTGCTGTACCCGGGCGTGGGCAAGATGCTGCGCATCACCCAGCAGGAGCTGGGCTACCTGGTCGGGTTGTCGCGGCAGCGGGTCAACGAGGCGCTGCACATGATGCAGGCCCACGGTGTCATCCGCATCGAGTACGGAGGCGTTCGAGTGCTCGACCTCGATCGCCTTCGGAGCTATCGCCCGGGCGAATAGCGCCCCGGACCGAACTGCATCCTCAGGGCGCCAGTGCGGCGCGTGCCGCCGACAAGGTGTCGGCGATGTCCTGCTCGGAGTGCGCGGCACTGACGAACCCTGCCTCGTACAGGGCTGGTGCCAGGTAGACGCCACGATCCAGCATCGCGTGGAAGAAGCGGTTGAAGCGCTCCTTGTCGGTGGCCATCACGACACCGTAGTTCTGCGGCAGCGCGTCGGCGAAGAAGAAGCCGAACATGCCACCTTCACAGTCTCCGACCAGCGGCACGCCGCACTCGCGGGCAACCTGCTGCAGGCCGGCGACCAGTGCCGACGTGCGCGCGCCGAGCGCTTCATAGAAGCCGGGCCTAGAGATTTCGCGCAGCGTGGCCAGGCCGCAGGCCGTGGCCACCGGGTTGCCGCTGAGGGTGCCGGCCTGGTACACCGGCCCCAGCGGGGCCAGTTGGGCCATGACGTCGCGGCTGCCTCCAAAGGCCGCCAGCGGCATGCCGCCGCCGATGACCTTGCCGAAGACGCTCATGTCGGGCCTGAAGCCGGGGATGAGCCTGGCATAGACACTCTGCGCGCCACCGAGGGCGACGCGGAAGCCCGTCATCACCTCGTCGAAGACCAGCAGCGCGCCATGCTGGCTGCACAGAGCGCGCAGCCGCGTCATGAACGGCACGCTGGCGCGAACGAAGTTCATGTTGCCGGCGATCGCCTCGATCATCACGCAGGCGATATCGGCGCCGTGCTGGTCGAAGGCCGCTTCGAGCTGGGTCACGTTGTTGTATTCGAGCACCAGGGTGTGCTGAACCACTTCCGGTGGCACCCCCGCACTCGTCGGGTGCCCGAAGGTCGCCAGCCCGGAGCCGGCCTTGACCAGCAGCGCATCGGCGTGCCCGTGGTAGCAGCCTTCGAACTTGATGATCTTGGACCGCCCGGTCGCCCCGCGGGCCAGGCGCAGCGCGCTCATCGCCGCCTCGGTACCGCTGCTGACCAGGCGCACCTGGTCGACACTGGGAACCTGGGCAATGATCGCCTCGGCGAGCTCGGCCTCGGCCTCGGTCGGGGCGCCGAAACTCAGCCCGTCGCGCGCCGCCCGGGTGACCGCATCGAGTACCGCCGGGTGGCCGTGGCCGAGGATCATCGGCCCCCACGAGCCGATGTAGTCGATGTAGCGCTGACCCTCCACGTCCCACATGTAGGCGCCTTGCGCGCGGCGAATGAATCGCGGTGTGCCGCCCACGGCCCGGAAGGCTCGGACCGGGGAGTTCACCCCGCCCGGGATGACGCTCTGGGCGCGCGCGAATGCGGCTTCGTTGCTGATCTCAGTGGACACGGCGCGGGGCTCCTTTGCCTCGGGGGTCGTCTTCGGTAGGTTCTGCCGTGGGCGTGGCGTCATCGGGGGCTTCTTCGTCGGCAGGCGGCAAGGCCCAGAAGAAGCGATCCGGGACGATGTTGCCCATGCCTGGCCGGAAACCGGCGTCGAGGCTCTGGTCCAGGAACGACAACGCCTCGCCGACAGCGGCCTGCAATTCACTGCCGGCGGCCAGCAATGCGGCGAGTGCTGCGGCCAGGGTGTCCCCGGCACCGACGAAGGCGGCTTCGAAGCGCTCGAACTTCTCGCCGGTCAGCGCACCCTGGGGCGATGCCAGCACGTTGTCGATGAACTGCTCGCTGCCCTTGGAAGCCAGCATCACGCCGGTGACCAGCACGTAGCGCGTGCCATGCTCGCCGGCGGCCACGGCCAGCTCGCGGGCCGAGGGCGGCCGCTCGCTGTCCCAGTCGGGCAGCAGGAAGTCGGTCAGCGTCTTGTGGTTGCCCACCAGCACTTCGGTGGCGGGCAGGATCAGCTCGCGGTAGGCCTCGAGGTAGGGTTGGAGCTGGTCTTCGTCGAGCCACGACAGGCTGGGCATGTAGCTCACCAGCGGGATGTCGGAATAGTCCGACAGCACCTCGGCGACGGCGCCGATGGTCTCGGCACTGCCCAGGAATCCAACCTTCCACCCGGAAATCGTGATGTCTTCGAGGATTGAGCGCGCCTGTTCGACGACGATGTCCGGATCGAGGGCATGTTGATCGAAGATCTCGGCCGTGTCGCGCATCACGATGGCCGTGATGACCGGAAGGGCGTGGGCCCCCATCGCGGCGATGGTGCTGACGTCACCGGCCACGCCGCCGGCGCCGCTGGGATCGGAGCCATTGAAGCTCATCACGCACGCGGGGGCGGGCGGTTCGGCCGCCGGATCGGTCGACTCCGGCAGGGTTTCGGGTGCGGGCTTCATGTGTGAGTCTGCATTCGCAGCGCGCAATGGCAACGCGCCGGACCTCGAGCTGAGTCTGAGGAATGTTGCGTAGGTGCGCACAAATCCTTGCTTTTTCGCCTTTGTGCGTGGCTACAATCGTGCCCCATTGTAGTGACCAGATTAGCCTGATCGTGAGTGAACACCGAACTTGGATGTGCCTGATCTGCGGATGGACTTACGATGAGGTCGCGGGTGACCCGGAGCATGGCATTGCGCCGGGCACCGCCTGGGCCGATGTCCCGATGAACTGGACCTGCCCCGAGTGCGGTGCGCGCAAGGAGGATTTCGAGATGGTCGCGGTCTGACTGCGGCCGCTTCGCTTCGAGATGGGTCGTTGAGGAGGAAGACTCGTGGAAGGTACAGCGCCGGAAGGCGGGACCCCCGGAACGAAAGTTCTCGTCATTGACGACAGCAACACCATCCGGCGGAGTGCGGAGATCTTCCTGCGCCAGGGGGGCCACAACGTCGTATTGGCAGAGGATGGCTTCGATGCGCTGTCCAAGGTCAACGACCACGATCCCGAACTGATCTTCTGCGACATCCTGATGCCGCGTCTGGATGGCTACCAGACCTGCGCCATCATCAAGCGCAATCCGCGTTTTGCGCATGTCCCGGTGATCATGCTGTCCTCGAAGGACGGTCTTTTCGACAAGGCCCGGGGTCGAATGGTCGGCTCCGAGGAGTACCTGACCAAGCCGTTCACCAAGGAACAACTCTTGCGCGCGGTGGAGACATACCGTCGTCAGGCCGGCTGACCCCGGCGACGATCACCGGCATAGAGCAAGGAATTTCGCGATGGCGATCCACAAGATCCTGGTGGTTGACGATTCCAAGACCGAGCTGTACCACCTGTCCGACCTGCTGGGCAAACGTGGGTTCACCGTGCGTACCGCGGAAAACGGCGAAGAGGCGATGCGCAGGCTCAACGAGGAAAAGCCCGACCTCATCCTGATGGATGTCGTGATGCCCGGCCAGAACGGCTTCCAGCTGACGCGCGCCATCACGCGTGACCCGCGCTTTGCCGATGTGCCGGTGATCATGTGCACCAGCAAGAACCAGGAGACCGACAGGGTGTGGGGATTGCGCCAGGGTGCTCGCGACTACATCGTCAAGCCGGTCAATGCTGACGAGTTGCTCTCCAAGATCAAGGCCTTCGACGGTGCCTGACCGCCGGACCCACGACTGACCCATGGCCAAACGCGAAGCACTTCGTGAACTCCAGAGCCGCCTCGCCGAGAGGCTGCAGGCCGCGCTGACTGAAGTGCCTGCCGCTTCATGGTTGGCCGTCGAGTGCGCCGGTCAGGGCCTGATCTTCCCGCTGCAGGGGGCTGGCGAGATCTTCACGGCTGCCGGCCTTCTGCCCGTGGCCCACACCCGGCCCTGGTTCCTCGGTGTTGCCAATCTGCGCGGCGGCCTGCATGGCGTCGTCGATCTGGCAGCCTTTCTCGGCTTGCGCACACATCGTCTTGCGGTCGATGCACTCGGTGACCAGTCGAGATTGCTGGCGTTCAACCCCACTGTCGGCAGCCATTGTGCGGTGTTGGTCGACCGGCTGGCCGGTCTGCGGGGTGCAGGGCAGTTGACCCGCTTGCCCGATGCGCCGGGGACGCGGCCGGTCTTCGCTGGAGGCATTTACCGGGACAGCGGCGGCCAGGTGTGGCAGGAGATCGATCTCGCCGCCTTGGCGCGACAGGAGCAGTTCCTGGGCATCGGGGTGTAGCGCCGACCACGCGGTCATCGAGTTCAGTACCTATAGCAGCAGCGTGGCCCCCGTCGGCGCACGGGGAGCCTCGAACGAGAGGACGACATGAGTTTCCTGGACAAGATCGCCGGCAAGACGCGCAGTGCCTTGGGGCGCCCCGGAGGGTCCTCGACATCGACCCTGAGCGATGCGCCGGTCACGGCCAGCCCGATGGAGCGAACAGTGCGCCTTGGCGCCAACGGGTCGGCGCCGGACACCGAGTCTCAGCGTTCGGGTGGCGACTCGTCGATCATTTCGGAGGCCGCACCGTCGGAACTCGCCGCCGATTTCAGCGAGACGCGCATCCAACAGGAACCTGATGACGCCGCTCCGACCGGCCTGCCCTTGATCGGCGCCTGGGCGGCGGCGCGCCAGCAGCGCTTCCTGCTGGCACTTTTCGTCTCGGGCTTGCTGATCCTGGTGCTGGTGGCCATCCTCGCGCTGACCTCGGGCAATCGCAGCTCGGCCCAGGTGGCCGCAGCGGGACAGGCACAGACCCAGTCCCAGCGTCTCGCGAAGTCGGTATCGCAGGCCCTGCTGGGCGGTGCCGCGGCCTTTGCCGAGGTCCGTGAAAGCGTCGACGTGCTCGCCAAGAACGTGCGCAGCCTGAAGACTGGCGAGGGCACCGTCGCTGCGGCGCCGTCCGGCCTGCAGGACGAGGTGGACAAGCTGCTGCCGATGGTCGACCGCGCCGAGAAGAGCGCCGGCATCGTGCTGGCACAGCAGAAGACTCTGACCCAGGTCGGGCAGGCGCTGCGCAACATCAACCGCCAGTCGGCCGACCTGCTCGAGACCGCCGAGACCGTGTCTTCGCTCAAGCTGCAGCAGGGCGCATCGGCGTCGGAACTGTCGGCCGTGGGGCAACTGGTGATGTTGACGCAGCGCATCGGCAAGAGCGCCAACGAGTTCCAGACCATGGAAGGTGTCAGCCCCGAAGCCGTGTTCCAGCTCGGCAAGGACCTGAACTCCTTCCGCGAGATTGCCGAGGGTCTGGTCAACGGCAATGCCGAACTGCGCCTGCCGGGCACCCGCGACGGTCAGGTCAAGGAGCGCCTGCAGCAACTGATCAAGCAGTACGACGAGACCCGCACGCAGGCCACGGCAATTCTCGGCAACCTGCAGGGCCTGGTCGCTGCGCGTGATGCGCACTCGACGATCGTCAACGACAGCGAGCCCTTGCGGCGCGGGCTCGACGGTCTGCAGAAGGGGCTGGCCGACTCGGGCGGCTTCAGCGGGTTGTCGTTGCTGGCGGCTCTGCTGGCAGTGGTCGCGATGGCGGCCGGCGGTTTCGGCTTGCTGCGGCTGTTCGTCGTCGATCAGACCGCACGGTCCCAGCTGGCCGAGGCGCAGCGGCTCGAGGCCGAGCGACAGGAGCAGGAAGCCAAGCGGGTCAATGACGCCAACCAGGCCGCCATTCTCCGCCTCATGAACGAACTGCAGACCGTCGCCGAGGGCGACCTGACGCAGCAGGCGACCGTCACCGAAGACATCACCGGCGCTATCGCAGACTCCGTCAACTACACCGTGGAAGAACTGCGCTCCCTGGTGGAGGCAGTGCAGACCACGGTGGCACGGGTGACCGAGGTCACCGAGCAGGTCGAAGCGACATCGACCAACCTGCTGGCCGCATCGAACGAACAACTGCGCGAGATTCGAGAGACCGGCGAGTCGGTGCTGCAGATGGCCGGCCGAATCAACGACGTGTCGGCGCAGGCCCAGGAAACGGCCCAGGTGGCGCGGCAATC
>Ga0075163_10009203_pt1 | contig 12970 bp, 11 predicted proteins | sample JI1023141ADNA_FD_71478 | JGI IMG/M metagenome (GOLD analysis project Ga0075163, IMG submission 71478) | Wastewater effluent complex algal communities from Wisconsin, to seasonally profile nutrient transformation and Carbon sequestration -... | ecosystem: Engineered > WWTP > Effluent > Algae...
AAGCAAGGCAATAGGTTACGCCAGGCCGGGCCGTTTACGATTGAGAATCAGGGATCCCTTCACAATGCGAAAAAAGTCGGCTAAATGCGCAATAAAAACGCCGGAAATTTCAGGAATTGATGTGCGAGCCGCCGATCCTGCCCCGGAATCCTGTCCGGGGCAGGGGCGTGGAATGCTTGACCGGTAGTCTTTTCACTCCTCCCGAAACGCCTTCGAAAGCATCATGTAGGTACGCTCGGCACGCACCACGAGCTGACGGGCTTCGTCCGTCGCGCCTTCCTCAGCCTCGTGCTCGATCAGCTCCAGCCACTGGCGGAAGACCTTGGCCCGAGCCCGGTGATATTCGCTCAGGCCGAATTCCCGCAGATAGACGCCCACCTGCAGCCGCCGCAGCCAGTCCTCGCACACGGGGATCCAGTAAGCGGCCTGATCATGATTCCCCGACATCGCCGCCGAGAAGGCCTCCACCTTCGCCAGCCGCAGCTCTTCGAGACACTCCGACGTGTCCGGGTAATAGGCGAAACAGCCCGCGATGCTCACCGCCACGACGGCACCCAGGCCCACAAGGCCCAGCACATGGCCGGGAACGTCCACGTCCCACCGCGATTTGGGCCGGTCGGGCAGGGGGCGGGCCAGCCAGGCTTCCAGCCGCTCGTGCGGATCAGCCACACGCAGAACCACCCCGGCCGCCAGCAGAACGCCCAGCACCCGCAGGCAGACGACTTCGAACGGCTGCACTTCCTTCGTGAGCTTGGCCCAGGCCTGCTTCGCCGGGTTCGTGGTGTCGGCGTCGAAGGCACGGCAATAGATGTCGAAGGCATGCGTGTGGTTCGCCGGCTCGATGTCCTTCGGATACAGCGGCCGTTCGATGGCATACGACAGCACCAGAACCACGCCCAGAATGATCCCCACCCAGGCCGCCGCCCTGCGCACGCCGTAAGCCGTACTCATCCACCAGAGCAGGCCCAGATTCATCCCCGCGCCGAACGAGAGCAGAATGAACGCCGCACCGACCGAATTGCCGTGCTGGAACATGCTGCCCAGTTGCCCCATGGCCGTCATGGGCGAAGCGTAAGCCGGCAGAGCCACGGCGGTCATGATCAGCGGGGCATAAGCGTTATCGTGCCCCATGTCGCTCTGCAGGCTGCCCGGCTTGAGCGCCAAAGCCAGCAGGAACACGCCCGCCAGCCCCACGGCCATCATCAGGGCCGTCATGCCCGCCAGTTCGCGACACGCGTGCAAAGCCAGCGACGCGATCCGGGCCACGCCTTTGGGCATCGCGGCTTCCGGCTCGGGCTCCTGGGCCTGACCCTGGCAAAGCCTGTCCCACAATCCGCCGGCGATGGTGATGACGACCAGCGACAGAATCGAAAAGATCAGGATCGTCAGCGGTTTCGAAAGCGTCAGGCCGTACATCAGCGAAAGCGGGTTGAACAAGGGTGCCGACAGGGCGAAGGCCAGGATCGTGCCACCTGAAACGCCCGCCCGGCGCATCTGCCGGGCCACGGGAATCACGCCCAGCGAACACACCGGCAACAGCATGCCGATGGCCCAGGCCTTGAACAGCCCGGTGACCGTGCCGCCGCCGAACAGGCTGCGCGTCTTTTCGGCCCCGAAAAACCGCCGCAGCAGAGCCGCGACGAACAGCCCCGTGAGAATGAACGGCGATGCCTGGGCCAGCGCCTGTCCGACCCGTAATGCCGAACCCCAGAAAATCGCGGAATTCATCGTTCGTCGCCTTTCGATTGCGGGGCCGAAGTTTCGGAATCGGCCACTTTGCCGTCCGAATGCGATTCAGGAGTCTCCGATTCGCCAGGTTGTGCCGCCTCCTCGTGGGAATCGAGCTTTCGATAGAGCGTGTCCGGCGGAACGAGGGCCGCGATCGATTTCATCTCCTGGTCGAATGCGTCCGCACGGTCCTGACCGAAAAATCCTGGTTTGAGTGCCGCCGCTTCCATTCGCTCCGCCCGGTGCTTCAGCTCTTCCCAGCCGGCCCGCTTGATCGGCGTATCGGCAGCGAAATCCGGCAGCCAACGGACGATCTGGCGGAATTTCCGCGCCTCGGGCGTCGTTTCCGGTTTCGGCAGCTTCGCCAGTTCGGCGTAACGCGATTTCGAATCGGCCATGGCATCTTCGAAATTCTTCGGCTTGAAATCGGGATTGCCGTGTTCGTCGAGAATCCAGGCCGGGTCGATATCGGCCTGATCGCCAGTCGAGCAACCTCCGAAGCACGCCAGGCCCAGAAAACAGAACGACAGGATCTGCCGCGCGAGAATGCGGCTTGCATTTCGAATATCGAACGGCATCATCGCGTCCTCCCATTCGCAGGTGATTTGAGGGGCGAAACGGGCACTTCATCGAGGATTCCGGCGATCACGGCATCCCTGCCCGAATGGCCCGAGATCCGCAGAGCCAGCAGCCCCGGAGCTACGTAGCGCAGGTCATCGGGCGTCACGAAGTCACGCTCATGCAAAAACGCCCGTGCCTGCGCCAGCCTCTGCCACAAAAGCACTGCCCGTGGGCTCAGGCCGCTAGAAAACCGCCGGTTGGCCCGTACGGCTTCGGCCAGGTTCATCAGCTCGTCACGCACAGGGTCGGAAACGCCCACACGGGCGACCGATTCCTGCAGCCGTTCCAGAGATTCGACGCACATCACAGGGGCGACTCGCTCACGTGACATCGCCGCCATGCCGACCGCTTCAGCCAGCAGCCGCGATTCGCTCGCCCGATCCGGATATCCCATGCTCAGCCGCATCGCGAACCGGTCGAGCTGTGCCTCCGGCAGCGGATAAACTCCGTGCTGATCCACCGGGTTCTGCGTCGCGATCACGAAAAACGCCGTCGCCAGCGGCCGCACCTGGTTGTCGATCGTCACCTGCCGTTCGGCCATGGCCTCCAGCAGGGCACTTTGCGTTCGCGGCGATGTCCGGTTGATTTCGTCCGCCAGCAGCACGTCCGAAAATACAGGCCCGGGCAGGAATTGAAATTCCCGCTTGTTCTGGTCGAACACCTGAAACCCGGTCACGTCCGAAGGCAGCAGGTCGGGCGTGCACTGAATCCGCGCGAACCGGCCGCCAAGTGCCGTCGCCAGTGCTTTGGCCAGCGTCGTTTTGCCCAGCCCGGGCAGGTCTTCCAGCAGAATGTGCCCGCGTGAGAGCAGGCAGATCATGACATTCTCCACCAGTTCAGGCTTACCCAGAATCACGCCGTTCAGCGTGCGTTCCAGGCTTTCCAGCAGCGTTCGCGGCTCATCGGTCAACAGGGCGGTCGTCATCGTCGGTCGGTTCCTTGAAGGTTCCAGAGGCGTAATTCGGTTCGATTCCATTTGCGAGCGGCCGTCGTGCAAAGATCGCGGATCGTCTCGGCCGGGCAGGGGGGCGAACGATCCGCCGGTGCATAAGCGGCCCACTCGCCAAGCTTCAGCAGTGTCAGGACATCGGTTCGTGATTCCGATATGCCGGCCCAATGGCTTCGCAATGACATTTGCGGCGGCCTTCGTCCAAGATGCTTTGCCAGCCGCCAGTCCAGGTGCCGAACCGTGCGCAGTATGTGCGAACGGGCATCGCCCCATGAGCCATAAGCCAGAACGAATGTCATCGCCAGGTCGTAAATGACATTACGAAGTGCGATGACGATCACAATCATCGTCGCCGCCAGCCCCAGCGGCAGCCTGTGCCGGCCGCCCCAGTCCGACATGCGCCAGAGGCCGATCGCCAGTGCGTCGGCCCAGCTTTCCCCGGCGTATTCGTCGAGATATCCCGGAGTCGGATCGACCGGCACCCACACGTTCTGCGGGGTGAGCAGCTCGACCCAGAAATGCAGGTGCCGTGAATCCAGCACATGATGCGCCTTCGAAGCGTCGTAACTGGCCGGATCGACATAAAACCCGCTCGCCAGCCGGCACGGATAGCCGAGATCCCGCAGAATCAACGCTGCGGCCGTGGCGACCGCATAATCCGGTACGATCTTGCGGCCGACCAGAAATTGCTCGATTCCGTCTGACGGTAATTCATGAGCATCTTCGGAACTGGCGTTGTCCGCGACGGGCTCCGGTGTTCCGTCCGCTTCGAAATCCGCATGCGCACGTAACCGTTCGATCAGTCGCTCGACTTGCAGCCAGGAACGTGTCGAGCCCAGATTCCAGCCATCGACGACCTCGCGTGCTGCTTTCGAAAGTTCGTAATCACCGGCCTCCCGAAAATGATGATGGTGAAACGTGTGCACGTGTGAATCGTCGAAGTCCGTTTCATAAAGATGCCGCCGTGAAACGCGCTGGGCCTGGGTGTCGATCGTCGTCCCCGCGGGTATCGTTCTCCCGGCCATTCGCACCACACCCCGGCCGGCCCAGCCGAACATCGAAGGCTCTCGAAGACCGCCCACGCGGTATTTCGAAAGATTCGCCGGGGCGGGAAGGACTGACGTATCCAGCGCCGCGACTTTGACCTTGTGTTCGACCGATTCACCGAACAGATCCGGCCATGGCAAATGCAGGCAGAACCAGCAGTCGCCCTTTCCCGTCGGCTCGACACGCAGCGAACAGGCCTCTGGGCAGTCGGCTTCCTGCTCCCATGCCGTGCCGTCGAAGCGGTCGAACGTCGCCAGCTTCAGCCGTGTTCCCGCCGGGCCTTTCACATAGGCCAGAGCCTTCGCCGGGCGGTCATCGGGCTTGCGAGACTGGCCCGTCTGGTTCCGCTGCATTTCGAATGAGCGCCCCGCCTGCAAGTTCTCTTTCGGCTTGCCGTCCGTTTCCTTGACGTTCTGCGGCCCCATGGCCTGCATCCTCTGCTGCTCTTTCGGCTTGTAGGGTTCGCCGTATTGCTCGTTGAAGGCGTCGAACAGGCTTGGCCGGTCCGATTCCAGATAAATGTCACTGTCAGTGAAACCTACCGAATCGGCGTTCTCACTGGCTGCCACTTCGTTCGGGCCGTCGCCCACGCCCGCCGTGGCCAGTTCGTTCGTCTCGCCCGAGCCGCCCGAACTGCCGGCCCACTCCGCCAGTACGTGGTGAATCGCCCGGTCGCCCCGGAATTGAGATATCACCACCAGACCCGCCAGTGAAAGCAACGCCACGCGTGCGATCATCCACCGAACGCGCAGCCCGTGTCTCGTCGCCTCAATTGCATATCCCGGCCTGTCGGACCGCCCCGGCATCGCCGCCTGATGCTCGGCGAACAGCCACATCGGCAGGGCGACCGTAATCCAGCCCATGGCCCACATTGCCTCGCGTGTCATTTCCGGAATGGCCGCGAAGCCCATGATCGCCATAATTCCGCACATCGCCGCCATCCGCCGCCGCTGCAACTCATTCGCCAGATACAGGCACGATCCGACGATCATCGTCTCGATCGCCTGCATCAGATTCTTCTCCAGCGGCGGCAGGAGCGAACCACTCAGCCAAGATATACAAGTGATCGCCACTGGAGTCGCGACGAGCCCGCACAGGACCGGAATGACGTTTCGCCGAATCCGGTCTATACGACTCAAATGAAACCCGGCCAGGGCCATTGCCGGGCACGCCAAAGCCGCACCCCAGCGCATCGCGGGCTGCACTTCGAACCCGGGAATCGTGCGGGCGTGTTCCAGAATGATCACCGCACCCATCGCCAGACTCACCGTGAGCCAAAAGGGCGAAACCTGATTCGAAAACGCTGCATTTTTCATGATTCGCCCCTGCCGGCATCGAGCCATGCGATGACATCGCTCTCGTTCGCGAAATGCAGCCAGACGTGTTCGGTCGAATGGAAATCACTCGAAGGCTCACCCAGAACCACCACGGCCTGTGACCCGGCAGACGGCAGTGCCGAACGGGCCGATACGATCGACAATCGCAATCGCTCGCGGGGGATCTTGTCCGACGCCGCGTCCGACTCGATCATGGTCAGAGATTCCGCGTCGCCGAAGGCGGCGAGCCGATCCAGATAAAAGGCGGTGTCGTGGCCATGGAACACACGCCGATCGTGCGAATCGTCGTCTCCAAGTTCCAGGTCGCACTGCCAGCCCATCCGCTCGGCACCGGCAAGAAAGCTCGCCGCCAGCCGTACGGCCCAGTCCGACTCCCATGTTTCGAATTGGGCCGGCGAATCCAGATGCACGCACATTCGCGGATTCGTCGAACGCTGCTGCTCACGCATCACGAGCTGCCCGAGCCGAGCCGTCTGCGGCCAGTGTATGCGCCTCGGATCATCGCCCCGGCGAAATTCACGCAGGCCCGTCGTATCGCCCGATGTCCCCTTCGCCGGGCTCATCATCTGGCCATAATCGTCCGACCCGATCGTCACCTCCGGCCATTTCGAAATCGGATAGATCTTCGGCCAGACGATCAGCATTCCGTCCGACGCAACGTGCGCCCGTGCCTCCCGCAGCCTGAACGGAAACGAACACATCACCGTCGCCTGGTCGAGACGATAGCAACCCCGCCGTTTCACCTGCCGCCGAACCTGCCGCCGCAGCATTGTCCGCTTCCAGGGCCAAATCGTAGGAAGTACGAAATGCCAGCGATCCGATGCATTCGCTCGAACGTTGGCGAAACTCGCCCCCGTGTCGATCGTCAGGCCGACCAGCGGAATCGCCTCGCGAGGCTCGATCCGCACGTTCAGAGCAATTTCATCATCCTCGGTCGCCCGCTCCGTCTCGAAATTCAACCGAACGCGTGCGTTGCCAGCGATCACGCCCGGCAAATATGTGCCCGTGCCGATCACGACACACAGAACTCCCGCGACTGCCAGGCAGCGTTCATGCACCAGTACTCCGCAGGTCACGGCGATCGCCAGTGCGAACGACAGCATGCCCCGAGGCGTATGCAGGCTGTGCAGATAGCCGCGAAGCTGACGCACGAACCACGTATCTTCGAACCCCAGTTCCAGGCGTGCCAGATCCGCCAGCCTGCGGCGCTGGGAAACCACCGGCCAGCCCGGCCGGTCCATCGCGGTCGATATCATCGTTCGTCGATCCTCATAATCCGATGCCGGAATGATTCGAAATCGCTGCGTCAGGTTTTTGGAAAACGCGATTCCCGCACGACCGACAGGTCGATACGCATGATGCCAGTTCGAATCAGGCCCATTTACGCATCGAACGGCCGAAACTCGGCGGAATCGTTACGTGAATGCAGGTCGGGCCGAAAGAAAGCACCACGCAGGCGCGCAGTGGCGTCGCGCATTCGAAACCGATCGTTCATCGGGAATCGAAGTCAGCCCAGCGGCGGGGCACGTGCGGGTAAGGTTTCGAAACGAATGTCGACGTAAACGAAATCGCCCGATAGCGGCCTGAACTCGACAACTTGCGAAGCGGCCTGGGCACATCCTTGCGGAGCGATAGCCTGAAAAGGCACGTGAGATTGACAAACCGGGCAATCGTCGTGCGGCTGTTCGGCCGGGGCCTCCATGTGCTCCGTACGAACCTGACACGCGGCTTCGTCGCCATGAGCCAGCCCCGGCAGCGCGTGCAGCGATTCGCCCAGGCTCGAAGCCAGGGTGAACACGATCAGCGCGACGTTCAGGAATGCTCTTCGGGTCATGTGTCGATGTCAGAACGGCATGAAGGAAACCGCTGCCATTTCATAAGAACCGTTCAAGCCCGGGCTGTCAAGCCCGTCAACTCACGAAACCCCGCGATCTTCGCCAGCGGAACCGATGCGGAAAGCCCGGATCCGAAGATCCGGGCTTTCTCAAGGGGCTCTCATTCCCCTTCGTTCGAAGTCAGATCACCCCATGCCTGCGCCTTACGCCCAGGTTCGGGTCGCCCGCGACGCCGATCAGGTTCGTGTAAGTCACGATGTACTGATGATTCGGCCCGACGGAAACCACCGGCATATTGCGATTGGCCCCCATGTTCAGCGTCAGCACGTTGACGTTGGCGGCGCTATATTCCTTCACGAACGATGAAGTGACGCCCCCGGCCGTCGATTCGTACACGATCGCGAACTGTCCGGAAGACGGCGTCAGGGCGATCCAGGGCCTGGTTTCGTTCGCAGCCGTGGCCGAGATCGTGAAGTTCGCGGCCAGCACGTTCGCTGCGCTCATGCGCCGGGCCAGAATGTCGCGGGTTCCGCCCGAAGGGCCCGATTCCCAGGCGAAGGTGCTCGCGCCGGCCTGATCGATGGACACCGTCGGAGCGGTCTCCATGCGTGTCGCGGCATTGGCGATCGCCAGAACGCCAGTGACTGCCGCACCGGCATTATTGTATTTTCTCGCCTGAATGTTAGAATTCGGGGCTCCGGAGGTCGCCACGCCGTCGAATTGCCATGCGATGACATAATCGCCCAGCATGTTACGCGAAAGCGACGAGAATCCCTCGGGCCGCGCCGTTGCAGCCACCGCCGACGTACCCAGGGCAGCCCCGGCGGCATTGAAGCGGGCTTGATAGACGTCCGTATTGCCGCCGCCCATGGCCACGGTGAAGCTCACCACGAAATCGCCGAAGCGATTGCAACCGATCGAAGGATCGAATTCGTCGCGAGCCGAACCAGCGACGGTAATGAAGGTGTTCATCGGGCCGAGCAGGTTCGCGCCGGTCTGGTCGATCTTCGTCGCCAGAATGTCACGAGTGCCGCCGTTATTCCGTTCCCAGGCGACCCACAGATTGCCGTTCGAATCCATGGCGACCGTCGGGTCGGAATCGTCGCGGCCGACTTGATTGTTGACGACGAAATCCGGCGTGAGCGGCGCACCGGCCGAATTGAAAATGCGGCCCATAATGTCCTTTTCGCCGGTCACGGTGTTTTTGACGGTCCAGACGACCGCGTGCGTTCCGTTGAAACTCGAAGCGTTGGCCGATTCGTATTCATGCTGAGCCGTGTTCAGCGGCGCGATCGCCTCGGCCCCGATGGCGAAAAGCCGGCGGTCTTCCATCATTTCCGGGTGAAGCCGAACTGAACGATCGGCACGCTTGCGGCTGTTACGGACGGATTTCGAATCGAACATTCTCTCGATGAACGTACGCATGGCGCAGCCCGCCTTTCCGGCAAAGGTTTCGAAGGATTCGTTCCCTGGTCGAACGCACACGGGGGCTTCCGAACAGGAAGCCTGAATCCCGCGGCCGATCAGGAGTGTTCCGGGCGTTAAGGCCCGGTCGTCATTTCGTTACGCCAGAAAAACGCCTTGTCCGTCGGCTTGTGACACCGCGTCGAAAGAAAGTGCAGAAACGCAACGCAACTCCATGAGCCCCGGGTCATGAATTCACATCTTCTTCGATATCGCCCGCACGACAACCATAACAGCGATTATCGGACGTCGTTTCTGGTTCTCGCAACAAGTGTGCGGAAGCCGGCCGGCGGCCTGACTGTTTTAGCACGTAGCGGAAAGGTGTCCTTAATGAGGTCCCCCTGCGTCAGAGAGTGCGTGTCGAGGTATAACGGCTGAAAATCCTTGGAGAAAACGCATATCCTTCTCCCAATAAACCAATTACGTGCAACACTAGTGCTCAGGCAGGACCTGGAATCAGAGTCATGATGTCTTCCGTTGTCGATTGCGTGTGTCGAAAGCGGCAAGCTGTTCATCGAGTAATCTTGGACTGATTCAGAAATCCGTCGACTTGATCTTTCGGAACGCCAATTCCAGATCAACCATTTCCCTTTCCGCTGCTGCAATCAGTATGCCTATGGTCCCAATGACTATCAATTGGCGATCGATGGCGGATCTTCGGCCATTGGATTCATCCAGAATGATCCGGTCTGCCTTGACTTCCTGAGCAAGAGCGATCGCCGATGTCTCGCCTTCATCAAGGCCTGGAATCTCTTCTCTACTGTTGGGCGACCGGATATCGAGCCATTCAGGGGAGAAGCGATAAACCTGCGTACGACTTCAGTTCGTTTTTCGCTCGACAGCTCCCTCGCGACGGCTGTCGGAATCAAGATACGCACGAACAAGGCCGGCAACAGTTCGATGAGTCCGATATTCACCAGCACAACGATTGCCGAGCTATCGGACACCACTTTCATTTACGCCCGGGCCCGATCAGATCTTCGATGCTTTCGATGTCCGTGGCGATATCCTCAGAGCTGAGCGAGCCTTCGAACACGCCGTGCCGTTTGAGCAGAGCGAGCGTTTCGAAACGATCGAGGCCAAGTGCCTGGCTGAGTTCGTGACGATCAAGAATCCCCCGACGAACCAAATCGACGACGAACGATTCACGCACCGCGGCCGGGAGATCGGGATTCTCGGCCCGGATCCTTTTCTCGAGCGCGTCAGACAGGTGAACCGTCACATGAATATTCATTCGCCTCACTCACCAGGTCCAACCGAAACGGCTTCCGGACGGATGGCTGATCGTCACTTCGGGATCGTCAACCGTTCCATGCATCGCTTTCGTCAGTACGATCGACTCTCATTCTAACCGATTCCGGATGATCCGCAAACCTTGGTGATGCCAGTGCCGGCATCGATCGATCGGGCTCAATTCGAAACACTTCGCCTCACTTCGCCGCCGTCCGCCTCTGTTTTCGAAACTCCCACGGCGGCACCGGCTCGCGATCGGCCCACAGGCCCCGGCCCGCCTGGTTCGCAGCCGTCTGCTGCTTCATATACTCCGCCGGTGGCGAAAAGTCGACATAGGCCCAGGCCATGCCCTGGCGCACCATTTCCAGGTTGATCGACTTGCCTTCGACGATGACATCGCCCAGAGTGCGGCCGTAACGGTCTTTCGAAATGCCGGTCACTTCGGCCTCTTTGCCATAGGCCAGTTCGCTCAGGGTTTGTCTCGCGCGAGTTCCGAAGGCCTGGCCCTTTTCCGGGGCGTCGATATGCACGAGCCGCACGGTCACGGACTTCGTCGGAGATTCGCGCACGATCAGAGTATCGCCGTCGGTGATCGAAACCACTTTGCCCGTGATCCGGCACAGAATCATCACGGCGAAGATCGACAAAGGCATGGTCGGTTCTCGTCTCGGCAAACGGACAGACGGACTCACAAGCGAACGCCGGTAAGCCTAGAACCAGGTGGTTGGCCCAAGTCGCCGCGCTGATACTTCGCAACGCGGCATCACGACACGAAACGGGAGCGCTGGACGAGCAGGTCTGACAAGATCGCGAGAACCGAGATAAAAAACTTCGGAATTGTTTAGTCACGAACCTGCTTGGCGGCCATATAATCGACGAAGACCGACGACAAGACGCGAAGACGGAAAAAAGTCGCTCGAATCGTCGCTTTTAAGTGTCAGTCGTACGAAATGCAATCGTCGCGGCCGTCGTGGTGGGCGATAGCGACGAAGAACGAAACCAGGGGCGAACTCCGTCGTTCGGAGCGAATCCCCCGGCTCTTAACGCCCGCACGTATCGACTGAACGAAAGACCTGCGGAATTCGCCCGAATTCTTCAGGCCAGCATTCCGGACCCATTGTCCAATTCCGATCCGAACAGGAGTGTCACGTCATGTTTCGCCGAACCCTTCTCCGAGTCGTGCCGGTGCTTTCTCTGGCCGTTCTGGCGGGCGTCGAGACCCGCTCCGCACAGGCCCAGGCCAATCCGATGCTGGCCAATTACGGTTGGGGCCAGATCGTCGCCAACCCGCATTATCCGATCGTGGGCGAAACCGCCACGATCTCGGCCACGATCACCAATGCCGGCAATGCGCCGGCTACGAACGTGCAGGTCAAATTGTCATTCAATGACTGGGGCGTCACCTTCATGGGCTGGCAGCAGATGGGGACCGTTCAGACCATCCCTTCGATTCTGCCTGGCCAATCAGCCACCGTCAGCGTGACCCACGTGTTCCAGAACCGAACGCACACTTGCGTCGAGGCTCTGATCGTCGGTGCCGATCAGAACTCGGATCCGAATGACGACCGTGGCCAGATCAACCTGGAAGTCGTCAATTCCGGCGAAACCTTCAGCTACGATGTTCCGGTCGTCAACAACGGCCAGGGCAATCTGGACGCCGGCGTCAACGGTCAACTATTCATACGAGAAGGTCAGGGCGTGCCCAATGGCGGCGTTCTGCCGGTCGAAGTCGTTCCCAACGAAGTGCATCTCGCACCCGGCGAAGTCGCTCTCGTCCATGTAAATATCGACCTCAGGGCCCTGCCGCCCGGCCCGCTGATGCTCAAAATCGAGGCCGTCGATCAAAATGACCCGAACGCCCGCAACAATGTCATTTTCGACATTCGCCGCACCACGGCTTATCAGCTCAAGCGTGACGCCCTGGCGGCCCTTCAGGCCCTTCAGCCGAACCTGCCGACGGTGGCCCAGCGCAACAAGGTCGGAAATGCCATCGGCCACGTGCAGAAGTCGATGATCTTGCGGCTCTGGAAGCCTGGCGACGAAAACCGCCTGGCACGTTCGAACTCCGCCGCCAGTGTCTTCGTACAGGAAGCCGCCGCGGCCCACATTCTTGAAGGTTTGCTGGGCGAAGCGATCGGCCTGAACGAAAAGGTCCTGATCGACGAAGTGATCCGCGGCCTGTGCGACGCTGACCGCATTCTGGCCGAAACGGCAATCGCCGATGCCGGCGGACACGCGGCCGCCAGCGTGATCCGCCAACAGGCCGACGACGCCCGTGAGCAGGGCTCATATCCTGACGCCATGCGGAAATACGGCCTGGCCTGGATCCGCACGTTGCGGCCCTGATCAATGCCGCAAGAGATTTCGAATTCGCTCCCGAAGCCGGGCCCTGGAAACGGGGCCCGGTTTTTTGCGCTCCTGCGTAGAACGCATTTGGCTATGATTGATCGATCTTCTCGAATGATCGATCCATCCGAACTTCGAATCTCACGCACGAAGCCGCTGGAAATGCTCGAAATCATCGAATATCGCACCGAATGGCCCAGAGACTTCGCACGATATGCCGAAATGCTGAAATCGGCACTCGGGCCGCTGGCGCTTCGGGTCGACCACATCGGATCCACGGCAGTGCCGGGCATGGCGGCGAAAAATGTCATCGATATTCAAGTCACGGTTGCCGATCTTTCGAATGAAGTCGCCGATGCGCTAAGCCGGGCCCGATTCCGTCTGCATTCCCGAATCGCTCTGGACCACGT
>Ga0075163_10009204_pt1 | contig 12970 bp, 9 predicted proteins | sample JI1023141ADNA_FD_71478 | JGI IMG/M metagenome (GOLD analysis project Ga0075163, IMG submission 71478) | Wastewater effluent complex algal communities from Wisconsin, to seasonally profile nutrient transformation and Carbon sequestration -... | ecosystem: Engineered > WWTP > Effluent > Algae...
TAATAAATTGTTCGATTGGGCGCCGAAATGCTGCTTTCGGCTGAACTCGCCTCTGGTTTATGGTTTACATTGACCGTTGAAGCGAGTAGTCGGCGAAGTGAAGGAGGGAGGTTTTCGCCGGGGAGTCGTCAAAAATGTTCAATTTGTTTTTAGCTTCGGTAATCATCGCCGCCGCTTTCTGCTCGGCGTATTCAATACCGTTGTGCCGCTTCACAAAGTCCACAATCACCCGTGCTTCTTTTTTGGATGGCTTGGACTTGATGATTTTCAAAATTGCCTTACTTTCTTGCTTCGATGCCTGCGAAAAAGCATAGATAAGGGGCAAGGTGAGTTTTTTTTCTTGTACGTCGTTACCAGTTGGTTTGCCAATTAACGAATTTCCGCCCGAATAATCAAACGTATCATCACGAATCTGAAAGACTGCACCAATGATTTCGCCGTATTCTCGAAGCGCTTGATGGTGCGCCGGATTTGCAGAAGCACTCACAGCGCCGATTTCGCAACAGGTGGAAATGAGCGAGGCGGTTTTATCGGCAATAATCTGAAAATATGTAGCTTCGTCCATATCTAACTGGCGGGTTTTCTGGATTTGCAGTAGCTCGCCTTCGCTCATGCGCCGAACGGCATTGCTGGTAATCTTGAGAAAATCGTATTCGCCATTTTCTACTGCCACCAGTAAGCCGCGCGAAAGTAAGTAATCTCCTACTAATACCGCAATTTTATTTTTCCACACACCATTGATAGAAGCCATGCCACGTCGCTCGTTTGATTCATCGACTACGTCGTCATGCACCAGTGATGCGGTGTGCAGAAGTTCCACCAAACTTGCCGCAATGTGCGTTCTACGGCTCACCTCGCCACAGACCGCCGCACTCAAAAGCACAAGCATCGGGCGAACGCGCTTGCCGCGCTGGCGCAGGATATACCGAACAACGGTGTCGAGCAGCAGCACATTGGAGCGCATCTGCTCTTTGAGTACATTGTCAAAATCGTCAATGTAGGGTTGTATTGGCTTGGTAATGTCGCCTAGTGTCATGAATGCTGGGCTTGCGTGTAGTAGTTGTGCGCAAAAGACACACAGATTACGAATCTACAACTTTTTACCGCAAAAACACAGGTTTTCTTTTCCACTTTTCCTTCCGAGGCTGTTTTTAAGCAGTTCGCTTCTATGCCGCAAAAAGGCGAGGATTTTGTATATTCGTACTCTCCCAAACGACGCTTATCACTTCGACACTACCAAACCATCTATGACAACCACGTACAAACCGGTCTATTACGGCGATTATCTTCATTTGCCTACTATTCTGAGCGCCCAGCAACCACGTTCTAGCGAAGTCGGTGCGCCGGCGCACGATGAAATGCTCTTTATTATCACGCATCAAACATACGAACTCTGGTTCAAGCAAATCATTCACGAACTTGACTCAATTTTAGCAATTTTGGTGCAAAACCCCGTACCGGAACATGACGTGGCGACAGCACTCCAACGCTTGGAGCGAATTGCCTCGATTGCGCCGATTCTCTTTCAGCAAATAGACGTGCTGGAAACCATGACCCCGATGGACTTTCTGGACTTCCGCAACGTTCTCTATCCTGCCAGTGGCTTCCAGTCTGTGCAGTTTCGATTGATGGAAATTAAACTGGGCTTACATCGGCAGCAGCGCGTACTAACGCACCTTCCGCTTTCGGATGCCGATAAAGATTATATCGGAGAAGTAGAAAAACAGCCTTCGCTCTTTTCTCTCATCGAGCTTTGGCTGGAGCGAATGCCGTTTATCCAAAAGCCTTCCTATTCGTTTTGGCAAGAGTACCAAGAAGCAGTTGGGGCTATGTTTGACCGAGACCGCACGATGATTCGCGTCAATAGCGCAATGTCGGCACAAGCGGTGGACGATATGCTCACGCAGACCGATATGAACGAGCAAAGTTTCCGCGCTTTTTTTAGCGAAGAAGCATACAACGCTTTACGTGAGAGCGGCGCAAAGCGTCTTTCTTTCAAGGCTTCGCAGGCGGCATTGTTTATCCTGCTCTACCGCGAATACCCGATTTTGCACTTGCCCTTCCGACTTTTGCAAACGCTTATCGAAATTGACGAGAACTTCTCCATTTGGCGCTATCGCCACGCACAAATGGTGATGCGGATGATAGGCGCTAAGGTCGGCACGGGTGGCTCCAGTGGCTTCGATTATCTCATGCGCGCAACTTCTCAGCACCGCGTTTTTGCAGATTTCTCGGCACTGAGCGCATTCTTGATTCCGCGCGGTTCGCTTCCTGCACTGCCGAAGGAAGTAGCTTCTATGCTGAATTTTGTCTATATTGACCGTCAGGAGCAGGACAAACATTCTGCCACGCGCACTGCCGCCACTGATTACGTCAAGACACAGGTTCAAGCACACTTCCCGCACGCTTACCTGATACGCGAAAGCGCCGAGAACGGTGCAGTGGTGCTGCATTATACCTTTCCTGATGATGCCGCTGCCGCTCATGCGCTGACCTTCATTGCGCCGCTTATCGATGGCATGAATGCGGAATATGGCGTGGAAGTCCGCGTGAACGCGGTTCCCGTTCATGCGGCTTAAAAAAATGACGATAAAAACTACGAGATTCTAACTTTTCCCACTACCACTATGTTTGGACAATATTTGCAATTCTTCGTTAATCTCCTCTTCGCCTCGGCGCTGGTGTCGTCGGGTTCGTACTTCCTGTCGCTCTATACGGGGCGCGGTACGGCTTGGCAAGAGGAATTTCGCCGCATCGGGCGTATTTTTTTCGTCTGTATCTTTGTTGGAATGTTGATTGTTTCCAGCGTTCAGCTTTACAACATTTTTACGCATGATTTTCGCTATACCTACGTCTGGGGGCACTCTTCACGAGAACTCTCTAAACCCCTTCTGGCGGCAACGTTCTATGCGGGACAAGAAGGAAGTTTCACGCTTTGGACGGTTTTGGTCTCTGCTATTGGCATCAGTCTCCTTCCTTATGTGCGCAAGCACAAGTACGAAGGCGAGGTCATGGCGTTTTACGGCTTGATTCTCGTCTTTTTACTGCTCATGCTTGTTGCAAAAAGCCCGTTCTCCTATGTTTGGGAATCATTTGCAAAAGATGGTATAGCTGAAGGCTTTGTGCCGCAAAATGGTAAAGGCTTAAATCCGCTCTTGCAAAACTTATGGATTACCATTCACCCGCCAATTCTCTTCATCGGCTTTGCTGCTATGTCCGTACCCTTTGCCTTTGCAATGGGCGGGCTTTTGAAGCGTGATTATCACAATTGGATAGCAGTTTCGCTCCCATGGGTACTCTTTGGAACAGCTGTGCTCGGCTTCGGAATTATGCTGGGCGGCTTTTGGGCATATGAAACGCTCGGCTGGGGCGGCTTCTGGGGCTGGGATCCGGTGGAAAATTCCTCGCTTATCCCGTGGCTTGTGGCGGTGGGACTTGTTCACACGATGCTGACGCAAAAGAAAACGGGCGGATTGGTGCGCACAAATCTTGTGCTTGCCATTCTTACCTTTCTCATGGTACTCTATTCCACGTTCCTGACCAGAAGCGGTGTTTTGGGTGATACCTCGGTTCATTCGTTTGTTGATCCGGGCTTGTTTGCATATGTTCTGCTACTGGCATTTATTGTGGTGTTTGCCGTTCTTGGCTTTGGAATTTTGATTGCACGTCGCAAAGATATTAGTTCTAATAAAGCAAACTTCAATCCCACCTCACGCGAATTTGCACTTTCCATTGGCTCCGCGCTCACACTGGCAAGTGCTATTATCGTTACTATCGGCACAAGCTGGCCCCTTGTCTGCGAAATTCTGAAACAGCCCAAAGTAGCGATTGATATTTCGTATTACAACAAGATGCACCTTCCACTTGTCATCGTCGTCGCTTTTGTCAATGGAGCCGCAATTTTGCTGCGCTGGAAAGCAACCGGTAGGAAAGAATTTTTACGCAAACTGACCATTCCGGCAGCGCTGGCTGTCGTGGCAAGCGGTATTGCAGCAGCTTTTGGTGTGCGCGACCTTGTTTATTTGACGCTCGTGCTTGGCTCGTTTTTCGCACTTTTTGTCAATGTGGAAATGGGGGCGCGGCTTATGCGTTCAAAGCCGCAGCACACAGGGGCGTATATTTCGCACTTCGGGATTGCACTACTTTTTCTGGGTATTGTAGCGACTTCGCGTTATTCTTTGACCGAACACGTTTCGCTGCCGCAGGGCGTAGCAAAACAGGCGCTGGGCTATAAAATAATGTACGTCGGGCGCGAGCAAGTTGAGAAAGACTACAAAGATCGCGAAAAATATAAATATTATGTTGCGCTGGAAAAAGATGGCAAAGAGACCGTTGTAGCACCGGTGCTCTACTGGAGCGACTTCAACAAGCGCGAATCGGCATTCCTCGAACCCGGCATCAAATGGACGCTGACAAGCGATATGTACGTTTCGCCCAAGTCCATCGAATCCGAAGGTGAAGCGCCGGCAGCCATTATCAACAAAGAAACGCCCGTACCGCTACCGATTGATTCTTCGTACAGCGTTCTTCTGAAAAAATTTGACATGGCGCAGGCAATGACGGCAATGCAAGGCGGCGGAAATCCTGATAATCTGCGCTTGGGAGCGATTGTCGAAATCGTTCACCGAACCGCTAACGGCGCAGACACAAGCGTACAAGCAATTTACACGACCTTCAAAGGCAAAGAGGGAATCGCAGGCAATGCCGCAGCGCAAACACAAGAACCGTTCAATATCCCCGGAACTAAGTATTACATTGCCTTCCAGAAAATTGTGGCGAATAAAGAAAATCTGTCCAAATCACAAGCCGTTCTCGCTTTCGCGGATTCATCCAAACCCAGCACTGTTCCGCGCGAGGTCTTTACGATTGAGCTTTCCTACAAGCCCTTTATCAATCTCGTATGGGGTGGCGTTATTTTCATGGTCGCAGGTTTTTTTGTTGCCATCGGTCGCCGCCGGGAAGAGCTTGCACGGGCTATGAAGCCTACTTCCGTCGCAGAGATTCCCAGCGACGTTGCGGTTCACTCCGAATCATAACCATTGTATCCAGATTGAATTCAAGCAGCGTTTTTTTTACTTTTTTACAAGGATGATAATGGCAATACACGCAAGTGGAGCGTTTGAGGTGAAACTTGCACCTCAAACGCTCTCCGACACAGGTGCTGATGCGCTTTTAGGCAGACTCTCCATAGACAAAACGTTTCATGGCGACCTCACAGCAACGAGCAAAGGTGAAATGCTGAGCGCCGGCACAAGCACCAAAGGTTCGGCGGGGTATGTTGCTATTGAGAAAGTAAGCGGTTCCCTGCATGGGCGCACAGGCACGTTTGTGCTGATGCACTTCGGAATTTTGAATCGTGGCGAATCGCATCTAAACATTACCGTGGTGCCGGATTCAGGCACAGAGGCACTGGAAGGGCTTTCGGGAACGATGAATATCATCAATGATGCAGGCAAACATTCCTACACATTCGACTATGTGATGCCGTAGGTCTTTGTTACTTGCCGATACATTCATTTGATAGGCTTCCCAAGAATTCTGCTTGCATAGTTTGTAGGCATTTTTGCTTATCCTACAAAGTTTCATACTACAACTTCTTAACGTTTTTCTCAATCGCTATGGCTGCCACACTCGACCAATGGAGCGCTCTGGCGCAAAAAGAACTCAAAGACAAGCCCCTTGAGGCGCTCACCCGCCAAACGCAAGACGGTATCCCTGTCAAACCACTCTATACCGCCGCCGACCTCGAAGCTATCAGCTTTGAAGAGACCATGCCCGGCATCTTCCCGTATTTGCGCGGTCCTTACGCCACTATGTACACGAATCGCCCGTGGACAATCCGCCAGTACGCGGGGTTCTCGACGGCAGAAGCATCAAACGCATTTTATCGAAAAAATCTTGCCGCTGGGCAAAAAGGGCTTTCGGTAGCGTTTGATTTGGCGACGCATCGAGGCTATGACTCCGACCACCCACGCGTAGTGGGCGATGTAGGCAAGGCAGGCGTAGCGATTGATTCAGTCGAGGATATGAAAATTTTGTTCGACCAAATTCCGCTTGATGAAATGTCGGTCTCGATGACCATGAATGGCGCTGTGATACCGATTATGGCAATGTTCATCGTTGCGGGTGAGGAGCAGGGCGTTTCGGCGGACAAGCTCTCTGGCACGATTCAGAACGATATTTTGAAAGAATTCATGGTGCGCAACACCTACATTTATCCGCCGGAGCCATCTATGCGACTTGTGGCGGATATTATCGAGTACACAAGCAAGTTTATGCCGAAATTCAACAGCATTTCAATTTCGGGCTACCATATGCACGAAGCGGGCGCAAATGCAGTGCAGGAAGTAGCATTCACACTCGCGGACGGACTGGAGTACGTGCGCACGGCGCTGGCGCGTGGGTTGGATGTGGACGCATTCGCACCGCGCCTCTCGTTTTTCTGGGGAATCGGGATGAATTTCTTCATGGAAATAGCAAAAATGAGAGCCGCACGGTATCTGTGGGCAAATATGATGCAGCAATTCAACCCCAAAAAGCCGCTTTCGACGGCGCTCCGAACACATTGTCAGACATCAGGTTGGTCGCTTACCGAACAAGACCCGTACAATAATATTGTCCGCACAACCATCGAAGCGCTTGCTGCGGTGCTGGGCGGAACGCAATCGCTTCACACAAACTCTTTTGACGAAGCCATCGCACTGCCGACCGAATTTTCTGCCCGCATTGCACGAAACACACAATTGATTTTGGCGGAAGAATCCGGTGTAACACAGGTTGCAGACCCGCTTGCAGGATCGTATTATGTGGAATCGCTGACGCATTCGATTATTGTGGAAGCCCAAAAGCTGATGCGCGAGGTGGATGCGCTGGGCGGCATGACCAAAGCTATCGTTGCGGGATTGCCAAAGCAAAAAATTGAGGAATCCGCTGCTCGCCGTCAGGCTGCGATTGACCAAGGGAAATTTGTGATTGTAGGCGTGAATAAATACCGTCTTGCCAAAGAAGATCCGATTGATATTTTGGATGTGGATAACGTCGCTGTACGCGAAGGACAGATACGCCGTTTGGAGCAGATTCGTGCCACGCGCAATACGGCAGACGTACAGGCGGCACTGGAAGAAATCTCACGTCGCGCAGCATCGGGCGAGGGGAATCTTCTGGAAGCGGCAGTGGATGCGGCTCGCAAACGTGCCACCGTGGGCGAGATATCGGACGCAATGGAACGCGCTTTCAAGCGCTACGAAGCACAAGTGGCTACCGTTTCCGGCGTGTACAGCGCCGAGTATGGCGATAATACGGACGTGAAAAATCTTCTGGCGGAAACAGAGCGTTTTTCGGAAGCGTATGGTCGCCGCCCGCGTATGCTGGTCTGCAAACTGGGGCAGGACGGACACGATCGAGGGGCACGTATTATTGCTTCAGCGTTTGCTGATTTGGGATTTGATGTGGATATGGGACCACTCTTCCAAACGCCGGAGGAAGCCGCAAAACAGGCGATTGAGAATGATGTACACGTTGTGGGCGTGTCATCGCTTGCGGCAGGGCATAAAACCTTAGTTCCGCAGCTTATCGAAGCGCTTCGAAAAGAAGGTGCGGATGACATTGTTGTTGTGGCGGGCGGCGTGATTCCTCATCAGGACTACGATGCGCTCTATGCGGCAGGCGTAAAAGAAATTTTCGGACCCGGCACGAATATCGTTTTGGCGGCAAAGAAGGTGTTGGCGGATATTGAAAATCTGATGGCAGCCGCGTAGAATAAGTAGAAGAGCAGATACTATTCTCGTTCGGCAAGCAAACGATTTTCAGAACCCTAGATTTTTAACCTAGCAAAACCAATGGCAACAAAAATATACACCAAAACCGGCGACGACGGCACAACAGGCTTATTCGGCGGCGACCGTGTGCCGAAAGACCACTTGCGCATAGAGGCGTACGGCACAATAGATGAACTCAATTCACTGATTGGTGTGGCGGTAACGCAGCAAATGCCGGAGCGTCTCCAATCAAGCCTTCTCGAAATATCGGCGTTGCTTTTTACCGCCGGAGCAGACCTTGCTACACCGCTTGACCCGCCGCCTGCGTACCCGATTCCCCGTATTACGGCAGCTCACACGACATATCTGGAGCGGCTTATAGACGAATATGATGCCGAACTTTTGCCGCTTAAAGCCTTTATTCTTCCTACCGGAACGCCATCGGCAGCATATTTGCACCTTGCGCGGACGGTCTGCCGCCGCGCTGAACGGTGCGAAACGGCGCTCTCGCGCACTGAAGCCGTCGGTGAGGAAATTGGCAAGTTTTTGAACCGCTTGTCAGATTATCTCTTCACCGCCGCTCGCATGGCGAATCATCTGGCAGGCGCTCAGGATGTGGAATGGAAGAATCCGGCATTGTGAGTACCATGGAATACAAAAGGCTCGGTAATCAATACCGAGCCTTTGTGCGCAAATCATCCTTCAAATGCAGCAACGTCTATGGTTGCAATTCCGATGTAACAATGGCTCCATTCATCTGCGGAAGGCTCTGACGTTCTTTGAGCAATTTGCCACCTTCTTTTGCCACCCAAATTGTACTTCCGCCAGCATCACCACCGGACGGCATTATTTCTACTTTGTACGCCATGAATTTTCCTGCCGGAACAGTAATTTCTTCCATGCCCACCACCGCAAGTTCCATCTGCTTCGCAGACTGCGCCATCATGTCGAAATTCAGGAACGTCGTTTTGTAGCCCTCGGCAAGCGGTAACGTCGCCAGAATCGTGGACGTACCGGTGCCATCGGCAAAAAGTACACCTTCGATATCCTTGTCAATTTTGCTATTTCCCATCGGACTTTCGACTGTGCCTTTGATATTGCTACCGTTGTAGTCCAGCGCAATATTCATCGGACCCTGCTTCACACGGCGTTTGACGGGCGCAAGCGTTCCTTTGAGCACTTCTGCTTCATCGGAAACAGACCCCATCGGGCTTTGCGAGGTCTCTATTATTTTCCAATTTTTACCCGCGTCCGTGATTTCAGTTGTTTTAGTCATCTCAATTTTGCGCCCCCCCACTTCGAGCACAATTTTGTAGTTTGTTTTGCCCGGTTTAAGGTCAGATGCGGGTTTTGCGGTCATTGGCTTTGGAGCGTCTGCTTTTGCCTCCGGCTTTTTGGGAAGTTCTACCGTTGAAACATCGACGGTGATTTCCTTCAACCGTGCGGCAATTGCTTCCGGCATGGATTCTTGGAAGCGTCCGCCGAGATGCTTTGCTAAGAATTTTTCTGCTGCCGCCAAGAACGCCATATTGTTCACTGGACGCGCAAAACCGTGTCCCTCGTCAGGGGCAAGAATGTACTCGACGGGATACTTGCGGTCTCGAAGCGCGGCAACGATTTGGTCTGCTTCTGCTTTCTTCACACGCGGGTCGTTTGCGCCTTGTACCACCATAAGCGGTGTTGTGATTTTATCGGCAAAGTTCAGTGGCGACTGGCGATTAAGCTGTTTCTTGCCCTCCGGGGTCGTCGGGTCGCCCATGCGCAAATAAAACACCTTCCGAATAGATTCCCAGTACGGCGGTATGGAGTTGAGCAGCGTTATCAAGTTCGAGGGCGCAACAATCGCCACAGCAGCAGCGTACAAATCAGGCGTAAAGGTTACGCCCGCAAGCGTGGCATAACCGCCATAACTGCCGCCCATAATTCCGACACGCTTGGGGTCAACAATGCCTTCGGTAACAAGGTGCTGAACGCCGTAGGTAATATCGTCTTGCATGAGGTCGCCCCATTGCTTGTTGCCCGCATTCAGGAATTTTTTGCCATAGCCCGTGGAAGCCCGAAAATTCGGCTGCAAAACAGCATACCCACGATTCGAGAGGAATTGTGCGTAGGAATCATAGCCCCATGTATCTCGTCCCCACGGACCACCGTGCGGATTGACCACCAGAGGCAGATTCTTTGCAGTCTTCAGGTCATAGCCTTTGGGGAGCGTCAGATAAGCAGGTATTTCCAGACCGTCCGATGATTTATAGCGAATCGCAAGCATCGGTGCGAGGTCTTTGCTTGGCAAATTTGGGCGTGGGCGGTATTGGAACGTGAGTTTTTTCGTTTTGCGGTCGAAGAGATACACTGCGCCCGGGTCAACATCGCTGCTGGCTGTTATCAGCCAAAAACGCTCGTCTTTGGTGCTGGAGCCTAAGGCAATATCAGTGTTGGGAAGTTGTTTCTCCAAGAGTTTGTAGTCTGCCTCGTAACCTTTGTCTTTCCAGTACATTCTTGTACGGTCATCTTCGTAGGTGGTAACAATCATCTCCCCCGTAACTTCAGAAAACGCAGCACCGCCGAAATCTACACGCTTCATGGGGTCTTCTTCTACAAGTTCTTCTTTTCCCGTAGCAGGGTCGAAAAGCACAAGGCGCGTTAGGTCAATGGCATCGGTTTTATTTGTTACCATGTAAACACGTTTGTTGTCCTTGTGAAAGCGCACAGGATACGCAGATTCAAGGGCATTAACGCTGTACACCGCGACAAGTGTGTCCTTGTCAACACGCAGCACTTCGGTCGAACCGTCTTGGAGTGAGCGCAGCCCGAGGCGCAGATTATCGGCATTGTCGAATTGCCAGCCCACGATGCGGTCAGTATTTTTGCGCACAAGCGTTTTTTCACCTGTGGAAAGACTGAGCTTGTAGAGGTCGTGCCACGCTTGGTCGCGGTCGTTTAAGCCAATATACAGAATATCAGGCGTTGTTTTCGGTACAGCATAAATCTGCACTCGAACACCCTTCAAGCCCGTCAAATCACGCTGTGCCGGAACGTCTTGTCCGGGAGCCGCTGCGCCGTCGGGCTTCACGGCGTACACATTAAAATTCTCATCGCCGCCTTTATCCTGTGAGTAGAGTACATATTTGCCGTCGCGCGACCAGAAATAGCCACGAATGGGGCGCGTGGTGTCCGCCGTGATGGGACGCGCCTTCGCAAATGCTTCGTCAATCTTTTTTACCCAAATATTGCGCGTACCTTTGTGCGGCTTGATGAACGCCATAAATCTGCCGTCCGGCGAAAGTTGTGCGCCGGATATTTCGGGGTCGCCAAAGAAAATTTCACGGTCAATGATGGGTGTTGCCTGTACGGAAGCAGCTTGCGTTGAAGCAGCTTGAGCGGTCGTTGCTGAAGCGGCGGGTGTTTTTTTCTGTGCTAATGCCGATTGCAAATGCACGGTGAAAATACCCAACGTACAGACGAGCGCTGTCGAACACAAAAATCGGGATAATTGTTGCATAGATGCTAAAAATTGGTTGAATGAAAATGGGGCGTAGGTTTGTGGCACAATACGCCATAAATTGAAGTGCAGTATTTGGGGTCAATTTTTTCAAAGGCTAAGAAACTTCTTGAATTCACAAAACAAAAATACGAGATTTCGGAGAATTACACTATGTCATAAAAAAAGCACAACTGGCAGACTGCCAATTGTGCTTCATCAAATGCGGGAGCAAAGTCAGAGAAATTATTTTTTCTCTTCTTTTTTCTCCATTTTGTCTTCTTTTTTCTCTTTTTTCTCTTTTTTTGCTTTTTTCTTCATCTCTTTTTTCTCCTCTTTTGGAGCGTCTTGAGCGAAGGTAAACGCCGGAGCTACAACGCTAACAGCAAGCAAAAAGGCAAGTGTGCCAAGGACTTTACGCATATTTTTTCCCAGAAATTTGGGTTGAACAATAAAGAATTACAAATACGACCGCAAAGATAGAAGAAACGTGCTTCATTGTCAAGTATTTTTTGTCATTTTTTGCCCGAAAATTTGTGCGTAAATTCGCACACAGTAGCACGATAGTTCATTCTATCTCAATCCTCATATACTTATTCTGTAAGGAAGGCAATGGCTGTGGCTTCTATCAAACCTCGCGTTGCGATTGTTTTTACGGGCGGCACAATCTCGATGAAAATGGACAATGCTTTCGGCGGCGTTGTGCCTGCATTATCGGCAGAAGAAATTTTAGCACTCTCCCCTTCCATTCATATTCTGACCGACCTCGAAGCCAGTGAGTTCGGGCGTTATCCGGGTCCGCACGTTACGCCGGAGCTTATGCTGGAACTTTCGCGTCACGTGCAAGCGCTTGCCGACCAGCCCGCTATACAAGGCATCGTCATTACGCATGGCACCGATACACTCGAAGAAACCGCATACTTCCTTGATTGTACGGTCAATACCGTCAAGCCGATCGTCATTGTAGGCTCCATGCGTAACTCCTCCGAACCTGACTGGGACGGACCGCGTAATCTCCGCGATGCCGTGCTGCTCGCACTTAGCCCCAAAGCTCGTGGAATGGGTGTGATGGTCTGCCTTGCCGATAGTATTCAAGCGGCTTCGGAGGTCTCAAAAATGGATACTAGCAACCTCAGTACGTTTGAGAGCAGCAATTTTGGTCCTCTGGGGCGCATCGTCAATGGCGCTGTATTGCTCTATCGGCAGCCGGTTCGGCGCGATTCTTTCACTGTTAATGAGCTACCTCGTTTTGTGCCGATTATTAAATGTTATACCTCGTCCGAATCTGAGTTGATGCGGCTTGCCTTGGAAAGTAGTACGCCGCCGGAAGGCATTGTTATTGAAGCAATGGGCGTGGGGAATGTACCGCCACCCGTTTTTCACCAGATTATTCGGGCTTTGGAGCGAAACATACCCGTTGTCTTGACCTCACGCTGCCCAATAGGACGCGTGGAGCATCTCTACGCCTACGAAGGAGCAGGAAAGCATCTCTACGAAGCAGGAGTAATTTTTGCCGATTATCTCACGGGACAAAAAGCACGAATTAAGCTCATTGCGGCGTTGGGAGCGGGCTATACGCTTTCACAAATTCGGACGGCTTTTGAATGGGCGGAATAAAACATCTCAACCACAGACTAAACAATGAACTATACTACGCGCGACTATCCACTCCGCACGACCATTGCCGAAATAGATTTGGGGCGGCTTCGGGCTAACTTTCGCACAATCTCTGCGC
>Ga0075163_10009205_pt1 | contig 12970 bp, 13 predicted proteins | sample JI1023141ADNA_FD_71478 | JGI IMG/M metagenome (GOLD analysis project Ga0075163, IMG submission 71478) | Wastewater effluent complex algal communities from Wisconsin, to seasonally profile nutrient transformation and Carbon sequestration -... | ecosystem: Engineered > WWTP > Effluent > Algae...
TGCACGGCGTCGACGAGGTCGTTCACGACCTGCGCTCCTTGCTGCAATTCGAAGGCGCCCGCGACGATCCAGCCGCGCGGCACTTCGATGGGTTGGCTGGCGCTGCCGGTCAGCAGCGGGTCAAACAGGAACTCGGCGACGGACAGCTCCACCGCGCGGCGGACGATGCCCTTGCGCTTGATCACCTGTTGTGCGCCCTGCTTCTCGATCTCCAGGGCATTGTCGGCGACCGAACGCAGGTTGACGGCGCGTTCGTGCATCTTGGCGCGCTGCTCGGGGAAGGCGCGTTGCGCGAGGCGCAGTGGAATCGTGAACTCCTCGAGCACGCGCCGGAACTTCACCTTCTTGGCCCACTCGGGGCCGACCGAGTCCAGGAAGTCCACGTGAGGCGTCACTTCCTCGATGGTGATGTCGAGCCCGTCGATGGTGAGCAGCAGGTTGGCCGGATGGGCTGGCGGGGCCGGGGCCTTGCTGCAAGCCACCAGCAGCACGCCGCACAAGAGCCAGGTATTGGAACGGCAGTTCATGGTCTTCGGATCAGTGCGTGTCGAGGCTGGCCAGGAAGTCGCAGACGGGACCCGTCAGGTAGCGGTAGGTAGCGTGCAGATGGTTGGCAAGTTGCGGAGCTTCCGTCGCCGCGATCGCACCGGCGAAGCTGCCGGTGTTTTCGATCCACAGCGAACGGGGATCCTGGGGCCAGGTCTCGACGCGTACATGATAGGTGTCGCGGGCCGGTTCGTGGGGCGGGAACACGAGACGAATGCCCAGGGACTGCAGCGGGCGCCCGAAGGTGTTCCAGGCGTCGTTGCCAGGGGCGATCAGGCGCTGGCTCAGGAACTCGCGGCCGTCGCGGAAGTGGCGCGGGGCGATGAGCGACCGGACGGTGAACTGCTGGGCCAGGGTCGCCGGGATCGACAGCGCCGGGAAGGCCAGGGCGGCCACGTTGACGACCCGCGTGGCGAAGTCCTCGACGGTCGTGCCGCGCAGTTCTTCCCTTAACACGAGGCGATCCCAGGCAAACGACGCCGAGGAGATCTGGCCCGGGGCCTGCGGCAGATTGGTCAGGTGGATGCCATCCGGGGCCACCTGGAAGTTCTGGTAGCCGATCGCCGGTTGGCGGTAGAGCGTGTTGTGGATGCTCTGGACGAGGTCGGCCCGCAGCTGGTGAGGGGGATACAGGAGCTCGGCGGTGAAGGCGATGCTGCGGGGGTCGTAGGACATTGCTGGCGGGCATGCTACGGGCCGGGGCGCCACTCGGTAGAGGCTCCGTGCGAATGCGCGACCGGCCGGGCTTTCGGCGGCAATCCGGTGCCAATCTGCACGACCCGGGAGGAATCCCACCCGGTCCTCGTTTCGTCGCGCCTCCGGGGTAAGCTCCCACGCCCTTCTACTCAGCCCGAACGCCGCAATGAATCGCGCAACTGTCCTCTGGGCCGCCATCCTGGCGGCGACTGGTTTTTCCCTCCGCGCCCAGGATCCGCAAGAGCAGATCAAGATGCTGCGCAAGCAGGTCGACGTGCTCAGCGACCAGCTCGTCGAAGAGCGCGCCAAGCTGCTGCTGGACCTGAAGGTCAACGGCCAGCGCCTCGACCCGAAGGACGTCATGCGCGAAGCGGTCTACCTGACGGGCGGCAAGCTCGTCGAGGCCAAGGTCGCCGACTTCTTCATTCTCGAAGAGCTCAAGAAGCAGACCGGCCAGGGTGGCAAGGACCCCAAGGCGTTCATCGTCACCGACGAGGACGTCATGACCGAGCTCGCGCCGATGAAGGCCGACTTCGAGACCAAGAATCCGGGCGTCGATTTCTGGGAGGTCGTGCGGTCGCAGTACGGTCTCAACAAGGAGACCTTCCTGGAGCAGCGCAAGCAGGCCATCCTGTTCGACCGCGTGTTCTTCCCGGGCACGCCGAAGGACTGGCCAGATATCACCAAGGAAGCCATCAAGGCCCAGACGCAGAGCGATCAGGGCCCGAAGTTCATCGAGCAGCTCGAGAAGGCGACCGAGGGCGTCGACGAAAAGGGCAACCCGAAGAAGCTGCCTGATTTCTGGGTCAACATGATGCGTCAGTTCGTGCAGAAGGGTCTGCGCAACTGGAGCGATATCCGCTACGCCTCGAACGGCCTGCCGTCGAATATCGTGCTCAAGGTCAACGACCTCGAATGGAGCACCGACGACGCCTTCACCTTCGTGAAGAAGGGCATGTTCGTGCAGGATCTCGAGCGCGCAATGCAGGAAGTCGTCGTGCGCGAAGCGCTGCGCCAGGAGCTCGTTGGCAAGGACGCCTACGTCAGCGACGAGGAATTCCAGCGCCGCTACGAGGAGTATCGCCAGCCCTACGACACGACGCCGTTCACGGTCGAAGTCATCGCCACGCGCTTCAAGGGCTACCCCTGTCTCGAAGCCTTCCGGTCGCGCTGGCGCCTGATCACGTCGTACGGCGACATGATCAAGGACGAGATCAACGATGCCAACCTGCAGGCCCACGCCGACAAGTTCGGCGCGTTCTTCGCGGATGGCCAGGTCAGCATCGACATGATCCCGTTCCAGGCCCGCAACCCGAAGACGGGTGCGTGGGAGCCGGACGGCATGGACAAGGCGAAGGCCCGCTGCGAGGCGGTGTTCGCGGCGCTGGAAGGCAAGAAGACGACCTTCGACGAAGCCCTGAACGAGCACGCCGAGTTCTTCGCGAACGACGAGAAGCGTGGTCGGCTCGGCTTCCTGCCGCTGAACCAGCTGAAGCAGCAGCTGCGCGAGAATGAGTTCACGCAGTTGCTCGACGGCTACTCGATCAGCAACCACCTGTTCTTCGAAGCCGAGGTCGGCAAGACCTTTGGCCCGATCGCTGGCCCGGACGGCTACTTCATCGCCCGCGTCAACGCGCGCACCCCGGCCCGTCGCAAGATCGACGTCCAGAACCCCAAGGAGCGCGAATTGGTCCGCGAGGACTACATCAACTACCGCTTCTTCGACTGGGCGACCGCCGTCATCGGCAAGGCCAAGTTCGAGTAGAGCCGGCGTTCTGATTTGCGGGGGAGCGCGGCTACGATGCCGCGTGTGACCGAGAATCCCGACTCCCCCGCCAGCGCCCCCCGTGCCGCGGACCCGCGCGCCAGTGTGAAGGCGCTCCTGCGCCGCCTGTGGGCCGCGATCGTGCGCTACAGGACCATGGTCCTGGCCATGATCGGCTTCGGCTTCCTCGAAGCCGCCTTCACCAAGCTGCCGTTCGTGCTCGTAAAGCCGCTCATGGCGGAGATGGGGGCCGCGAGCAGCAAGGAGTCGATTCTGCCCAACGTGTGGCTGTCGCCGTTGCAGCCGAAGGGCGAAGGGTTCTTTGACCGGCTGCTGAACGACTTCAATGAGGTCTTCCGCAGCTTTGCGAACGGCATGGCCGACTGGTTTGGCTTCCACTTCGCGCATCCCGGCATGAACATCGTGGTCGCGTGTGCCGTGATCGCGATCGTCTGCGGGGTGTTGGGGTCGGTGACGATCTACTTCGTACAGACGATCTCGCGGTTCTTCGCCGTGCGCATCGTCGCCGACCTGCGCAGTGAGCTCGCGCGCCACTTCCTGGCTTTGCCGATCCGGTTTTTCGGGCGGCAGCGCATGGGCGAGATGATCAGCCGCGTCACCAACGACACGCAGGTCATGCAGCGCTCGTTCGAGCTAGCCTCGGACAACATCGTCGTCGATCCGATGATGATCGTCTGGAATATTGCGATCCTGGCCTGGTTCGTGCCGCAGGCGATCTGGGTATTGCTGGTGATGGTGCCGGTCATGGCGATCCCGCTCTATCGCCAAGGTCGCAAGGTCAGCAAGCGCAGCACGAAGAGCCTGAAGGCGATGGGTGAGACGACCGAGTCGCTCAACCAGATCCTGTCCGGCATGCGCACCGTGAAGGCGTTCCAGCTCGAAGAACAGCGCCTCAGGGAGTTCGAGGCCAACACGGCGACGTTCCTCGAACGCACGAAGAAGATGCTGCGCGCGAAGGGGCGGTCGATGGCGCAGACCTTCGTGAGCTACCAGGCCGGCTTTGCGGTGTTGCTCGTGATGCTCGGTTATGTTGTGCTCGTCGAGGGCACCGTCAAGTTCGACGACGTGGCGGTCGTCATCGTGCCGTTGGCGACGACCTACCAGCACGTGAAGCGTCTGACGCGTTCCTACCACGTGATCATGGAGTCCGCGGGCGCGCTCGAAGGCATCCTGACGATCCTCGAGACGGATACCGACGAAGCCAATCGCGGTGGGCGCCCGCTAGCCACGGTGCGCGGCGATGTCGAATTGCGTGATGTCGTGTTTGCGTACGGCGACGAGCCGGTGCTGCGCGGCATCAGTCTGCGCGTGAAGGCGGGCCAGACGGTGGCATTTGTTGGCCCCTCGGGCGGCGGCAAGTCGACGACGATGGACCTGCTGCTGCGCTTCCATGATCCGCTCAGCGGGGCCGTGCTCATCGATGGTGTCGACCTGCGGGAGATCAAACTCGCGGATTTCCGGGCGCACACGGCGGTCGTGAGTCAGCAGGCGTTCTTGTTCAATACGACGATCCGCGAGAACATCGCCTGCGGCAAGCCTGGCGCGACGCAGGCGGAGGTCGAAGCTGCGGCGAAGGCCGCCAACATCCACGACTTCATCCTGTCGCAGCCGCTCGGCTACGACACGCTGGCTGGCGAACGTGGCTGCAACCTGTCCGGTGGGCAGATGCAGCGCATCACGATCGCGCGCGCGATCGTGCGCGACCCGGCGATCCTGTGCCTCGATGAAGCGACTTCTGCCCTCGACAGCGAGAACGAAGAGGTCGTGCAGAAGGCGCTCGACAACCTGCGCAAGGGTCGCACTTCGTTCGTGATCGCGCACCGGCTGTCGACGATCGTCGATGCCGATCTCATCGTCGTGCTCAGCGAAGGGCGGGTGATCGAGGCCGGCTCGCACGACGAGCTGGTATCGCGCGGCGGCGTCTACAAGCGCATGTACGAACTGCAGGTCAGCTGACGCCTATTCGATGGCGGGCCCAAGCAAAGCCACCACGGTCGCGCGCATCGCTTCGCCGCGCCCGATCGCATCGACCTTTTCGCCGGTCTTGCCTTTGACGTTGACGCGGTCGGCAGGCAGTTCAAACAGGTGGGCGAGCTTCTCGCGGATTGCCTGCCGATGCGGCGCGAGCTTCGGCGCCTCGGTCTCCACGACGGCGTCGAGTGACAGCACGCGCAGGGACTTGGCGCGCACTCGCGCCATCGTCGCAATGCAGAACTCCGCCGAAGCGCGGCCTAGATTGGCCGGATCGCGGTCCGAGAACAGTGAGCCGAGGTCGTCGAGTCCGGCCGCGCCCAGCACGGCATCACAGGCGGCGTGCAGCAGTGCATCGCCGTCACTGTGGCCAACGGGGCCGACCTTGGCGTCGAAGTGCACACCGCCGAGCATGCACGGGCGACCGGGTTCGAGGCGGTGTACGTCGATGCCAAGGCCGATGCGGGGAAGGTCGTTCATGCGATACCTGCTGCGAGCAGTGCGGTCGCCAGCGGCAGGTCTTCTGGCCGGGTGACCTTGAGGTTGGTGGCGGAGCCCATCACGACGGCGACGCGTTCGCCGAGGTGTTCGACGAGCGAGACGTCGTCGGTGCCGGCAAAACCGGTGGCCGTGGCATGCGCGAACGCGCGCAGCAGCAGGTCGCGCCGGATCACCTGGGGGGTCTGCGCCTGCCAGAGGTTGGTGCGGTCAACGGTCGCTGTGACATGCTCGTCGCGCACGCGCTTCAAGGTGTCGGGAACCGGCAGCGCGAGCAAGGCGGCGCCGCTGGCCGCCGCCGCCGCAACACACTCTTGCGCGGCGTTGATCGGGAACAACGCGCGCGCTGCATCGTGCACGAGGATCAGGTCGGCGTCGGCGTCGGCGATCGCGAGTCCGTTCTGCATCGATTCCTGGCGCGAATCGCCACCCTCGGCGAAGCGCACGTCGCCGAGTGCCTGCAGGGCTGCTTGGATCGGCTGCAGATGGGAGGACCGGTCGTCGCGGTGCACGACCACGATGAGCTGGTTGCCGGCGCGCAGATCGACGGCGCGCGCGAGCCGTTCGGCGGAATGCAGCACCAGCGGTTTGCCCAGCAGGGGCAGGTAGGCCTTCGGGATCGGACCACCAAACCGTGATCCGCGACCCGCGGCGAGCAGCAACATAGCGACCTTCACGCGCCGAGACCTTACACTCGGCGGAGTGGCGGTGGTGCGGATTCTCGGCATCGATCCTGGCACGCAAGTGGTCGGGTTCGGATGCCTCGACATGGTCGTCGACGGCCCGCGGCGCAGTCGTGGCCAGTTGCCTCTCGCCATGCGCGCCAGCAACATCATCCAGGCCGGGGGTGGCACGGGGGATATCACCGTGGCGGCGATGGGCGTCTTCCGCCTGGGTGGGCGCGACACCGAGTTGCCGATGCGGCTACTGTCGCTGGCCGACCAGTTCCGCAAGCTGCTGCAGGAGCTTGCGCCAACCGAGGTTGCGATCGAGCAGGCGTTCTACGGCAAGAGTGTGCAGGCGGCCCTGCGCATCGGCGAAGCGCGCGGCGTAGTGCTTGCCGAAGCGGCCCGCTGCGGCCTCCCGGTGTTCCAGTTTGCCCCGGCCCGCGTGAAGCGCTGCGTGACCGGGCGGGGTGCCGCTACCAAGGAATCGGTGGCGGCCATGGTTGCCCAACTCGTGCCGTTGGGGCGGCGCGGTGTTGGCATGCCGGCGGATGCCACCGACGCGGTTGCCGTGGCGCTGACCCGGGTCGAGGAGCGCCGATCCCCCATGATGCACCTGCCGGAAGCTGACTGATTCGATGCGCCTCTGAGTATTAGTTTCGCAGTAGAACGAATGCGATTGCGGTGGGGCGTTGCATTCTTGCGGGGGACCACTTCTAATCGGCCATCCGGTCAGTGAGGCTCCTACCCGTTGTACCAACCTAGGCGGTTGGAAGATGCGGCGGTCAGTCGCATGTTCCTTTTGGCGCGATGCCAGGGCTACTCGCCTTGGCGTCCGGGGGAAGTCTCACTCCACGCTGTGCCGGCGGCTGCCCAGATGCCGCGTGGCGCGCTCGTTCTCGTGCTTTGTAGGAGAGAAGCATCATGATCCGTGGCCCTGTTCTGCCGCAGATGCGTGAGGGTCTTTGGGCCCTCGTCGCTGGTCGCCTGGAAGCAATCGAGACGGGTCTGCTGCTCGTTCTAGAGGATCTCGATTGCAGTGGTGGGCGCCTGGGCGCCGTCGAAGGTCTCGCTCGCGATGCGGCGGGCGCGCCGGTGTTGCTCACGATGGCGACGGATGGCGATGCGTTGCTGGCCGGGCGCGTACTGGCGGCGAGTGAGTTCCTGCAGCGGGTCGGAGATTCTCTCGCGGCCGCGGTGCCCGAAGGCAACTTTGCGCCCGGAGTCAACGGGCGGGTCGTGGTGGTGGGAACGGAAGGTGCGTCTGCCAGTCTCGAGTCCTTGCGCCGTCTGTCCTTGCCTGGGGTTGCGCTCTGTCGCTTGGAGCCGTTCCGAATTGGCGGGGTCGAACGATTCGCGGTGCGTTGGCTCGCGAATGGGCCAGAAGCAGCCGCCAAGGTGACTGCTGCGCAGGTCGACTTCGCAGTCGCGGCGGACCGTCGCGCGGACTGGCAGACCATCGAGCAGCTCAGCCTGCGTCTGGATCCAGCGGTTCGCATCGACGGCGATCGCTTCTTGCGGCGGATCACCTGGCAGGGGCGGTTGCTCGGCGAAGTGTGTGCCGCGGACGGCACCCTGCGCGGGTCAGGTGCGGATGGCGTCAGCTACCGCCTGCTCTCGCCGCGCGATGTTCGCGAATTTGGAGACCGCCTTGTGCGCCGCTACGCGGAGCTCACCGGTCTTTCGATGGATGGTGGCAATCGGGCTGGCGAACCTTCGGCTCGACCTCGAGAGGACGAGGTCGGTGGCTGCGTCGCGGCTCGAAACGCCAAGGGGGTTGCTCCCGGGGAGTCGCTGCGCGCGTCGCTCTCCTCGGCTCGGCTGACTCCTGAGGAATATTCTGCGCTCGGTGGTCCGGCTCGTTTGGCCGGCGGCGGAACCGAGGTCGCAGGTGTTGCCGAGAACGTCATCAGAGCCGTCTCGGCACAGGAAGGTTCGTGGGCAGGGCCGACCATGCGCACGGACTGATCGAATCGATCTGCGCCTCGGCGCAGGTTGGTTCCTGAGGTGCTCTTGGAACCAGACCTGGACGCCAGCAAAGCTGGACGGGGCTTCTTGCGGCGGATCTTCCGCTACAAGGCAGCACCCGATGTGTCTCGCGACAGAGAGGCTCTCGTCATCGCCTTCGCCAGCGGCAAGGGTGGGACGGGCAAGTCGTTCCTGACGACGAACGCTGCGATCGGCCTGCACCGGCTAGGCCGGCGCGTCGCCGTCGTCGACTGTGACTTTGGGCTGGCGAACGCGCATCTGCTGTTTGGCGTGAATCCGCGCTTTACGATGCAGCATCTGCTGGACGGTGCCATCTCCGCGCAGCAGGCACTCATGCCGACGCCCTACGGGCCCGGACTGATCGCGGGAGGTTCTGGCATCTCGAGTCTCGCCGAGCTGGGGGCGCGGCACATGCAGGTGCTGGGGCGCGCGCTCGGTTGGGTTGCCGCCAACCACGACGTCGTGCTACTCGATTGCCCGGCGGGTCTCGCGCCGCCGGCGATGATCACCGTGCTCGCCGCGCAGCACGTCGTGGTCGTGACCAACCCGGAGATCGCGGCACTGACGGATGCGTATGCCTTGATCAAGTGTCTCGCCCGCCAGCCGTCCTGGCCGACGGTGCACCTGGTCGTGAATCGCGTCGCCCAACCGGGCCTCGGGCGAGCGACGTTTGAACGATTGGCCGAAGTTTCCCGCCGATTTGCGGGGTGTGAAATCCACTACCTGGGAGAAGTGCCGGAGGATTCGGCGGTGACGCACCGCCGCCTCGGGCAGGCCCCCTTACTAGTGAGTCACCCCGAATGTCCAACTTCCCTGGCGATCCAATCGATGCTCTCCACCCTGGAGAAGAACGTGGGGGGGCTGCAGATGCAGGCCTCGGCCAACCAAGGCGTGGAGGCGCGCATGGCGGCCCAGATCCGGCGCTGGTAGCCCGCGAGCGGCTGTTGCTGGTGGCGTGGGCGATCTTGACGCTCGGCTTCGCCGTGCGAGCGTTTGCGGCCGGCTGCTTGGGTGAAGATGCAAGTCGGCCGCCGCCGCGTGTGTTGCCGGTCCGCATCGACCCCAATCGGGCAGGGGTTGCGGACCTGCAAGCCCTGCCAGGCATCGGTGCTGGCCGCGCCGAAGCGATCGTTCTCGATCGGGTGCGGCACGGTCCGTTCCTGCGGGCGGACGATCTTGATCGGGTCGATGGGATTGGACCGGCGACGGTCGATGTCCTGCGCCCGTTCCTGCTCCTCCCTGAGATCCTGCCCGAGGCACAGGTGCCTCGGTGATCGGGGTGCGCACTGGCCAACTTTCGTGTAGGCTTCCCGCGACCTCCATGGACCAGAACGCTGCCACCGTCCAAGACTGCGTCCGGGCTGCCCTGGCTGAGGACCTTGGTCGCGCCGATCTGAGCTTGGATGCCGACGTTACGACCAGGTTGTCGGTGCCGGCGGGGACTCGTGGGCAAGCGCGCCTGCTGGCGAAGGCGACGGGCGTGTTGGCGGGTTTGGACTGCGCCGTCGCGGCGTTCCGCATGCTGGACGCACGCGCTGTGGTCGATGCACGATTGCGGGAGGGTGATCGCCTGCAGCCGGGGACCCTCGTGCTTACGGTCGCGGCCGACATGCGGGCGATCCTCGGGGCGGAGCGCACCGCGCTGAACTTCGTGCAGCGAATGTCCGGAGTGGCGACGAAGACGCGAGCGTTTGTCGACGCCGTGGCTGGCACCGGCGCCCGCATCCTTGATACCCGCAAGACCACCCCGGGCCTCCGCCTGCTCGAGAAGGCAGCGGTGTTGGCCGGAGGCGGCCACAACCACCGCATCGGTCTCTACGATCAGGTCCTGCTCAAGGAGAACCACTTCGGATTCGCGCTACCCGCGACTTACGAAGAGGTGGTGCGCCGTTGCGTCGCCGGACAGGCTGCGCCCGTCGTGGCTGAGGCGCGCACCCTGGAGGAGGCGGTGGCGGCCGTTCGGGGCGGTGCGAGCGTCGTGCTGCTCGACAATTTCCGACCCGGCGAGTCGCTGCGCGCGGCCATCGCTGCGGTGCGCAGTGCGGCAGAGCGGCTCGGCCGTCGCGTGGAAGTCGAGGCTTCGGGTGGTGTTGATCTCAGTACCGTGCGCGCGTTTGCGGAGTGCGGCGTGGATCGGATCTCGATCGGCGCGCTGACGCATTCGGCACCCGCGGTCGACCTATCACTCCTCGTGGAGGGCCTGCATTGAAATCCGGCCGCTTGAGCTTCCCTCCGAGTCAGGTGGCGTTGCGTCAGCTCCGCGCGGACGTTCGGGCTGCCACCGCGACGCTTGGGGCTGAGGCCAGGATTGGTGACACGGTTGCGCTCGTTGTCGATGAACTCGTCAACAACGCGATCGAACACGGCGCGGCCTACCGTTCTCGCGGTCTCGACCTAGCCGTGCAGGTTGGCGTGGTGGCGGGGCGGATCACGGTCGAGTTCTTTGACCAGGAGATGCCGGAAGCCACCGTTCGCGAGCTTGCCGAGGCCTTGTCCCAGGCCGCAGCCGGTATGCCTTCGCTTGAGAACGAGCGGGGACGAGGACTGTTCTTGCTGTCGGTCTACCTCGACGAACTGCGCGCCGAGGTTGCTCCGGGCGGCGGCTTGCGACTTGCCGGACTGGTTTCCTGCGGATGAGAGCCCTGGCCTCGCTGGTGGCCAAAGGGCCCCGGCTTTTGCTTGTGTCGTGGCTCTCGCTGCCAGTCTGGTTGCGTTTGCTCGCCCCGCCCGCGGTCATGGTCACCCTGTGGCAGCTGTCCTCGATCACGCCGGAGCCGAGTCCGCCCAGCGTCGTGCGCGCCTTCCTGCACAACGGCGCCCACATCGTTGCCTATGCCACGTTGGCCAGCACATTCCTGCTGCTGCGACCGTTGCCGGTCTTGCTAGCTCGCAGTATTCCGTTTGGTTGGGCTCTGCTCTCCGTGTTGCTGTCTGCGGCCTACGGCATGGTCGACGAGTGGCATCAGGCCCACGTGCCGGGGCGTGTGTGTTCGTATGGGGACTTGCTCTCCGACTTCAGTGGTGGCGTGTTGGGGGTCGTGTTGGCGCTGGCGGTGCTGCGGTTCGACCGTAATCTGGCACTTGGCGTGCCAATTTGTCTTTTGGTGTGCGCGACTTGCGTCTCGATAGCGACCTGGGTGTCCTGGTAGAACGTCGCAACGTCCTCCCGGCGATACACAGAAGAGTCGACGTAAGCTGTTGTGAAATATATCGTTCAACGCGCGGAGCGGCCGTGGGGTTGACGGCGCTGAGGGATGGTCATGAAGCGACTTCCCTTGTTCTGCGTGGTGGCCCTGCTTGGGGCCGCCGTCTCGGTGCCCGCTCAGGTCTCGATCGAAGGCCGGCTCGGGCGCAACGTTCGCGGCAGTGTTACTGTCGACGTGGGCGGTCGCCACGATCGCGACCGTGATCGTGGCCACGACAGTTTCCGCGATCGCGATCGCGACCACGACCGCTACCGCTCGCACAACGAGCCGGTTCGCCGCCACTACGTGCCGGTGCCCGTGCGCGGCCACTGGGAGACCGTTTGCGAGCAGGTGCTCGTGCCCGGCTACTGGCGCGACGAACACGTGCCGCCGACCTACGGCTGGGTTCGCAACCACTGCGGTCGGCTCGAGTGGGGCATGGTTGACCCGGGTGGTTGCCGAAAGGTCTGGGTGCCCGCGCGCTACGAACACCGCAGTCGCCGCGTCTGGGTTGGCTGCTGAGCGTGGCGCCTGAGCGGGTGGCCGGGTAGACAGGCACGCATGACCGAACGTGGCCTTCGTTTCGACCACCCGCTCATCGAGCGTTACGCGAGCCAGGAGATGGCTGGCTTGTTTTCGCCGCGCGCGCGCCATACCGCCTGGCGCGACCTCTGGATCGCGCTGGCGCAAGCCGAACACGAACTCGGCTTCCCGGTCACCCAGGAACAGATCGCCGAACTCAAGGCGCATCGCGACGAGTTTGACTGGGATAGCGCAGCGAGGCTCGAGAAGGAGCTGCGCCACGACGTGATGGCGCATGTGCATCACTACGGTGATCTCTGCCCGAAGGCGCGGCCGATCATCCACCTCGGTGCCACGAGCTGCTTCGTCACCGACAACGCCGACCTCGTCATCTACCGCCGAGCGTTGCGCATGGTCGAGCAGCGGCTGGCTGCGGTGCTGCGTGCGTTGGGGGAGTTTGCGAAACAATGGCGCGCGCAGCCGTGCCTTGGTTACACGCACTTCCAGGTCGCCCAGCCGGTCACGGTTGGCAAGCGTGCGTGCCTTTGGGCGCAGGACTTCGCACTCGATCTCGACGAGGTCCGCCGCATCGCCGAGTGGCTGCCGTTCCGCGGCGTGAAGGGCACGACCGGCACGCAGGCGACGTTCCTGCTGCTTGCTGGTGGCGACCATGGCAAGGTCGAAGAGCTCGATCGGCGCGTGACGAAGGCGATGGGCTTTCAGAAGTCGATCCCGGTCAGCGGCCAGACCTATACGCGCAAGCTCGACTGGACGATTCATCAGGCGCTCTCGGCGGTCGCGCAGTCGGCGAGCAAGTTTGCGACGGACCTGCGCCTGCTGTCGCATGAGGGCGAGATCGAAGAACCCAGCGAGTCGAAACAGATTGGTTCTTCGGCGATGGCCTACAAGAAGAACCCGATGCGTTGTGAGCGCGTGTGTTCGCTGGCGCGCTACGTGATCGAGACCGCCAATACGAGTGCACACACGGCCGCCAACCAATGGCTCGAACGCACGCTGGACGATTCGGCCGTGCGGCGCATTGCACTGCCGGAGTCGTTCCTCGCGATCGACGGCATCCTGATGCTGGTCGAGAACGTGGCCAAGGGGCTCGT
>Ga0075163_10009206_pt1 | contig 12970 bp, 18 predicted proteins | sample JI1023141ADNA_FD_71478 | JGI IMG/M metagenome (GOLD analysis project Ga0075163, IMG submission 71478) | Wastewater effluent complex algal communities from Wisconsin, to seasonally profile nutrient transformation and Carbon sequestration -... | ecosystem: Engineered > WWTP > Effluent > Algae...
GGACTTTCACGAGAGACGCTCTTGACTCGGTGTTCTCGACCTCACCGTCCAGACTTCGGATGAGTCGACTTTTGGACAGAGAACCAATGCCCCAACTCAATGTGTCTGCGGCTCTGTCATGACAGGGGGCCAGTCCGACGGTTCGGTCGATCAAAGTATCAATGGAGTGAGATTGGCGGACGCCTATTGCAAACCTCAAGACGGTTCGATGCCATGTCCAAAAAACGATCCGCTGCGTGCCAGCATCTGCCTGCACGCAGATCACAGTCAATCCGACGATGCGGGCCCCAGACCATACAGCTTATCGAGCCGCGCCTGGCGCCGTTCGTTCTTCTCATGCAGAAGCTTGTTTTCTTTCGCTACCTGGCGACTTGCAATTACCAGGAAAACTATTCCACAAGTCATGGCGATATTGAACAAATCTATGAAAGTGAGCATGGTTTGGCAAAGTTCAAACGGTATTGCGTTGTAGCACATTCGCAATCGTATGAACAGCGAAATTCTATGGCCGAGCTGCCGCTTCATGCAATACGCCTCTTGCTACAAGTACCAATCGCACTAACTGAATACGAGCCCAAGTACCAGCGCAAATGCGCCTTGTGTTCTGTCATGCCTTTGCGTCGCGCCATTCCAAGTTCCCCACGCTGGGCGTTCCCAATGCCGCTTACTGCAGCCCGCATTCCGATGACAAATCCAACATCGATCGCGACCCCAAGTAGACGCTTTAAAACAGCAAAACTTGCCCAGATTGCGTCTTGACACAAAGCGACTTTATGAGATTCTGAATACACCCCAAGGGTGAAAAAGAAAGACCAACAAACATGTCAATCCAAAAGACAACTCCCGAATTCAACGCAACATTCAAATACGTATGTGTACCGCAATGCCTCGCAGCGGATAGCCGACAGATGAACAACATCGACTTTTCTTATTCGCCGGCCAACACCACCGCGTGCGAGTTTGCCCTTGAAAAACATTGGCTCGTAAAGCACACGCTTTACCAATATGCATTTCAGGACATCGTTCACCAGTCGCCAGCCATCAATGCGACTCAGCCGATCAGCACCTGGCTGTCTGACCGAACCATCGTCGGTACTTTTCTCCAGACCTATGGACTATGGGACGTCGATCAACCAAAAGGCGCGTTTGCATCCGTGCGCTTCTTTGTTCGTTTCCTCCTCGCCTATGGCCACGTGCATTTCAGGACGGAGGTCGACCGACGATTGCGCTTTCGTGCCCCAAAGAGTTCGCCCACCGCGTCTGTACCAACGGTTCTGCCGGAGAAGTCAGCCCAATGGCCAGCAGTCTCAGAAGATTTTAGACCGACGCAGGACGGGGAGGGCGTATGAGCGCACGTTGTATTGGTAGTCACTTGTGTGCAAGTGGACCGAAATCCGGTGGAAGGTGCGCATGTTGAGCGACCAAGAACGCGTTGCGAAACGCAGCACGATGCCGAGGGCAGTAGGACAAAGCGCCTGGCTTAACAGCTTGGGTATAGAGCGATCTTTGACTTTGCTGGGTCGCGTCGAATCGCCGCTTCTCTTGTTTGCGCCGCTGTACTACCTGTGGCTGGTTGCGATGTACTTCGTGGCGCCGATCGACCTCAGCATCGTGCCCAAGACTATCAGCATGACCCAGATGTTCATGGGGGTGGTCCATCTGATGTTTCTGTTGGCGGCATTGTGCTACGTGACCTCGGTCATCTTTCATGTACCGTGGGCCGACAGGTCCTTTCCGCTCGTTGCACCGCCCAACACCGCATCCGTTCGGAGTGCCGCCCTGCTGTTGTTGGCGTTGGGGGCTGTGGCCTGGATAAAGACAGGCAAGCCCGATCTTCAGGTGTTTCTCATGCTCTGTGAGGGCGGGACGCTTCTATATTTTGCGATCTTTCAGCCGGCCTTTGGATTCGTACCGTGGACGCACGCCGACCAACGTCAGCTCGAAGCACAACGCGTGGTCCGGGCAACTGAGATTGCCGCTTCTTCATCCACAAAGCCTCGCGTTGAGGCAGCCAAGGTAGCGGCTCAGCCAAAGCGCGACGCCGAGGATGATATCTACGCTGTTCCGTTCGAGGCAAAGTCGTCTGCAATGACCTTTGCCCAAGTGCACGGTATGGCGGCCATCAAAGAAAAGATGCTTGTACCGGCACAGCTGATACTGGCTCCCCGCATGAGCGGCCAGGAGGCCCCGCGAAACGGACTCCTGCTTTATGGGGAACCGGGCAATGGGAAAACAGTGTTTGCTCACGCACTGGCGGGCGAACTGGAGGTGCCCATCATTGAGGTCACCTATGGCGCCATGTCCAGTCAATGGCTGGGCAACATGCCCAGGGTCCTCGCCAAAACATTTGACTACGCCAAACGAAACGCCCCCTGTGTGTTGTTCATTGACGAGCTGGATTCATTCATCCAGTCCAGAATCACCCCTACCGGCAATTCAGAAGATACCAAGATCACCAATACCTTGTTGACGGAGGTCACGAACCTTCGCAGCCACGCAGTGGTTCTGGTAGCCGCCACCAACTACCTGTCGCACTTGGACGCGGCAGCCATTCGTGAGGGACGTTTTGATTACAAAATCGAAATCACTCCACCCGACGAGGCGGCCCGTGTCGGTCTTATCCAGGCTGGCATTGTGCGCTACGCGCAGGGTTTGGAAGTGGATTTGGCCGAGGCGATGTCGGCCGCAAAGCGATGGAACGGGTTTTCGGTGGCGCGCCTGCTGGCGGTTTGCAAGGCGCTGGGAACGGTAGCCAAGGCAGAGAACACGAACCGCATCGGTCTGAAGCAATGGATGCTTGCCCTGCGGGAAGTTCAGGGTAGGAGAGGGCGGGTGCCGGCTGAGGCCAAGGCTCTGGAAGATCTGATTCTGGATGACGAAACGCGCGCAGCTATCTCGCTCATCGCCAGTCGGATGCAGGACACCGCGCGCATTGAGTCGCTCGGCGGAACGCTTCCGACTGGGGTGCTTTTTCATGGGCCTTCAGGAACAGGCAAGACGGCGGCAGCGCGGGCATTGGCAAAGGAGGTGGGGTGGGCGTTCCTGAGTGTCGCAGGCCCAGACCTCTTGGCGGACCGCTCACGCTTGGACAAGTTGTTCACCGAGGCCAAAGACATACGTCCCACCCTCATCTTCATCGACGAAGCGGACGATGTTTTGCGCAACCGACAGACCTCAGGGGCACCGGAGTTGACCAACAAGTTGCTCACGATCATGGATGGAGCGGACGACAGAATCAAGGACATTGTGTGGATAGCCGCGACCAATCATCCGGACCAGATTGATCCGGCGCTGCTACGCTCGGGCCGCTTTACAGAAAAAGTCGTGTTTTCAAAACCGCCGGCTGACAAGTTACCGCAACATGTGGAGGCCTGGTTGGAGAAGCGATCTGTGCAACTCGATGCGCAACTCAAATGTGAGGAAATCTGCGCCAAACTTAACGACGAGACCATCGCAGACGTGGAGGGCGTTTTACAGTACGCGCTCAATAAATCCATCGAGCGCACCCTTGTGGGATTCAAGCCTGTCATTGATCGCCGCGACCTCGACCAGGCGATGCGAGTGGTACTCGTGCGAGCGGAGAGATGAAACAACAAAGCAGACGGCGCAAATGCGCAGGCCCATGGCACTGGCGTGCGCGTCCTGCTCGATTCAACCAGGCCCGAAGGGAACTGACGAGCGCCGCACACGAGCAATTCCCCCACTGATTCAGATGGCGATTGGAATCCGAATGGGCCCTCCACAAATCAGGTTTCAAGCGTCGTCATATCTGCCGAAGTATCGGTGACTGTTGGTGGGTGCCCAACTTGGGGTCTTGACGAGTCAGGCTCACGTGCTAATTTGAACTGAACAACTGAACAACTGAACAACTGAAAGAACGAATCAAATGGACCCTACGTTTTACACCCCCGTCTCCACAATGCAACGACTTTCACCCGAACTGGAAAGCGCCTTCAAGGCACGCGACTATGCGAAGGTCCACTCTCTTTCATTCGGTGAAATGGCCACGGCCAAACTCCGTGAATCCGTTGGAGCACATGCCTTCAATACGGTAACTACTTCCGATGTCGGCGGTCGAGCAGCAACAGACCTCTACAGCAGCCTTTTTCTTTGGCCCATCATTCTCGATCCGCAAATTATCAAGAATGGCAAAGAAGGCGCACCTGCAATACCCGAGAAGCTCGCAGCTTGGGTTGCGCATCGAATGCAAGATTGGACCGACTACACGTCTACCCTGTGCCTGCTTGAGAACCTTTTCAGCTACGACTTTATTGCCGGCGGTGGCCCCTTGAAATTCCGTCACATGCTGGAGCAGATGGCAACACGGAGCTTGATTCAGGATGAACCCGGTTCTGATGCAATGGATGACCTAGAGGTTGAAGTTCCAGAGGGTGCACCCAGGCTGTACTTCCTGATGGGGACTCTCAGCCGAATCGGTGAATGGCCTGTCCTGCGGAATGCCGGTCACCACAAAACGTATTCGTTGGCACGCGCACTGGAAGGTGCACTCCGGGTGCAGTTGTGTGGATCACGCGATTCTTTTGGGCGCGACCTGAATGTCGGAATACCCGAGTTTTTAGATATTGGGATAGCGTCCGGAATCTTGGGCTGGATGACGTTGCTGAACGAGATGTACCCGTTTCGAGGCTGGTCGGTCGAAACGTTTGGCACTGATTTGATTGAATTGTGTATTCACTTGGACGATGACCAAACCAGTTTTGTGCGTCTGCCTGTGTGCAAGCATCAACTTGGTGAGAATGGACTCGCGCGAATTCTCGACTATGCGGCTGGTTTGGCGGGGAACTTATCGGTGCGGTCGGTGCACTGAATTGGGTTTTGAAAATCATCTAGCCGCATCCTGCCTCCGAGGTGGGTTGCAGGTCTAAAGTGAGCTTGCAAACTTGCTTTAACCAAACTGGAGGCTGAGATGAAATATTGCGGAATTGATCTTCATTCAAACAACAGCGTGGTGTCGGTGATCGACGAGGCAGCGGCAACTTGCGCCAGATTCGCCACTCCAAGCCGCTTTCAGATCGGCGTGAGCCTTCCAGGATATTGAGCCAGTTCATGGGAACATGAGGCTACCACTTAAAAGGGTTGGCCTCTCCACCTTCTTCCTGGGATTGCAAGCAAAATACAGTGGGTACCGGGCTATTCAAACCATCCCCATGGTGGCCAACATAAACGCGACGCCGGTAAACGATGTGCCACCTGCTCCAGGGTCGTTTGGATTGCACTCGCAATGAACAATGAGGCGTTTCATGCACAATGCACAACTACAGAATGACCTCGATGCCATCATCGCCACACAAGCCGGCCTGATGGCCATCGTCGCTTCACTCATGGCAACTCACCCTCAGTATGAGAGGCTGCAGTTGCACCTCACCGGACTGCTGGAAATCTTGCTCACGGGAGCGGCTGGCATCACGTTTACCGATGCGCAGCGTCAACAGGCGCGGGAGTTTGTGGAAACACTGCAGCAGCTCCAGAAAGCGCCGCCCATCGATCCACTTCAGTCGCTGCTGGATTTGTAGAAAAGGGCACCAACGCGATGGATTGGACACAGGTCCCATCTGTTGATGACCGTACCATATGCAATTGCATTACCGGGTAATGTCGCACCCAATCATGTTGCTAGGAGGCTCCTATGGCAAAGACCAATGCTCAAAACCAGGCGGCCTACAAGGCGCGCCACCTCAAGGATGAAAGCGGCACCAGTGAGCGACTCGATATGTTGATCGACTCGTCGGCCAAACTCTCACTGAAGCGACTGGCGGCTCACTACCGGGTAAGCCAGCGGGTGATGCTCCAGACCCTTCTTGCTGAAAAACAGTCAAGCCTGCTTGAGGCGATGGGCAGCGCCGAGCAGGACGCCTTTTATGACGGATCTCAAGCGGCGTAGAGGGGGCCTTGTCGGTAACACGGACAAGGGTCCGTAGCAAGCACCAACACCCGAACCCGTTTCTCACTGGCAATGAAAAGGGTCTGCGAAGAGGCCCTCTTTTAGCGGTAAGGAAGGTGATGTCTTCGGACCTATCTCTCAGTCTGGCTCCGAATGAATTAGACGCGGCGGCCAACAATGGTGACCGTTTCAAGCACCGCCATATTGCTTAGCGGTTTGGCGTTGGCTCCGGCCACTTCCTGAGCCACGGAGTCGAACTTCAAGAGCACGCCACCGTTGACGACAACCGCCATCAGCACGGCAAATGAGAAGGCAGCCAAGCGGGTTGTGTTGTTTGATGCGGTGAACATTTCTATCTCCAAATTCGAGCCACTGCGGCCCGTTGAAGAGAATGTAAGTGCGCCGGTTTTGGATTGCACGGCCTATCTGACGGATTGCAATTTGGCGTGATGTATAGGGTAAATACCAAGATGGACGGTGTTTGAGAATTGCAAATGTACGGCGTGCACTGAAGTCATGAACCCACCTACGAACTGTTTTATATACAGTCCACCGAGCATCATGATTACCGAAGAACGCTACTTTTGGCGCATCGAATGGGCAGGCACTTGGATGACCACCCATAGGCGACTGACGCGCCAGGCGGTCCAGATGGAGCATCCGGAAGCTGTGCCGGTCGAAGGCTCCCGCCAATTGCTATTGACGCCGGAAACGCCGGAGGAGCGCAGGATGGTAAGTACCAGGAGCCGCACCATCAGTTCTGACGTGGTCTTTCGGGTTTGATCACCCAGTTCGACCTTGGCAGGTCGCAGTAAAGCCACCTGCACAAAGACGCCATCGACCTGCTGCAAGAACGCTCCCGCCGTAACCGGCTAGTTTGCATTGCCCGTAGCATGGTGCGGTGTTACGATGGTGTCACCTTTTGGAGAATGCCATGACTGCCACCACTTCGCTCAAGCTCCCCGACGATTTGAAAGACTCGATTGCCAAAGTCGCCGCGTTTGAGGGCAAGACCGCGCATGCACTGATGGTGGACACCTTGCGGTCGGCAATGGAAGATGCACTCGTTCGCCAGCAGTTTTATGCCGATGGCGAAGCGGCCTACCAAGACACCTTGCGCACCAATGCGGTTTATGCGGGTGAAGATGTCAAAGGGTATGTCCTTGCCCGAACGAAAGCTGACACATCGGGTGGCAAAGTGGGCAGGCCTCTAGCCCGACCTCTTGATGCAACCAAGCCGATGACCCCAACGCATGACTGAACTGGTTTACTCCGCGCAAGCCTTGCAAGACATGGAAAGACTGAGCGATTTTCTTCTGGACACTGATCCGCAAGCGGCACAAGACACTGTAGGGTTGATTTTTGATGCGCTGGAGATTCTGGTGCAACACCCCGAAATCGGCCGCAAGGTCCATTTTGGGCAGCGTGAGCTAGTGGTCTCCAGAGGGAGTACCGGCTATCTGGCGCTCTACCGGTATTTACCGTACTTGGACCGCATATTGGTGTTGGCGCTTCGACATCAGCGTGAATCGGGCTACAAGAGCCTCTGAAACTAGGTGACGAGATGAACAGCCAGACCAGCGTTTTTGCGGACATCGAACTACCGTTTCAGACCCAATGCGATCATTGAAATTGCAGGGATGCCTTCTTAGAAGCGGGCTTTGACGTGGAGCTTTGGTTTTGTTTGAAACGTCGGGGCTTATGCAAAGCAAGGGGTATTTTTGAGGCTCGGCCAGTGGCTCCAATGGGGCGATGGACGAAACCGCTGCGCGGTAGTTCCCACGCTGGCGCATGCAATTTGCGCTAAGGACCTGTGCGTGCCTATGTTGTGAATTGAGGCAATTGGCCTCGTTCACCACAGGAGCACCGCTATGGAATCGTCGAATCAAACTGTTTCTCCACTGCGCCAACGCATGCTCGAGGACATGCGTATGCGTCAACTCGCACCCAAGACCCAGTCGGCCTATATCCGAGCGGTCAGCCGATTTGGGGCATTCCTGGGCAAGTCCCCGCACACCGCCAGCATTGAAGACCTGCGCCGCTTTCAACTGCACATGGTGGACGAGGGCACCTCACCCATCACGCTCAATGCAACGATCACCGGTTTGACGTTTCTCTTTGACGTCACGCTCGATCGCAAGGACGCCATGGCCAAGATGCAGTCGGTACGCATTCCCCACAGACTGCCGGTGGTTCTGAGCAAGGAAGAAGTAGCCAGGCTGATTGCAGCGGTGGGGCACATCAAGCACCAGACGGCGCTCTCACTTGCCTACGGCACCGGTTTGCGTGTCGGTGAGGTAGTTGCGCTCAAGGTCAGCGACATTGACAGTCAACGCATGACGCTGCGCGTGCAACAAGGCAAAGGCCGCAAGGACCGGTATGCCATGCTTTCTCCGATATTGCTGGAGCGACTGCGTGTTTGGTGGCGCGTGGCACGTGCCCAAGGCAAGATGCTTGATGGCGGCTGGCTGTTTCCGGGCCTGGACCCACTTCAGGCGCTGAGCACCCGCCAGCTCAACCGCGCTGTCCACGATGCAGCAGCCGTCGCCAGAATTGACAAGCGCGTCTCCATGCACAGCTTGAGGCATGCCTTTGCGACGCATCTGCTGGAACAGAAGGAGGACATCCGCGTGATTCAGGTGTTGCTGGGACACAAGCGCCTGGACACCACGGCACTGTATACCCAGGTGGCCACCGAAATCTTGCGCGAAGTGATCAGCCCATTGGAAACCCTGCGACCTTCGTAAGGCCCCCATGGGCCACAACGTCCTGGAGGTTGCGGACATCTTTCGCCTCCATGGGCCGGCCTTTCGCATTGCCCAGGCATCCCACCTGAGCCTGGGCCAGCTTAAGGTCATGTCAGCCATCGAACAGTGCCGCACTGCGGCGCTGGGAGGGCATGTGCTTCACTGTCCAGGCTGCGAACACGATCAGGTCTCCTACAACTCCTGCCGTAATCGGCATTGCCCAAAGTGTCAGTCCATCGCAGCCAAGCGTTGGTTGGAGGCTAGAGAGGCCGACCTCTTGCCCGTGGACTACTACCATGTGGTCTTCACGTTGCCCGCACCCATCAGTGATCTTGCCTATTCCAACAAGGCTGTGGTCTATGGTCTGCTGTTTGAGATCGCCGCCGAAACGCTGACCACCATTGCCGCAGATCCCAAGCACCTGGGTGCACAGGTCGGCGTGACGTTGGTGTTGCACACCTGGGGTTCGGCACTAACCCACCATCCCCATGTGCACGGGATTGTGCCCGGTGGGGGCCTCTCACCGGACGGCAAGCGTTGGGTTTCTTGCAAGCCGGGCTTCTTCTTGTCGGTGCGGGTGCTCTCGCGCCTGTTCCGCCGGCGCTTCCTGGAGGCACTGCAGGCGGCACACGGGGCGGGCAAGCTGCAGTTCTTTGGTGAGTGCGAAGGACTGGCCGATCCAAAGTCCTTTGCCAGGTGGCTGGCACCGCTGCGCCAATGCGAGTGGGTGGTGTATGCCAAACGTCCGTTCGCAGGACCACAAGCGGTGTTGGCCTATCTGTCGCGCTATACGCACCGGGTGGCGATTGCCAATTCGCGTCTCATCTCCATGGATGAGCATGGGGTCACCTTCCGGTGGAAGGACTACCGGGACAAGGGTGATCCGGATAAACCACGACACAAGACCATGACACTCACGTTTGAAGAATTCATGCGACGCTTTCTGCTGCACGTGCTGCCTGGTGGGTTTCACCGCATCCGCCACTTCGGACTATTGGCTAACAAGGGGCGTCAGGACAAGATCGCGCTTGTTCGTGCGTTCTTGAGCGTGGCGCCCGCCGTCACCGCTATCACTACTGATCAGGCGCCTGCGGATTTGGTGCGCCCGACTTTCGTTTGCTCTCACTGTGGTGCGGCAATGGTCATCATTGAAACGTTTGTGCGAGCGCAGGCCATTCGCGCTCCACCACCAAATCAGGTAGTCCGATGATGACCAGAACGGCATATGGCTGGGCACACATCAAAACTGACTGCGCACACCGGGCCGTCAGCGGGAACAGGCTTTGTCTTACCTCCAAAAAGTCATTTACGGGGCCTGCACGAGAACCAAATCCGAAGCTCCTTTGGAACAAGCAACACCCGATTGAACAACGTGATTGCAAAAATGGCGCCAGCATGGCCACTTCAAGCAGCATGGTGTCGCGTCAAATCGCCATAGTCTTGTAGTAAACACACACAGTATTGGTACTCCCCGCGGTTTCCTCCCTCGAGGCTTGTACGACGCCCGCCCTTCCATGGAGATCGACGCGTCATTGCCACGCCACTGCGGGCGGGCATCCTACAACCCTTAACAGGACCGGTCGCTCGCAGAGTCATCGGGAATTAAACCATTTTCTCAATACCGGTCATAGCCAATGCCGGTCCAATTTCATCGTCTGCCCATCGCCAAGACTTTGAAGCAGTCGTTCGCTGGCAACAATCAGTTTTGAACATGGCGGCCGGCAGTACAGCGGTATGCAGCCAATCACGAACGACAGGTTTCGGAAAGTCCACCTGGGTGCCTGTCAGCAGGCGGTCGTAGACTTCATGTTTGCCGCGCAGCCGGTCGAGGGCGTGGTCCAGTGGGCCATAGTTTCCAACGACTTACCCATTTACACAGTCGTTCAACCTAGCGACTCACTCACCGAAGCGAAAAAAGACTATGACATCAAAGCAATTGCCTGCAACCGCAATGATTCCTTTCCAACGTGAGAAGACCGGGCACATCACAGTCGTCGCTCGTCTATCTGGAAAAACTGCTCGATTCCTTGTGGATACAGGTGCAGGTGGGACCTGCATTCACTCCGAGCTACTTCAGCGATACAAATTGAACCTCACTTCCAAAACAGAGAAAGGCGGTGGCGTCGGCACGTCGACTATGAAGATGACGACAGTTGCGTCTCATGGCCTCTCCTTGCAAGGAGTGGATCTGTCCGCGTTTAAACTCATCGCGATAGACTTATCTCATGTTGTCGCTGGCCTTGCTAAGGGAAAGGTCGAGGCAATCGTTGGGGTCTTGGGTGCTGACGTACTCCATCGTAAACATGCTGTTATCGACTATGCCCGCAGCATCATCCTTCTCTCGCACTAACCGAACTATGTTTAACCCGTTGCTCGTCACCGACACGCATCGGCGGGACGCCGCCTCGCGGCGCTTGCTGCGTGCCGGACAGCGCCAACTTTAATCAACCCTTTCAAGGACTGCTTTGGATCGGGTTGATCGACAGTTTCCAGCCCATTGCGGGTACACGTTTTGACGAAGTGACCGCCAAAAAGATGACCGTCGTCTCCTGAACGTCAATAACTGGTATGGAGCGGGCAGATTCCAAACCGCTGCACCTGCTTTTGGGCTTGACGCTGGAATTGAGGGAAACGATGGAGCTTTCCATGGCCACTGACTTCTGCAGACGCTTTGCAGTCTTTCACTATGTGCTTTTCTATTTCGGGTGTGCAGCGATAGCGGGCTTTCGCTTTTGTAGCGTGGAACTCGGGTCTTGGCCTATTACGGTCGTAAAGGAATGACCGCTGATAAGAACCAAGTTCATTGGCAAAAGCTCGGCGGAAGGAGGCTTCAAAGTGAGAGGTCTGCTTTGTGAAAGCGTGACCTAACTGAACGTCGAATTGATGAGTTCGGCGTTCGCAATACACGGCGGGATAGCCGACATTAGGCTTGGAAGCCCAGCGCGGCCATTCAGCGGATGCTGTACACAGCCCCGAACTTGCGGTTGGCCAATAAGTCATTCTGGTCCAAGCCATAGCCGACAACAATCGTGGTTCCAGCCAGCGCACTGACATCTGTGTTGGTGATGATGGGGAGGCTGTGGCTTCCCAATTGACCACTGCTGAAGACTGGAATGTCACCACCCGAATAGAGTGTCCAGTTGCCGTTGGACAGCAATGCGAGGCTACCGTTCGGTAATACGGCCGCGACATAAACATTGCCGGTTTTCCCAAGATCGGCGGGGGAAACCACGAGATTTCCAGTCAAAACGAGGTTGGTATTTACTCCCTCAGCCGTCGCGCTTGATTGCATGCCGCCCCAACCCCTTTGCCCGCTGAACCATTGCTGAAGCGTGGTGGCTGCCAACTTACCACGCAGGTTTTCGCCGTAGGCGGAATTCAAGAAGCGGTGAATGCCGGGGGTTTCTGAGGGAAAGCGGTTCCAGCTGTCGCAACTGACGCCAAGGAACCAGGGGCCGGTGTTGAGCGACAGCACGGTGAACAATGAGTCGTACTGATCGGCCTGCAACTGCTGGTCCGCCACCAGAGGGATGTTTACGTTGTAAATGTCCCCTGAGCTCACAGTGTCACCCACGAAGCTGTGGAAGGCGAGGTCCGAAATCCATACCGGCTTGTTGTATTTCGTATTGAGGTTCCGGAGATAGGCAATGGTGTCGAAGCCGCCGACGGTATTGCGCCAAGCACCCACCAGTTGCGCCAGCGACGGACGGGTGTTGGTGGTCAGCACAGGGAACCAGCCTATACCTATACTGTCGAGAGCATCGATGAGGGCCCTGGGGAACAGGCCAATATGGTCCGCGCCGCCTGAGAATACCGTGCCGTCTCCATATACGAGGGAGGTCAAATGACCCGAATACACCGCCCGAACCTGCGAGATCATGCTCAGCCAGCTGGTGGTGTTGGCGGAGGGGTAGGCAAGTTGTTGGACAGCGTCCGAAAGAATCCCAATCCGATCCACACCCGCCTGTTGGGCTAGTTGCGCGGTGCGCACCATGATGGCCGTGTGTGCAGCCATCCAGACATTGAAATCCGCGGGTTGCGCGTGGACGGTGTCGAGTAGGTTGCCGTTGGGGTCGAACTCGATGGCGACAAATGGCAATAGAGTGATCTGCATGCCCGCCGCCTTGATCTGTTGAAACAGAGCCAGAAGTTGCGCATCACTGGGGTTGTGGGTGACCGTGGTACTAGGTAGGTTGGCAAGGGGGCTGCTGTACACACCCGCGCTGATGGTGATCTTGACGTCGTTCGCGCCCAGCGCCTTCATCTCCTGGATCGCCGTGGCGACGGTGGGCCATCCCGGGTTGTCGTCCAGGTAGTTGCT
>Ga0075163_10009207_pt1 | contig 12969 bp, 8 predicted proteins | sample JI1023141ADNA_FD_71478 | JGI IMG/M metagenome (GOLD analysis project Ga0075163, IMG submission 71478) | Wastewater effluent complex algal communities from Wisconsin, to seasonally profile nutrient transformation and Carbon sequestration -... | ecosystem: Engineered > WWTP > Effluent > Algae...
TCACTCGACCGTTACTACAACCTGCGAAATGAACTGAGCTTTCAACAGCTGGAACTCACTGAAGAGCGCGCACTTCTCGAAGCAGACCTCGCACGATTCAACATGCAAGTCGACTACCTGGTCTCGACGAATGCGCGCCAGGAACTCACGGATCTCGACCGTCAGCTTCAAATGCTCGCAACTCAGGACAACGTGACATATGAGCAGGTAGGCGCGGTTGCTGCCAGGCTCCGCATCGCGTCGCAAAGCATCTTCCGATCTGCCGGGCACGCTTTGAGAAGCCTCCCCGCCCACACCGGAGTACACCCCGTCGAGCATCGAATTCCCCAAAATCCGAGAGTCACATCGGATATTGGGGCGAAGCATCGCGCGACTCCCACCTTGAACGCCCGACAACTTGCACACATTGCGTCCGGGGATTCTCTCTACCCCACCGAGGCCTCCCTCATCGGAGTCGTAGCCGTGCTTCTCGTGGGGACGCATTCGGGTTTATCTCTGCTCACCGTCGTCGCTGGCGCATTGACGTGGGTGATCGTGGTGTCACTTCTGGCACGGCAACGTTCTCGGCTCTCAACGAGTGCGGTCCGCTCGCGGCTCGTCTCGGCAATTGCGATCTACGCAGTGGCAGGTCTCAGTGCGAGTCTCGCGCTATGGATATTGACCTTCTTGACTCACGATTCACCGGGCGACCTCACCGATTGGGCCGCCTTGCTCTTGGTTTGGAGCATCGTCATTGGTCTGTCGGTTCTCACGGCTTTCAGCGTTAGTGATCACATGATGCGAGACCGTGTCCAACTCCAATCCGTCAACCAGCTCATGCGATGGGAGATTCTCAGTTTTGAAGTCCAAACCGAGGCGGTCCGACATCACCTCGGATACCTCCTCCACACCGACCTACAAGGCATGGCGAGCAATTGTGCGACGCGGCTAGAGACCACAATTCCGACTGACAGCCGCGACACCGGCGAACAGATTGGTGAACAGACATATCAAGCGCTTCGGGATTCCGCCGCCAGAATCACGGCTGCCGAGCGTCGTTTCTGCGAGGCGCTCGAGGCACCCCCGAACCTCGCACCAACGACCTTGACGGATGGATTCACGACGCTAGTCGACGCCTGGGCCGGAGTGCTTTCGATAACCGTCGACGTCGATCAGCAAAGTGAACGTATCGCGGCCGACCACACACCCGTCGCGCGGTTGATCATCGAACTCGCGGCAGAGGGCATCAACAACGCGAGCATTCACGGAGCCGCAAGGAACGCACACGTCCACTTGTACACAGAAGATCGGTGGATCACTTTGACGATCGACAATGACGGACTCGCAGCGACTGGCGACCTTGACAACTTCGCCGAGTCTCAACGTGGGGAAGAATCCGCTGTGCATCGCGAACTACTGCGACTTGACCGGGATTGGGTTCGCCTCGACATCCGACTCCCACGGCCGCCTTCTGAGTAACCTGGGGAGATGCCAGCGCCCCTCGCCAAGCAGCGCGTGCTCGTCATTGATGACGATCCGTTCGCTGCCAGTCTCGTTGGCGCGCTCGTTACGCAGCTCGGATTCGACAGCCTCGCGGTACGGTCGGCCGAGGCATTCAGTGACGCACTCGAAGAGTTCGACCCGCACGTGGTGATTGTCGATCTGCAACTCGGTCCCGGGCCGAGTGGCCTCGCGCTGCTCAAGCATGTCCAGCGAGAAGCGCCCTGGATAGGAAAGATCATGTTGACATCGCACCGCGCGCCACGACTGGCCACAGACGAAAGCCCCAACGGAATCGAGGGACTTGTCTACATCGTGAAGTCGGACCTTGACTCTCCCGACAAGCTGCTTGGAGCAATCCAGGCTTGCTTGGTCGGCGAAGCATTCCGCATCGACTCAGGTGATGCAGTCATTCTCACCCGGGGACAAGCTGACGTGCTGCGAATGATCGCAGCGGGGATGTCCAATGACGCAATCGCTCAAGCCCGTGGGAGTTCATCCAAGGCAGTCGAGCAGCTGATCAGACGTACATTCGCTGCCCTTGGGATCAAGGCGGATGGCGTAACGAATGCCCGCGTCCTTGCGGCCTCGATGGTTTCTGAAGCAAAGGTCACAACAACCGACTAGCCGAAAGCGTTCGGCAGTTTCGATGACACGCAAATGTAGTGCTGCCCCAACGACCATGCTCGGGGCGTCGTTAGCGGCCTGATCCTCTCGGGTACCACCTCCTCGCAGCCACTCACAGGAGGTAACTATGAAGACTCGAAACCGGGCTCGAAAGGGCGCCACAGGAAACCGCATCGCTGCGAAGGGTGCCGCCAGCGCACTTGTCGTGGCAAGCCTCGCGGGTGGCGGTGTCATCGCAGCGTCGTCTCCATCCCAAGCCCTCGGCTTCGGGGACGTCATCAACGGCGCGACAACGGCCTACCAGCAATACGCGCACTGCAAGACGAACCTTGACAACGGCGAATCATGTCTCACGACCGACCAGGACTTGCTCTATGAGATCCGCAAGCAGAACGCCGCGCTGCTCAAGAAGGTGGAGGCGCACCACGCCGAGGTTATGGGCGAATTTGGCACCGTCGAGAACTATCTGCAGGACATCTATTCGCAAACGGGCAGCATCGAAGATGGGCAGAAGCTTCAGGCATTTCGAGATGAGAAGTCCGCGCTGATGTCCGACTTTGACACCACAAAGACCGGCATGGCGATCTACACCTCATTTGTTGACTGCCTGAGCGCAAATGCCGCAGCCGCCCCTGGCAGCACTGGAACCTGTTCCGTCGTCGATCAATTCGGAACGGCCCCCAAATCGAGGCCAGCCACCGGCGAAACCATCGATGCGATCGCCGGGATGCTCGTCGCGAACGAGACTGAAGACTCCGCCCGAGGAATTCGTGGTTGGACAATGACACCCACCGAGTTCGAGCAGCGCATTGGTGGAAACACGACCAACCCAAACCAGGGTGAAGGACTCCTCGCTCGTCAGTACGAGGTGATCCATGACAAGGAGATGCGCTCGCAGGGGCTAGATCCCACAAGGGACAAGTTGACCTTGATGGATTCGGAGTACGTCAACAGCATTGATGACGCGACCCGCTCGGTGCTGGACGTCGAGCAGAGCTACTTCGCGACGCGAATTGCAACTGCAGGTATTCGTGGTGATGATTCCACTGCGGAGGGCCTCACAAATCTCGCTGAGAACGGCCGTCCATCCGATGGGCTCATGAGCATCGAAGATCAATTCCAGACGTATACCGCCGCCCGGTCGTCGCTCTACGACAGCAGGTCGGCACGCCTCGCTTCGAACCAGGCCTACCTTGTTGACCCGGCCGAGTCCGGCCCGATCTACAAGATCACGCTGTCGAGTGAAGGCTCCCACGGGCCTGTCTCGTCCAAGGTCCCATCTCCGGATCAACTGGCCACATTCGCCCGGCTTGTGTCCTCCCTTGGCGGCAAGAGCCTCCAAGGCGCGCACAGCGATGTTCTGCCATACGGAGCGGTGTTCACCTCTGATCGAGCCGACGATCAGTACGTGTCATACACCGTCGACTACCGGACGTCCGACGGTTCTACATCCGGAATTACAGGCTCTGGCCTCAGGGACGATCCGGAGACAGGTCGACTCGCCGAAACGTTGTCACTCGACGAGTTCACGAGTGCCTTCGGCGTCATTCGCTAGGCAACGAGCACCTCATCAGCCAACTAAATTCCACTTCGCAGGAGAACAATCATGAAGAAGACCGCACGACTCGCACTGAGCATGCTCCCTCTACTCATCGGCGCTACCGCCGTCGGCGTTTCCGGGACACCAGCACATGCCGCCGAGGTGAACTGCAACGCAAGGCCCACTCCCGGAATCGATCTCCACGGCTGCGATTTGCGTGGCAAGGATTTGCAGAATGCCGACCTCGCCCGCGCAAACTTGTCGAATACAAACCTGACCGGAGTCGACCTGTCCAAAGCCTGGGTATACGACGCCGATCTGACTGACGCCAACCTGACCAACGCAAACTTTACCGGCGCCGCGCTTGAGCGCGCGAAGATCGTCGGCTCAAACGTCGATGGCACGAACTTCACGAACGCCAAATTGGATGGAGTGAAGTCGTCAAAGGCGACCGGCAACCCTGCGTCGCTCCCCGCCGGGTTCCGGTTCTACCCCACCAACTTGGGCTGCCAAGGCGTGTTCGTCGGACCAAAGGTTGACCTGCAGGACACATGTCTCTACTACTCGATCACTTTCCCCAGCCCGGTCACGCCGAACAAATGGACTACCAGTCAGACACCGGATATCGATGTTTCGGGAGTCAGCCTTGCTGGGGCCAACCTGGCGGGTGACGACGTCAGGTTGACACATAGTGGGGCGGTCGATCTTTCAGGGGCAAACCTGCAGGGTGCACGGATCAACCCTGGAGGTAGGCCAGTGCGGATCACCATGAGAGGTGCAAATGTCGACGGTGCGTCCATCAACGCTGGCGTGATCACCTGGGACAGCACGGGTGGTGGTAACCATGGAACGCCAAAGGCGCTGGAGAACGGCACACTCGTCAACGGTTACCTCCTTGGCAACGGCGGCAGGGCCGAAGGTGCCGACCTTGCGGGTCAGTCGCTATCCGGAATTCGGATGGCGGGGATGGATTTGAGAGGCTCCAACCTCACCGGTGCCAACCTGTCCGGGTCTGACCTGACCGATGGCAACCTCACAAATGCTCAGCTCCAAGATGCGAACATCGACGGAACGAACCTTTTCAATGCCAACCTGAACTCAGCGAACCTGTCTGGCTCAAAGATCACGGCGAGCACGAACCTCAACACTTTGCTGCGCGAGGTCAACCTCTCCAACACTGATCTGACTCTCAACAAGCTGCCAGGACACGACTTCACCGGCAGCGACCTGAGCGGATCAAACCTCGGTGGCGTCAATCTGCGTGGATCGGTCTTCGACCGTGCCAACCTTGAAGGCACGAACTTCAGCAACGCCGATCTGACTGCCGCACGCGCCACAGGGGCAACGGGCACGCCGTCGGCCCTGCCCAGCACAGTTCGGCTTTACGACGGCCGCTTCATCTCAGCAGGCGCCGACCTTGCAGGCCTCGACTTGACGGGGATTGACCTTGCCGGGATGAATCTGGAAGGCGTGAACCTGCGTGGTGCGAAGCTGGCCGGTGCGAACCTGTCTGGCACGGACCTCTACAACGCGAATCTCGCCGGGGCCGACCTGACGGGCGCGAACCTGAATGACTCGAACCTGACGGGCGCGGATCTAAGCGCGGCGAAGCTCCAGAATGCGAAGCTGCAACGGGCCTCGCTCAACACCGCCGACCTTGAGGGTGCGACCGCAAATGGCGCGTCATTCGTCGGCGCCAGTTTCTCTTCGGCGAACTTGGAAAAGGGAGTCTTTGACGGCGCAGACTTTTCGTCAGCGCAGCACCTCGTAGGCGCTGACCTTAAGGAAGCTCACTTCGATGGAGCGATCTGGTCGAACGGTCAGGTGTGCGCAACTCCCTCGGTTGGGGAATGCAAGGTGTGATCAACCCACCTATGGATGACGGGCACGCTGTTGAATCGCGTGCCCGTCATCCATTGATCGGGTACACGCACATCCGGGTCCACGGCTCGGGCTACCGGCCCGATGAGAACCCGGTGTGCTGTGGTGGCGGTCAGCCCTTGTCGTCGTCGTACTTGGCGAACGGATCATCGTCATCGTCCGACTGTGGACGTGCATGACCGCTCTGCGGCTTCGCACCGCTCAGTTCAGCGCGCAGGGCATCAAAGTCGGTCTGCGGAGCGTTGTACTTCAACTCGCGAGCGACCTTGGTCTGCTTGGCCTTAGCTCGGCCGCGCCCCATGGCTCGACCCCCTCGCCCGGGCTATCCCCGGAATCGACGTTGTCTGGCAGTTTCAGTTTCGGGCACTTCAGAAAATCTAGCGTTTCAAAAAACTAACACTTCTAACTGACGCAAACCGGAATCTTACGCACTCGCCTGACTCTGGCAAAACCCGCGTCAGCAATCAGAGGCAAGAGTACCCCGCCCGTGTTGCATTTGGCAGCAGGGGCACGAATCTTCCGATTAGCGCAAATGGGGCAAATGGGTTGCTTCCACCCCATTACGTGGTGACACTCAAGGTAATGACTGCTGAGGTGAACGACTCCGAGCCGCTGCTGACCCCTGCTGAGGTCGCAGCGATGTTCCGCGTGGACCCCAAAACCGTGACCAGGTGGGCAAAAGCCGGAAAGTTGAGCTCGGTGCGCACTCTTGGGGGCCACCGACGTTACCTAGCCAGCGAAGTTCGTGCTCTGCTCGACGGGTCACCGGCCAAAGCCGAGTCAGTGCCTGCCCCGCCACCACCGGCCCCGGTTCTTACGTCACCAGAAGCCCGTGGACTTGAACCCCTGCCTCCGCCACCGCCAACCTCCGGTTCGTCGGCAGGGCTGCCTTCTCGCTAGTCCCTGGGCGCCGCTAGTTGCAGTAGCTGCCCAGGAGTTGCACTGACCCACCCGCGCCGCCCTTGGCGGGAGCATCCGAGCGGTCCGAATCGGTTGCAGACCGAACCTCACCGCACCTCCAGCTCTCCACTCCGCGCGCCTGGAGGAGCGCAAGCGTCGCGTCAACGGATTGCGGGCTCACAATTGCCAACATCCCGATTCCCATGTTGAACGTGCGCTCAAGTTCTCCGGTTTCGACGTCGCCAAGTTCGCCGATCAACGTGAAGACTGGCTGCGGCGTCCAGCTGTCGCGGGAAACATCGAGGTGCAATCCCGGTGGCAACACACGCGCGATGTTCGCGGCCAATCCACCACCGGTGATGTGTGAGAACGCTTTGATCTCGATCGAATCGTCGCGAGCAATTGCCAGGCAGTCCTGCGCGTAGATCCGGGTAGGTTCGAGGAGTTCCTCACCGAGCGTGCGACCGAGTTGGGGCACGTCCCGACCGAGCTCCCACCCTGCGTGCGTGAGCAATACGTGGCGGGCCAACGAATAGCCGTTGCTGTGCAGACCGGACGCGCGCATTGCGATCGCGACGTCACCAGGGCGCACTCGATCTGGGCCGAGGACCGAGTCGGCCTCCACAACCGCAGTCCCCGCACCCGCAACGTCGTACTCATCCACGCCAAGAAGCCCAGGGTGCTCGGCGGTTTCGCCTCCGAGGAGGGCACAACCGGCCTGGATGCAGCCGTTGGCAATTCCGGTGACGATCGCCGCAATCCGTTCCGGGACGACCTTGCCGCACGCGATGTAGTCGGTCATGAAGAGCGGCTCCGCGCCGGTGACCACGAGGTCGTCAACCACCATTGCCACCAGGTCGATGCCGATCGTGTCGTGCTTGTCCATCGCCTGAGCAACCGCGACCTTTGTACCGACACCATCGGTTGAGGTTGCCAGCAATGGCTTGCGGTAGCTGGCAATTGCCGAGGCGTCGAAGAGGCCCGCGAATCCACCGAACGCCCCGACCGCTTCCGGACGGGTGGCCTTGGCGACCGAGGCCTTCATCAGCTCGACTGCCCGTTCACCAGCAACTGTGTCGACACCGGCAGCGGCGTACGTAACACCTGATGGATTGGTCACGGTTGCCCCAACGCTCCGATCGTTTCACTGCTTGGAGTTGCGTTCGTGACAAGCCCGTCGGCAACGACGGCTTCGAGTTCGTCTTCCAGCAAGTACTTGCCAAGGTGCTCCGGCTCTGGCAATTCGACAGGGTAGATCCCGTCGAAGCAGGCTCGGCAGAGGTTGTCCTTCGGCACGTTGGTTGCCTCAATCAGGTTGTCCAACGCAATGTAGTTCAGGGAATCGGCACCGATCGATTCGCGGATCTCGTCGACGGTTTGATTGTTCGCTATGAGTTCGGCGCGGGTGGCGAAGTCGATCCCGTAGAAACATGGCCATTTGACCGGCGGCGACGAGATTCGAACGTGGACCTCCTTGGCACCCGCCTCGCGGAGCATCTTCACGATGGCCCGCTGAGTGTTACCTCGCACGATCGAGTCATCAACAACAACGAGGCGCTTGCCCGCAATGACTTCGCGCAGCGGGTTGAGCTTGAGCCGGATTCCGAGTTGCCGCAGCGTCTGGGACGGCGAAATAAAGGTACGGCCAACGTAGGCGTTCTTCACGAGGCCTTGGGCGAACGGGATTCCCGAGGCTTGCGCGTAACCAACTGCCCCGGGAGTTCCAGACTCGGGGACGGGAATCACCAAGTCGGCTTCGACCGGGTGTTCCTTCGCGAGACGGCGGCCAACCTCAACGCGGGTGGTATGCACGCTTTGACCATCGAGCGCGGTGTCTGGGCGGGCAAGGTAGACGTATTCGAACAGGCAAGCCTTCGGCTCGGCTTCCGCGAACCGCTGGCTGCGGACTCCGTCGCCGTCGATCGCCACGAGTTCACCCGGGAGGATGTCGCGCACAAATTTCGCGCCAACGATGTCTAGGGCTGCGGTTTCGCTGGCCACAACCCAGCCCGTCTCGAGCTCACCGAGGACCAGTGGCCGGATTCCCTGCGGATCGCGCGCTGCGTACAGGGTCGTGTCGTCCATGAACACCAGGGAGAACGCACCGCGCATTCTCGGCAGTTCGACCATCGCGGCTTGTTCGATCGAAATATCGGGGTGACCAGCGAGCAGCGCGGTCATCAGTTCTGTATCACTGGTTGACGTTGGAACCTGGCCGAGCTGCAGTTCGCCCGACTCCTTGATCGTCTCGGCGAGCCGTTGCGCAAGCTCTGCCGTGTTCGTCAGGTTTCCGTTGTGGCCGAGGGCAAGGTTTCCGGTCGCTGTGCGTCGGAAGGTCGGCTGGGCGTTTTCCCAGACGCTGGCGCCCGTGGTGGAGTACCGAGCGTGACCGATCGCTAGATAGCCGTCGAGGCTTTCGAGTGTCGCTTCATTGAAGACCTGAGATACCAGGCCCATCTCTTTGTAGACGAGGATTTCGTTGCCATCACTGACGGCGATACCGGCGGACTCCTGGCCGCGGTGCTGAAGGGCGTACAAACCGAAGTACGTCAGCTTTGCGACTTCCTCGCCCGGCGCCCAGACCCCGAACACACCACAGGCGTCTTGGGGTCCCTTTTCACCGGGTAGCAGGTCGTGATTGAGCAGACCATCGCCGCGCGTCACTGTTCGAGTGTAAGGGCGGCGGGCCGAATCTCAAACAGGCGGCATCGGCACTAGCGGCAGCAGGTCCGACAAATCGCTACGTTGACCGCTGGCAACGACCTGTCCAGCCTCTTTTGCCGCTGCCCACGTCAGCGCTCCAGTGGCGAGTTCGATGAAGACTTGCGCGGTGCATTCAACCGTGGCCGGAGGGGTACCCCGGCGATGCCGGACGCCTTCAAGGATCTGCACCGCCGAGTACGGCGGCACCCTTACCTCGACGCTGTTGCCGGGGGCTTTGGCGACGAGCAGCTGCGTCAAGAGCTTCACCGCCGTCTTTTCGCTCACCCGATCCGGCTTCTCCCCACGGTTGTAGGCAGCCACACACGTCGCAACGGGGTCCACACCCAGCATTGTGGCGGTTGGCTGCCCTGGAACGACGGAAACCCCACCCATTGGTAGGCGCGGGGCCGTGCGCGGCGGACAGCCGAGCAGGCGGCGGTTTCCACAGGGGGCAGGCAGGAGACGGCGGCGTCGGCCGAAGTCGGGCCAGGATTGTCCGATGCCCCCATCCTCACTTGCGCGACACCAGACGGCGAGGCACTGGTCCAGTCACCAGGCAGGCGTCATTGCACGTCGACAGCTCGAGTCGGCTGGGTGGACAGACTCCATGATCCGCGCCCAGCTTCGCGCCAACCGCTGGCAAACGCTTTTCCGTGGCACTTACCTCACCGAGACCGGCGAACCGTCAATGGCGGCTTGGTGGTGGGGAGCTCACCTGCTCATGGGCGACCGTTCGTATCTCCTGGGGAGCACTGCGCTGCAAGCGTGGGGCCTCGGACAAGCTCAGCTTCCGGTGAAGGTCGGTGTGCCGTGGAATGAGTACCGCACTCAACCGACGGATTCGATCGAGGTCTCACGGCATCGGCTCGTGCCGCCAGTCAGGCATCCCATGGGGATGCCACCCACCGAACGCGCCGAGTACGCGGTCATCGACGCCACACAGAACTCCAGATCGCATCGCTACGTCGAGCAGCTGGTCACAGAGGCGTGCCAGCGACGCGTGGTCAAACCTGACGACATCCTCAAGGCCCTGAATGCCCACCGGCGAGTGAGGTTTCGCGGGTTGATCAAAGACCTATTGGCCGAATATCAAGATGGATCGACCACGGTCCTTGAGGTCGATGCCGTGCGACTCGTGCTGCGACCACACGGTCTGCCGACCGGACGCGGGCAGGTTCGCGAGTTCCAGGATGGTGGGGTTGTGTATCGCGACCGTGTCATCGAGGAGTTCGGACTTGTGCTCGAGTTCGATGGACGGTTGGGCCACGCTGATCCGACGGGGAGACTGCGCGACTTTCGGCGAGACAACGCAGTCGCGGCCTCCGGACGTGTCGCGCTGCGATTCGGGTGGGCCGACGTCCATGAAGATGCATGCGGTGCGGCCCAGCAAATTGCCGTGGTGCTCCATAGCCGTGGCTGGAGCGGCCATCTCACCCCTTGCGGACCGTATTGCCACGCGATTTAGGTCAATCTGCTCGCAACGTGGCGGTTAGCTGCCCTGAAACGACGGAAACTCCCCCCATTGCTGGGCGGCTAGGCAAAAAGGGCGGGAAAGGTGCCCTGGTGGGCGGCGCGGAGATCATCGAGGGTGACGGTGAAGGAATCGCCGACCTGCAGAACCTGCGTTCCGGCGGCCTCACCCGCATCTGGGCCGAGTTCGGAATCAACGACGCCAATGCGGGTCGCCGGGAAGTTCCGGGCCCCGCACATCTCGGTGAAACGAAGCTCTTCGCTGCGCGGAACGACAACAACTGCCCGCGACGCCGACTCGGAGAACAGGAACACAAACGGGTCGATCCCATCTGGTACCCAAAGTCGAGCACCCACATCGGCACGCATCGCCATCTCGGCCAGAGTGATCGCCAGGCCACCCTCGGAGATGTCGTGTGCAGCGGTCAGCATCCCGTCACGTGATCCCGCGACCAGGATCTGGCTCAGCTGCCGCTCAACTTCCAGATCCAACTGTGGCGGGATCCCACCAAGATGCCCGTGCACAACATGGGCCCACTCGGATCCGGCGAACTCATCCCGGGTTGTCCCGAGCAGGTAGATCAACTCGCCATCGGGACCCCACGACATCGGGGTCCGGCGGTCGACGTCATCGAGCACTCCGAGGACACCGATGACCGGTGTCGGAAGGATCGCGGTCTCCCCGGTCTGGTTGTAGAAACTCACGTTCCCACCAGTGACGGGCACGCCGAGCTGCAAGCAGGCATCCGCCAGCCCAGTGACCGCCCGTTCGAACTGCCACATCACCGCCGGATCTTCTGGCGATCCGAAGTTGAGGCAGTCAGTCACGGCGAGCGGAATCGCTCCCGTTGCGGAGATATTCCGGTAGGACTCCGCCAGCGCCAACTGCGCTCCTCGGTAAGGATCGAGCTGGGCAAACCGGCCGTTGCAGTCCGTCGAAATCGCAACGCCGCGCCCGGTCACTTCATCAACGCGAACGATCCCCGCGTCTTCCGGTTGAGCCAACACGGTGTTGCCCTGCACGTACCGGTCGTACTGGTCGGTGACGAAGGACTTGTCAGCAAGATTCGGTGAGGCGAGCAATCGAAGCAGGGTGTCGCGCAGTTCCGCGCCATCGGCCGGGCGCGCGAGATTTCCGGGGCCGTCCGCCTGCAACGCATCCTGACCGGCGGGCCGCGCGTATGGCCGCTCGTAGACCGGACCGTCATGCGCCACCGATCGCGGCGGTACGTCGACGATCTGTTCGCCATGCCAGTCGACCGTCAACCGCCCAGTCGCCGTCACCTCGCCGATCACGACCGCTTCGACGTCCCACTTGCGACAGATCGCCATGAACGCGTCAACGTTCTCGGGAATCACCACAGCGCACATGCGTTCCTGGGACTCGCTCATCAGGATCTCTTCCGGCGTCAGCGACGAGTCACGCAACAACACCCGATCGAGTACGACGTGCATCCCGCCTTCGCCGTTGCTCGCCAATTCGCTGGTTGCGCAGGAGATCCCCGCACCACCGAGATCCTGGATACCCTCGACGAGCCCCGCACCCAGCACCTCTAGCGTGCACTCGATCAGCAGCTTCTCCATGAACGGATCGCCAACCTGCACGCTCGGGCGTTTGGTTGGGCCACCTTCATCAAACGTCTCGGAAGCCAGCACGATGACGCCACCGATGCCGTCGCCACCGGTCCTGGCGCCATACAAGATGATCTGGTTGCCAACACCTTTCGCGCTGGCCAGGTGGACGTCCTCATGCTTCATCGCGCCAACACAGAGCGCATTCACGAGCGGATTTCCGATGTAGGTCTCGTCGAAAACAATCTCGCCACCGATGTTCGGCAAGCCGAGGCAGTTGCCGTAGCCGCCAATTCCGGCGACGACACCTGGCAGCACGCGCTTGGTATCGGGCGCATCAGCCGGACCAAAGCGCAGCGGATCCATGACCGCCAACGGGCGCGCACCCATCGAGATGATGTCGCGGACGATTCCGCCGACACCAGTCGCCGCCCCCTGGTACGGCTCGACATAAGACGGGTGATTGTGGCTCTCAACTTTGAACGTCACGGCCCAGCCATCGCCGATGTCGACGACGCCGGCGTTCTCGCCGATCCCAACCAACATCGCATCCGTTTCGGGGGTCTTCTCGCCGAATTGGCGCAGGTGAACCTTGCTCGATTTGTACGAGCAGTGCTCACTCCACATCACCGAGTACATCGCGAGCTCAGCACTCGTCGGACGTCGGTCAAGGATGCGTCGAATCTCTTGGTACTCGTCGTCCTTGAGGCCAAGTTCGGCATACGGCTGTGGCTGATCGGGCGTCCCGAGGGCTTGCTCGACGGTATCCATCAGGCAAGCACCCCGCCGCCCGCGAG
>Ga0075163_10009208_pt1 | contig 12969 bp, 7 predicted proteins | sample JI1023141ADNA_FD_71478 | JGI IMG/M metagenome (GOLD analysis project Ga0075163, IMG submission 71478) | Wastewater effluent complex algal communities from Wisconsin, to seasonally profile nutrient transformation and Carbon sequestration -... | ecosystem: Engineered > WWTP > Effluent > Algae...
TTGTCGAAGTGGGCCTTGATCGCCTCACGAATCTGGATACGGCGCAGTGCCGCCTCGGTCACGTCGCCGGTGGCATCACCCACCGTCAACTGCAGCCCGTTGGTGAAGCTCAGGGTGTCGGTGTTGGCATTGATGTCTGACACCACGAAGCCGTCGCGGTACTGGTCCAGCCCGTTCGAAAAACCGTCTGAGAAGAGGTTGTCACCCTTTGACAGTTTCTTGACCACGCGCTTGATGTTGCCGCCTGCCAGCTTCTGCTCGAACTCGACGCGGGCCTCGGGCGGCTTTTTGCTCGAAATCTCGATGGATTGCAGGTACAGGTAGCCGGCGGTGCCCGCCAGGCCCTTCACCGCGATGCCGCGCACGGCGATCTTCTTCACCAGCTTCTGGTTGTAAGCGTCCAACGCATCCAGGCGATGAATCTTGTTGTGCGTTGTTTTGTGCGTGGCCGAGTAGCGCAGCACCATCAAGGCCTTGAACTCCTCCAAGGACTTCAAGGTTTGTGCGCCTTCCATCTTCTGTGGTTCGTCCAGTATCAGGACAGGCCGGTTCGCGCTGATGACATCAATCGGGCGGCGAGACTGGAAGTCGTCCAGCACCTCGTAGATGCGGCGGTTGTCGGCACCGCGGGCGGCAAAGGCCTGCACGTTGATGACCATGACGTTGATGCCCGCATCGGACGAAAAGCTCTCCAGATGGTGCAGTTGCTTGGAGTTGTAGATGAAGAAGCGCGCCTTCTTCTGGTACGTCTCCAGGAAGTGCTCGGCGGTGATCTCCAGCGACTTGGCCACGCCCTCTCGAATGGCGATGCTGGGCACCACGATGATGAACTTGCTCCAGCCATAGCGGCGGTTCATCTCGAAGATGGTCTTGATGTAGCAGTAGGTCTTGCCCGTGCCCGTTTCCATCTCCACGTCGAGGTTGACGCGGGCGACCTTGTTCTTCACCAGCGTGTCAGACACGGGCAGGTTCTGGCCACGCTGCACTTGCTGGATGTTGTCCAGGACAGCAAGGTCGGTCAGCGCCAGGTCTGCGTTCTTGAATCCAGAGTCAGAGAACAGGTCTTCCGTGCCCTTCTTGGCTTGGCCGGGGTCGATGCGATAACTGATGGCCTCCGCTGATGCCGGCGGCTGGCCCTTGAAGCAGTCCACCACGGCTTGCACCGCCGCAGACTGGTAGGCCTGGGTTTTGAACTTGAGTTTCATCGCCAGCCCTTCAGATGCACTTCACTTCGGTGGCAGGCGACAGCAGCTTGAAGATTTGCTCCACGTTGATCTTGACCGAGCTGTCCTTGAAGCCCGCGTCGCGGAACACGGCGCGCAATGGCTGCACCTTGGCCAGCTCTTTCACGAAGTCCTCATCGACACCGCCTTGCGCATCGAAGCAAGCCGCCAGTGCGTTACCGTCTACCAAGAACACTTCCTTGCCTTGAATGGACTGCTTGGCAACGGGCAGCGCAAGGTCGACGCCCCAATCGAGCATCACTTGGAACAGCAGGTCTTCCGGCGTGCGGTCGGGCTTGATGTTGTCCACGAATAGGTCGAGGCTCGGTTTGGTTAGCGTGTCCGGGGAGTAGAAAACTTCGGCCATATTGGATGTGTCGACCTTTAAAACGCGAAAACCAACATCCAAGCCGCCATCTCCAAGCTCGTCAATAAACTTCCCGCCTGCACGTCGGATTCGTTCTCTGCTAATTTCTGCGATATTTTTATAGCCGGCTTTGAAAGCCTCTGTCTTTTCGTCTACCACTTCCGGCAGCTGAACCATGATGAATCGGCGGGAAGCTCCACTCTGAATATTTGCCGCGAAGGTTGCATGTGCAGTGGTTCCCGATCCCGCGAAGAAGTCAAGAACAATATCTTGCCCAGACGTACACATCTCGACTAAGGTCTGGATAACAGACTCATCTTTCGGGAAGTCAAAAACATGTGCGCCCATCAGTGCATCAAGGCGAATGGATGCTCCGCGCCCGTCTTGATAAAAGACGCTGTAAGCTGCTTCTTTGTTTGCCTCGTGCAGGTAGACTTTCAATGTGGGGCGAGTTGATTCGTCTACCCCAAATCGAACCCTGTCATCAGCAAGTAGTTGCTGCATCCGCTCAGGGGCAAAAGACCATCCATTAGGATGCATATTGACTGGTTTGCCCGTCTTCGGGTGCAGGATGTCGTACCTTGATCGAGAGGTTGGCTGCGGCTTACGAAGATCGCTAGCAAAGTAGATTCCTCGCTGGTCTACGAACTGGTAATGTTTGTGTCTTTTACTTGGATCGCTATCCGCCAAAGATGAATACCATTTGCGCAGACCTAACTCAACTGCTTCGTTATTATCGCCATGCCTCTTTCGCAAATCGACATAAGTTTTCTCAATTTCATCCAACCCCTTTTTGACAACCTGCCACGAAATATTCATCTCCTTTAGGGACTCTAGGTCTCGGGCAAAGCAGACGATGTACTCGTGTGATGCCGAAATAAAGCGCGAATCATTTTTTCGTCCAGCAGCCCAGACCATGGTGCCTATGAAATTCTCTGCGCCAAATATTTCGGACGCCATATGCTTGAGATTTTCAAGTTCGGCGTCATTTATGGAAATGAAGATTGCCCCGTCGTTGGCAAGCAAGTTCCGAGCTAGGCGTAGGCGCGGATAGAGCATACTCAGCCAATCAGAGTGAAACCGACCATTGCTCGCTGTGTTTGCAGTCAGCCGGTTTCCTTCTTCGTCAACTTGATTGGAGCGACGCAAATACTCCCCAAGATCCTGAGCAAAATCATCCTCATAAATAAAGTCATTCCCCGTGTTGTATGGGGGGTCGATGTAGACCATTTTGACTTTTCCGAGATAGGTCTCCTGCAGCAACTTCAATGCATCAAGGTTATCCCCTTCAATGAATAAGTTCTTCGTTGTGTCGAAGTCCAAACTCTCATCGCGGAAGGGACGTAGTGTCTTGGCAATTGGAGCGTTAGCCGTCAGCAAAGCCTCACGTTTGCCCGGCCAGTTCAGGTGGTAGCGCTCTTGAGGCCCTTCGACAATCGATTCAGACAGCTCTTGGCGTAGCTGGTCAAAATCCACCGCAAGCTTGATATTCCCGTCTTTACCCTTTGACTCTGTGACGCAGTTCTGAAACAGATCTCGAATGCGTGCAATGTTGTCTTGCGTGAGGTTGGGCGAATGCATCTTCAGTTTTTCCATCTTGTTATTCCGTGTCTTTGGCAGCTTGCTTGAGTTCTGCAAACTTGGCGGCCATGGTGGGGTTGCCCCGGGTCAGTTTCTTGATCGTCACATCCTGCGCCTTGTCGTTGGCCAGCCGCAGGTTGCGATCGGCGCCCAGCAAGGCGTCTTTGGTCTTCTGCAGGTGGTCTATCGACTTGTCGATTTCGTCGATGGCTGTTTGAAAGCGGCGAGAAGCCAAGTCATAGTTCTTGCCGAAGGCCTCCTTGAAGCCTTCCAGCTGGTTTTCAAAGTTGGTGATGTCGATGTTTTGGGACTTCACCAAGGCCAGCTCGGTTTTGTACTTGAGCGAGTTCAGCGCCGCGTTGCGCAGCAGCGTGATGATGGGAATGAAGAACTGTGGGCGCACCACATACATCTTGGGGTAGCGGTACGACACATCCACGATGCCGGTGTTGTACAGCTCACTGTCGGGCTCCAGCAGTGAGACCAAAACGGCGTATTCGCAGCCCTTTTCGGAACGGTCTTTGTCCAGTTCCTTGAAGAAGTCTTCGTTCTTCTTCTTGGTGGCGGTCGTGTCGCTTTCATTCTTCATCTCGAACATGATCGACACGATCTCGGTGCCCGCGTCGTCCGAGTCCTTGAAGATGTAGTCGCCCTTGCTGCCGCTGCTGGCGTCGTTGTCTTTTTCAAAGTACGCGCGGGGGAAGGCTGTGGCGCGCAAGCGGTTGAACTCGGTCTCGCAGTGCTGTTCCAGGGTCTCGCCCACCATCTTGGTGGAGAGCTTGGCTTTGAGGTCCTTCAAGCGCTCAATGGCGTCTTCGCGCTCCTTGATCTGGAGCTCGTATTTCTCTTTGAGCGACTGCTCGGCAAGGCGCTTCTCCAGCTGCGCTTGTTCAAAACGGCTTTTGAACTCATCCCGCTGCATTTCAACCGTGCTCAGCGCTTGGTTGACGGCCAGTTGCTGGTCCTTTGTGGCGGCGTCCAGTTGTGCTCGCAAGGCTTGTATTTCGGCTGCACTGGCGGCTGCCGCTTGCTGAAGATCTGCCATGCGTTGTGCTTGCGCCAGTGCAGCGGCGGCTTGGTTGTCGCGCTTGGCTTGCTCCAACTGGTGGGCTAGCGCGTCGCGTTCTTTTTCAGCACTGCTCAGTGCCTGGGCCACCGCCAGTTGTTGCTCCTGGTTGGCAGAGGTCACCTTGGCTTGCAAGGCCTGGATTTCAGCATCCTTGGCTGCCGCGGCTTTTTGCAGCTCGCTGGTCAACCGAGCCTTGGCCAGCTCGATAGCACTTTGCTTGTCCTTCTCGGCCAGCTCCAGCCGTTCGTGCAGCTGCTGCTCAAACGCGCTGTCGCGCACTTGCTTCAGGATGTCGGCATAGCCGGCCTCGTCAATCTTGAAGGCTTTGTGGCAGTGGGGGCAGATGATTTCATTCATTTGGGTTGCTCCTCACTTTTCGCCGTAGCAGCTTCTGGTTGTGTTGCCGACATTTGTTGCCAGTCATCCGCGATAGCCTTCCAGTTGACGCCACGCTCAATCGCCTCACCATCGCGGCTCTTGCCTGACCAGACTGCCCAGAAATCTGGGTCGTCGGATTTCGGACGATGTTGCTCAGGCAGCGAGATCATCTGCACCAGTACGGGCAGCTCCGACGCCCAGCCAAGCAGGATGGCATGGCGGGACGGCAAAGACGGCAAGTCGCGGAGCAGCCCACGCAGGTTGTCCGGCACCAGTTTGTGGACAAGCTCCTGGTCCCGGTCGTTGCTGATTCGGTGCAGCAGATAGCTGTTGCACTGGGACAGCACGGTAGGCGATAGCTCGCTTGGACGCTGGGATGACAGCACCAGACCGAGTCCAAACTTGCGCCCTTCTCGGGCGATCTTCTCGAATACCTGACAACAAATAGCAGCCGAGTTCTGGTTTTCTGCGTCGTCGTGGTAACGCTTGATGAAGGTGTGTGCTTCTTCCATCACCAGCACGGTAGGCAAGGTCTTGCCATGATGCAGTTTGCGATAGCGTTGAAGCGCCTCCAACGTCATGCGGGCGATCACGGCCGTGATGATGTGCACCACCTCGGCTGGTACCAACGAGAGGTCGATGATGGTGACTGAGCCGTTGGATGCCTGGTCGTCACCGATGTAGTTGCTCAGCCAGTCATCCAGCGTGAGGTCCTGGGCGGTACCCGAGACGACCTTCATGCGGTTGTCTGACAGCAGAGTGCGAATGCGCATCTGCATGGTTTCTACGTACTCAGAGACGCCGAGCAGCTCAGCTGTGCCTTCGACGCTGCGGAGAAGCTGGTCGCCGGTAAACGGACGTGGCACATCGGCGTCAATGGGCAGGATGTCGGTGTCGCTGCCGCCGAAATTGGCGTGCGCGGACTGGATCAACGACAAGAGTTCGTTAACTTCGCCACGCGTGAACTCGTAGGTCGGGTATTGACCGGCGCGCGCATTGATCAAGCTAGTGAGCTCGTCTCGGACAGCACTGAGTGACGCTTTTTCGTCGTCGGAGAATGAGTCCTGAGAAGCTAACCCCTCCTGCCACTTCTTCAACTTTTCAAAGAATCCTTTGGGCTGTGGAAACTTACCCCAAGGACTACCGGCGTTGCGCTCTAGTTGCAAGATACTGACCAAGGTGCGTAGATAGCGCCGCATTTCATGGCTAGGCGTGACCGTGGCGCCGAACACGCCGTCACGGACTGATCGCAACGCCTGTACTAAGGTTGGTCGCTGGGTCTTTGCGCTGGCCTGCGTAAACGCACTCCATTCGGCGCTGTTCCAGAACCACAGCGGGATTTGCAGTTGCCCCACGCCTTCGCTGGGCTCGACGGCGAACACCCGCACCTTGCTCATGTCTCTGAAGGTGTTGGCGTATTCGCCATTGGGGTCAAGCACGATGAAGCGGGCATTGGGGTCTGCGCCGCCACGAGCTTTGCGAGCCTCGTCCATCGACCAACGGATCAAGCCTGCAACAGAGCATGACTTGCCACTGCCTGTGTTACCCAGCACGGCCAGATGGCGGCCGAACAGCCGATCCGGGTCAATCTTGACCTCTGCATTGGCGGCCAATGGGCTCGTGCCGATCAGCACATGGCGGTTTTCGCCTGACTCGACGATGGCACGCAGCTGATTTTGTGTGGGCAGCAGTACTGCATCGCCAACTGTCGGATAACTTTCGACACCGCGCCGGAAGCGAAAAACGTCGCTGCCGTTTGCGTCTTCGCGCTCATAGGCGAGTACCCCTAGGGGATTTAGGCTCATCTTGCGCAGCGGATAGGGCAAGTCCACCAGACCGAAGTCCTGCATGCCTTTGCGCTTGGGGTATTGCGAACGCTCGATGGTGATCCACTCAACCTGGGCGACCAAGTGCCCTTCGTCACTGGGAATCAGCACATAGCCATTGATGCGCGGGAAGGGGCGCGGCGTGCCGGTATTGAGCGCCACGCCATCGGGAGCCTCGATGTCGAGCAGCACTTTGATCTCGTCGGGCGACACAAAGTCGATGGTGCCGATGCGCAATGAGTCGGCATAAGCCAGAGGGGACATGCTCATACGAGATCACTCCCATCGGAGGCACCTGCTTCCAGTGCTGCACCTTTGGCCGCTTGCGGCTCTGTCCCCATGCGCTGCTTGAGCAGCTCACTCATGCGGAAAGTGGTCTTGTCGATGGCCGGCTTGGGCAGGTAATGCTCGGTCAGCATGGTCAAGTCTGCCAATGCCGGGCCGATCAACAGGCTGATCTGGGAGGGCCGACCCAGCTCTTGGTAGGTCTGCATGATCCGGCCCAATGGGTCGTCATAGGAGATCACAACCAGATGCGTCGATGGGATAGTGAGCATGTCACGGATGACTCGGTTGATGTGCTCATCGCCAAAGCTGTAGCCGTAGGTCACGAGTGTGCTGTTCGGTCGGCACACCGCAGCTGCGAGGTCGCGGAATAACTCCACATAGGGGTAGTCAGCAGTTTCCCTGTCCTTTGCTGCGTTGGGGTAGATCATCAGTTCGTGCGCTGACACTCCACACAGGCCCGGTGCTTGCAAATAGGGTTCAACACTGGCAGCACCAAACGGCAATCCGATACGGCGAATGTCTTTGTCTGTCTGCACCCAGTCCACCGAGCCGTGCAGCTTGGTGTAGCGGGCCACACTTTCCAAATAGCGCGGCTCGCCACGAATGCCGGGCGGGTTGTAGTGCATGTCCAGATCTAGGCGCGAAGAGCGAAAGACCGGCATCAGCTTGCCCAGGAATCGGTCCAGCAGGTGCAGCCCGGCCAACTCGGCCCCAGCCTCGATCAGCCGGTCGTAGTTGGTGGTGAATATGTTCAGGCGATCGCGCACGCCAGTGCGGCTGGCGAAACTCATCAGGAAAGTGACGAGGGTATTGAAGGCATGCTCACGCTGCTCGTGACCTGAAGTGGCAATGCCCGCTTCGCTCGCTAGGATTGATTGAGCGAAAGCCAGCATGCCCGTCTGAAGTTCCTTGCGCAGGGCTTTGGCCTCATCATTCTTCTGCAGAATCTCAAGACCTCGCAGCAACTCGTTGGCAACTCGAAGTTGATCTTCCAAGTTGCCCTTCTTACGCCCGGCTGCCACAGAAGCCTTTTCAGCAGCCTGATTGATTACGGCTTGATGGTTGCTCAACGTCAAGGCGCCCATGCCAGCAGCGCCTTTCTGGGCGGCCAAGTAGTGCACTGCATGAGTCAGACCCGAGCCGGCTAGGAGTGAGAGATGCTCGGATTGAAACAGCGATGTCAGCCACGGCTCAATACGTTGGCGAAGGTCTTTATTGCTGAATTCGTTCTTGCTCAGCCATGAAACTTCTGTGTTTTCATTGAGCTTGCATTTCCCATTGCTTCCAGAAAACCATGCTGGAATTGGGTCATCACGAACCTTGAGGATATTCTTGCATTCGGGCGCCATTTCAGCAGCATGTGCCATATTTGTCGCATCAATTTCTTCTGTCATCTCAATTTCTCCTCCGCTATCGTGCAGTTAAAGATTCAAGTTCAGCTTTGAGTTGACGCAGCGTGGAGTTGATTTCCACTTTGTGATTGAATTGCTTTTCTTTGGCAAGGCGGGCCTCGGATTTTGCGACTTCTCGTTCTTTAGCCGTGACCTCTTCTGCCCGCGCCACCCAGTCGTGCAGGGGCTCGCCGGGCCTGGCGGTGACTGGCGCCAGCCGGCGGAGTAGCTGCTCATAGAGTCCACCAAGGTCTAGGGCCAGCGGCAGCGATGCGCGCACAGCCGCTGCGTGCGTCCAGACTGACTCGAAGTACTCGGAGCAAACCCAACTGGCTGCATCGGCTTCCCTGGGGCGCTTGTAGGCGGCAACGACCTGCGTTCTGGCCTCGGCCCCTTGGCCTTGAGTCAGTTCAAAGATGATGGGAAATTGCACTGCGCCGTCGATGCACCGGAGTACGTCACGGTGCAGCTCTAGTTTCTTCAGTTGGATCGCGAAGACTTGAATCTCCGGCACACCCGGCTTTGCTGGCAGGTTGATGGTCTCGGGTGCCAGCTTGTAGCGCCAAACGATCTGTTCTACCTGCTCTACGAACAGGTCTTTCAAGCGAGTGTTGGCACCGCTGCGCTCGTAAATCTTGTTCTTGGGCAGCGGGCGACCGAACTCTGCCTGCTTGGGGTAGGCGAACAATGCACTGGGCTGCGAACTCACGTCGCCTCCTGAATCACCAGGAAGGTGATGAGTTCAAAGTCATCCAGGCCGGAGATGGTGTGGGTCAGCGCCGTGGTCTTGCCGCCGGTGAACAGGCTGTCCAGGTCCTTCTCTTCCTTCACCTCGATCATGGAGCGAATGGCCTTGCCCAGCAGGTCGGAGTAGACGTGCATCTGTCGGCCTTCAGCGGTTTCTTCGTTGAAGAGTTGGGTTGCGTGTGGGATGGGCTTGTCCTGGCCTTTGCAGCCGGTGCGTGCCAGGTCCAGCAGGCGTTTGACCTCGGTGTGGTCGTGCACCACCTGGCCGGCGCGGTCGATGTAGACCAGGTAGTAGGGGTGCAGGCGGTTGTGGGTGGGGTTGTGCTGGTTGACGTCCGAGTTCAGATTGCGGTTGCGCAGCGTGAAGATCACGCCCGGCTGGAGGCCCATGGCGGGGTCGGCGGGCACCACGGCGTGCATCCCGTTCGGCATGTGGCTCAGGTCGCCATGCTCCTTGACGTAGTTGAGCAGGTCCATGCGGAAGTCGTTGAGGCCGAGGTCGGTGATGGACACGCCAGTCTTCAGGTCTTCCAGTTCGATGACCTCCTCTTGCAGGCGGCGCAGCTGCTCCTTGCGGTATGACACGTCGTTGGCCTGGGCGGACAGCACGTTGTCGTCACCCGTGGCCGTCACGTCCGCGATCACCATGCGGCTTTCTACCCTGTCCTTGAGGTTGATGTACTCATCAAGGGTGATGTCCGGCCAGTAGTTCACTAGCTGGATGCTGCTGTTGGGCGAGCCGATGCGGTCCACCCGGCCAAACCGCTGGATGATGCGGACTGGGTTCCAGTGGATGTCGTAGTTGATGAGGTAGTCGCAGTCCTGAAGGTTCTGGCCTTCAGAGATGCAATCCGTGCCGATGAGCAGGTCCACCTCGGCGGGCTCGCCCGGCAGCACCACGGCCTTTTCCTTGGCGCGCGGGGAGAAGAGCGTCAGCAGCTCCTGAAAGTCGTAGCCCTTTTTCAGCGTGGACTTGGGCGCGCCTTTGCCGGTGACCTTAGCGGTGTGCAGCCCTTGCCCGGCCAGCACCTCGGACGCGAGGTTGGTGTACAGGTAATCGGCGGTGTCGGCGAAGGCGGTGAAGATCAGCACCTTTTTGTTGCCGGGGTTGATCGGGTGGGCGATTTTGCCCAGCACGTGGGCCTTGAGGTGCTGAAGCTTGGCGTCGTGTTCGGGCGTGACGCGATGCATCTCGGCCAGCAGGGCATTGATGAGCAGCAGGTCGGCCTGCAGTTCGCGCTTCCAGGACGGCAGGTCCATGTCGGCCAGGCTGATCTTGACTTTGCCGCCAATGTCGTCGCCGGTGTCGGTCGGCAGGTCGTCTTCATCGGCCTCCAGGTCGTCGAGGGATTCGGTGCGGTCACTGACCGTGGCATCACCGGCCCCGGCCTGATAGGCCTGAATTTTTGCGAGGGTCTGCTCGTGGTTGCCGCGAAGTGATTCCAGCGTCATGCGGAACGCTTGCACCGAGCTTTCCAGCCGCTTGAGCAGGTTGGTGACCATCAAGGCCTGAAGACTGCGCTCGCGGTCGATCTGGCGCAGCTTGCCGCCGCCGCTGGACACCTCGGTGTCGTACATCTCCTCGTACTTGCGCAGGCGGCTGGGCAGGATATAGCTGACGGGCGCATACACGGCCAGCTTGAGCATCGAGAGCTGCGCAAAGATCTGATTGAAACCCGGCACGTCTGCGCGGGTGGTCAGCGCGCAATGGAAAGACAGCGGCTTGCGCCGCTCCGGGAAGGGGCCGATGTCCTTGGTGTCGTAGAACGTCTGGATGTGCTTGCGCGAGCGCGCGATGGTCACGCTGTCCAGCAGTTCGAAGAAGTCGAAGTCCAGCGAGTCGAGGATGGCGCGCGCGGTGCGCTCTGCCGGGGGCAGCTTGGCCCAGGTGTTGAAGGCGGTCTGGGCGGCGCGGAAGATTTCTTCGACACTCTTGCCAGTCTTCAGCTTCTGGCTGAGCGTCTCCGATTCGCCTTCGTAGGCCAGGGCCAGTTGATTGCGCAGGTCGTTGAAGCGGTTGTTGACTGGCGTGGCCGAGAGCATCAGCACCTTGGTCTTCACGCCTTCGCGGATGACCTTGTTCATCAGCTTCTGGTAGCGCGTCTCCTTGTCTTTGTAGACGTCGTTGTTGCGGAAGTTATGGGACTCGTCGATGACCACGAGGTCATAGTTGCCCCAGTTGATCCGGTTCAGTGGGGTGCCGAACGATTCCCCGCTGGTGCGGCTCAGGTCGGTATGGCAAAGGACGTCGTAGTTGAAACGGTCCTTGGCGAAGATGTTGGTCTTGAGGTTGCGGTTGTAGTTGAGCCAGTTGTCAGCCAGCTTTTTCGGGCACAGCACCAGAACCGACTTGTTGCGCAGCTCGTAGTACTTGACCACGGCCAGCGCCGTGAAGGTTTTGCCCAGGCCCACGCTGTCGGCCAGGATGCAGCCGCTGTAGGTTTCCAGCTTGTTGATGATGCCGGTGGCGGCATCTTTCTGAAAGTTGAAGAGCTTCTTCCAGATCAGCGTGTCCTGGTAGCCGGTGCGATCGTTGGGGAGGACGTCTTCGTCGATCTCGTCCAGGAACTCGTTGAAGATGTTGTAGAGCATCAGGAAGTAGATGCTCTCCGGCGAGTTCTCCTGGTAGACGGACGCGATGTGCTCGCAAATTTGCGCGGTCACGTCTTCCAGTTTTTCGGGGTCGTTCCAGATCTGGTCGAACAGGCTGAGGTAGGTGGCGGCAAAGGTCGGCTCGTCCATCTTGTTGACCAGGTTGGAGACCGCATTGCCCGGTTGGTAACCCAGGTCCACCGCCGTAAAGCCGTGGAGCGGCATGTAGGCTGTGGTGGTGCCAGCGGCTTGCACGCACGCGAAAGGCTGCATGGGCGCCTTGGTGCGGTTGCTCTTGAATGTAGCCTTGCGGCGCATCCAGTCAGCGCACTCTTTGGCGATGGCGCGCTGGGTCAGCTTGTTGCGAAGCTGAATCTCGAATTCGCTGCCGTACAGGCTGCGTTCGCGGTCGAGCTTGGGGATGTGGAATTCCTTGCGCTCTTTGCGCATCTTGTCGGTGACCTCGCTGGCCGTGAAGGTGGGCGAGATGAAGATGAAGCTGAGTTCGTCGATCTTCTCCATCTCGGCCTTCAATGCCTCGAAGGCGTACATCGAGAAGCAAGAAGCGGCGACTTTCAGCCGTGCCTTGGGCTTCAGCGTCGCCTTGAGGTCGTCACCCAGCAGGCGGGTGATGTTGTCAATCAGTTCCATGTTGCTTCTTCCGCTCCCCAGCGTTGACCGGTGCCTCCGGCGCGGCTTCCAGGCCATGCGCTCGCGCGTAGGCCAGAGCCAGCACCTCGACCATGGAAGCGACAGATCGGTGTTCGCGCGCCGCCGCCAGCTTCAGCAGCTGTTTGATGTCTGCGGACGTGCGGATAGACAGGGTCTCATCCTTCAGTCGTTTCATGGCTGTGCACCCCGATGGTCTTGTCCTGCAAATGTAGTGCGTTTTGCAGGTGGTCTGGGCTGTGGTGGGCGACCGCCAGGCATGACTGGCCAAGGTATGTCGAGTCAAAGGGTGGGTCGGACACTTGTAATGAGGATTTGGCGAATAAATGCGTGCTCTTTTGCCACTTCCCAGCGACAAGCGGTCATCAAGCGCTATGAAGTCGGGAGTTAATCTGGCCCGCTCGGCACATTGAGAAATGCCGCCTGGGCCATCGCGTCGGCCGGTGTGCAAACGCGTAGGCTGTCGATCGGTGCGACGGTCAGCAGATCCTGGTCGCCGGTGATCAGCCAGCCGGCCCCGGCGGCGAGGGCGGCGTGGATGAACATATCGTCTTGCGGATCGCGGCTGTGGCGTTGTGTGGCCAACTCAGGCGCAATGTCGACCCACAGGGCGGCGCCGTTCAGGTTGCGCAGCAGATCAAGGCGCATGTCCATGCTCAGGTAGCGGTCGAACTTGGGTTTCCACAGGCGGGTTTGCAGTTCGGCAAAGGTTGGCGGCGACAGCACCGCGACGCCATGGCGCAAGGTGTGCCGTACCACTGCGGCTGGCGGGCCGCTTGGCGAAAGGGCAGCGCTGATCCAGACGTTGGTGTCGATCACCACCTTGAGTCGGTGGTCA
>Ga0075163_10009209_pt1 | contig 12969 bp, 8 predicted proteins | sample JI1023141ADNA_FD_71478 | JGI IMG/M metagenome (GOLD analysis project Ga0075163, IMG submission 71478) | Wastewater effluent complex algal communities from Wisconsin, to seasonally profile nutrient transformation and Carbon sequestration -... | ecosystem: Engineered > WWTP > Effluent > Algae...
CCCATCCATAAACCTACTGCGGGCCCCGATCGGCGCGTCGTCCGTCCTCACGTCCTGAAGGACGCTCCGGGCGGGCGCCACACCAATCGGGTCTCCTCGCTACGGTTTCTGGATGGGAACTAAGCTACGTCGCGGTGCGCGCGGCGGCGATGTCGGCCAGGCGCTTTTGCAGCGCCGCCTCTTCGCGCGGAAACAGCCACACCAGCGCGAGCAGCGCCAGCCCGCAGCCCAGCCACATGAGGTTGGCGACGTGAAACGCCGTCACCCGACCCAGTGTGGCCGCCATGCCGCCGACCACCCAGGCGCCAAAGCCGCGGCCTAAATCGTTGAAAAGATTCAGCAAGCTGAACGCCGCTCCGCGCCGCTCCGGCGGGTTCACGTTGATGAGCATGGTGTAGATGTTCGGAGCGGTCATGGCCGCCAGAAAGCCGGTCAGGACTCCCACCACGCACGGCCCGGCCAGGCTGGTCTGCGGCCCCACCGGATAGTTGATGAGCAGGGCCATGGGCACGGTTGCCGCGACGGTGGTGATTGCGCACATGAGCGGCATCAGGCGCGCGCCTCGATTGTGCAGCCGCTGCCCCATGAGGCCGCCGACAAAGCCGCCGGCAATGGCCGCCGCGCCCATCATCATGATGAGCAGCGTTGCATCGGGCACTGAGAAGCCCTTGTCGTGCGCGTAGTAGTCGTTGAGATAGACGAAAAATACGCCCCACGGAACGCTGCCCGGCAGCGCCTGCAAGAGGATCAGGGTGTTGGTGCGCAGCCGCAGGAGCAGCGGCAGATCCGCAAGCCGGATGCGCTCCTCGTACACGTTTCCCGAGGCGAGGAAGTCCTTGAGCGCCGCTTCGTGGGCGCCGCGCTGCGGCTCGCGCGCAATCAGCAGAAACAGGACGTTCAGCACCATGCCCGGCACCGCGACGCACAGAAACGGCATGCGCCAGCCATGGGCCGAGCCGAGCATGCCGGCCGAGAGCTGCCCGCCCGCAATGCCCAGGCCCATCGCCAGCCCGATGGTGGCGTTGGCCGACGCCCGCCGCTCCGGCGGAAAGTAGTCGCCGATCAGCGAATAGATGAGCGGAAATGAGCCGCCGATGCCCAGCCCCGTGAGCGCGCGCGCCCAGTAGAGCTGCTCGTAGCTGTGCACGAGCCCCGAGGCGAGACACGCCAGCTGCCCGCCGAGCGCGACCAGGCACAGCAGCAGCTTGCGGCTGACGACGCGCGTGAGATCGGCCCGGTCAGTCAGGTAGCCGATGCCCAGCGTGACCACGCCGCCGAGCATCCAGAACATCAGGTTGATGTCCGCGCCCAGGCGCTGGTCGATCTGCGCGCGCGTGAAGCCAAACTCCTGCCCCATGGCCGTCAGGTTGGGCGCCATGAGGTTCTGATCCGCATAGAGCAGCGCCACCAGGCCGACGAACAGCGCCAGGGTCAGGCGGCTGCGCAGGTTCGAGTTCATCTGGGCGGCCATGTGGGCTGCACAATAAGGCTACTGATACAGCCACTCAAGGCCGGCCTGCGCGGTGTAGCGGCCAAAGATCGCCGCACCGCTGCTGCCCAGCCCCCCGCGCGCGCCTGCCAGGATGCGCCACTGCCCGCGCGAGCCGAGCCCCAGCCGCACGCCGCCGCCCGCTGCCGCGCCGTCGCCCGGACCCACAAGACCCACCGCGGCATCCAGCTCGCCCACCAGCGCCAGCCGCCACACGCGCACCTGCAGCAGGTAGCTCATCGCCCAGCGCAGCTCGGTCGGCTGCCCGTTTGCCTGGATGCTCACCGGCAGCGCCTGCGTGGTGAGCAGCCCGACGCGCCCGAGGTTGGCCGCCAGCCCCAGCCCGGCATCAATCACCACCGGCCGCATCGGATTGGCCCCGCGCTCATACGTGCCGGTCGGCGCCTGAAGGCGCAAGAGCGGTCCAAAGCGCAGCTGCCCGCGCAAGGCCTCCACGGCCACAAAGCGCCCCCCAACCGAGATATCGCCCAGCGCCAGGCCGCTGTGCAGGTCGCCCGCAGCCGCTGCAAAGCCCGCGTAGTAGATCAGCGGCAGGTTGAGATCCAGCGACAGGCGCCGCCGCATCAGCATCACCTCGCCGCCCACATCCAGCCGCCCGACGTTGAGCGCCGTCGAAGCACTGGTTGCGCCGATGCCGAAAAGCGCATAGAGACGCGTCCGCGGATCGAGCGCGCGCCCCGGATAGCCAGCGGCAAAGAGCGGCGCCGCAAGCTCGATCGGCTCTACGCGCTCCTCGACCCGCGGCGGCGGCGGCGGCGGCGGCGGCGTGGGCGGCAGCGTCACCGTGACAACGACCTCGCTCTCGGCCTCGCCCACGGCCAGATGCAGCCGATGCTCGCCGGGGCTCAGCTGAAACAGGCACTCGCCCTGGCAGTCCTGCCTGGCCCGCTCGCCCAGCCCCGCGGTCAGCGGCAGCCCGCTGCCAGTGGCGCGCACGGTGACGCCCCGCTGCCGCTGCAGGCTGTAGCCGCTGAACGGATCGCCCGCCGCGGCCTGCGCGCTCTTGCGCGTGGCATTGGTGAAAAAGGGCAGCAGATAGACGGCCCGTGCGGGCGTCGTGGGGCCGCGCAGACCGTCGCCATCCAGGGCGGTCACGCGCACGTAGTAGAGCCCCGGCACGAGCTGCGCCTGAAAAGAGGGCGCATCCAGCTCGGTGACCGTGGCGTGCTCGCGAAAGCGCGCATCGCGCGCCAGCTCGAACTGGTAGCGCAGCGCCCCCCGGGCCGGCGCAAAATCGAGGCGCAGCTCGACGGTCTGCGGCGCTGCCGCAAGCTCGTGCGGGACCAGCGCCAGCAGCGCGCGGCGCCCGGTCTTGTCGGGGCCTTCGTCGGGAAAGCGCGGCGCGGTGGGCAGCTCGCGCGGCACCACGGTGCGATCTTCGCGCGCGATGAGGGCGCCCTGACCGGTGCGCAGCGGGGTCTCGACCTTGCGCAGCCGGAACGCGGTCTGCCCGTCCAGCACAGCCACTCGCACGCGGCCGGCGTCGCTGCTCAGGCGCACGGTGGCCGCCTGTAGCCGCAGCTCGCCCGCCTCGGTGCGCAGCAGCAGCGGACCTGTGCCCTGACCGTCGCCGACGCGCACCAGGATGGCGCCGCTGAGCAGCTGAAGCTCGCCGGCGCCGCGGCCGCCGCGCGGCAGCTTCTTGACCAGCAGCGAGGTCTCGGGCTCGATGAGGATCTGAACTTCGCTGCCGACCGTCACCTCGGCGCCGCCTACCTTGCTGGTGGCGATGCGGGTGTTGTTTTCGACCGCCTGATCGGGCAGCGCTTCCAGCCACTCCTTGCGCCGGGTCTGCGTGCGCACCGCCGGGCTCACATACGAGAGCCGCGCCGGCTCCAGCATGCGCTTTTTCGACCCGAGTGGGGCCCCGCTGGCCACAGGCACGCTGCACAGCAAGAGGGGCATGAGGGCAGCGAGGAGGGCGGCGCGCATTCCGACCAGTATATCGGAATCGCGCCTTTTCTTACGTGCCTAGCCTAGCCGCGGCCGCCTTCGCGACCGCAGCAGCGCGATCCCCGCCAGTAGCACCATCGCCAGCGGCGCTGTGGCGCTGCGGTGCCGACCTGAGGTGGGCGCAGCCTGGCAGCCAACGCGGTTGGTCGAGTCGACATAGCCCTTGTCGGCGTGGATCATCGCCTGCGCCGCCATGCTGCCAAAGCTCGCCGACAGCATCTTGGGCAGCTGCGGCTTGTAGTGGTAGCGGTACAGGTCGCCTAGTCCCGTCTGCGCTGTCTGGTCCAGGCTCCACTTGTATTCGACGCCGTAGATCGCCCGTCCGGCCCCGTCTGCGGCCTGGGCAAAGGCGACCATCCAGTCGTCCTGCTTGTGGCTCGACTCGTCCTGGCCGAGGATCCGGATCGACGTCACGTCGGTGCCGGGCACTGAGACGACCGGAACAGAGCCGAACGGCGTGCCGTTGACGTCGAGGGCGACGGTGCCGCTTCCCACCATCTGCGGCGAGACCTGGAGCCAGTCGCGGTCCTCGAAGATGAAGCTGCGCGCAACCTGGGCGACGCCGCCGGGCTGGCCCTGAATCACGCCGCCGCTCACCGATAGGGCACCGTTGCCGTGAAGCTCGATGCCGCCGGCGAAATAGCGGGCCAGGTAGGTCGCGGTGCCGTCGGCGACAACGCGCAGGTCCGTCACCCGCGCCTCGCTGCCGTTGCGTCCGACCAGCAGCAGACCGTGCGCCAGAAGTTGAATCTCGTCGGGGCGCCGCACCTGCACGAGGTCGCCGCCAACTATCTGGCCATTTTCGTCGAGCACCTGAAGCTGGGCGTCGCCGGGGCGCAGCGCATGGCCAAGGCAGTAGACCAGCGCATCCTGCGTCGAGCTGGTGTCGCGAACCACCGAGTCGACGGCGAACACGTCGGGCGCCGAGCTCGTCACGCGCCAGCCGGAAAAGTCCTCCTTGTTGTTCGTGCTGTGCACGTAGATGCGCATGGAGCTGCCCTCGATATACGGGCTGTTGAGCGCATTTGACGGACCCACGAGCGGCGTGAAGTCGAGCACCAGATCCACATCATCTTCGAGCGTGACCCGGGCGCAGCCGCCGGCCGCTCCGACGAGAAGGAGCAGCAGCGTGGACACGAGCGGCAGCAAGCGGCGGCGCAGTAGCACCTGTGGCGACATGTTTCCCTCCTTAAGCTAATAAAGGCCCCTAAATAGTTAGGTTAGGACCCAGACGCCTCGGTACCATAAGGGAAAGAACCAGCGCAAGCTCACCCCTGCCGGTTCAGCGGGGCTTTGAGGGCCTGGTCGGCCAGCAAAGGCGGCTCCAGAGCTGATGTAGGTCGGTGAAGAAAGGTATGCAAACAAACAGTTTTTCTCGCTACAAACCTTTTGACATCGACGGATGGCGTCAGTAAGCTGGAAGGAAGATTACTTTTTACTGAACGAGGGTGGGCATCCGATGCAAGATCGCCGGACAATGACAAAGGCCGATATCATAGAAAATGTGTATGAGCGAGTTGGCGGCTTCTCGAAAAAAGAAGCTGCCCAAATCGTCGAGGCGGTCTTTGACATCATCAAGCACACCCTGGAGAGCGGCGAGAAGATCAAGCTCTCGGGGTTTGGGAACTTCGTCGTGCGCGACAAGAACTCGCGCATCGGACGGAATCCTCAGACGGGTGATGAGATTACAATCAGCGCTCGCCGGGTCCTGACGTTCAAGCCGAGCCAGGTCCTGAAAAACGCACTAAACAGCTGACAGCGACGTCAGCTGAGCTTGCTTTGCCAAGTCGTTAGGCCTTCCGACGCTATGAAAAACCAGGGAAAAAAGGGGCGCCAGACGCGGGCGCGAAGCTCCGCCCAGGTCCGGAAAAAAACGGCCCCCAAGAAACAGCCGCTGGCCCCAGCCACCGCGGCCACCGCGACCCCCGCTGCCAAGGCTGCGCCTCCGTCGGAACGCAAGAAGAAGCAGCCAGCGCCCAAGGCTGCGCCGCCGCCGGCTGTGCCTGTCGAGGCCGAGAGCTCGGCGCGGCCCCGTCCGAAGCGCGGGCTGGGAACGCTGGGAAAGCAGAGCCTGGACCGTGCGCTCCCTTCCCTCGTCTTCATTCCTGCGATGGCGGCTCCGCCTCCGGCGGTGGTGACGCCGACGGTGACGCCGGCCGTCGCCTCGGGCCGCTCGGGACGGACCGAAGAGCTGGTCCACCTGCGGGACGAGCTGCGCACCTTGCTGGCCCTGTTTGATGAACCTCCTCCCGGCCCCTGAAAGCGGTCTTGAGACCCCCTGCGCGGCCCGGGCGCTTTTGGTCTATGTTGGAATAAGGTGGATCTAGATGGCGGACCCGGCAGGCACCCCGGACGGAACCGACGCCGATCGCGAGAAGGCGGCGGCTGATCGCGTCCCGAGCGGAAAAGCGGAAAAATCCGCGGCGGAGCGTGCGCCCAGCACCGGCCCCGAGAAGACGGGTGCCGGCCGTGCGCCCGCTGCCCCTGAAAAGAGCAGCTCCGGCCGCGCGCCCGTGGTCGCTGCGCCGGAAAAGACCGGGGCAGGGCGGGTGCCAACCGGACAAAACCGTATCGTCAGCGGCAATCCAGAAAAGAGCAGCGCTGGCACGGGTGCAATCAAGACGCCTGCCGCCAGCCCCGAAAAGACCGGCACCACCCGGGCGGAAAAGACCGGCGCCACCCGGCCGGTCACAGTGGATCCCGGCAAGAGCGCCGGCTCGGTGACCGCCCTGAAGCTCGACAAGATCGAGCCGGGGGGACCGGCGCCGAGCAGCGTCGCTCAGCGCAGCGGCAGCGGCTCGATCTCGATGCTCGTGACCGGCGGCGAGCCCAACGTTCCGGTGGCAGCGTCGACCAGCGGCGAGCGCACCATCCCGAACGCCGCGCCCAACCACGAGCCCTCCAGCGAAGCTGCACCCGCCGAAGAGGACGACGAGAAGCCGAGCAAGATCGGACGCTACGGCGTCATCCGGCGACTCGGCACCGGCGGCATGGCCGATGTCTTTTTGTGCCGCCAGAGCGGCATGGGCGGCTTCGACCGCCAGGTGGTGGTCAAGCGGGTCCGCGGCATCCTGCGCGATCGCGAGGACGTGATCTTCATGTTCCTCGACGAGGCGCGCATCATCGCGCAGGTCAACCACCCCAACATCGTCCAGATCTACGACATCGACGAGCAGGACGGTCTGCCGTACCTGGTCATGGAGTACGTGCGCGGACTGTCGCTGGAGGGGCTCAGCAAGCGGCTGAACCAGCGCGGCGCCAAGTATCCCATTGACCTGGTCGCCGCCATCGGTGTTCAGGCGTGCGCGGGTCTGCATGCGGCCCACGAGCTGCGCGACCCCAACGGGGCGCCGCTGGGCGTCATCCACCGCGACGTGTCGCCGAGCAACATCCTGCTCAGCGTCGACGGCGTGGCCAAGATCATCGACTTCGGCGTCGCGCGCGCCAAAAATCGCCTGTCGAGCACGTCGGCTGGTCACCTCAAGGGGCGGGCAGGATACATCGCTCCGGAGGCACTGACCGATACCACGCTCGACCGCCGCGCCGACATCTTCGCGCTGGGCGTGGTGCTCTACGAGCTGTGCAGCGGCAAGACGCTGTTCGAGCGCGAGAGTGATCTGGCGCGGCTCAGCGCCGTGCTGACGACCAAGATTCCGCTCCTGACCGAGGTTCGCCCCGACGCTGACCCCGGCATGGCCGAGGTGCTCAGCCGCGCGCTGGAGCTCGATCCGCGCAAGCGTCCCGAGTCGGCCGCTGCCTTCGGAACCGCCCTGCACGCAGTGGCGATGCGCACCGGCCGCTACATCACCCCGACGCTGGTCGCCGAGTGGCTGGAGCAGCACCTGCCCGCGGATCTGAAGCTGGCCGGCCGCCACCTGACGCCGCGCCCCGCCCAGCTGGCTGGAGGCGCCACCGAGTCGACGCAGCCGCAGCCCTCGCCGTTTTCCACCACGGTGGCGGCGCCGGCGCCAGCGCCATCCAGCGTCTCGCCGGTCAGCTCCATGGTCACCAGCCTCCAGCTGCCCCACTGGTCAGCGGGACTGTCCACGGTGCTCGGCGACATCAGCCAGCAGGTGCGGCCGCTGGCACCGCTGGTCCCGATGATGACCGAGCTCCAGCAGGAGATGCGCGGCATCACCCCCGCGGTCGGCGAGCTGGCCCAGCAGGTGCGCCTGATGCGCCGCCTCTACTGGCCCCTCGTGACCCTGTTCTGGCTCTTTGGACTGGGTCTTATCCTGCTGGGCGTCTGGATGATGCTCCAGGCCAGCAAACACTAAAACTGCCTGCTCGCCGCGATGGCAGCGTTGCTCGTGTGCTCCGGTGCTCACGGCCCCGTCTAGGCGGCGCCGCTCCGCTCGCCCCACGGCCTTCGGCCGCGTGGGCCCTGTGCTCCTCGCGCCTTGCCCTCGCGACGATCAGTCAGTTTTGCTAAATGGGGGACGACTAAGGATTGGCGCTGGCGTCGCCCAGCTGCAGGATCTGCTTGATGCTGCGGACGGGGATGATGCGGAAGCGGCCGCTGGCGTGGCGCAGCACCAGGTGGTCGTCGGGGACGAACTCGAAGTAGGTGCCCTGGATTCGGCTGCCGTTGTCGAGGGTGATGAGCAGCTCGCCGGTCATGGGAATCGGCGACGGTGCGCCCTCGGGGCGCGGCAAGAGGATGCGCTTGGCGTCGGTCCAGGCGACGCGCCGGATCGCACCGCCGGCCAGCTTGATGGTCGTGTAGTCGCCGACCATCGACTCGACGAGGTCGCCGCGGATCGTCGTGCCGTCGCGCAGGATGATCGTCCGCTCGGGCGAATAGCCGCCGGGCTCGCTGCTGCGCGGCGGTGAGATGCGCTTGGCCTCGGCCCAGGGAATGCGGCGGCGCTCACCGACGGCAGGCTTGAGCAAGATGTGGCTGCCGACCTCGTACTCCAGGACCTCGCCGTGAACCGTCAGGCCATCCTGGTTGGTGATCGTGCGCTCGGTGCCGGGCGGCACCACCGTCGGCACCACCTCGGTCTTCAACACCGGCGGCGCAGGCGGCGGCGGAGCGGGCTTGGCCGGCTCGGGCGGCGGCGCCTTGCTGCCTTTGGGGCGCGGCGGCGAGATCTGCGTCGCGTCGTTCCACAGGATGCGTCGCTGCTCACCCGTGTCGAGCTTGAGCGTGATGTGGTCGCCCGAGACGTACTCGAGAACCTCGCCGCGGTACATGGCTCCGTCCGAGGTGGTAACGGTGCGCTCGACGGGAGGCTCCGGCTCGGCCGCTGCCGTCGGGACACCCGAGCCAAGGGACAGGCTCAGGCCAAGAGACATCGCGATCGTGAAGCCGAAATTAAGTGCAGTCTGCCGCATGGGTCACCCCTGAGGTAAGCGAGCAAGCCCATTGTATCGCGGCCCCCCGGAAGTGGTCGACGTCGTGTTAAAATCAGAGGGACCGACCCAGTTCCCACAGGCATGTAGTCTAGTGACGGTCCGCTCCCCTCCCAGGCCCAGCTCTCAGATGAAGATGAGCGCCATCCTCAGCGAAAGCGAGAATGCGGGCGCTGTGGATGCCTTGTCAGCGACTGCCGAAGCGCCGATGCTGACTCCCGAGCAGATCGAGCTGGATCGCCAGGAAAAGGCCGCGCTGGCGAGCAGCCGCACCGAGCCGACGCCGCCGGGGGCACCGGGGCCGCCGGGGAAAAGCGACCCGCTCATCGGCACCGTGATCAGCGAGCGGATCGAGATCCTCAAGCGCATCGGCGAGGGCGGCATGGGCGTGGTCTATCGCGCCCGCCACCGCACGCTCGACAGTCCGCTTGCAGTGAAGGTGATGCAGGGGCAGAGCACGGCCGACCACCAGCGCTTCCTGCTGGAGGCGCGCCTGGCCTCGCGCCTGCGCCATCCCAACACCGTCTATATCTCTGATTTCGGCCAGCTGCCCGACGGGCGCGACTATCTGGTCATGGAGCTCCTGCGCGGGCGCCTGCTGGCCAAGGAGACCGATGCCGGGCCGCTCGAAGTCACGCGGGCGCTGCGCATCGCCATCCAGATTGCGCGCGGCCTTCAGGCTGTGCACGACCAGGGCATCGTCCACCGCGACATGAAGCCCGAGAACGTCTTCCTGGTTACTCAGGATGGCTCGACGGACTTCGTCAAGCTCGTCGACTTCGGCATCGCCAAGCGCGTGGGCGTCGCCTCACCGGCGCTGGCGTCGGCGGCGCAGACCGGGGCCAGCTCTGCCGACGTGCCGCCGATCGGCGGAGCGCCCGAGCCGCCGCTGACCGAGCCGGGCGCGATCATGGGCACGCCGCGCTACATGGCTCCCGAGCAGGCGCTGGGGCACGAGGTCGACGTGCGCACCGACCAGTACGCGCTCGGCTGCATGCTCTATCAGATGCTGAGCGGCCAGGTGCCGTTTGATGGCCCATCGGCGATGGACATCGTGTTCAAGCACGTGCAGACGGCGCCCGAGCCGCTGCGCCAGCGCGCCCCCAAGCAGCCGATCAGCGAGGGGCTGGAGCACATCGTCGAGCGACTCCTGAGCAAGATCCAGAGCGCCCGCTACCCGTCGATGCGCGAGGTCGAGGCCGCGCTCTCCCACGAGCTGGATCTGCTGCTGGTCCAGCGCGGGGAGAAGCGGCTGCTGAGCCCGGCCGTCGCCAATACCATCGACGGCCTGCACGGCGGCTCGAATGTGGTTATCGGGGGCCGCAGCTACCCGCTGTGGGCAGTGCTGACCTGGCTGGTGCTGGTGCTGGTGGGGGTTGCGATGATCGGGGCGGTCGTCTTCTAGGCCCGGCCTAGCGACGATACGTGAGCACGCCGCTGGCGCCGACCAGCCATGCGGTCTGCGGGTCGGGCGCGGCAACGTTGTAGAGGTTTCCGACGGTGCCGCTCTGAAGCGGCAGCAGCTTGCCGGGGCTGCCGCGCAGGACGGCGCCCTGCTCCCCGACGATCCACAGGTCGCCGTGGCTGGAGACCGCGAGGGAGCGCAGGTTCACGGTGGTGCCGGTCTCGACGGCCCGCCAGACGTTGCCCTGATAGTGGCTGAGCGAGCCGGCTGCTCCGACGGCCCACAGGTCGCCGCCGCTGAGGCCGCCGAGGCCATAGATCGGCATCTTGACGCCGCTCTCCCAGTCCCACGCCGTGCCATTGAAGTGCAGCAGCTCGGTGGCGCCGGCAATCCAGACGTCGTCCTCGGCGCCGCTCCAGACCGCGTAGAGGTCGTCCTTGGCGCCGCTGAGCATGGTGACCCACTTGGCGCCGTCGTGGTGCAGCACGGTGCCGAGCTCACCGACGGCCCAGGTGTCATCGGGGCGGCGCGAAAACACGGCGTTGAGCGTGCGCGGCGTGTGCGTGTCGGTCGCCTGCCAGCCCACATTGGCGCCGGTGCCGGTCTGATGCACGGCGGTGCCGTGCTCGCCGACGGCCCAGACGTCGCTGTCGCTGCTGCCGTGGACCGCCAGCAGGTCGGCGCTGGCGCCGCTCTCGCCCAGGGTCAGGGTGCCGTCAGCAAAGCGGCCGACCAGCCCGCCCGCGCCGACCATCCACAGCCGCGCCGAGCTCTGGCCCCAGACCGCCGCGAGGTTGCGCGGCTCGCTGCCCGCCGAGACCAGGCGCAGGGTGGTGCCATCCCAGCGCACCATGCCGCCGCGGCTGCCGACCAGCCACAGGTTGTTGGCGACGCCGTGAGCAGCCTGGAGCGGCGCGCCGGTGGGGCTGCTCTGCGACTTCCAGGCGTTGGCCTCGCGGTGCAGCACGATGCTGGCCGAGGTTGCGACCCACACCGCGTCGGCGCTGGGGCCGTAGACAGCGACCAGGCTGGCGGCGGTGCTGAAGGGCTGGCTGGTCCACTTGGTGCCGTCGTAGCTGAGCGCGGCGCCGGCATCACCCACGGCCCAGGCGCTGGCGGGTCCGCCGGTCCAGACCGCGAGCAGACGTCGCTGGGCGATGGCGCTCTTAATCCAGGCGCTGCCGTCGAAGCGGAAGGCGTTGCCGAGCGTGCTCACGGCCCAGACGTTGGCCGCGTCGCTGCCGTGCACCGCGCGCAGCGACTCGTCGGCCGCGGCGCCGATGACCTTTTCGGCCCAGGCGCTGCCGTCCCAGTGGCGAACAGCGCCGCCGTCACCGACGGTCCAGACGTCGCCGGGGCCGCTGCCCCAGACCGCGCGCAGATCGCTGGTGGTGCCGCTTGCCACCGGGCTGAGCGCGGTGCCGTTCCAGTGCAGGATGGTGCCGCCGTCGCCCACGACCCACAGGTCGCCGCTGCCCGCTGCCCACAGGCCGCGCAGCGTGCGCGTGGTGCCGCTGCTGATGCGGCGCCAGCGCTTGCCATCCCAGTGCACGACCTGGCCGCGCTCGCCGGCCGACCAGATGTCGTTGGGGGTGATGACCTGCACCGCGCCAAGGCCGTTTCCAGCTGGAAATGGGCGCTCCCAGCAGATCTCGTCGGCGCTGCACACGCGGGCCTCGAAGCGGGCGGTGATGCTGCGGGCGGCGTTGGCGTGGACGGTGCAGGTCGGGACCGCGCCCTGGCAGTCGCCGCTCCAGCCGATGAACACCGACTGGCCGCTGGCCTCGGCGTGAAGCGTCACCAGCCGGTCGGCGGGGAAGCTGGCCTCGCAGGTGGCGCCGCAGTCGAGACCCTGGGGGACGCTGACGATGGTGCCGTCGCCGTCGCCGCTCTTGGCGACGCTTAGCGGGCCCGGCGGGCCGGTGAAGACCGCCTCGACGTTCTGCGCCTGGCTGAGCACCACCACGCACGTCGGGGAGCTGCCGCTGCACGCGCCCTTCCAGCCGCTGAACTGGCCGCTCGCGTCAGGCGTGGCAGTTAGCGTCACCATCGTGCCATCGGCATAGAGCGCTGCGCAGACGCTGCCGCAGTCGATGCCGCCGGGCTGCGCGACGATTTTTCCATCGGCGCTGCCGCTGCGCGTCACAAACAGGCCGTGCTGCGGCGCTGCCGCCGGCGGATTGCAACCAACCACCAGCGCGAGTGCGCACAGCAGCCCCAGCAGCTGGCCGCGCCGCCGGAATGCCAGCGCCAGAGCCAGCCCCGCGAGCGCCAGCACCACACCGCTCGACCCCGAGGCCGTGCGCGACGCCATGGTGCAGCCGCTGGACTCTGCGGGCGGCGAGGGTGGCAGCTTCTGCGGCGGGGCCGCAGGCACCACATTGACCCGCTGGCTCACTGCCGGGCTGTCGACGGTGCCGTCGTTTACCACCAGCGAGAAGGTGAGCAGCGTCGGCTCTGTGACCTGGGGCGCGATGAAGGTCGGCTCGGCCGCCTGATAGTTGTCGAGCATGACCATGGGGCCGCCGGCCTCGACCCAGCGATAGGTGAGCAGGTCCTTGTCGGGATCGCTGGCCGCTGCGCGCAGCGTCACCAGATCCCCCGGCGCCACCGTCAGATCCGCGCCTGCGGTGGCCTGCGGCGGCCGGTTCTGGCAGCTGTTGTGGGTCAGGGCGCGCGTCGAAAACGGCGTGTTGGTGATGCCGGTCAGGCGCAGCTCGTCCAGATCCCAGCCGGGACCGCCGGC